>Ga0315273_10009627_pt1 | contig 12269 bp, 11 predicted proteins | sample YL17G02_0_MG_FD_205753 | JGI IMG/M metagenome (GOLD analysis project Ga0315273, IMG submission 205753) | Sediment microbial communities from Yellowstone Lake, YNP, Wyoming, USA - YL17G02_0 | ecosystem: Environmental > Aquatic > Freshwater > Lake > Sediment | place: USA: Wyoming | collected... | reverse complement strand
AGAGGGCGACACTGTTCTCGCCAATTACTTCACCGATCACTTGGGAAATACCAATCTGGAGTACTACCAAAAAGAGAACGGAGTCATGGTGCTCTATCACATCGATGCTCCCAGAAAGGAGATCAAAGTCAAATTCACCTACGAAGCCACTTACTTTCCGTTCTAAAAAAAATTGAAATTCTATTTTTTATGAATGGAAGCTAACCATGGATTACAAAGCCGCGATCATTGATGCCCTCGACACGCTGCGAAAGCGCGATCTTTCCGAGAAGCAGCCGTTCAAGGCCCGCGCGTATGCAACGGTCATTTCCCAGCTCAAACAAATGGATGGGCCCGTCACTCGATATGAGGATCTTGCCACACTGAAAGGAGTGGGCGAGCAGATTCAGAAGAAAATCAAGGAAATCATTGAGACGGGTCATCTTCGAACCGCGGACAAAGCCAAAGAGGTCTATCACATTGGTGCGCTGGATCAACTGCAGCAAGTGTATGGAATCGGTCCTGCGAAGGCAAAGGCCTTAGTCGAGGCGGGTATTCGCAGCGTTGCGGATCTGCGCCGTGCCGTGAAACAGGATCCCGCCCTTCTCCATGAAAAACAAACGATTGGCCTCAAATATTATGAGGAGTTGTTGGAGCGCATTCCGCGAGAGGAAATGATCGTACACGAGGATATCCTGAAACATTATCTGAAGGACGCAGAGTTGGTGGGAAGCTTTCGCCGCGGAGCGGCCACATCGGGTGACATCGATGTCTTGGTTCGGATTCCTGCGGGAATGGGAGCACAGGCTGTGAAAACCCAGCTTCACAAATGGGTGCAGCAGCTGATCGATGCGGGATACATCCATGAAGTCCTGGCGTTGGGCGAACACAAATGCATGGCAATCTGCCGTGCAGAGGAATCGGGCGTGGCGCGCCGCTTGGATCTCCTCATGACGCCTGAGGAGGAGTACGCCTATTCGCTGCTCTACTTCACGGGTTCGGATCGTTTCAATGTCGCTTTCAGACAGCATGCACTCAAATGCGGATATACGCTGAACGAGCACCGCTTGACACCGTTGCAAAAACTACCTGTGGTGCCGTTTCCGCCAAAGATGAAAACAGAACAGGATATCTTTGCCTTCCTACAACTACAGTATGTTCCGCCGCAAGAGCGCGTGGACGGCAAACAAATTAGCCCATCCTAAAAAAAGATACGCCAGGTAGGATGAGTTATGTCGTCTTTGACTTGGATGAGACCATGGCGCAACTCTACTCGGTGTATTACTTCATTGCCAGTTTGAAACTAAAAGAATATGTGGGAGAGAATCGAGCCTACATTCTCTCTTTTTTCCCTGAAAGCTTATTTGAGGAACACGAACAGGCCTATCGCTTATTTATCAAGCAGATTCTGGAAGAAGAAACCTCCGCCACGCCACTTGGGATCCTTCGCCCAGGAATCCTGGAGATTATGAAACAATTAAATAAGCTGAAACGCAAAGGCAAGGTGGCACATGTCATGATGTATAGTAATAACGGACACCTTCAGAGCCTCGAATTTGTTCGTGATCTGATCCATTTGCATGTGGGAAATAATAAGCTGATTACCGAGTGCATTCATCGAACGCATCCCTTGCGGGCACAGGAAAGCAACTGGATGATGAAATCATGGGATACACTTCGACACATTTTAATGCATGGATCCTGTCACACACAAGAACACATTTCCCCAGCCAGTGTTTATTTTTTCGATGATTTAAATCACACCGATCTCCAAACACATTTGGCCGAGCAATATTATCGTGTCCCTGCCTATCGATTTCGCCCATCCTTTGAGCGAATCAGCAACATTTATAAGAAAGCCGTTGAGGATGCAAAGATAGACACGGGTATGTTACTAGTGAATGTGATGGACTTGATTGATATGGGGAATCGTCCGATGTTTCTTAATCCGATGGATACGAACCTTCAACAACTGATGGGCTTATTTCAAGAGATCATTTTGGATACGGCAAAACCCTCCGATCTTCCGCCGCCGCCTGATCGCGGATACCAAATGATGATGGATGCCGTGGAGGAAATTACAAATCGGCATTTCAAAATGGGTAAGGTACGCCGACGAACCCATAAAAGACGCCGCCTAACGATCAGGAAATAAACAGGGACACTAATAGGAAAATGAGGCGATTCTTTATCGTATCATTCGTGATTTTAATCCTTGTCATGGCATTATCCACCTCGGTCAAAGAGGGATTTCTGGAAAATGCGTGTGTAGGTCAAGATAACTGCAAAGATTGTGCGAGTACAAGTGGGTGCTCGTGGGAAGAAACGAAATGTATGCGAAGCGATTTGTTAAATCGAGACATTGAAATAGGTGGAGGGAGCCGTCATCGTGAGCGAAATGCGATTGCGTCGTCCTTTTTGTGCCCGTCTGAGCTGGATGACAAGATCCCGCCTGAGGCGGTGGTAAGTGATGACATCATGTATGATTTTGCGCTATACAAAAATCAAATTACGGATCGCATTCCGCCGCCGAATGTGTATACGACGAGTAACATGGAATATTCGCCAGAGACGGTGATGGGTCAAGTGAAGCATTTGGAACGGGTGATGCAGACAAATCAGATGAATCTCCCAGGTATCATTGCCTCTACGGTTCAGGAGAACATTCGCCCGATGGTGGTTGGCATTTTATCGGATAATTATATTGTGCAGGCGTAAAATATAGGGGGATGATAGGATGAGTACACCGAAGGGAAAGGGAAAGGCGAGTGCTCTAAAGGCGAGTGCACTAAAAAGTAAAGCACCTACTATATTGAACGCTCCATCTACCAATAACCTAAAAGAAAATGCACCTACCCCTAATTGTCTCGCTACCTCGATTCGATATGTTCAAGGTAAGATTGATCGAAATTTAATTCAAGGAGGAAGCAAAAAGATAAATTCAACAAATGTAGTTGATAATTTCATACTGATGCTAAATCAAAGAGGATTTCCCAATTTAACAAAACCTAAATTAAATCTATATCTCGATTTATTTACAAGGCCTATATCACAAATGCGTACTGAACTTTTTAATGCAATACAATCATGGACAAAAATTAAAATTAGTAATATACCAACAGACGCGTTGCGTGCTGGAACAGCATTTGATAAAAAACCACTTGACATGGTTACTCAGTTATCTGAGGAGCAAATAGGTCATTTACTTGAGACAGAATGGAATAAGATACCAGATGCCTCCTCCTCAAACTGTGCGCCAGAAGAAATAAATTTTATACTAGAAATAGCAATCAAAAATGCATCGAATGTAGAAAAGGATAAAAGATTAAGAAAATTTATACATGATAATCTAACTGGAAAGGATCAGAAACCCATGGAAAAAATAATTGCTAGTATTGAAGCAGAAACTCGAAAAGCTAGTCCTGTAATTCGAAAGAACCCACAACAGCAAATGACATATGTAGAATCTTTGTTTACACCAAGTGCATTTAGTATGAATAAGAAGCCATGTGGGATCTGTTGGATATGTAGTTTTCCCATTTATATTTATCAAATTGTACACCTAAAAAATAAAACCAAACAGCAATTAAATACATGTGGTGAAATGGAACATGTGTTACCACCAGGATGGGGTTCTATTATGGGAACATTATCTGCAAAAGCAGATAAAATGATAGAACGACTTAAACATGCTCCCAGTCATGGAACGAAGGTAGTAGTAAAGGCTGCAAATGATGTGTTGATCAGATTTGGATTAAGAGCATCACATGCTCTGTGTAATAAACTAAAATCAGATCTTGTATTTTTAATTGCAATTATGTCTGGATCATTTATGATAGGAGGATTTAAAATAGATAATATACGCCTTGCTGAATTTGTAAAAGAAATTGTAGACAAATTGATGGGTATAGATGGTAGTAAACAATCTCCGTGGAATTATGAACTTCAATTTAGATATGGTAAACTTGATATGTCAATCGTACATCCCCTTAATGCTAAAAAACTATATCCATATCCATATCCATCTCATGGTACTCAAGCATTATTAAAAACACCAAATGAATTTGGAAAGGGTTGTTCTGAAAATATTAAAGAAATGATGACAGAATTGTCTAAAGCGGCTATAGATATTAATACAGCTAGTATTAAAGAGAAATTTCCAAATTTGAGCGGTCCAATCAGTTCACAGCTTACAATAAGAACTGCACTATATAGTGTAATTTATTGGCACGATATTCTTAAAGGCTCAGATAACAAGGCATCGAAAGCCTATGAACTGATATGGAAGAAATTTAATAAAACATCTAAAAGTGGAGGGAGTGATGAGGAAATAGAAGAAAACGTAGATGGGTCATTTGATAGATATATGAGATGTATAGAAAGCTCATTTCAAACACACGCACTAGAAGAAGCGGGTAATCGTACATCATGTAGTTTAGATACAAATATAAACCTATTAGATAATGTGGTGAATGATCTGACAGTAACAGATAATGATCTTACGATAAAAAGAAATAGTGAACCGCTACTTCAAATTGCAGAACAACATGTACCAAGAGTGCAAGATCCTTTTCATCCTTCTCCACAGAATTGGGCAAATAAGAATTGGCTAGCTCGGTATATGGAAAATGCACCTAATAATTCTCCAGCTGAGAGTGCTGAACCAAATATGCAGCCAGAAGTATTACAACCCGCTGCAAGCAATAACGCCCATCTTGAAAATGCCCCTACACCTGTATTCGCCCCTGCACCTGTATTTGCCCCTGCAAGTCCATCCCGTATCATACGCTCAAGAAACAGACAGTTGAGTCCAAGGAGTCCAAGAAGTCCAAGAAGTCAAGGAAGACAAAGTAGTCCAAGGAGTCCAAGAAGTCATAGGAGTCCAAGAAGTGCAACAAGTCATAGGAGACCACGAAGTTCAAGAAGATCAAGTCATTCAAGGAGTCCAGGAGCATTAAGCCGTTCAAGAAGTCCAAGGAGAAGGGGTGGTAGTCGCAAACAGAAAAAAACGCGAAAGACGCGAAAGAATAAAAAATAATGAAGTATATCATACATATCATTTGATTCCACTTCGGATTGTATGGTGATGGATAATGTGAAGTATCAGATCTACGGTTTAGAATATTAGCCTACATTTTATAAAAATGTAGGCTAATGATAGGATGAATGCAATGAATACATCACAGAGTATCGCAAGACCAGGAATTGACATCAAAGGAGCAATTGGTGAACTTCGTATACAACAAACAACAACCGTAACTAAAAGGAAAGAAAGAAAAGTAGAAACAAATGTTGCAGCACAAGCAGCAACACCCAGTTTTATCAGATCTCTTCCTACACCAAATTGCATTTCTGCTGCCATAACATATGTTAATACAAAACGGCTTGATGTGGGTAAAAGCATAGATACAGTAAATTCAAACGTAGTGGAACGATTAATTGAAATCGTAAATGCAAGAGGATTTCCTTATTTAACAACGAAAGGTTTACATGCGCATCTTGGTTTGCTAACAAGTGTTGGTAAAGTATCCTCTACGGGTAAGGGCAAAAAATTAGAAATACATCATCCTGATGATTATAAATACGATGATTTATCACGTATTACTATTTTTCGTATGATCGAATTATGGACGAATATACCCGTGGAAACACTACAATCAGAATCACTGCGTTCAGAATTAGCATATGATGGTGTAACACTTGTAAGAAATACAAAAGCATCAGAGGAAAAAATAGGTCATTTCTTTTTTATGATCTGGGAGGAGGGTAAGGATGATATCTCTCCTGTATCTGTTTGTGGAGCTGATGAAATTGCATTTATTGTAGAGATAGCAATAAAAAGAAAATCAAATATAGAAAAAGATAAAAAATTTAGAGAATTTCTACAAGAGTATGGAAATGGTAATATAAAACAAATTATATCAAATAAGAATCCATCTGACGATGATATCGCAACTATAAATAGATTATTTCCAGCAACATATAATGTTCAAAAGAGACCGTGCGGAATTTGTCACATCTGTAAATTCCCAATTTATATTTATCGTATTGTCTATATACCCAATGGTGCAAATATACAATTAAATACATGTGGAGAAATGGAACATGTATTTCCTCCAGGATTTGGATCGATGGTGGGAACAATATCATCAAGAGCAAAAACGATGAAACAAAGACTTAATACAGTTCCACCCGTAAATCAAACGGGTGGAATAAATGAGGCAGAGCTAGATAGAGCAGAAGATGTATTGGTTACATTTGGGTTACGAGCATCTCATGCATGGTGTAATAAAATAAAATCGGATCTTATTTTTTTAGTGATATCTATGTTAGGATTATTAATACAGGGATTTGAGTATGATACAATGCGTATTACAGCATTTCAGGAGGAAGTAATAAAAAACTTAACAGATCCTGAAAAACAACTGCCTTGGAATTATGAACTTCAATTTAGATCAGGTTATCTTACAAAGGAAACAATTGATCCTCTTAATCAGCAACGTTTATACAATGTTGAATTAAAAACACCAGAAGCATTTGCATCAAACTGTGGTGACAATATTAAAGCTCTTATGAATGAATTTTCTAAAGCAGCAGAGACTGTTAATAAAGCAAATTTTGAAGTGATTGAAGGTGCAGAGAATTTAGTCGCAACACAAATTAAATTAAGAACCATTATGTATAGTGTTATCTTTTGGCATGATGTACTTGTAAATTCAGAGAATAAATCAGCGGAGGCCTATCTAGCGATATGGAAGAGTTATCAGAGCGGTGGCAAATATAAACAAAAAGGTGGTGTAAATACCGATAAATTAAATGATACATTAAATACCTATATCACATCGATGGTGGGAATGATTACAGATACAGATGAAGAGAATGTGCAAAGCTGTACTCCACAAACTGGAGATAATCCATTTGAAGAAGCACTTGACACAATGAATGACCCACGCCTCCTACATGCCCCTTCAAGAGCACCTGCTCTTTCAAGAGCAATCTCTCAAGTGATGACTCCCTCCCTTGAAACACAAATACGTGAAGCTACCATATCAGAGCTGCCACCGACGCTAACAAGGATATTATCTCGACGGCCATCTGCAACCGCATATGGTACACCTTATCCGCCAACATCACTCTTTACGCAATCGATGGACCGTGTGCCATTGAGTCGGGCACAAAGTCTAACATTAACTCCACGACATCCACCCTCTTTACCAAGAGCAGCCTCTCAAGATACACCATCAGTACTAGGACGAAGAACAGCTTCTACAGCTTCTCCGAATATTCCAAATGGAAAAAGAAAAAAAGGCGGCACCCGCAAACAACACAAGCAAACCCGCAACCACCGCAACCACCGCACTCATAAACAGAAAAAACATAAAAAAACGCGAAAAAATAAAAAATTGACAAAGCGTTTTTAATAGATGATAACCACACCTCCATTACAATGTCATACGATCTCACCGCCCGTAATAACGCCCTGGATGCCATGTGCGAAATCTCCCTGAATGGTTACACGACCAAGAAGCTCGACTTCCTGGGAACCATCCACATCTATGGCGTCCACTACTTCAATATCTTCCGTCGTTACAACAGCGTCTATGAGATTGTTCTGGAGGACTTCCATGGCGACTTCCACTTCCACAAAGACTACACCATTCGCCAATCTCTGCAGAGCATTCTGTGCCTCTCGAACGAGCAGATGGAGGGCCTTTATACGCGTCACGCGACTTCATTCAAACACGGCTCCTGCCCGATGACATCGATGCATGATGCGCCGAACATGCACTGGACGGAGCTTCAGCAGCAGTGGCAGGCGGCGGCACTGGACTTTGGTGGAATTCTGGAGGACTACCATCGCAGCTGCGAGCAGATTAAGAATGAGGTCGATCCCGTTCTGGAGGGCGAACTCGAAGCATCGCTAGAGGTCGAAGGAACGCCCTGCGTGCTGCACGCGCCGCTGAAGATTCCCTATGCGCCGCTTCGCGAACGAACCAAACCGCAACAGATCAACATCAATCTGGATAATGACACGGCAGAGATTCTGCTGAGCCTTCGATCGCATTCACGAGGCACCAATCTGTCGGATCGCTTTACAGAAATGGAGAACAAGAAGCGTACTTGGACGCAATTGTCTGAGTCTGAGTCCGAGTCTGACGAGGATCAAGATGATGAGGAGGAAGAGGAAGAGGAGGAAGAGGACCAAGAAGAGGACCAAGAAGACGAGCAAGAGGAAGAGGAGGAAGAGAAGAAGAAGCCCAGCTGGTGCACGGTGCTTCGCAACGGAACCACGATTATGCGATACTAAATTCATTAAAAGATATATCTATTTTTTAATGTACATAGTAGAGTACCACATGAAGCCGATCATAACATGGTGCATTTTATTCATATGTATTACCATTACCATTTATATGGCCTATACTCCCTTTAAACGAATACATATGATTCCACCCGGATTTCAGTATCATATAATTCCACCCAAAAAATATCCTACCATTATGCATTTGGTCCTATTTTCTCACGGAGAGGAATACGATGAGATGTATAACATTACAAAACAATATTATCAGCAATTTCACAATGTAACCACCATTTATTACACATTTTCTGAATCCAATCGAGATGCTTATCAGATGGATGGAATTCTCTATCTTCCAGGAGAAGAAACATACATCCCAGGAATATTAGATAAAACGATCAAGGCATTTGAATTTGTGAAAGATAAATCATTTGACTATCTGATACGATCCAATGTAAGCACAATTATTAATTTTAATAATCTCTCAAGTATAATAACACAATACCCAATTACAGTAGGTGGAGGTATGGTATATAAACATACATGGGGTGGAAAAAATCATGAACGATATAATACAATATATCCGCATGGAACTTCTATGATTCTATCAAAACCAATGCTGATGGAACTATTAGACGAAAAAGATCAAATTAATTACAACATTATTGATGATCTAGAAATAGGCCATGTATTAGAAAGAGAATATCCTTCTCTCCCGTTCTATTCTTTTCAACACTATTTTGCATATGTAGATGAAAAAACAAATATGGATCAACTTGATTACAAAAATATCATTTTTTATCGAAATAAGTCAGAGGATCGAAAACAGGACATTCAAAACATGAAGGAGATTGTGTATCGTTTATCTTAGGATATATAGGATAACTGCTCGCTGGTTGATAGGGAGGGATGAGGATTCTGATGGGAGAAGTTGTGCCCTAAGCTGTTGTAGAGCAAGTGATCCGACGATGGTTTTGGATAAAAGGGAGATGGATCCTTTGAGGGTGTCTGCCACGAGCGTGTAGAGACTTCTTCAATCGGTTCTAAACGGCGTTTTCCTAATACACCACTCTTTTTGGAAAGCGTAATCGTAACCGTATACTCGCCCACTTTAATGGTAGAAGTATGCGTGGAGATCGCTGATTGCTCCATCACAGGAAGAACCTGTTGACATACCTCTTGTACATGGGACACGATCGCACATTGTGTATAAGACATGGGTAATCTATCCATTCCAAGGATCGCCCTTCAATTTTTTGGCTCGCGAAGAAGCTGTCGCCAAATGGAAACGCGTGTTTTGGCATCAAGAGCGAGTAATGTGCAGAGTTCTAAGCTGAAGCGGAGAAACCGCGGCCACTCCAGTGTTCCAATGGCCTGCTCCCATGTCTGAAGCTCGCGATCATACAAGGACCGCGTGGAAGCCGCATCCCATTCTTTCATGGAGTCCATGATCCAGCGAACCAGTTGCACCAAGTAGGCAGGATCAAGTGCCTCTTGTTCCAATTTCTCTTGAATGTAATCCACATTGAACTTCTCGTGGAGATCAGCATGAAAACGGGAAGGAATCACCTCTTTCACAAGCTCTTTCAGTTCCGAGAGTTGCAATAAGACCGTCGCATACTGTTTCTCACGAATGTCCTGTTCGACTAAATCCCAATAGGCCCGTTTCATCATGTTCTCGACGAGGGTCTGACGGGCGCGATTCACTTCCCCTACACGCTCATCGAGTTGTGCGAGAAATCCCATCCGCGTGGCGGCATCGCGGATCTTGTAGATGAGCCCCTGATAACTGTCTTTCCATTCCGCAATGGTGCTTTCCTCACGGGTCTCTTCGATCGTCTGCTTCAAGTGAAGTACTTCCAAGTAGTAGCCGATCACCTCATTCACAAAGGAGGCGCGATCCTCTTTTTTCCACTCGGCAAAGACAGTTAAAAAGTGGCGAGCAGCCATATCACCCGTACTATGCGGAGATAGCATATCAAGAAGGTATCCGCGTGCAGCGGCCCATAGGGTATCGGATACATTGTGTTCTGTGCGAAACTTGTACAAAAGGAGAGAAAACCAGAGGGAGCGACTTTCCGTCATCGTATAGCCGTCCATGGCCGTACGACGAAGAGTAATGAGATACTGTTTGGCAGCTTCCAGAGTGGAAAGAGAGGGATGGGATAAGAAATGGGTAACATGGCGTTTAATTTCGGCGCGATTCATTTATTTAGAGATTCTACTTTTTTTATGGATGTGACATCGAGAAAAAAAGTATAATGGAGGAAAGACATTAATGTTTGCGGCGCTTAGTGTGCTTGCTGCGCTTGGTGCGCTTGGTACGCTTGGTGTGATGACGCTTGGTGTGACGGCGCTTGGTGTGATGACACTTGGTGTGACGACGCTTGGTGCGGCGACCGCCATTTGAGGCTGAGGCTGAGGCTGAAGCTTGGGCTTGGTCTGGGAATGGGTTTTGGGCTGGACCGCGTAGCGGCGTGCGAGGTACTCTAGAGCGCTGCTGTATGGGATCAGGTTGATCAGCTATGAGTGAATTTAATGGGGTGTCCATTACACTTGCTCCATTAAATGTTGTATGTTTAAGTGCATCATTAATAAAGCTTTTTAATTCGTCTAAAATATTTACAATTTGATTAACTGCATCCTCATACATAATAGATCTTTCAGGTTCATGAGTACTAGTTATTAATATACTGGGGTTTTTATCTACTTCATTTGATATACGAGAACGCCCTTGAAATGTATTTATTCCTTCTACTATTTCTAATAGAGTAGCACTTCCAAATTTTGTCATATTAAGTTGATAATTATATACTTTATTATCATCCGAACCCTTACCCTTACCAAGAAATGGTTTACTCAACACAAAATGGAACTTTTTAAGTTGTTTACGTTGATCATCCATAATTGGAGAGACTTTAGAGCCTTCGGGCCCTTTTATTTTGTTGTAGAATCTCTTAAGCATACTTATTCCTACTCTACCCTCACATTTTACGCCATCCAAAAAGCAAGCCATCCGTAGGGAATACACACAGAAGACTATCAATCAAAAAAATTGACCCTATGTTCATACCTCAATCAAGCAAAACCATGCAGACTGCAAATCAAATGATGGCACTGGGCTGTATCATGATTCTATTCGCGCTCACCGTAGGAATCTCGAGTGTATTATTACAAGAGCATCGGCGCGAAAACGCGCAAATTGAAATGGGGATCCAGCAAGATATGGCACAGATTCTTTATACAAGACAATCCATCGATGCACTTCATCACGCCGTTCAGAATGCAGCGTGTACGCTATTACAGGCAAAATGGTCGGCAGAAATGACGATGACGACCATTTTGAAAACGGTAGAGCATGCGATGCGTGGGGCAAATTGTACGACAAATTGTCCGATCTATTAAAAATTGATAATCATATTTATTTTTTATAAAAACAACCATGTCTTCTTCTATGAATGATGATGCAGTAAGCCATCGCGGTATGTTGAGAAACATGCTGAAGCAGGGATTTACTCCACGCCAGGATCTTTCGGAATTTACGGATAATTCCCTGTCGGCCGCCGCTACAAAAATGTGCCTGTGGATTTGTACGATAAACAACATCCTCTGCTTTTCGGATGATGCGGGAATGAAAAAAGACTTGGGGGCGGCATTTCGATTCCATGAGCGAAGCCTTCCATCGCTGCAGCACGGACGCTTCGGAATTGGCGCGAAGTTTGCAATGGTCTGTCTCACCTTGTTGAAGAGCATCGTGCATGTCTTCACGCGGCCCAATGAGGGAGACCCTATTAAACAACTAACAATCGACTATCCACGCGCTGTTGAAATGGATCGGCTTACCATTAATCCTCACGGGATTGAGATGGAATGTGTCCCTACGTGGGAGCAGTATGCGATTGATCCAGCGGGAAAAGGGACGGTCATTCACTTGCCGAGTGACAAGAGCATCGTTCAAGAGATCGTATCCATGATTACATCGGATAAA
>Ga0315273_10009626_pt1 | contig 12270 bp, 7 predicted proteins | sample YL17G02_0_MG_FD_205753 | JGI IMG/M metagenome (GOLD analysis project Ga0315273, IMG submission 205753) | Sediment microbial communities from Yellowstone Lake, YNP, Wyoming, USA - YL17G02_0 | ecosystem: Environmental > Aquatic > Freshwater > Lake > Sediment | place: USA: Wyoming | collected... | reverse complement strand
CGACGACCGGGATGCCGATGGGGCTGCTCTTCGACAACGGGTTCCTGACCGACATCAGGACCGGGGCGGCGGGCGCGGTGGCGGCCGACTGTCTCGCGCGCCGAAAGGTGGACACCATCGGCGTCATAGGTTCGGGCGTGCAGGCCCGACACCAGATTGCGTGCCTGCGCGAAGTGCGCCGGTTCCGGCGCATGGTCGCGTGGAGCATCGACCGGCCGGGGCTCGAGCAGTATTGCGAGGAGATGCGAGACGCGCACGGCCTCGAGGCCATCGCCGCATCCTCGGCGGAGGAGGTGTGCCGGGCCGCCGACATCCTGATTACCGCCACGCCTTCACGCGTGCCAATCGTTCGCGCCGAGTGGCTGCGGCCGGGGCTGCACATCACTGCCGTCGGATCGGACACGCCCGGAAAACAGGAACTCGACGCGGCCTGCCTCGTCCGCGCAAACATGGTGGTGGTCGATCGACTTGCGCAGTGTGCCCGGTTCGGCGAGCTTTCACATGCGCTGGCGGCGGGGCTGATGCGCGAAACGGATGTGTGGGCCCAGTTGGGCGAGGTCGTGGCCGGCAGGAAGACGGGCCGGACAGGCGACGATCAGATCACGATTTGTGATCTGACGGGCGTGGGGTTCCAGGATACGGCAATCGCGGCGCTGGCGTGGGGATTGACGCAGGACTGAAGTCCTGCGCCACGTACGGAAAAGGCGAGACCAGAGTCCTGCGCCACGTACGGAAAAGACGGGACCAGAGTCCTGCGCCACGTACGGAAAAGGCGAGACCAGAGTCCTGCGCCACGTACAAGAGAAAAGGCCTCACGTCATCGGCGAGGCCTGTTGGCAAGGGAGATGTATGATGCATGGTACCGGTACGGGGAATCGAACCCCGGTTCCGTGGCTGAGAACCACGTGTCCTAACCCCTAGACGATACCGGCACTCACCGACCAAGAACCTCTAAGTTTACTGTTTCGTTGGAAAAACGGTCAAGTCCTGCACCAGTCATGTCATTCAAGGTCCTTCTCGCAATCGTGCTCGCCCTGCTTCTGGTTGGCGGGGGCGTGACGTTCTATTACGCCGGCCAGGAACCCGGCCCCCTCGTGAAGATCGACAAGCCGGCGGCCATCGGCGGCGGCGCACTCGCGCTGGACATGTCGGTCGACGCGGTCGGCACCTCGCTTCGGCGCCTCGACGCCGTCATCGAGCAGCAGGGGCGCACGATCCCCGTGTTTTCCCTTGCGTCTCCGGGCACGGCGCGTTTCGCGCAGGAGACGCCGGAGCGGATCCGTATCACTCATGAGCTTCCGGCGAGCGTGGCTGCCGGCCTGCGCGATGGCCCGGCGCGTCTGGTCGTCACGGCCTCGCGTGACGTGCTCTTCGGCCTCCGTCGGGCCGAAACCATCACCGTCCGGGAGCTTACCGTGCGTCTCACGCCGCCGTCGCTCTCGGTCGTGTCGACGCACCACTACGTCAAGCTCGGCGGAGCGGAAATGGTCGTCTACCGCGTGGCGCCGCCAGACACCAGCTCCGGCGTTCAGGTCGGTGACCGCTACTACCCCGGCTATCCTGCGTCTGGCGTCAGCGGCGCGAAGACGACCGGCGCGCCGGTTGTCGACCCGACACTCCGCGTCGCGTTCTTCGGGCTGCTCTTCGACCAGGACGTTACGACATCCATCCGCCTCGTCGCGAAGGACCCCGCCGGCAACACGGCGCAGGCCGAGTTCGATCACCGTACCTTCCCCGCGACCTTCGACCGTCGTCGAGTGCCGGTTGATGACGCGTTCTTCAAGCGCGTGGTGCCGGCCATCATCGCGGCGACCCCGGCATTGAAGCTTCCGACGGATACGCCGGAACAGCGGTTGGAGGCGTTCCTCGCAATCAACCGCGATCTGCGCCGCGCGAACGAGGCCCAGATTGAAACCGTGTCGCGCGCGACGTCGGCCGAGATGCTCTGCCGCGGGCCCTTCACCCGCATGGGCGGAGCGAGTTCCGAGGCGGTATTCGCCGATCACCGCACCTACGTCTACGGCGACCGGGACGTCGATCAACAGGTCCATCTCGGCACCGACCTGGCGTCTACGCGCGGGGCGCCGATCACGGCCGCGAACACGGGGCACGTGCTGTTTGCCGGCTCTCTCGGCATCTATGGCAACTGCGTGATCCTGGATCACGGGATGGGCGTGCAGTCCCTGTACGCCCATCTGTCGAACGCCAGCGTGGAGGTCGGCGACCGCGTCAATCGCGGCGAAACCATCGGGCACAGCGGCATGACCGGCCTCGCGGGAGGCGACCATCTGCACTTCACGATGCTCGTCGCCGGCCGGCCTGTAAACCCCATCGAGTGGTGGGACCCGCACTGGATCGCCGACCGCATCGACCGCAAACTCGTCGAGGCGGGCCTCCTTGCCGCGGCGGACGCGACGAAGGCCGAAGCGCCAAAACTCACGCCGAAGAAGAGAGTGCCTCCACGAAGACGAACACGCTGAAAAAGGTGACAGTATCCATTTCGGGGTATCGTTAAAATGGAAACTGTCACCTTCTTTCTTGGGGGAGCGGTTCTGTGGCTGAGGAGCCGGCATCGGCGACCGTCGGGCGCACGAGTGACTACGTCACGCTGGCCAAGCCTCGCCTGAACTTGCTGGTTGTGGCCACCACCCTGGCGGGCTACTACATGGCCGCGCCGCACGGCCTGGGATGGGCGCTGCTGTTGCACACGCTCGTGGGGACGGCCCTCGTCGCCAGCGGCGCCTCAGCGTTCAACCAACTCCTCGAGATCGAGGCGGATGGGCTGATGCGGCGCACGCGCGCGCGCCCGTTGCCGAGCGGCCGGATCGAGCCGAAAAAGGCCCGGATCTTCGCGCTGGTACTCTCGATTGCCGGCCTGGTGCAGCTCGCGCTGGCCGTGAACGTCCTGGCGGCCGGCGTGGCGCTGGCGACGCTACTCACCTACACGGTCTTCTACACGCCGCTCAAGAAGCGCACGTCGCTCGCGACGATTGTCGGCGGCGTCCCGGGCGCGTTGCCGCCGATGATCGGCTGGGCCGCAGTCCGCAACAACCTCTCGATCGAAGCCTGGATTCTCTTCGGCATTGTCTTCCTGTGGCAGATGCCGCACTTCCTGGCCATCGCCTGGATGTACCGGGAGGACTACAAGCGCGCCGGGTTCTCGCTGCTGCCCATCGTCGAGCCCGATGGCGGGTCCACGGGGCGGCAGGCAGTCATCTACGCGGCGGCGCTGCTGCCGCTGAGCCTGGCGCCGACCGCGGTTGCGATGACCGGCGACCTGTACCTGGCGGGGGCTGGGGTCATGGGCCTGGGGTTTCTGGCGCTGGCTGCCCGCTTCGCATGGCTGCGGACCACGCTGGATGCGCGGCGGCTGTTTTTCGGGTCTATTCTGTACTTGCCCCTGTTGTGGATCCTGATGGTCTTCAACCGGGTGACGACATGATCGTGTCGGATCTTCCCGCGCTGAATGCCACGCTGAATGGTGTGGCCGGGCTGTTCCTGCTGGCCGGATACGCCTTCATCAAGCACCGGCACATCGGAGCCCACCGCGCGTGCATGCTGAGCGCCTTCGCGGCATCGGCGCTGTTCCTGGTGTCGTACGTCGTCTATCACGCCAATGCCGGGTCAAAGCCCTTCCCCGGAACCGGGGGCGCTCGCGTGGTCTACTTTGTCATTCTGATCACCCACGTCGTGCTGGCGGCCGTGATCCTGCCGATGGCCATCGTCACGCTCTCGCGGGCGTTGCGCGAGCGGTTCGACCTTCACGTTCCCCTCGCGCGATGGACGCTGCCGACCTGGCTGTACGTGTCGGTGACGGGGGTGGTCATTTTCGTGATGCTGTATAGGCTGTACTAGGGGCAGGGGACAAGGGGCAAGGGGCAAGCGGGATTCGGGATTCGAGGGAGCGTTTTCGTAGCCCGGCTGCTTTAGCGGCCGGGTGGCCGAAGGCCATGGTCGCCTCCGGCGACCCGGGGTCTGAAGACCCCGGGCTACATGGAGGGTGGCCGACGGGCGGCTTCCAGGCGCCAGGCGCTCGTGAAACAGGAACATCCTCTCGAAACATGCCAGTAAGTTGGATCGTAGAGACGTAGACGATGAGTCGACGACGCGCAGGACGCCGCATACCGCCAACCTTGCCCCGGGCGGCCACGTCTGCCTGGTCGCGGATGAGATGGCTGTCCGCGGCCGCGGCGCTGGCCTTCGTCGCCGCCGGCATCACCCTCGCGTGGTGGCTGCGAAGTGGCACCGGTCCGGCCGATGGGCCCATCATCTTCATCTCCATCGACACCCTGCGAGCCGACCACCTGCCCGCGTATGGCTACACACGGGTGCGCACGCCAGCGATCGACGCGCTCGCGGGCGACGGGGTGCTGTTCGAGCGGGCCTATGCGCACTCACCGCAGACGTTGCCCTCGCACGCTTCCATTCTGTCTGGCCGCTTGCCCTTCGAAACAGGCGTGCGCGACAACGTCGGGTTCACGATCAGGCCCGACCTGCCGATGCTGCCGGAACTGCTGCGTGCGCGGGGATACGCGACCGGCGGCTTCGTCTCGAGTTTCGTCCTTCGCCGGGAAACGGGGATCGATCGCGGCTTCGACGTGTTTGACAGCCACATGCCGGAAGCCGCGCCCGACAGGCCGATCGGGCAGATCGAGCGGCGCGGCGAGCAGACGCTGGAGGGCGCCGAACGGTGGATGGAACGCCTCGCTTCCCCGAAGTTCTTCCTGTTCTTCCACATCTACGAGCCGCACAAGCCGTACGCCCCACCGGGCCGTTTCTCGTCCTTCGCGCCGTACGACGGCGAGATCGCGTGGGCCGACGAGATCGTCGGCCAGTTGATCGCGTGGTTGAAGACGCGAAACCTGTACGACGCCGCCACGATCGTGTTCTTCTCGGACCACGGCGAAGGCCTCGGCGATCACGGGGAAGAAGAGCACGGGCTCTTCCTGTACGACGAGACCATTCGTGTGCCGCTCGTCATCAAGCGGCCACGCGCGTCCCGCGCGGGACAGCGCCTGAAAACGCCGGTTCAACACATCGACCTCGTCCCGACCGTGCTCGACTGGGTCGCCTCGCCTCGGCCGGCCGGCCTGCGCGGCCGCTCGCTACGCACGCTCATCGGGCAGGGCACGGGCGATCCCGGCGAGTCGGGCTTCTACGCCGAGGCGCTCTACGGCCGTTACCACTATGGGTGGAGCGACCTCTACGCACTGACGGACTCTCGCTTCCGCTTCATCAAGGCGCCTCGCGCGGAGCTCTACGATCTCGAACGTGATCCGGGCGAGAAACAGAACGTCGCGACTCTGCGGGTCCGAACCGCTCTCGCTATGCGTGCCGCGCTCGACCGGCTGCTGTCGGGTGCCCCGATCGACAAGCCGACCGCTGTGTCCAAGGACGACCTCGCGCGGCTCCAGGCGCTCGGGTATGTCGGCACCCAGGTCGAAGTGGCGCCGGTTGCCGGCGAGACGTTGCCCGATCCAAAAGACCAGATTGGCGTGCTCGAGTCGCACAAGCGCGCGGTGGAACTGGCTTCGCGCCGCGAGTACGACCAGTCGATCGCGCTGTTGAAAACCATCCTCGCGAACAACCCGAAGATGAAAGACCTGTGGCTGCAGCTCGGGGTGCTGCAGGTCCGGGCCGGACGTCTGCCCGACGCGCTCGACACCTTCAAGCGGCTCGTCGACGTGGACCCTCGAGATGGCAAGAGCCTCGAGAGCGTGGCAGCGGTGCTGTACCAGATGGGGCGCCTGGACGATGCCGCGGCTCACGCCCGGACGGCGCTCACCATCCTCGCCGGGAGCGACGGGCCGTCGCGAATCCCGGCGTACGAAGTGCTCGTCAAGGTCGCGCTGGCGAAGGGGGATCTCGCCGCCGCCCGCCAGGAAGCGGCGCTCGCGCAGCAGGCGGACCCGGCCCTTCCACTGCCGACCTACGTTGAAGCGCTGATTCGCTACAACCAGGGCCGTTACGCCGAAGCGCTCCCCCTTTTCCAGGACGTCATCCGGCGCCTCGACGCGCACACGATCACGATTCAGGACGTGTACTACTACACTGGCGACACCCTCGGCCGGCTCGGCGAGGCCCGCGCGGCCGCCGAGGCGTTCACGATGGAAACGCGATTGTCGCCGGAGAACATCCGGGCGCACGGGGGGCTCGCGATGCTCTACCGGGCGGACGGACAGGCGGCGCAAGCCGATGCCGCGATCGCGCAGATGCTGCGGGCCGTGCCCACCAGCGACGGCTACGCGATGGCCATTCGGCTGTTGTCGATCTTCGGCGAACGCGGGCGCGCCACGGCGCTTCGCCGCGACGCCGTCGCCCGATTCGGAGAGTCAGCGGTCAGCCAGGCAGAGCGGCGGGTGCTGCCCGGCGACACGTCGGGGCGGAAACCGGGCGCATGAAGAGAAGAAAGCCCATCACTCCCGTGCGGCGGACCAAGCCGACAGTACCCGCTGTTCGACGTGAATCGCCTCGCAGTTCGCGCCGCCGGGTGGTCATCGCCGTCGCGGGTGCGGTCCTGGTGCTTGTCCTGGTGGGCGTCGTCGCCCTGCGGTACTTTTCGGGTGCAGGGGTGCCGGTATTCGAGCACCGGCTCGACGAGAACGTCCTCCTCATCACGATTGACACCCTTCGCGCGGACGCCGTCGGTGCCTCCGGGGGCGTGGCCAGAACTTCCAACCTGGATCGGCTCGCGGCCGTGGGGCTTCGATTCGAATCGGCGCACGCCCATGCCGTGACGACGCTGCCAGCGCACGCCAGCATCCTCACTGGCCTCTACCCGACGCAGCACGGCATTCACGACAACAACGGCTATCGCCTGTCGCCGACCGTCCCGACGCTGGCGTCACGCCTGAAAGCGCAGGGCTTCGCCACGGGCGGCTTTGTGGCAGCGTTCCCCCTCGATTCGCGCTTCGGCCTCACCACCGGATTTGACATCTACGACGACCACTACCCGGGCACCTCGGGCGGCAGGGAATTCGTCCTGCCGGAGCGTCGCGGCGACGCCGTCGTCGCCGCCGCGAGTGCCTGGATTGGCGCGCAGCGCGGCCGATGGTTCGCCTGGGTGCACCTGTTCGACCCGCACGCACCGTACCGGCCGCCGGCGCCCTTCGACCGCGAGTACGCCAACTCGCCCTACCTGGGTGAAGTCGCCTACTCGGACTCGGTCCTCTCGGCGTTATTGTCTGCGGCAACCGGCGCGACCGGCGGCCGCCCGACTCTCGTCATCGTCACCGGCGATCATGGCGAGGGCCTTGGCGATCACGGCGAGGCCACGCACGGGCTGTTCGCCTACGAGGCCACGCTTCGCGTCCCCCTGATTGTCGCGCAGTTCCCCGCGGGCGGGCCCGTATGGGACGCAGGGGGGGCGCCGGTGCCAGCGACTGGCGGTCGCGTGGTCACCGCGCCTGTTCGTCACGTGGACATCGTTCCAACCGTGCTGGACCTGCTGCAACTCCCGTCAGCCCGGGACGTGCCTGGCCGTTCGCTGCTCGCGGCTGTGAATTCCGGATCGGACGACGGAACGGCGTCGTATTTCGAGGCGATGTCCGCGTCATTGAACCGCGGGTGGGCACCCCTTCGCGGCGTCGTCGTCGGACGCGAGAAGTACATCGAACTGCCCCTGCCCGAACTCTATGATCTGACGGCGGATCCGCGCGAGGCTGTCAACCTCGTCGATCGGGCGCCGGACCGGCTGCGCGCCCTCGATCTGACGTTGCGTGGAATCCCGACATCCGCTGGCGGCGCCGAAAAGCGCGCCTCCGACTCCGAGACATCGGAGCGCCTGCGCGCGCTCGGGTACGTGAGCGGGAACGCGGCGCCCAAGACGCGGTACACCGAGGCAGACGATCCGAAGCGGCTGGTTGGGATCGACCAGGACATCCATCGCGCCATCGACCTCTACCAGCGCGGGCGGGCGGCGGACGCGGTGCCGATCTACCAGAAGATGCTCGCGGCGCATCCGACGATGGAGATCGCTTACGCGCATCTCTCGATGCTGCAGTGGGAGTTGGGCGATCCGGCCTCGGCCATCGCCACGCTGCGCGCGGCGCTCGCTGCGGGCGTCGACAGCGTGGCCATCAGAACCAAGCTGGGGACCTACCTCGCCGAAAGTGGACACGGGAGCGAGGCTCTACCGATTCTCAGGGACGCTGTGTCGGGCGACTTCCCCGATCTCGACGCGCTGAACGCTCTCGGCATCGCGCAGGCGCGAGCGGGCCGCGTGGATGAGGCAACGGCGAGTTTCCGGCGCATCCTCGATCTGAGCCCGTCCCACGCCATGGCCCTCGAGAACCTCGGGTCCATCGCGCTGGAGAAGGAGCAGTACGACCAGGCGCGCGCGTTCTTCTCCCGTGCGCTCGACAGCGATCCTTCGTCCGCCCAGGCGCACAATGGCCTGGGCGTAGTCGAGCTGAAGGCGGGCAACCGCAAGGCTGCGATCGGGCAGTGGAAGCGGGCGGTCGCCGCGGATCCGACGAACTTCTACGCGCTGTACAATGTGGCGATGGAACTGGTCAATGATGGCCAGCGCGAGGCGGCGCGGCCGTACCTGGAGCGGTTCGCCCGGACGGCGCCACCCGCCCTGTATGCGGCAGATATCCGGCGGGTTCAAGCGATGCTGGCCAGGTGGTAGCCCGTGTACGGGCCTCGGTGGCACGGCATCCTGAGCCGACCGGGCGCCTGTCCTTGTCCGTGCTACGATCGACTTGCTCTCCTTAATTCAGCTCCCGGCAGGTGTGTATGAAGCGCGCACTCTTCGTGGCACTCTCTGCGGTTTCGGTTGTCGTGGCCGCTTCCCTGGCGGAGGGTCAGGATCGCCCGGCGGTTCCCCAGGGTCTCCCGACCTTTCGATCCGGCGTCGAGTTGGTCCGGATGGACGTTCGCTTCCTCGACGACAGCGGCCGGCTGGTCACGGACCTGAAGGCGGAAGAACTCGAGGTCTTCGAAGGCGGGAAAGTGCGGCCGGTGGTGCTCTTCCAGCGGGTCTCGGAACCGTCCGGGACCTACCTCGATGTGGCGCGCCGCACGTCGGGCGCGGACGTGTCGACCAACAGCGGAGCCCAACGCGCGCACCTGTACGTGATCGTGTTCGATCAGAACCACATTACGCCTGGCAACGAGCAGCGAGGGCGGCTCGCCGCCGAGCGCTTCTTGCGGTCGCGTGTCCGCCCCGGCGACCGTGTCGCGTTGTACGGGCTGCCGGGCCCCGGGCCACAGATTCCCTTCACCGGCGACGTGCGCGGCGTGATCTCCCAGTTGATCACCGTGCGTGGCAGCCTCGACAAGGAGACCTTCGGCGCGCTGGGCGGGATGACGCTCTACGAGGCGTTCGAGATCACGCGCGGCAACGACCGGATCCTGCAGCGCGTCGCCACACGGGCCAGTGGTGCCGATGCATCGAGCGACCTGGTGGCGGCGGGACAGAGGAACGCTGGTTCTGCAGTGACCGACTCGACAGCATACAGCGTTCTCCAGAGCGTGCTGAAGGACAACGCCCGGGCGGTCGTCCAACGGGGAGATGTGGAGACACAGGCCTTTCTCTCGTCGCTGGCCGACGTGATTCGCGGCCTCGCGGGGATCGAGGGACGCAAGTCGGTGATCCTGATCTCCGAGGGGTTCTACGCCGACTATGTGCGCAGTGAAGTCGAGCGGGTCGCGGCTGCCGCCGCGCAGTCCTACGCCGTCATTTACGCGCTCGACATCAACCGCCGCGGATCGGATCCAGCCCAGACCGCGCCGACCGGCAACGACGCCCAGATGGAAGTGCAGGGCCGTATCGAACCGCTGGGCACCCTGGCGGCGGAAACGTCGGGCGACCTGGTCACGGATGCCAATAGCCGCATGGACGCAACCTTCAACCGCATCTCCGAGCAGTCCCTCGACTACTTCATCGTCGGGTTCGAGCCCGGCGCCGAGGTAGCCGCGGACGAGCGCGATCGCTACCACCGGGTGTCCATCCGTACGACGCGGCCGGGCATCACCGTCAGGGCACGTACGGGCTACTCGGTTCGGGATCCCATCTTCGTCAGGGACCGGCGGCGGGCGATCGACGCGGCGCTGGCTGCACCGTTCCCCCAGCAGGGGCTGCCCATCGAGGTGACGACGTACGTGACGCGGGGAGACTCGCCAGGTGCCCATCGCGTGGTGATGAGCGTCCAGGCCGACCTGCCCGTCGAGGCGGGTCCCGAGCCGCGGCGGGCCGATGTCGTGTTCGTGGCGAAGAGCGCACGAGACGGCCGCGTCGTCGCGAGCGGCACCGACGTAATGTCGCTGCCGGTCGGCACGGCCCGCGGATCGATCGGGCCGGGCTACTACAACGTGCAGTTCGATGCGCCGCCCGGGGAGTACCTCATGCGCGTGGTCGTCCGCGAGCCGATCGGCGGCGTCACCGGCAGTGTGGACAGGCGCTTCGAAGTGCAGTACTTCGCTGGCACGGACGTGTCGGCCTCTGACCTGATCGTCGGCGGCAAGTCGGGTTCGCTCGCCGTCCGGGCCCAGGCATACACGGGTGACGTACTGACGGCCATGCTGGAGGTCTACGCGCGGGACGCGAAGGAGTTGGACAGGGTCGACGTCCAGGCCACGCTGTTGAACGCCGCGGGGGAACCGGTATTGCGCACCGGGGCCGACCTGCGGGACGTAACCCAGGCGAAGGGAACCGCGGCCACTCGGGTGGCGCGCATCGAGGTGCCGCTCGGCGACGCGCCGGCCGGCAACTACGTGCTGCGGGCCACCGTCCGAGCCAGGGGTGAGACGGTCACCGAGTTGGAACGTGAAGTCGTGGTGCACGCGGGTCCGCCGCCGGCTGCGGCGGCCCCACCGGCCGTCGCTCCGGTGGTGTTCGAGCCGACCGTGATTCTCAACGGTGATGTCGCGCAACGGCTGGTGGCATCACTGCGCGACCGCACGACCGACTCTGGCGTCAGAAGGGCCGCGGAGCTGGCAGCCGCGCAGTCATGGGACAGCGTTGCTGCTGCACTGCCCGCGTCGGCCGGGGGGTCGATGCCCGCGTGCGTGCTTCGCGGCATGGCCTCCTTTGCCAGCCGCCAGTACTCAGACGCCGCCGCCGGCTTCCAGGCGGCGCTCGACCTCGAGCCGACCTCAGGTGTGACCGCCTTCCTGCTCGGGTGGGCGCACTCGGCATCCGGACACGAGATCGCCGCCATCACCGCGTGGCGGGCCGCCACCGTGGTGACGCCAACGCTCGTCCCTGCGTACCTCGCGCTCGCCGATGCGTACGTGCACCAGGCGCAACCGGCGCTGGCTCTTCAGGTACTGCGCGCGGGATTGACGGCCTCGCCGAAGTCCGTGGAACTGCAAAGCCGGCTGGCCGAGGTGGAACGCCTGCGCTAGCCCGGGCTTCGCGGTGGTGTGTTGCACGAGAGCCGACGAGCGTAGATGATGGTGGTGTCGTGGCACTGCTGCTCGCACTCGTGTTCGTGGTCCAGGCCGGGGCCGGCATTCAGCCCATCGTCGCGACGCGGCTCGCCCTGTCGAAACCTGCCGTCATCGCGGAATTGAGCGGCGAGCGGCTCCCCGGTTTCCCGCTTCGCTTGACATGGTCGCCGGATGCCCGCGAGCTGTATCTCCGCCTCGTCCGGCAGGATCGCTGGGGCAACGAGACGACGTGGCACGTCATCGTGACGCTGACGGACGGGCAGGTTCGCTCGGCAGATCGGGAACCGGCATGGTCGCACGTGTACTGGGCCTGGAAATCCGGTTACGCCTGCCCGGGATTTCCGGATTTCGTCCTCGATGCCGAGACCCGGACGGAGAGTGTGTCTGCCACCGCGGCCGGAGCTGGCGGAGCCATCGCCCAGAACTCCGGTGATCCATACGGTCCGGGCTTTGAGCTGGGCGCGCAGGGTCAGGCGATCATTTCGCGCGCCATGCAGTCACAAACGGTCACGACGGTCTCCCTGAGAATCAAGGGACAGCAGGTGTCGGAGTTCGTCAACACCCGGCCTATCCTCGGGTTGCTGTTCGGGTGGACGCCGGAAGGACTCGGCGGGGTTGCTTACGCCGACAAGAAGCGCCGTCTCGTCGTCATGGATCGTGGGGGACGCCGCCACGAGACGCGCGACACAAGAGGCGTGCTCCTGCCGGCCTGGTCGCCTGACGGGACCCGGCTTGCGTGGCTCGAGCAGTCCGGTCCGAGACGGTTCATCATCCACCTCACTGACGTCGCGGCGCGCCCGTAGCGGGAGCGGCGGCCCTTGGGGCGCCGGACACCGGGCAGCGCCGGGCACGCGAATTCGTTTCGAGGGAGGC
>Ga0315273_10009625_pt1 | contig 12271 bp, 9 predicted proteins | sample YL17G02_0_MG_FD_205753 | JGI IMG/M metagenome (GOLD analysis project Ga0315273, IMG submission 205753) | Sediment microbial communities from Yellowstone Lake, YNP, Wyoming, USA - YL17G02_0 | ecosystem: Environmental > Aquatic > Freshwater > Lake > Sediment | place: USA: Wyoming | collected... | reverse complement strand
CTGCACGGTGCAACAAATACACATTATGACTGGAGGCCTTTGATACATGAATCCCATTGTTGAATTTGAGAATGAAGTGAGAGAAAATATTGCCCGCATGTGTGCTGATAAGGCCTTGCATGATTTATCGCTCAAATGGGTTCGCGATATTTCCCCCTATAAATACGGATATAATTTCAGGTATCTTGGGCGCCCAATAATTCAAATGCCACAAGATATGATTGCCATGCAGGAAATTATCTGGCAAGTCCGTCCAGATTTGATTATTGAGACCGGTATAGCACACGGTGGGTCGCTTATTATGAGTGCTTCTATGCTATTGATGCTCGATTATTGCGATGCCGTAACGGCTGGCACAGTTCTCGACCCCATGTCGAGTAATCGGCGGGTAGTAGGATTGGATATTGATATACGGGCTCACAACCGGAAAGCGATTGAAGCCCACCCCCTGGCACACAAAATAGATATGATACAAGGCTCCAGTATCGCTCCGGAGGTGATTGCCGAGGTTCATAATCGGGCAAAAAAATATGGCCGCATACTGGTCTGCCTTGATTCAAATCACACTCATGAGCATGTTTTGGCAGAACTGGAGGCATATGCTTCGCTTGTTTCAGTCGGCAGTTATTGTTGTGTGTTTGATACGTTAATTGAAGATATGCCTGCTGAAATGTTTCCTGACCGGCCCTGGGGACGGGGAAACAACCCCAAAACAGCTGTCCGTCAGTTCTTAAAAGCAAATGACCGATTTATGGTTGATAAGGATATCGAGAATAAACTTCTTATTACTGTTGCTCCTGATGGTTACCTGAAATGTATCAAATAGTAACTCATTTCTTTATTGAGTTCAATAAAGATTCTGATGACAGAATATGGACATGAATCCTTATTGGGGGGCACAATAAATGCTGAAGGAGAATTATTTGATAAACCCTGATAATATTGTTTCTCTGATTGCCGGTCGCAGGATATTCATCTGGGGTGCACGTCATGAAGGCTATGCCGCTCGTCTGGCATTGACAAGGCATGGAATAAACGTAACTGGCTACATAGACAGTTCACCTTCCCTTGCCGGCACTTTAGCTTTTGGATTGTCGATCATGGACCCGGTCACTTTTTTTCAGATGGAGTCAGCGGAGGGGACGTTCATTATTGTAGCCTCGGGATTTTACGCTGATGAAATTGCTGATAGATGCGAGAAAGAGAGTTGGCATAGGGGTCAAGATTTCGCTGTTTATGGCGAGTTGCGTCATTTCAATTACCAGGTTGATGTTTCCGGTATGTGCAATCTGCGTTGCATATCTTGTCCTCGAGGCAACTGGCCGCGGCATCGTAAGCCGGGATTTATGTCCGCTGAAACGTATGGCAGACTTATTGACAAAATTCTTCGCGATGATCCATGGACAGGAATCATAACTCTCTACAACTGGGGTGAGCCTCTTCTCAATCCAGCATTGCCTGAGATTATAAACATTACAAGGCAAAAGGGTCTTCTTTCAGCAGTATCCAGTAATCTGGCCATGGAGAAGGATTTTGAGGATGTTGTCAAGGCCGGTCCCGACTGGTTCCGCATCTCCAACTCAGGCTGGGGGGCAAACTACGAGACTACGCACACCGGCGCCAAATGGGAGGTCTTCCTCGCCAATTGCAGAAAATTATCCGAGTACCGGCGACGCTATCATCCGGAAATGCTGGTCGAGCTCTTCTTCCATATCTACTCCCACAATCGGGAAGATTTTTCAAAAATGCAGGTGCTGTGTGATGAATTGGGTTTCACGCTTCGTTACCGCCATGCCGCTCTGGCACCCCTTGACAATATAGCGCTGGTTGAACAGGGCGCGCAACTCACCGATGCCGCAAAAAAGACCAGGGAGCTGCAGTTTCTCCAGGTTGAAGATGTCATGGAGATTGCGCGGAAGGAAAAAAATCGCCCCTGCTTTTACCTGGACCACTTATGGATCAATTGGGACCTGTCCGTGGCGCATTGCATGGAGTGGTACGATCCTTCCCTTAAACTGTTGGATAAGGATTTCCTTTCCGTGAGCCTTGATGAAATAGAGACCGCTCGCATCGGCAGTGAACACTGCCGGAGGTGCATGGAAAAGGGCATACACCGTGCCTATTGTGTCTACGGTGATGAAAGGCTTATCGCGTCTAAATCCAGCATACCGGTCCAGAAGGAAGATTAAGCCATGATGACCGTTGAAGAACTGCGCCGGATCTGCTCAAACAAAAAAGTCTTTATATGGGGGGCGATGATCGTCGGCCAGGGAGTATGCCGTTCTTTGGAGCGAATAGCAATGCCGGTCACCTCGTTTCTTGATATTTCCCCGTCTCTTCAAGGCAGAAAAGCTCTTGGCTATGAAATCCGGAAACCCGAAGACGTATTTGCATCAGTCCGCTCCGGCGAGGGAATCATTATAGCCGCATCGGGGCATTGCGACCTGGACATCGGCGACAGTTGCAACAAAGCCGGCATGATACAGGGAAGAGATTATATTCTTTGCCGGGAGCTCAACGACCTTGATCCCAGTATAGACGTTTCCGGGAGCTGCAACCTCAGGTGCATATCCTGTCCCCGCGGAAACGACAGGTCGCGGCCCGCCACAGGGTTCATGAGCGCCGCCATCTATGAGAAAGTGCTGCAGAAACTTATCCGTGAGATTCCCCTCGTGGGAAGCGTTCAGCTCTACACCTGGGGAGAGCCTTTGCTCAATAGCGAACTCCCTGAAATAATCCGCATGACAAGCGACGCCAAGGTGCTCTCCGCTATTTCATCCAACCTTAATTACGGTAAGAATCTCGAAGCCGTGGTGACGGCCCGGCCGGACTGGTTCAAAGTTTCCTGTTCCGGATGGGGAGAAAGCTACGAACGGACCCATACCGGAGGGAAATGGGAGCTCTTTCTGCCCAACCTTCGCAAGCTTGCCGAACTCCGAGACCGCATCCACCCGGAAATGCAGATAACGTTGAACTATCATCTCTACAAGCACAATATCGGAGAGGACTACCAGCGTATGGACGCGCTCTGCATGGAACTGTCCCTGATTTTCAGACCCAGTCCCGCATATCTCTACCCAGCTGATGCTCTGATGGATTACATTGACGGCAAGGTGCTTTCCCCCGAGGCCTTGAAAACACTTCCCTTACTCCTCATAGGTCTGGATGAAGGCATTGCAAAGGCCCGCGAACGCGCCGCCCTGCCATGCCCCGAGGAGAGATGCTTCCCCATTAACTGGGATTGCAGCGTACGGGCATGCGGAGTTTATTTCCGGCCTTTTATCGCGAAAAACTTCCTTGAAACGCCTCTCAAGGAAATTCTTGAGCAGCGGCGGAAAAGCCTGCTTTGTGTGGAATGTAAGAAACGGGGGATCCACCAGTTCACCGGCGTTTATCTATCTGAAAAACGGCTCTGCGATCTGGAGACGGGGAAATGACACACTACCTTGAACTGTTGACTGCCCGGGTGTCTGAAGGAAAACGGATACTGGTTTATGGCGCGGGAAGTCAGGGTCGCGGAGTGGTCCATGCCCTCAAAGAAAGAGGAATTGAACTCGCCGGCTTCATAGACAAAAATCCGACCGTGCAGGTCCATAATTTGGGCGGACTCCCGGTAATGTCCCCGACCGTTCTGGACGAACCCGATGCCGCGGTGTCGCTTTTTATCATTATTGCGGCTTTTTTCTTTGAACGTGAAATTTCGGAACTTCTTGAGGCCCGCGGCTTCAGACGCAACATCAGCTATGTGGCGTACAGCTCTCTGAAACTGCGTGATTACGTCGTGGAAGTCTCGGGGATATGCAATCTGCACTGCATATCCTGCCCGCGAGGCGGGCAACGTATCAGCAGGCGCTCAACAGGAATGATGAGTCTTGCTACCTTTAAAAAGGTGATTACGAAGATCCGGCGGGAAGATCCCTTCGTGGGAAACATCCAGCTCTACCAGTGGGGGGAGCCGACGCTGAACAGGGAGCTTCCCGGCATGATCCGCTATGCCAGGGAAAACGGGATCCTCTGCTCCATCTCCAGCAATTTGAACCATCCGGCTGATTTCGGCGCGTTGATTGAGTCGCACCCGGAATGTCTTCGCATCTCGGTCTCCGGTACCGGTGATACTTACGCGATCACGCACACAGGCGGTAACTGGAATACATTCGTCTCCAACGTTGAGCGCATTGCAAAGCTGCGGCGTGAACACTATCCCGAGATGAAGGTTGAGCTTTACTATCACCGCTATAAACACGGCCTGGGCGCACAACAGGAACAGGTGGCGGAAATGTGCCGGAAGTTCAACTTTGAGTTCCATCCGGTCCCGGCGTATCTGATTTCGCTTGATGACATCATGGGCTATTGTGAAGGCAAACCGCTTCCCAACGCCGCACAGCGCGCACGGGAGCTGCTGCTGATAGATCTCGATGAGGGGTTGGCCCGGGCAAAGGTCGAAGCGGCCTTGCCGTGCAATGCGTTGCGCGTGGTGATGGTCAATGCCGACCTGTCCGTTGCAACCTGCATGATGTTTTTTGATCCGGAAGAAAACACCTGCGCCGATAATTTTCTCGAGACCACGATCGAGGGAATAGATGCTCGACGCAAAAAAGCGCCGCTCTGTGTCAAATGCAGAAAGCATGGTATACATCGTTACTGCGGAGTTTACGCAAAAATAAGTGAAGAGGAACGCTACTAACTAATATGAGTCGCAAATACAATATTCTTCATATTGTTCCCCATGCAGGTGGTGGCGTTGGTGCAGTTCTGCGAGCCATTCTTACCGCCGATTCGGCACGGAAATGCCGCTACACGCATAGTGTTGCCTCCTTGGAATACTTAAACGAGGTCACACAAAAACATTGCGATGCACACGGGATTTCCTGGTTAGACGAAGTTGCTACAAGACGATGTAAAGACCTGTCACTCCTTTTGAATAATGCGGACATTGTTCTTGTTCATTGGTGGAATCACCCGCTTCTCATGCGTCTGCTCTTTGAAGGACTACCTGCGACGAGACTGATAATGTGGTCTCACGTGAATGGATTCTTTCCGCCGCAGGCTTTTTTCTCTGAGCTTTTCGAGTTGCCCGACAGGTTTGTTTTTTCAACGGGGACATCTATGATGACGTCCACTGTCAAAAAAATATCAGACACGCTGAAAGCCGAATTGCGAGTTATCCGGAGCTGCTCAGGAATACCTAAGGGGTCTGAAACTATTTGTCCTAAATCTAACCCTTTTCAAGCCGGATACATCGGAACGGTGGAACCGATCAAGATGCATGTTGATTTCCTCACCATGTGCGCGAACGCAGCACTCCCCTCGCCTTGCATCGTTGCGGGTGGCCCGGCACACGAAGATTTGCGCGCACGAGTGGAAACCATGGGCCTCGCCCATTGTTTCGAAATTCTCGGCCCGGTCAGCGATCCGAAGCCGATCTTCAGGAAACTCCACGCGTTTGCCTATCCCTTGACACCACGGCACTACGGGACCGGGGAACAGGTGCTGATTGAAGCAATGGCTTTTGGAGCGGTTCCCGTGGTCCTGGCCAATCCTCCGGAGGAAGCCTTGGTATGCCACAATCAAACAGGACTGGTTGCAAAGAGTCCGAAGGATTTCTCGACAACCCTCCGCATGCTGATGGAGAATCCGGCCGAACGCGACAGACTTGCCGCCAACGGGCACCGCTTTGTCATGGAAGAGTGCGGTATCGAGCACAGCACGAATGCGTTTCACGCGCTTTTTGATGAAACGCTTTCTCTGCCGAAACGGCCGCGTGTTCTGCACCTGCCGGCACTCGACGGCGTGCGGTACGGTAGTCCCGGTCACCTTTTCCTTGCTTCCCTCGGCGACGCTGAAGAACGATCGCTCTTCGAAAAAATGCTCCACGGGGGCACTTCCCCTGTTTTCTCGGAGGACTTTGCTTCAAAAACACGGGGAACATCGTTTCACTATCTTAACATGCTGGGAAGCGATCCTGATCTTGAGGCTGTTTGCAACGCCATTATGACGGGAAGGAACTGATATCATGGACCGAGACTACATCCCACTGAGGGCCTGCCCGGTCTGTGAAGTGCGGTCCGGAACCGTCCTGGGTCAGCTGACCTATGCTCTTTTTGACGACCTGGAAATCCCGGGGACCAAGACCCTCCTTCGTTGCGGCGGATGCGGCATGATGTATGACGATGTTGCCTTTTCTGAAGAACAGCTGAATGAGTACTATCGCCGGAATGAACACTACGCAGTGTCAAACATCGGCGGAACGGGCAGCCTCTCAGACGACAACTGCGCACGGTATGACAGGATACTGGATTCCCTGAGGCCGCTGAGTGATGAGCTCATCCTGGATTTTGGATGTGGTCAGGGCGGATTTATCTCACGATGCCTCCATCGTGGATTCAGGGCAGTGGGAATAGAGCCGACCGCCAGGAGTCGCGCGGCGGCCCGGGAAGCAGGATTGACGGTATATGAATCATGGAATGCCTTGATTACCCAAAATCCTCTATCGAAAATGCATATTGTAGTGCTTTCTCATGTATTGGAACATTTGATGCATCCACGAGCACTTTTGCAAGAGCTATCGGAATACGCTCATGATGCAATGGTGTATGTTGAAGTCCCGGACGCTGATTCCTATCTTTTGCCAAAGGAGGTCCTCTGGCAGGAAATGTACTTTGAACATCTCTCCCATTTTCGAAAACAAAACATAGCGGACCTTGCAGGACGTTGCGGTATTACAATAATCACTGAAGAAAAAATCTCTTTTTCCGCATTACAAAAAGGAATACAGTGCCGCTCTCTTATCGGACGATTGAGCGCAAACCGGAAATCAACAGGAGCATCCGCTTCACCTGGATCTGAACATAATTTAGTTTCTCTTCCTGCTGTCTCCATCGAAAGTTTTCCGAAGGATGGCTGCCCCTTGTCGCTGTGGGGCGTATCACAGTATGCCATGCTCTTGCTGGGCAGTTGCCCAGAACTTTTCAGCCGCCTGCATCATCTGTTTGATGCTTCTCCGGCTAAGATCGGGCGGAGCATACGGGGAATGCTGGTCGAGCCTTCCGACAAAATATCCTCCTTGTCTGATGAATATATATTGTTAATACCCAGGTCTCCTTCTCTAGTTCAAATGCGCAGCCAGTTGCAGAAGATGGGCTTCAAGGGCCAGGTGTTTTATGTATGAATCCCCAGCCACATCCTGCCGGGACCATAACGAGACTACTTGATAAAAGGAGCACTCCATGAGAGAACAGAACAAAATGAAGGCGTTGCTTATTTCATCCTACAGATTAAACACCATCTCCCGGATAGATGTTGCGCCGCCGTTAAATATATTATACATAGCCGCTGTGCTGAGAAGCGTCGGCATTGCTTCACAACTGCTCGATTTGAACCTCGTCTCGTTAAAAGACCAGGAGAGCGCGGAAAAAAAAATGCTTGATCATGCGCGCGCCCAGGTCCTCGCCTATCAGCCTGACATTGTAGGTATTTCATGTCTTACGACGGCTCATTTCCCCTTTATGCGGCGGCTCGCTGGAATAATTCGGAGCATATCCCCTCATATAAAAATATTACTGGGAGGGGTCCACGCCACCCTGTTTGCCGCCGAGATCCTGGAAAACTGCGCGGACTTCGACTATATCATCCTGGGCGAAGGTGAAGAACAAACCGCGGAACTGGCGAAAGCTTTTCTCTTGGGGACCGTTGAGGACCTTTCACACATACAATCGCTTGCCTGGAGAAAACCTTCCGGCCAGGTGGTGGGCAACGCCCGAAAGAACTATATCGAGAACCTTGACTCTCTTCCGATGCCGGCCTGGGATTTGGTCGACTTCACCCGTTATTACCGGGACCATAGCGCCTGGTACAACCCGAAAGGTCATGACATTAAAATCTCCATTCCCATTATTTCCACCAGAAGTTGTCCTTACAGCTGTAATTTCTGCTCTGCCCATAAGACGATGGGCCGCGGCTTCAGGAAACGCTCGCCGGAGAATGTTGTGGATGAAATTGAATACCATGTACATACGTTCGGCCATCGCTATTTCGGTTTTGCCGATGACAATCTCACGCTGGAGAAAGCTCATGTGCTCAAGGTGTGCGGGGAAATATCCAGACGGGGACTCGATATCCAGTTTGAGTCTTTCAATGGCTACAACCTGGCCTCTCTCGATGCCGAGGTCATCGATGCGCTGGCCTCCGCCGGATGCATCTATTCGATACTTCCCATCGAGCATGGCTCCGATATGATGCGGAACGATATTATCGGAAAAAAACTGCCCCGGGAAAAGATCTTTGAAGTAATGCGTCTTTACAAACAGCATAAGATCCAGACGCGCGCCATGTTTATCATGGGTTTTCCCGAGGACACTCCGGAAACCCTGGAAGAGACGCGTAAAATGATTCATGACCTTGCCCCTGACATGGCGGATGTTTTTACCCTGATTCCCTTCCCGGGAACGAGGGTCTTCCAGCAGGCAATTAAGGACAAACTGTTTATAGCGCAGATTGATGAACCCAGGCTCTGGGACGGGTCCCTGAGGCTTGACACCAAAGGGGCTCAGTTCTACCTTAAGCCGTATGCAATGTCCCTGGAAGACCTGACAACATGGCGGCGGATTTTTGACGAAATATCCGCTTCTTTGATAAAACGAAGAGGCGCAGGAGCGATGGCATGATGAACGGCGGGGACCTTGTTTCGCTGATCGGAAGCCGCAAATTGTATATCTGGGGCAGTGGACATTTCGGTGCAGCAATAAGCGCTGCCATGTCACGCATGGGAGTCGCGCTCGCAGGCTTCATAGATTCAAATATGTCGGGACGGGAATTCTTGGGATATCAAGTATCTGCCCCTGATGAGATATTGGCGGAAGGGAAAGATCATGTTTTCATTATTATATCTGCATTTCTGTTCGTTGATGAAATTGCTAAACGCTGTGATGAGCATGGCTTCGTCCGCACAAAAGACTACCTGACTCATGCTGATGTCAAGCCATACCATTTCGAAATAGACGTGGCGGGATACTGTAATCTGAAATGCCTCACCTGCCCGAGAGGGAACGCCCCTGATGGGCCCACGGCCGGCATGATGTCGCTGGCAAACTACAAAAAGGTGATTGACAAACTGGTACGCGAAGTCCCACTGCTTTCCGATGTTCAATTGTACTCCTGGGGGGAGCCCCTGCTGAATCCCGTGCTTCCGGAGATGATTTCCTACAATTCTTCACTGGGCCTGGCAACTGCGCTGTCAAGTAATTTGAGCCTCCCCGCCGACCTTGAATCAGTCATCAAGGCTGGACCAACATGGTTTCGCGTGTCGCTTTCCGGCGCTGATGCCAAGACGTATTCCGTGATTCACCGCTCCGGAAATTTTGACTTGGTGACTAATAACCTATTGCTCTTGTCGCAACTGAGAGATCAATTTGCGCCGAAAATGTTTGTTGAGGTAAACTATCATTTGTATAAACACAATATTGAAGGCGTAAAGAAGATGGCATATTTGTGCAGGGAGCTGGGATTTGTTTTCCGGACAAATTGGGCGTTTATAGATCCTTTGGATATTATTATTGAATATGAGCAGGGAAGCCCTGAAGCTCAGGAATTGAAAGAGGGACGACGTCATCTTCTTCTGGATATTGACGACGCCATAAAGCTTTCTCAGCAAAGCAATCAGCACGATTGCGTTTCTGAAAACAGTTTTGTAATACATAGCGATCTGTCCTTCAGGCGGTGCACGCATCTCTACTATAATCAATCAAACATTCTTGCTCGGAATTTTCTGGAAATGCCTTTGGAAGAAATTCTTCGCCGAGGAGAAAACTGTGAAATCTGCCGTACGTGTAGAAAGCTGGGTGTTCATCGTTTCCATTTCGCCTATATTGGCAAGGGGACTGAACTGGGAGCAGAAATATGAGCAGTGAGTGGGCCTTGGTGACAGGATCTTCGCATGGGCTTGGGTTAGAAATTGCGTTAGCCCTGGCAAGGGCAGGATTCAGCACGGTAATCACAGGCCGCAATCCCGAATCGATTGCTGCTGCTGAGGTGAATATCAAGGATATCGGTAGCTCTGACCATCTTGCTATTTGCCTGGATTTGGTAGAAGAGAGTAGTCTATTCAAACTCCGTGCCCGACTCAAGGAACATGGTATTTCTCTTTCAATAATTGTGAATAATCTCGGCGGTAGCGTACCGGGTGACCGGCATAATATTCCGACCGATATTCTACGTGCGTCTTTGCGTCTTAACCTGGAGGTTGGAGTTGAGATCAACAATCTGTTTTATGAAGATATCAAGGCTAATCAGGGTGTGATAGTACATATAGGATCAACTGCATCGTTACACTATGATGCTCCTCCGGGGTACACCATCAGCAAGACCGCACTGAATGCCTATGTTAAGAATGCCGCCAGATGTTTCGCCAGGGATGGTGTATGCATTTTTGCAATCCTGCCAGGCATCCTGGATCATGAGGGAAGCTACATTAACAAGTTACTTACATCTAATCAGGAACGATATCAGAAAGCATTGTCAGAATCCGTTTTTGGACGTTTCACTACAAGCGCCGAGACTGCACTGTTTATCGTGAATGCAATTAAGTCCAGGACTATCATGCTAAACGGTGCTTTGATACAGTTTGACGGAGGCAAGGAATAGATACCTCTTGCTTGTGGCCTGAAAAAGTAAGCCGATTAAAGCGGATTGGGAATTCATAGCCATTTGAGTTTTAAAGGTGATTGTATGAAAAAAAAGCAGGTTACGCTAAATAGCGCGAGCTTGTGTCGGTAAAATATAATTCTAACACGAGCAAACCATTAATGAGCATTGGATTCATTCTGCCCTCTGGGCTCAGTGTTACTCAGGAGCAGGTTAAGTATATTTGCGACAGGCTGAAGGAGATATTATGCCATTAATTAATGTAGTGATACCTACTCGCGAAAGAGCTGATACCCTGTACTGGACGATAAAAACCTGTCTCGAACAGGATTATGACAACTATAAAATATGGGTTTCGGACAATTGCAGTATGGACAATACCGAGGAAATTGTCCGGGGGTTCAATGACAGCAGGATACAGTACATCAAAACCCCCCGTCGTTTGTCTATGAGTCATAACTGGGAATTTGCACTTGAACACCTTGATGAGGGATATGCGATCGTTATTGGCGATGATGATGGATTGGTCATAAATGCAGTGAGTTTCCTCGGCCAGCTCATTGACCAGACTGGCGCTTTAGCCATCCGGCCGCAAAATATGGTTTACCTTTGGCCTACATATCCGGAAGACTATGCAAAAGGTTTGCTTAACCAAGTACCCCTGAAACATAGCTTTGAGATTGTTCATACAGATGACATGCTTAGAAAAATAGCTAACAATCTTGAGTATTATCACCCATATTTCCTTGATCTGCCAACCATTTATCACGGTTGTGTCAGTGTCGATCTTATTAACAATATCAGGAAGCGCGACGGGGCGTTTCTGAGGTCATGCGGCCCCGACATGTATTCAGCAGTAATTGTAGCTGCAGAGGTTGATACTTATATTAGATTATACAGGCCGATTTGCATCAATGGTATATCACATAACAGTATTGGTATTTCAGCGAGCCTGTCGAAAGACAACTATGCTGCAGCAGAACAATTTTATTCCGAGCAACCGATCCCATTTCATCCAAAATTATTGCCTCTTGAGAGGCAAATAGTTAAAGTCATATCGCGTCCAATTCTGGTTGCTGATCAGTTTATATATGCTCGAGAAAAGAATCCTCACGTCCCTATGGTGGATATGGAAAACGTCATTAGAAGGTCTATGAAAAGTCTGAGCGGAGGGAGATGGAGGACGAGAGACCAGTATGATACAGTCATAGAGAATACTCGCGATGTTGCGCGAATAAATGATCTTGAACCGCTATTAAATGAGCTTATTAAACAGAATCCCTATGTTGAGATGATGCCAGCCGTTAGGGGTAAAACAATGTTCAATCCCAAGAGCGGGTATGCTTCCATTGACACTCTTGAGTATGGATTACGAAACGTTTACGAAGTGAGTAAGTTTGTATATAATATATTGCAGTCATCGAGTGAAATATCCAGCCTTGATTCTTTCGCAAAACTTTTGAATCGCCTAACTGCGGTTGATGAAGTTTCACATAATGCAAATAAGGCATCTCATGCATTTTTGAATCCGATACTTTCTAAAGACAACATGGACAGTTTCTTTGTTCGCTCCAGCATCCTTCAGGCGCTGAAAGAATTTATCCCGCAATGCAAAGGTGTATTTCTCGACATA
>Ga0315273_10009624_pt1 | contig 12271 bp, 13 predicted proteins | sample YL17G02_0_MG_FD_205753 | JGI IMG/M metagenome (GOLD analysis project Ga0315273, IMG submission 205753) | Sediment microbial communities from Yellowstone Lake, YNP, Wyoming, USA - YL17G02_0 | ecosystem: Environmental > Aquatic > Freshwater > Lake > Sediment | place: USA: Wyoming | collected... | reverse complement strand
CGTCGCCGGGCGTTTCGATTGTCGGTGCCATACACGTATATGTGCCACAGAACACACGTGCATGTCAAGCCGGATTGTTAAGTCTTGCCGTGTCACTATTTACAGGTTCCGCGACAGAAACTAGCTAGCACACAGCACCTCGCCCGCGGGCCGGTGCCGCTGACCGAGGTGCTGCCGATCGCCCGCCAGATGGCCGACGCGATCGAGGCCGCGCACGAGCAGGGGTCATTCACCGCGACCTGAAGTTTGCGAACATCACAGTCCGAGGTGACGGCACGGTGAAGGTGCTGGATTTTGGCCTCGCCAAAGCACTGGACCCTGCGGCGCTGAGTGGCGCGGCAGACGCCGCGGCGAATTCGCCGACCCTCACCGCGCGCGCCACGCACATGGGCATGATCCTCGGCACCGCGGCCTACATGGCGCCCGAGCAGGCGCGCGGCAAGGTCGTCGATCGCCGCGCGGACATCTGGTCGTTCGGCGTGGTGCTGACCGAACTGCTGACCGGCGAGCGCGCGTTCCGGGGCGAGGACGTGAGCGCGGTGCTCGCGAAAGTCATCGGACGCGAGCCGGACTTTTCGAAACTGCCCACCGCTACACCGCCCAGCTTGCGCCGGCTCATCGCGCGGTGCCTCGTGAAGGATCCCAAGCAGCGCCTGCGCGACATCGGCGAAGCGCGAGCTCGCGCAGGGGCCCTCGTCGGCGAGCGCCGCTGTGGCGACGCGCGCTGCCGTGGGCGCTGGCCGGCGGCCTCTTGATCGCGCTGGTTCTGGTTCTGGTTTTGACACGCGGTCAGAGCGCACTCGCCGCGCCGGCATTGGTCAGACGTGTGCAGATTGCCCTGCCGCCAGGCGTCGAACCGTACACATCGACAGGCACCGCGGCGAGCCTCTCGCCGGACGGGTCAACCTTTGCGTTGGTCGGCATCGGCATTCGCCGCGTGTTCCTGCGTCGGCTCGACCAGTTCGAGATCACGCCGGTACGGGGCACCGAATCGGCGGGCTCGTGCGTCTTCTCGCCGGATGGGCGCGAGTTGCTCGTCGGCGTCTCCGACAGCTCGCTGTTCCGAATCCGACTGTCCGACGGCCTGATCCAGACGATCGCGCCGCCGCCGAGCGCGTTCTGGAGCGCGTGGCTGCCGAACGGCCGGGCGGTGTTCACGAAAGACGGCCGCCTGTGGATGTCGGGCCAGACGCCCGGTGCGGCGGCGACGCAGTTGACCGAGGCCCAGGCCGGCTCGACGGCGTCCGAGTCGCAGCCGGTGCCGGAGATGATGTCCGTGCGGCTGACGGACACGCCGGCCGGGCCGGGGCTCACGCCGCCGGTCGAGCTGTTTTCCGGCCGCTATGCGTTCGGCGGCGGCACGACGATTCCGAACTTCAGCGTGACGAGCGATCGAGAGCGCTTCATTCTCGTCAAGGAGTCAGGCGCCAGTCTGAACGTCGTCCTCAACTGGTTCGAGGAATTGAAGCGGGTGCGATGATGTCGCTGTCTCCGGGCACACCGACGAGAGGGATCGTATGATGCCCCCCATGAAATAGAGAACGAGGAGGTGGCCGGGTGCTCTTGACGAGCGGTGCTCGACCGGGTCCGTCTCTCAAAGTGTCAGCGGCCCAGTTCAGCGATACGGCGTGCCAAGGCCGCAAGAACGAGCTGTGACACCCGTCCCAAAGAGCTGCTCGCGCCGCCCGAGAGGGCCGTATAATGAGATATGGCCTTACCTATGGTGAAGTCCACGTACGTGCTGGATCTGGAGAGTGTCGACGCCCTCGGGCGTCTGGCGCGGGACTGGCAGGTGTCGAAGTCCGAGGTCCTGCGACGCGTCCTCAAGAACGCGGTCGCCGGCCCGGTGCCCGACCGGGTCGCGCTGTTTCGGCAGATGCAGAAGGCCGCAGGCCTGTCGGCGGCCAAGGCAGACCGATGGGTGGCCGCCGTGCGTGCCGAGCGTCGGGCTGGTGCGCCCCGTCCCGAGGTGACACGTCGATGATCCACCTCGACACCAGTTTCTTGATCCGGGCGCTCTGTCCGGGCTCGCCGCAAGAGCGGCAGTTGCTCATCTGGCTGGCCGGTCCGGGGTCCGTGTCGCTCTCGAGCGTCGCCTGGGCGGAGTTCCTCTGCGGGCCCGTGTCGGCCGACGTCGCGGCGATTGCGCGGACCTTGCTCGGCGAGCCGGTGCCCCTCGGAACGGCCGGTGCGGAGCGCGCCGCACAGCTGTTCAACAAGGCTGGCCGCAAACGGGGAAGCCTGCTCGATTGCCTCATCGCCGCGACGGCCATCGAAGCCGGCGTGCAACTCGCCACGGAGAACCCGCGGGACTTCGAGCGCTTCACAGCCGCCGGACTGGACCTGGTTTCCTGATGTGAGACAGATTGCCCTCATCACACATCCCTGCGCGTGGTCCGGCGCGCGAGCAGCAGGATTACGACCCAGCCCAGGTTGAGCCAGACCACGGAACAGACCTGATTGAGGCCGACTGACAGCGCGCGCAGGACGCTGCCGCAGGGATTCAGTTCCAGGCCGCTCTGCACGGCCGGCACGCAGCGAGTCCCTGCTGTCGGAACGCCGGAGGGCTTCATCGGACGAGCGCCCCCCCGTCGGCCGCGGCCGCGATGCACGCTCCGCACAGGATACACTTGCCGGGCTGGAAGACGATCTCCGGGTGCGACATCCCCCGCGCTGAGGTGCGAAGCGCCGACAGGAACCTGGGGAAGAAGCAACCTGTATGCACTCGCCAACAGACGGGGCCGGAAGGTCGTCGAGGAAGCTCGCTGTACCCGGCGCTGCAGCGGATGCTGGTGAAAGGCCGGGTAACGGCCGAGTGGACGCGCACGGCTGGCAATCGCCGCGCGCGCTTCTACCGGCTGACGGTCGGCGTCAGCTGGGCCTGGAGGTCTCCGAGTTCGAACTCGCGATTCAGGCCATCACGAGTCCTCTCCTTGGCTTCGGCGAGACCTCGCTGTAGTTCGCGCACGCCAACGCGACCGCGAACGAAGGCGGGGCCACCCTTGCCGAGCGGCGCGACGATGTCACAGAGACCCAGCCGTCTTCCGGCTCGCCAGCACGATCACGTTGCGCGTCAAGCGGTCTCCCGGACGGTCCCGTTCGACCTCCAGATCGAATCGAGCCTGGAGGTTCAGCCGGAAGCGGTCCGTGGTCTTGCAGAAGCACGCGAGCCGCAGCGCGGTGTCCGCCGGCACGGCTCGCTTGCCCTGCACGATCCCGTTGATGCGCCTGGCCGGCACACTGAGCCCCTTGGCCAGACGGTACTGCGAGAGCCCCAGCGGCTTCAGGAACTCCTCCGGCAGGACCTCTCCCGGATGCACCGGCGGCGACTTCTGCCCGGCCATGACCTGCTCCTGAACGTCAAGCGTTACGAGCAGTCCGGCCCTCGGGCAAGGCTCGGCCGGCTGCGCCTCCCGCCCCCAGTTTTCAATTCTTGAATTCTGAATTCTGAATTCTGAATTCCCAACCCCCTCTACTTGTCGCTCCCCTTCGTTCCGTAGATCCCGCGCAGGTCGCGCTTGCCCCGCTCCAGGTACGGAACGCCCTTGTCCATCCACTCCGGCCGCGGCGCGCCCAGCAGGTAGTGGTCGAAGAACTCCGCCATGTGCACGGTGAAGTACTTCATGTTCTCGCGTTCGCGCAGGCCGTGTTTCTCGCCGTTGAACACGAACATGTAGGCTTCCTTGCCCAGGCGGCGCAAGGCCGTGAAGAACTCGATCCCCTGGTACCACGGCACTGCGTCGTCTTCGTCGTTGTGGATGGTGAGGTACGGCGTCTGCACCTTCTCAACCCAGAAGACCGGCGAGTTCTCGATGAACTGCAGCGGCCGCTCCCACGGCGGCGCGCCGATGCGGCTCTGCGTGTGCTCGTACTGGAACTGCCGCACCATGCCCGAGCCCCAGCGGATGCCGCCGTAGGCGCTGATCATGTCCGACACGGACGCGCCGGCTTCCACCGCCGCGAACATGTTGGTCTGGGTGATGAGGTAGGTGATTTGGTAGCCGCCCCAGCTGTGGCCCTGGATGCCGACCCGCTTCGGGTCGATAAACCCCATCGAGAGCACCTTCTCGACGGCCGGCACGACGCAGCGCAGCGCGGACTGCCCCGGGTAGCCGGTCTTGTAGATGATGTCCGGCTGCAGCAGCACGTAGCCGTTGCTGACGTACCTCGTCATGTTGATGCTGGTGCCCGGCGCCGGCGCCGTGTGGCGGTGCAGGCCGTCGGTCAGCCGCTCGTAGATGTAGACCATCAACGGGTACTTCTTCGACGGGTCGAAGTTGTCCGGCTTGGTCAGGACGGCGCGCAGCTTGACGCCGTCCGCGTTCGTGTACTCGATCAGCTCGGATTTGCCCCACACGTAGTCGGCCTGCTGCGGGACGGCGTCGCTCACCCGCTGCATGTTCGCGAAGCCGTCGTCGCTCACCCACACGTTGGGGAACTCATCGAACCGCTGGAGCGTGAAGACGAGCCGGTCGGCGTTGCGCGATTTCTGCAGGCCGCCGAACAGCTTGTCGAGCATGACGATCTTCGCGGGCTCCGCGTCGGCGACGAGCGACGGCAGCCGGTAGTAGCCGGTCGCCTTCGTCACATCGTCGGTGGCGGAGAGGAGGAGCGGCTGCGCCGGCGAGAACGGGTCGCTGACGCCGGCCTTGAGGCCCGCGCCTTCGATCCGCTGGCACCGGAAGACCACATGGTTCTTCCGGCCCAGGCCCTTCGTGATCATCCGCGCCCCGCTGCCGTCCGGCTTGATCTCCCACACGTCGAACTCGTCGTAGACGAGCACCGACTTGTCGCCCTCGGTCCAGCCGCCGACGCCGTAGGCGGGCGCCGGCTCGGGCGTGTCCGCCTCCTCGTTCTCGAAGTGGACGCCGAGCTTCGCCGTCAGGTTCGTCTTCTTCCCGTCGGACAGGCGGATCGAGTACCAGTTGTTGTCCTGCGGATCGAAGTTGAGGATGCAGGTGCCGCCGGGCGAGAGCGACGCGCCGAAGCGCGATTTCTCCAGCAGCTTGCGCTTCGAACCGTCCGCGAGGTTCAAGGCGTAGACGTCGGTGTAGCTCGAGTCCCACGACACGAGCATGCGGTACGGCACGTCGGAGGTGGCAATCGCCGCCGAGGCATCGTCCGACAGCCGGATCGCCGGCACGTCGGGCGTCGCGAGCCGGACGAACCTGCCGTCCTTGAGCGTGACCATCGAGCGGTAGTTCTGCTTCTTCACCTCTTCGGCGCGGACCTTCTGCATCGGCTGCAGCTCGGCGTCCTTCCAGTGCCAAAGGTCCACCTTGAGCGGTTCGGGCGCATCCTCCGAATCCGCCTTCGGCGAGGGCGCGATGCCGAAGAACAGCTTCGAGCCGTCCTTCGAGAACTCCGGCGCGCCGTTCTCGCTGACCGCCATGCCATCGGGCAGGACGATGGGAGTGCGGACCGGCGGCGCGGGCGCGGCGCCCTTGTTCTGCGCGGCGTCCCGCGCCGTGGGACCGGCGTCTCGCCGGTCAGAACCTGGCGCTGATGACGGGCGGGACGCCCGTCCCACAGCGAGTGCTGTGGGACCGGCGTCTCGCGCTGTGGGACCGGCGTCTCGCCGGTCGGGAGTCGTCACGCCGCCCTGGACGCCCGGCACGAGTTGCGTCGCCGCGTCCGCCGTGTTCACCCAGTGATACAGCCTGAAGGCCGGGGCGTCGTCTTTGTAGCTGTCGCGATCGGTCAGGAACGCGAACTGCGTGCCGGCCTCGTCGAACGTCAGGCTCTTGTAGTGGCCTTCGCCGGCGAGAAGCGTCTTCACCGTGCCGTCGGCCACGCGCCGCACGAACGCCCCGTCGCTCGGGATCTTCGAGGACACGGGCGATGCCGTCGCGAAGGCGAGCCACGCGCCGTCCTTCGACCAGGCGTACTCGATCACGTCGGCGGCCTTCGCCTCGGTGCCCGTCGCCAGCTCGCGGACGACCAGTTCGGTGCCCGCGTCCTTCTCCTTCTTCTTTGGCGCCTTCTCTTCAGCCTTGGCGGCCGGCTCCTTCTTCTCCTCGGGCTTGGGCGCTTCGGCCTTCTTGAGCGGCGCCTCCAGGAGGCAGGCGACGAAGCGCCCGGATTCCTCCGGCACCTTGAAGCTCTTCACGCGATCGATGGTGGTCACCTTGCCGTCGGCGAGGCTCATGATGCCGAGCTGGTTCTTCGGCATCTCCTCGGGCTTCTTCTTGTCCTTCTTCGCCTTGTCCACCTCGGATTTCGGCGGGACGATCGTGAACACGACGAACGTGTTGTCTACGGTGAGGACCGGTGCGGAGCCGCGCGGATGGCGGTGCTCCGTGCCGCCCGCGAGGTTTTTCACCACCAGCTCGCCGTCACCGTCCTGGGCCACCAGCGCGTAGACAAGCCAACTACCATCGCGCGCGATCCTGGTCCCCTGGATCGAGCGCCACTTGTCGTAGACGTCGTGCGTGATCGGTTTCTTCGCTCGCTGTTGTGCCGTGAGGCTCGCGGCGGCCACCACGAGCACGGCCACAAGCATCGCCCAGCGCCTGGTCATTCGTGAATGGAGCATGCCCCCTCCCTTAGACATCTTCCAGGGCCGGAGTCGTGAACGTTGAAGCACGTCTTCACGCACCGCCCTGGAATCTGTCTTAGGCCCCTTCGGGGCCAGTCGGTCGTTGGTCGGTCGGCCTCGGTAAGGCGGGCATTATCGCCGGTCGGCGGCGGCGGGGCAATCCGTGGGCCAAAAGGTGCCAGACCCCATTTCGGCCCCGCCATGCGCGGGTCCCGCCATCCCTGTAGCCCCGGGCCTTCAGGCCCAGCGGGAGCGCGGCGTCGCCCATCTCCGCCTCTGAGGTGGGGCATTGTGTTCTCCGGGTGTTTCGGGGCGTGTACAATCGTGCCATGCTAGGCGCGACCGAGGGCCTTCACCTCCCGCGGATCGTCCGCGAGACGCTCGACGCGTTCGTCCGAGGCGTGCGCGAGCGGTTCGGCGACCGGGTCGCGGACATCCGGCTGTTCGGGTCGTACGCCCGGGGCGAGGCGCACGAGAACTCCGACGTGGACTGCCTGGTGCTGCTCGACCACGTGGAACGCGAGGATGATCGCGCCGTCACGGATCTTGCGGCCGACCTGATCTGGCAGATTGGCGGCGGCGTCGTCGTCTCGCCCTTGATCATGTCCACCGCTGAGTTCGAGTCGTGGAAGGCCCGGGAACGCCGCACGCCGCTCGAGATCGAGCGCGAGGGGATCCGGCTATGACGGGCGACAACAAGCGGGTGAACATCGCGTCGGAACTGGCACGCGCGGATGAATGCCTGCGGGCAGCCGGCGTCCTCGTCGACGCGGGGCTGCTGCACGACGCCGAGAGCCGGCTCTACTACGCGATCTACCATGCGGCTGTGGCTGCACTGCTTACCGAGGGCCTCGATCCGCGCTCACATGCCGGCGTGTCGAGCCTCCTCGGCCTTCACTTCATCAAGACCGGTCGCATGGACCCAGACGACGGCCGCCTGTTCGCGCGGATCCAGAAGTACCGCGTCGAAGCCGACTACAGTCGTGATTTCGTGATCACCTCCCCGGCCCTGCGTGAGGACGTCGTCGCCTGCACCGGGTTCGTCGCCAGGGTCCGGACGCTCGTTGCCACATCGCTCGGGTGACGCGGCGCGTCGTGCCACGGGCACGGTTGACGAGGCGTCGTCCCCCCATCCTGCACGAACGCGACGACGACGAGGGTGGCGACCAGCTCGTCAAAGAGGTGTCGGCCTTCACGCGCGTGATGGACGCCATCGTCCGCGTCATCGAACCGGCCTGAGTTAGGCTCCCATGGACCTGCCTGGCGATTGGCGGCGTCGGCTGGTGGTGCTCCTGAAGCGGCAGCGCTTCGACGAGGACCTCGCGCGCGAGATCGAGTTCCATCTCGACGAGAAGCAGGAGGAGTTCATCGAGCAGTGCCTCGACGCCCGGCAGGCGCGCGACGCTGCGCGCCGGCGGTTCGGCAACGCCACCCGCGTCCAGGAGGAAAGCCGCGAAGTCTGGGGGTGGAGCGCACTTGAACGTGTCGGGCAAGACCTGTCGTACGCGTTCCGCCAGCTTCGCCGGAGCCCGATCTACACGGCGACATGCCTGGCCGTGCTGGCTCTCGGCATCGGCGCCAACGTCGCCATCTTCACCATCGTCAACGCGCTCGTCCTGAACCCGTTTCCGTACCCCGGTGCAGACCGCTTGGCGGCCATCGAGTTCCGGCGCGGCCCCGGCGAGGGGTTCTACAACACGGTCCACGTGCGCGATTTCCTCGAGTGGCGTGCCGGTAGCCGCGCGTTCGAGCGGATGGCCGCCTACGGCTGGGGACGCGCGAACCTGACCGGCCAGAGCCTGGCGGGCTTCTGGGGGCCCGAGCGCCTTATCAGAGGACGCGCCACCGCCGGCTTCCTGCGGGTGCTGGGCGTGCAGCCGGCGCTGGGCCGGTACTTCGCCCCCGATGAGGACAGGCCCGGAGGCCCGCCCGTCGTCGTGATCAGCCACGCCATGTGGACCCGGCGGTTCGCCCGCGCGCGCGAGGTCATCGGGGCGACACTGACGCTTGACGGCCAGGCGCGCACCATCATCGGCGTGATGCCGGCGCGCCTGCCGTTGCCGGGGATGTTCACGTGCGAGCTCTGGATCCCGGCCGCCTACGATCCCGCCACCACCCGCGGTACGTTCTGGGACGGCGATCATGTGATCGGCCGGTTGAAGGACGGCGTCTCGTTTGCGAAAGCCGAGACCGAGCTGACCACCATCACGCGCCAAAGCCAGGCCCGCGAAGCGGACACGCGTCGCGCAGACGTCCGCGTGGTGCCGGTGCACGCCGACCTCGGCACCGCCGCCACCAGGCCGCTCGGCGTGCTGAGCGTGGCCGTCCTGCTGGTGCTGCTCGTCGCCTGCGTGAACCTCGCTGGCCTGCAACTGGCGCGCGGGGCCGCCCGCGCGCGGGAAATGGCGGTCCGCGCCTCGCTCGGCGCGGGGCGCCTGCGGCTCGTCCGCCAGATGCTGACCGAGAGCCTGGTGCTGTCGTCAATCGGCGGCGCGCTCGGGATCCTGCTGGCCACATGGGCCACCGGTGCGCTCGCGACCGCCGCGCCGCCAAGCAGCGGCCTCACGGGGGCGGTTCGCATCGACGCGCCGGTCGTCGCCTTCGCGGCCGGCGTCACGCTGGTGACGGCCCTGCTGTTCGGCCTGTTCCCCGCGTGGCACGGGTCGAAGGTGGAGCTGAGCGCCGTGCTGAAGGCGTCCGCCACTACGTCGACCGACCGCAGCCGGTTCCTCTCGGGGCTGGTGGTCTGCGAGATCGCGCTGGCCGTTGTGCTGCTGGCCGCTGGCGGGCTGCTTCTCAAGAGCTTCGTGCAGCTTCTCCGCGTGGACACTGGGATTCGCACCGACCGGCTGCTCACCTTCCAGGTGGCGCTGCCCGATCGCCGCTATCCGACGTCGCACGCGGTTGACGCGTTCTTCGGGCGGCTCTTCGATGGAGTTCGCGCGCTTCCCGGCGTGGTGCAGGTCGCCTCGGTGGACGCGCTGCCGATGGGCGGGCAGTACAGCGGCAGCTCGTTCACCATCGACGGCGTCCCGCAGACGCCGCAGATGCGCTCCCAGTACTGCACGGCCACTGGCGGCTACTTCGAGACGATGGGGATCCCGGTGCTGCGGGGACGCGAGTTCGCCGATCGCGAGCCTGCCGGTGCCCCCGGGGTCGTCATCATCAACAACGCATTCGCCCGCCAGTTCTTCCCCGGCGCCGATCCTCTCGGTCGCGCCGTCAACGGCGCGCGCATCGTCGGCGTGGTGGGTAGCGTCCGTCACAACGGCCCCGCCTCGCAGGCCAACGCGCAGATCTATGTCCCCGCCGCGTTCCGCCCGGCACGGACGATGTCGGTGGTGGTGCGGACTGCCGTCGATCCCTCGAGCATGGCGCCGCTCGTGCGGAGCGCGCTGGCGACGCTCGACCGCGACGTGCCGGCCGACCGGATGCGGACGATGACGCAGGTGGTGGCCGACTCGCTGGCCCAGGCGCGCATGACGGGCGTGCTGGTGGGTGGGTTTGCCGCCTTCGCGCTGGCGCTGGCCGCCTTCGGCCTCTATGGCCTGGTGGCGTACGCGGTGGCCCGGCGCACGCAGGAGATCGGCCTGCGCATGGCGCTCGGCGCGTCGGCGGGCGCCGTCACGCGCCTGGTGATCCGCCACGGGGTCACGCTGGCCGTCGCCGGCATCGCCCTCGGCCTGCCGCTCTCGCTGGCCGCGTCGCAGGCGCTGCGCTCGCTGCTGGTCGGCGTCCGCCCGGACGATGCGCAGATCCTGATCCTCGTTCCCGTCACGCTGCTCGGCGTCGCCGTCCTGGCCAGCTACTGGCCCGCCCGCCTGGCCGCCCGCGTGGATCCGATCCAGTCGCTGCGCTGCGAGTAACAGGCCGGTTGCCTCGTGCCCTGGCCAGGCGACTTGACGGCGTCTACATGCACTGTGCACAATGCATGCATGGCAGTGAAGACCATCTCCCTCAAGGTGGAAGCCTACGAGCGGCTCAAGGCAGCCCGGCGTTACCCCACCGAATCGTTCAGCCACGTCGTCCTGAGGGCCACCTGGCCGGAAGATACGGTTACGGCGCGCGAACTCCTCGAAGTTGGGCGCAGCGGCCGGGCGCGGTTCACCGACGCCGAGCTCGACCGGGTAGAGGCGCTCAAGCGCGATGATGCGCCGCCGGAGGACAAGTGGGCGACTCGCTGATCCTCGAAACGACGTTCCTGATCGATTTCGAGCGGGAACTCAACCGCGGCGCGCCGGGATCGGCCATAGCGTTTCTCAAGACGCACGAGGACCATCGCCTGTACATCACGTTCACCATCGCCGGTGAACTGGCCGCGGGACTGTCGCTGGCCGACCGTGAGCGGTGGGAGGCATTCCTCGCGCCGTTCCACGTCCTTGCGCACAACAACGACGCCAGTTGGGAGTACGGGCGGGCCTGTCGGTATCTGCGGGACAACGGTCTCCTGATCGGCAGCAACGACCTGTGGATCGCCGCAACCGCCCTCGCCTACCGCATGCCGGTGGTCACGCGCAACGTCCGGCACTACCGCCGGGTCCCCGGGCTCGAGGTGGTTGACTACTGCGCCATCGAAGCCTGAAGACACGCGGGGAGGATCGGGCCGCGCCGGCTCGCGCCCGCCCATCGGACCCGGGCCATCCCCCGGGGCTGCCGGCAGACGTCACACAATCGGGTGAGACCGGTCGAGAGGCCGCTTGAGCGGTGCTATCCTTGGTCGGAGCAGACGACCCTGGGGGTTCGGTCGTTGCTGACCGGTCTTTGATGCGGAAAGGCATGGCACGGTGCCGACGTGGGAAGAAGAACAGCACCGCATCTGGAACTCCTGGCTTCCACCAGGGTTCGGCGAGAAGCTCGAGCGAGTCCGCAGCGCGGTTCTCGCGCTCCTGCACAGAAATGTCGGACGGCCGCCGCTGCCGCATTTCACTCCCCACAACGAAGTGCACTTTCAACGGGCAGGTTGACGTCCCCGTGGTGGAGCCCGACTCACGCCTCGTCTTCCGCACGTTCGAGTCACACGGATTCCGGTTCCTGCAGCCGGTGTGCGAAGCCACGGGCAAGGAGGTCTACAAGTCGCGAGACAGCATCTGGCTCACTCGCGACCGCGACCTGCTGGAGGGCCTGGTCAGGAAGGGCGTGGTGTTCTACAACCCGAGGGAGGACAGGATCCGCATCGACGTTGTCGACTACATCCTGAGCGATGTCGGTTGGTTCCCTGTGCGGGCCGGGGCAGACGGCGCGACCAGGATCAAGGAAAACGTGAAGACGTTCCTCACCGCGATGGAAGAGGAGGACTTCTTCGGCTTCGCCGGCGCCAGGCGGCCATGAGCGCTTCGTCGTGCCGCCTTGCCCCGAGCCCTTTCGGCGGCGGTCTGCGTCCGGATGTCGAGGTCGATGCCCCGGGACGCGTCATCCAGGATCTTCGCGCCAGCGGCGCCCGCGCGGGGGCGGCTCTTACCGGCGCGGACCGAACAGCACCGACACGTTGGCAAAGAAGGTGAACATCGACAATCCGACGTCCACCGACACGCGGCGAGTCCCGTACTCCCGTTCCAGGCCGAGGCCGGCGGTGGGCGTGTAGCCTTCGGTGTTGAGCGCGATGGTCCCGCCGACGATGCCGACCGGGCGCCACCCGCTCTTCTCCCGCGGGCCGATGCGGACCTGCGCGCGTGCGACGACCAGGTGGTCCTGATCCCTGAAGTGACTCCACCCCCAGTATTCCGCGCCAAGATC
>Ga0315273_10009623_pt1 | contig 12271 bp, 11 predicted proteins | sample YL17G02_0_MG_FD_205753 | JGI IMG/M metagenome (GOLD analysis project Ga0315273, IMG submission 205753) | Sediment microbial communities from Yellowstone Lake, YNP, Wyoming, USA - YL17G02_0 | ecosystem: Environmental > Aquatic > Freshwater > Lake > Sediment | place: USA: Wyoming | collected... | reverse complement strand
AGGCGGCCAACGTGGCGGCCTGGATCGCCGCGCTCGGGGGCAGGCCGCGGTTCATCGGCAAGCGGGGGGCCGACGACGCGGGCAGCCTCGCGGCCTCCCGCCTGCGCGACTTCGGCGTCGACGTCGTGGGACCGGTCGAGCCCTCGGGGAACGGCGTCATCGTCTCACTCGTCGACCCCTCGGGTGAGCGAAGCATGTGCTCCGACCGGGGCGTTGCGACCGACCTCGGGCCGGCCGAGATCGACGAGGCCTGGTTCGCGGATTGCGAGCACCTTCACGTATCGGGGTACGCGTTGCTCCGCGAGCCTGTCCGCTTCGCCGCCGTCCGGGCGGTCGAGCACGCACGCGCGAACGGCGCTCGCGTCAGCGTCGACCTCTCGTCGTGGAGTGCGATCCGCGACTTCGGGGCCGAGCGGTTCCGCGAGCATCTCGAGCTGCTCGCCCCCGACGTCGTCTTCGCGAACGAGGACGAGGATCGCATCATCAACGGGCCCATCGGATGGATGACCTGGATCGTCAAGCGGGGCGCTTCCGGCGCGGTGTTCGACGGGGACGAGCGACCGGCGGTACCGGTAATGAAGGTCGCCGACTCGACGGGCGCGGGGGATGCGTTTGCGGCCGGTTGGCTCGTCGGTGGGCCGGAGCTCGCCCTCGAGGCGGGAGCGCTGTGCGTGCAGCAGGCCGGGTCGATGCCGGAGCAGCGCAGCTGAGCCCGCAGAGGCTAGGCTCGCACGATGATCCGTGACCTGATCCACGTCAGCGACGAGGTGCAGACGGCGCTCGAGGAGGAACGCGCAGTCGTCGCCCTCGAGACGACGCTCGTGGCGCACGGATTCCCGGCGCCCGACGGCGTCGAGACGGGCCTCGCGAGCGAAGCCGCGGTGCGAGTCGAGGGCGCGGTGCCGGCGACGATCGGAGTGCTCGACGGCCAGATCCGGATCGGGCTGGACCGGGAAGAGCTCGAGCGGTTCACTCCCGCCGCCCGCAAGCTCGGGCCCCGCGACCTCGCAGTGTGTGCCGTGCAGGGCGCGGTTGGAGCGACCACTGTCGGTGGCACGCTCACTGCAGCAGCGGCCGTGGGAATCAGGTTCATGGGCACCGGCGGCCTCGGGGGCGTCCACCGGGGCTTTCCGACGCCACCCGACGTCTCCGCCGATCTCGCCGCTGCCGCACGCATTCCGGCGCTCGTCGCGTCGTCGGGCGTCAAGTCGCTCCTCGATGTCCCCGCCACGATCGAGTTGCTCGAGACCCTCGGCGTGCCCGTGATCGGCTACCACACCGACACCCTCCCCCTCTTCTACGACGCCGCCGGCGGGCCACCCGTCTCGGCGCGCGCCGACGACGTGGCCGAGATCGCGCGCATCGCGGACGCCCACTGGCGCCTCGGCGGCAACACGGTCCTCGTCGGCCGCCCTCCCACTGAGAGCCTCGACGTCGCTCCGCTGATCGAGGAGGCCGTCGCCGCTGCCGAGCGCGACGGGATCAGCGGCCAGGCCATCACCCCGTTCGTCCTCGGCTACCTCCACGAGCACTCTGACGGCGAGACACGCCGGGTGAACCGCGACCTGATCGTCGCGAACGCCGGCCTTGCCGGCGCGATCGCCGCCGCCTACGCAACCCTTTGAAGGAGGAGCAGCCCGTGAGCCTCTACGACAGCGTCCGTGACCTCCCGCTGCTGATCGAGGGCTACGCCCTCGACGGCCTCGAGCTGCAGGTCTCGAGCGGCTTCCTGCGCAAGTCGACCGTGATCCACCTGGGCGGAGGCGACGAGGAAGGCGTCGGCGAGGACGTCACCTACGACGCGGCCGAGCACGATCTCCTCCAGGCCCGCGGGGCAGACCTCCCGCTCAGCGGCACCTGGACGCTCGGAACGTTCTCCGCACACCTTGCGTCGCTGCCACTGTTCGACCACGAGCCGGAGCAGCACGCCTACCTCGACTACCGGCGCTGGGCCTTCGAAAGCGCGGCACTCGACCTGGCGCTGCGTCAGGCGGAAAGGTCACTCGCAGAGGCGGTTGGCAGGACGCCGGAGCCGCTGACGTTCGTCGTCTCGATGCGACTCGGGGAGCCCTCGACCACCGAGCGCGTCCGGGCGTGGCTCGAGCTCTACCCCACGCTCCGCTTCAAGCTCGACGCGACACCCGACTGGACGGGCGAGCTGATTGCCGAGCTCGAGGCCACCGGGGCGGTCGACTCCGTCGACTTCAAGGGCCAGTACCACGGCACGAGCGTCGATACGGTGCCGGACGCGGCTCTCTACCAGCGGATCGTCGACGGGCTTCCAGATGCCTGGTTGGAGGACCCCGCGCTCACGCCGGAGACCGAGGCGGTGCTCGAGCCACACCACGACCGGGTCACCTGGGATGCCGTGATCCATTCGGTCGCCGACATCGAGGCCCTCCGCTGGCCACCGCGGACGGTCAACGTGAAGCCGTCGCGGTTCGGCTCGGTCGAGCGGCTGTTCGCGGCCTACGACCACTGCGCCGCTCAGGGAATCGACGCGTACGGCGGGGGTCAGTTCGAGCTCGGCGTCGGACGCGATCAGATCCAGCTGCTGGCATCGATCTTCCATCCCGGCACGCCGAACGACGTCGCGCCCGGCGGGTTCAACGTCGATCCGCGGCCGGGGCTGCCGTCGAGCCCGCTCACCGTCACGGCGCGCCCGACCGGGTTCGCGACGGCGTAGAGACAGCCCCTACGGCTCGAGCGACGACAACAGGTCGTCGACCGACACGAGCGGCAGCGACTCGATCTTCGAACTGCCCCGCGCACCGAGCGCAACCGAGACCTTGGCAATCGTCAGGTCGTCAGGCGCCTCGACGACGTTGACGAAGTCGTAGGCGCCGAGCGAGGCCCACTGGTGCAGGATCTTCGCGCCGAGCTCCTCGACGTCGTGATTCACCTCGCGCAGCCGGGCCGGGTTCGAGTTCAGGGTCTGAACGCCCTTCTCGGTCAGCGTGGTCAGCATCAGGTACAGAGCCATGGTCTCCTCCTCGAGTTCGGTTCGCGCCCGAGAGACTACTTCGCCGCGCCGTGCTCGGCGCTGCGAGCTGCAAGCCGCTCGGCCCGAGTCGTCCCGACGCGGGCGGCAAGGTCGACGTAGAGGAGGGCTCCGCCGAGGAAGAGGATCGGGCCGAGCACGGTATCGGCCAGGAAGATCGCCACCCGCAGCGTGTTGTCGGCCTGCTGCCGGAGCAGGAACCCCATCGCGAGCCGACCGAGCCCGAACATGAGGACGAGGGTCGCGAGCCCACCGAGAGCATGGATGAGATCGGCCCAGGCAACTTCGACGGAGCGCCTGAATGCAGGCAGCGGCCGCAGCCCTTCGATCACGATCGCCGGGACGGCGTTCCCGAAGAGCGCCAGGACGACGATCGCCGCGAGCGCAAACCAGGGGAACAGGAAGGCGGCCGGCAGGAAGACCACCGTCCCGACGCCGATCGCGAGCACCCAGGTCGACGCGGCCGGCCGTTTCGCCACGACGAGCGCCGCGGCGGCGGCATAGGCGGCGCTGAGCAACGGGGCCGCGGCGGCGAGCACGACAACCCGCCCCGGGACGTCGAGCCCGAGCGACGCCTGATCGGCGACGGCGACCACGAGCCCGAGCGGCAGCGCCAGGAGGAAGTGGTCGCCGTAGAGCCGCAGGGTCTCGGCAACGAGCTGTCCCACCGTGCGCGCGGCGGGAGAGAGCGGAGGCGGCAGGGGGCCGCTCGATTTCGGGTACCGGGGGCGCGCCATGGACAAGACGGTAGCGGCGGAATGCGGTAACCCGGATCGTCTGGCTGGCGTGATCGCGGGGCGCTCGTCCGGGTCGTCAGGACGCGCGGGGAAGGGGCCGTGCAGGCCGGTGGCCTGTGGGGCCCCTTCCCCGCGCAGAGCGCACCTTCCGGGTGGGCCCGCGTGCGGGAGCGAAGAACGCTCCCCACCCGGACGGGGAGCGGCCTGGCGGGCCGGACGAGATGCAACGCCCGCGCCGGCTGGACGATCCGGGTTAGTCTGTCGCCTCTGCAGCGACCGGCACATCACGTGAAAGGAGCAGGGTGGACCCACATCGCCCCGTGATAGGAGCCGATGTCGCGGCCGGGGCCGACGGCGGCCTGACCGCCGGCTACGACCTCGGAGCGTTCTTCGACGAGATGTTCGAGAGCCCGGACCGGCCACGTCCGCACTACCGGCTGCTCGCCGAGCGGCTGACGGCGATGAGCGCCGGGCAGCTCGAGGAGCGGATCCGGGTCGCGAATGCGTTCTTCCTCACTCAGGGAATCGGGTTCACCGTGTACGGCGACGACGCGGGCACCGACCGGATCTTCCCCTTCGACCTGGTCCCCCGCATCGTCCCCGCGGACGAATGGGCTGTGATCGAGCGCGGCCTCGTGCAGCGGTTGCGGGCACTCAACCTGTTCCTCGCCGACATCTACCATCGCCAGCAGATCCTCGAGGCCGGGATTGTGCCGGCCGACCTCGTCTTCGGGTCGCGCAACTTCAGGCGCGAGATGATCGGCCTCGACGTCCCCGGGGGCATCTACGCCCATGTCGGCGGCGTCGACCTCGTGCGGGACGGCGACGGCCGCTACCTCGTGCTCGAGGACAACCTCCGCACACCCTCGGGCGTCAGCTACATGCTCGAGAGCCGCGATGCCCTGAAGCGCATCTTCGCCGCCCTGTTCGACCGCTACGGGGTGCGGCCGGTCGATCAGTACCCTCGCATGCTCTTCGAGACGCTCCGTTCGGTGGCTCCGCGCGCGTCGGGCAGCGAGCCGAGCATCGTCCTGCTCACGCCCGGGGCCTACAACTCGGCGTATTTCGAGCACTCGTTCCTGGGCCGCCAGATGGGGATCGAGATCGTCGAGGCCCGTGATCTCGTCGTCCATCGCAACCGGGTCTTCAACCGCACCACGCGCGGCATGCAACGCGTCGACGTCATCTACCGGCGGATCGACGACGACTTCCTCGACCCCCTCGCCTTCCGCCAGGACAGCCTGCTCGGCGTGCCCGGCCTCCTCAACGCCTATCGCGCCGGGAACGTCACCCTGGCGAACGGGATCGGCACCGGCGTCGCCGACGACAAGGCGATCTATCCGTACGTGCCCGACATGATCCGCTTCTACCTCGGCGAGGAGGCGATCCTCGAGAGCGTGCCGACGTACCATGCGACCGACGAGGCCGATCTCGCCTACGTACTGGATCACCTGGAGGAGCTGGTCGTCAAGGCGGTCGACCAGTCGGGCGGGTACGGGATGCTGATCGGCCCGGCCTCGACGGCGGCCGAGCGAGAGGAGTTCCGGCGACTCATCCTCGCCGACCCGCGCAACTACATCGCCCAGCCGACGATCGCTCTCTCGCGGCATCCCACGTTCGTCGACGGCGAGTTGCGCGGCTGCCACGTCGACCTGCGCCCGTTCGTGCTCTCCGGCGCCGACGCGACCCGCATCGTGCCGGGCGGCCTGACGCGGACGGCGCTACGGCCGGGATCCCTCGTGGTCAACTCGTCCCAGGGCGGCGGCAGCAAGGACACCTGGGTGCTCGCCTGATGTTGAGCAGGGTCGCCGAGTCGCTGTACTGGACGGCGCGCTACGTCGAGCGCGCCGAGGACGTGACGCGGATCCTCGACGTCAACTTCCACGCCCTGCTCGACAGCCAGGTCGCGGACCGCGGGCAGGCGTGGCTGCAGATCGTGCAGCTGCTCGGCGACGAGGAGCGCTACGCGGAGCACTACGACGAGGCCACCGCCGTCAACGTGAGCGACTGGGTGCTCTGGCACGACGCCAACCCGAACGCGGTCGCCAACTGCGTCACGCTCGCGCGCGAGAACGCCCGCTCGGTGCGGGAGCAGATTTCGGGAGAGATGTGGGAGGCGATCAACACGCTCTTCCTCCTCGTCCGAGGTGCGAATCGCCGCGCCGTCTCCCGTGGCCCCCACGCCTTCTTCGAGGAGCTGCGCAACGGCGCCCACCTCTTCCAGGGCACGGCCGACGCGACGATGACGCACGGCGACCCCTACGAGTTCATCCGACTCGGCCTGCAGCTGGAACGGGCGGCGACGACGGTGAGGATCGTGGCGTCGCGGTACCCCGCGGCCGCCGCGCTCGGCGAGGACGACCCGGCCAGGGTGCGGCAGCTGATCGCCCTGCTCGAGTCGTGCAGTGCCTTCGAGGCGTTCGTCAAGCGGCACGGCACCCTCTTCGAGCCGAACGCGATCGCGGAACAGCTGATCCGCTCGGCCGACTTCCCGCGCGCCGTCCGATACTGCCTCGCGAGCAGCCTCGACGCGGTGTCGCGCATCTCGAGCGACCAGGGGGCACCGCACCGGATCCTCGGCCGACTCGTGGCCGGGCTCGAGTACGGCGAGGCCGGTGACATCTCGGGTCAGACGATGGCGCAGACGTTGCGGGAGCTGCTGACGGGAATCCACGCTGCAGGCGAGGCCGTCACGAAGGCGTACTTCTCGAGCCGTGCCCTCCCGGCCGGCGCCCTCGCGATGCAGGAGGCACAGCAACAGCAATGTGGCTGAGCGTGGAGCACGTGACCCGGTTCTCCTACGACGGCTCGATCAACGAGGCGTACACGGAGATCCGCCTCAAGCCCGCACACCGTGATGGGCAGCGGTGCTCGTCGTTCGCGCTCGCGACGGAGCCCCGCGGCGTGTCGGTCGCGGAGTACCGCGACCGCTTCGGCAACGCAGTCCACCACTTCGACGTCCTCGAGTCGCACCAGACGCTCGGCGTCACCGCCCGCAGCGAGGTGTGGACGCCCGAGACGTTCGTCGACGACGAGGCCGCGCCGTCGCTGCTCGACCGCTGGGATCTTCTGTGCGCGAGCCGGTACGTCCCGCTCGAGGGCTCGCTCGCGGAGCTGGCAGCGGCCGTCGACACAACCGGGCCCACACTCGAGACCGCCCACGTCCTGATGACCGCAGTGCGCGGCCGGATGAAGTACGAGACCGGGGCCACCCATGTGCGCACCCTGGCCGACGAGGCGCTCTCGGCCGGCCACGGGGTCTGTCAGGATTTCGCGCACGTGCTGATCGGCGTCTGCCGGCTGCACGGCATCCCGGCGCGCTACGTCAGCGGCTACCTCTTCGACCCGCGGGCCTCGGGCAACGGCAACTCGGCCTCCCACGCGTGGGTCGATATCTGGGACCCCGAGCGGGGCTGGGTCTCGCTCGACCCGACCCACGACCGCGAGCAGACCGACCGCTACGTGCGCGTCGGCGTCGGCCGCGACTATGCGGACGTGCCGCCGACGCGCGGCGTCTACAAGGGCAAGGCGAACGAGGAGCTCGAGGTCGCCGTTCGCATCCAGGAGCTCTGACCGGCCCCGGCCGCCGCCGCCGCTTCAACTGCGGAAAACGGCACCGATCTGCTCGAGCAGTGCGGGCGTCACGCGCGAAAGCGCCTCGATCGCGTCGGCGACCTGCCAGCGGCTGCGATCAGGTTCGCCGATCTCGTTCGAGATCGCCCGGATCTCGACGGCCGGCACCCCGGCGAGCATGGCGGCGCGGAGGACACCGAAGCCCTCCATCGCCTCGACCGACACGTCGTGGCCGGTGCCGCCGACGGAGGCGCTCGTCCAGATCGGGAGGACCGGTGCACCGGGAAGAGCCTCGGCCGCCGCCGCGACGAGCCGTGCGTCCGCGGAAACACGATCGACGACGCTGATTGCGGCAGAGAGGTCGCAGTAGACCGCCTCGACTCCGATCACGAGCGAGCCGGCGGCGAGTCCCCGCCCTCCGGCGACGCCGACGTGGAGCACGGCGCCGAACGGCCGCAGCGCGAGCGCGCGGGCCGTCGCGGCCGCCGCTTCGACCGGCCCGACGCCGCAGACGAGGCCGTCGCGACCGGCGAGCTCGCGCTCCGTCGCAGCGACGAGAAGAACGTCGAGCACTGCTCGATCCTACGGGATCAGGCGACAGCCCCGACCACGGCGCCGTCGAAGCGGATCGATCCTCCGTCCACCACGGCCCGCACGGTGTCGCCCTCGCCGAAGCGGCCCTCGAGCAGCTCGAGCGCGAGCGGGTTCTCGACGAGTCGCTGGATCGCGCGCTTCAGCGGCCGGGCACCGAACGCCGGATCCCAGCCCGCCTCGGCGATCAGCGCGACGGCCTCGTCGGACAGCTCGAGAGCGATCCGCCGCTCGGCGAGCCGGCCGCGCAGCCGCTCGAGCTGCAACTCGACGATCGCCCCGATCTGCTCGCGCGACAACGGCTCGAAGACGACGATCTCGTCGACGCGGTTGACGAACTCGGGCCGGAAGTGGTCGTGCAGCTGCTCCTGCGAGCGGATGTTCGAGGTCATGATCACGACGGTGTTGCGGAAGTCGACCGTCCGTCCTTGGCCGTCGGTCAGGCGCCCGTCGTCGAGCAGCTGCAGCAGCACGTTGAAGACGTCGCTGTGCGCCTTCTCGATCTCGTCGAGCAGGATCACGCAGTACGGCCGGCGCCGAACCGCCTCGGTCAGCTGCCCGCCCTCGTCGTAGCCGACGTAGCCGGGCGGCGCACCTACGAGGCGCGACACCGTGTGCTTCTCCATGTACTCGGACATGTCCAGCCTGACGATCGCGCGGTCGTCGTCGAACATGAACTCGGCGAGGGCCTTCGCGAGCTCGGTCTTCCCCACCCCGGTCGGCCCGAGGAAGACGAACGAGCCGATCGGCCGGTTCGGATCCTGCAGGCCCGAGCGGGCGCGCCGGAGCGCATTCGAGACGGCGTCGATCGCCGCCTCCTGTCCGACCACACGCTGGTGCAGTCGCGACTCCATCTGCACGAGCTTCTGCACCTCACCCTCGAGGAGCCGGTCGACCGGGATCTTCGTCCACGCGGCCACGACCGCCGCGATGTCGTCCTCGTCGACCTCCTCCTTGACCATCGGCTCCACCGCACCCACGGCCTCCCCGCGCACCGCGAGCTCGCGCTCGAGCGCAGGCAGCAGGCCGTAGCGGATCTCGGCCACGCGTTGGAGATCACCGTGGCGCTCTGCCCGCTCGGCCTCCATGCGCAGCTCGTCGATCTGTCGCGTGATCTCCTTGACCCGATCGAGCACGTCCTTCTCCCCTGCCCAGCGTGCGGCGAGCTCGTCACGCCGGGTCTTCGCCTCGGCGAGCTCGCGCTCGACCGGCTCTCGCACGATGGGCGTCTCCTTCGCCATCGCCGCGAGCTCGATCTCGAGCTGCGTCACCCGCCGCTCGGCCTCGTCGAGCTCGACGGGCGAGCTGTCGATCTCCATCCGGAGCCGGGATGCGGCCTCGTCGACGAGGTCGATCGCCTTGTCGGGCAGGAACCGGTCCGTGATGTACCGCTCGGAAAGAACAGCTGCCGCGGTCAGCGCCGCATCGCGGATCCGAACGCCGTGGTGGGCCTCGTAGCGCTCCTTCAGGCCGCGGAGGATCGCGATCGTCTCGCCCACCGAGGGCTCACCCACGAGCACCGGCTGGAAGCGCCGTTCGAGGGCCGGGTCCTTCTCGATGTGCTTGCGGTACTCGTCGAGGGTCGTCGCGCCGACGGCACGTAGCTCCCCGCGGGCGAGCATCGGCTTCAGCAGGTTGCCGGCAGACACCGCTCCCTCCGCGGCGCCCGCTCCGACGATCGTGTGCAGCTCGTCGATGAAGAGGACGATCTCGCCCTCGGCGGCGGTGATCTCGGTGAGGACCGCCTTCAGGCGCTCCTCGAACTCGCCGCGATACTTCGCACCCGCGATCAGGGCGCCGACGTCGAGCGCCCAGACCCGCTTGCCCTTCAGCCCCTCGGGCACGTCCCCGGCGACGATGCGCTGGGCGAGCCCTTCGGCGATCGCGGTCTTGCCGACGCCGGGCTCGCCGATCAGGACCGGGTTGTTCTTCGTGCGGCGAGAGAGAACCTGGATCGTGCGCCGGATCTCCTCGTCGCGTCCGATCACCGGGTCGAGCTTGCCCGCCTCCGCGGCCGCGGTCAGGTCGCGGCCGAACTTCGTCAGCGCCTCGTACGTGCCCTCGGGGTCCTGCGTCGTCACGCGCTGGCCGCCCCGCACCTCCTTCAGCGCGCCGAGCAGCGCCTCGCGCGGCACAACGGCGAGCGCGAGGACGAGATGCTCGACGGAGACGAACTCGTCGTCGAGCTTGCGGGCCTCGTCGAAGGCATCGTCGAGCACCTTGCGAAACGCACCGCCCGCCTGGGGTGCCGCGTTCGAGCCGGTCACGGCAGGCAGCGCCCGCAGGCGCGCCTCCGCCTCCGCGAGGACGGAGACCGGGTCGGCACCTGCCCTCTGGAGCAGCGTTCGCGGCAGCTCCTGCTCGAGGAGCGCCACGAGGAGGTGGTCGCGGGTCAGCTCCGGATTGCCGGCGCGTCGCGCGATCTCCTGCGCGCCCGCAACCGCCTCTCCGGACTTGATCGTCAGCCGGTTGAAATCCATGCCTGCTCCTCCGCGCTCCGTCAGTGTTGCCTGGCCGGCGGCTGCGGCCGGTAGAGGACGACTTCCCGCCGGTACTGCCTGTGGGTCTCGTTGATCTCGTTCCTCAACGCCACCTCGAGCTGCTCCATCCGAACGCGTACGCGCCGGAGCTCGTCCTCGAGCCGCAGGACGTGCTCGACGCCCGCCAGGTTGAGCCCCAGCTTCGTCGTCAGCTGCTGGATCAGCCGCAGCCGATCGACGTCCTGTTCCGAGTAGAGCCGGGTTCCGCCCGGCGTCCGCGCGGGCGCGACGAGGCCCTTCGCCTCGTAGGCGCGCAGCGTCTGGGGATGCATGCCGGCGAGCTCGGCGGCGACGGAGATCATGTAGCGCGGGCGGTCGCTCATCGGTTGAACGCCCTGTCACGGGGCCGCTCGCGGAGTACCTTGTCGTACCCCTCGAGCGCCTCCTTCTCGGCCTTCGTCAGCTTCTGCGGCACCGTCACCTTGACCCGCGCGAGCAGGTCGCCTTTGCCGCCGCCCTTCAGCTTCGGGGCCCCGCGCCCCTTCACGCGCAGGAGCTTGCCGCTCTCCGTTCCGGCCGGAATCTTGAGATTGACCGACCCCTCGGGCGTCGGGATCTCGACCGTTGCGCCGAGCGCAGCCTCGGGATACGTGACCGGCACCTCGAGCACGAGGTCGGCGTCGCGCCTCTCGTAGAGCGGCGACGGATCGACGGAGGCGACGACGAAGAGGTCTCCGGCCGGGCCACCGTGCGAGCCTGCCTCGCCTTTCCCTCTCAGGCGCACGCGCGTTCCGTCCTTCGCCCCGGCCGGGATCTTCACGGCGTACCGCTTGGTCACGCGCTCGTGTCCGGCGCCGCGACAGGTCTTGCACGGCTTCTCGACGATGACCCCGTTACCGCGGCAACGCGGGCACGGCTGGGAGAGGGCGAAGAGCCCGTGCGAGTCGGAGACCGTCCCGGAGCCGCCGCACTGCGGACACCCGACCGGCGAGGTACCCGGCTCCGCGCCGGTCCCGTGACAGGTGTGGCAGGGGGCGTCGACCTCGACGGGAACCCGCACCTGGGCGCCTGCCAGCGCGTCTTCGAACGAGAGCCGCACGCGCGACTCGAGGTCCGCTCCGCGCTCGGGCTGGGGCCTTCCTCTGCGCCCACCGCCACGGCCGAAGATGCCTCCGAACTGCCCGAGCAGGTCGGAGAGGTCGACGTTCTCGTAGGAGAACCCGCCCGGGCCGGAGCCACCGCCACCTCCGCGCGGCCCGTTGGCGCCGAACATGTCGTACTGCTTACGCTTCTCGGCGTCTGAGAGTGTGTCGTACGCGCCCTGGATCTCCTTGAACCGCTCCTCGGCCGCCGCATCACCCTGGTTCGCGTCGGGGTGGCTCTCGCGCGCGAGCTTGCGGTACGCCTTCTTGATCTCGTCGTCGGTCGCCGTCTTCGGGACGCCGAGCACCTCGTACGGGCTGCGGGCCACGACTACTCCGCCACGATCACGCGGGCCGGCCGGAGCACGGCGTCGCCGAGGCGATAGCCCCGCTGGACGACCTGGACGATCGAGCCGGGCTCGGCTCCCTCGACCGGCTGGGCGAGGAGCGCCTCGTGGACATGCGGGTCGAATGCCCCTTCCGCGGCGATCTCCTGCAGCCCTTCGGACGCGAGAGCGGCAGCCAGAGCCGATCTCGTCATCTCGACGCCCTCGAGCACCTTCGCCTCCTCGTGGTGCTCGGCCGCGTCGAGCGCGCGCTCGAGATCGTCGAGCACCGGCAGGAGCTTCGCGACGAGCCGCTCGGCGGCCCGGGAGGCAAACGCCTGCTGGTCGCGGAGCGCCCGCTTGCGGTAGTTGTCGAAGTCGGCCGCGAGCCGCTGCAGGTCGGCGAGGTACTCGTCCCGCT
>Ga0315273_10009622_pt1 | contig 12273 bp, 13 predicted proteins | sample YL17G02_0_MG_FD_205753 | JGI IMG/M metagenome (GOLD analysis project Ga0315273, IMG submission 205753) | Sediment microbial communities from Yellowstone Lake, YNP, Wyoming, USA - YL17G02_0 | ecosystem: Environmental > Aquatic > Freshwater > Lake > Sediment | place: USA: Wyoming | collected... | reverse complement strand
TCATACCACATCGATCTTCAAGGACGCGCCAGCTTTGGACTCCAGGTCGGCTCGTATCGGCGAGGGTGACGCAAACCGGCAGAACGAGAGACAACACGTGAATGAACCTTGTTGGTCAGCTTTCGAACCTCGCGCTCCCTTGAGGCTGGAGCCTGAGGCGCAGTCAGGCGTGATGGAGCCGGGCGAGCGTCGCAGGGGCAGCGCCGCCGAAACGCTCACTTCCCACAATCGCGGCAGTGCTTACTCCCGCGACACCGCGGCGGGCGGGCTAGTGCCCCGTCCGCCGCAGACGATTGCTCAGGTATCAAGCCTCCGCCGGGCTCGCTGCGGGGAGCCCCCCGATCCCCCGGCCCAGTCACTATCCACTGGCGCAGACCGCATAGATCGTGATCGAACCGGTGCTGAGGACCCTCACGTGCCAGCCGTTGCCACTGGGTCTATTTTCCACCACCTGTTGGGTGCCGCCGTACGGGGCGTCGTAGCCGCCGCCGGTAACTTTGAAGCCGCTCGGGCAAGACACGCTGCCGGACCGAGTGCCGACAGTTCCGGTCCCGCTGACGCTGTGCGTTACCACCTGGGTGGTCAAACCCGACGTGCTGTGTGACGTGCTGGCCTCGGCCACAGCCACGGCGATGCCGCCGGCCGCGAGCACCGCAACCAGCGGCGCCAACTTCTTGATGAGCATTTGCCCCTCCTCGTACGAGTTGTCCTACCTCCGTACGCGAGCATACGGGCCGCTCGGGCCCACCGGGCCAGGTCGTGCATTCCGACATTGGCTAGTGGGCCGTACTGGACTCGAACCGGCGGCATTCGCGTCCTCCCGGCGATACTCTCGGCCGATGGCCTTCGATGAGCGCCTCGCGGAGCGTGTGTCGAGCGTCCTCGAGGACGTTCCCGATGTCCGCGAGCAGCAGATGTTCGGGGGGATCGCGTTCATCGTCGGCGGTCACATGGCCTGTGGCATCGTCGGCGCTGAGCTGATGCTGCGCCTTGGCGAGGAAGGCGCCGACGCCGCGCTCGACCAGCCGCACGTGCGGCCGATGGACTTCACCGGCAGGCCCATGAGCACGATGGTGTTCGTCGAGCCGGCAGGGATCGAGTCAGACCAAGCGCTCGCCGATTGGATCGAGCGTGCCTTGACGCACGTCGAGACGCTCCCACCGAAGACGAAGCAACACTGACTGCCACATCCCGGAAGTGCGCGAGCTCTTCGGACTCTCGCGACCGTCCCGCTAGGCCCTCGACGGTGCCGGTCAGACGATCGGGGCGTGCGGGTGCATCGCCCGAATGTTCGCGAGCTTGCGGTTCGCGGCCGTCGCCGCGAGATACCGGTATTCCACAAAGTCGCCGACGAACGGATAGCGCCTGTTCACGCGCGAAAGGTCCAAGAAGAACCCTCCCTGGGGGAAGGCGAAGGAGCTCAGCGGGAAGCCGAGGCGATTGGGGTCCAGCCTGGGAGTCGGGAGGATCGCGGCCCGGACGGGGCGGTAGGTGTGCGCGTCGACGAAGTAGAGCGCGATCGGTACCAGGCGCCCGCCGTCCCGCGAGCTGACTCGAATGCGCAGCACCGGTCGCCCCCCGACCTTCGTCGTGCCGTCGAGCTTGGCTCGACCCGAGGCGAGGGCGTTCTTGATGAACGCGGCTGGATCGAGATCGGATTGCGAGATCGGGGAAGCGAACGCCACGGGATCGAGAACGTCATGGGAGCCGGCGTAGCTCAGGCCTGTCACGCCTCCGAGCGTCCCGCCGACGTCCGCGGGTCGAGGGCCGTCGAACGTGACGCGGAAGCGGTGAGGCGGTGCCCCGTCGATCCAGACGTGTACGTGAGTGACGCCGCCTCGGGCACCCGAGGTGCTCGGCCGGATTGTGATGCTCTCGTAGAGGATCTGCCCAGGGGTCGGGACGAGGACGGCTGCCGCCGCCCGGTCCAGGGCCGTCGGGCCTCCTCGCCAGGGCGATGTGACGGTGAGGACGAGCGCGGCGGCGACGACCGCCGCGCCGATCAGCAGCAAACCCCACCTTGGACGCCCCGGCCGGCGGCGCCGGCGCGGTTCGGGCGCACGACTCCGCGGGGCGGAGCGCTCGAGAACGTCCTCCCAGTCCCCGACCTCGTCGTCGGGCGCCACGACCAGCCGGTCGAGCAGGGCTCTGATGTCGTCGTCGTTCACCGTTTCACCTCCGTGATCGCGTCTCTGACCTTCCGGTGAGCGGCGTGGAGCGTCGCCGCGACCGTGCCCCGCTCGATCCCTACGACCTCGCCGATGTTCTGGTAGTCGAGGTCTGCGTAGTGGCGGAGAAACAGCACGAGCCGTTGTCGCTCCGGAAGCGCGGCGATCGCGGCCCGCACCTCGGGCCACTCCTCGGCGTGCCCGTTCTGCTCGGGCTCACCTATCTCTTCGAGGCGGGTGACCGGGTGGCGTTGCTCGACCCGGCAGACGTTCACCAGCGTTCGCCAAAGCCATGCGTGCAGACTCTCGAGACGATGCAGGTCGCTTCGTGACCGAAGGGCACGCGCGAACGCCTCCTGCACCGCATCCCGTCCCCGATCGACATCTCCGGTCATCGCGACGGCCAGCCGGAGAAAGCGCGGGTAGCTGTCTCGATACGCCCGCTCGATCGCAGCGACGAGATCGGCATCAGGAAGAGTGCTCACCATCCGTAACGATTCACGAACTGCCGAGAACGTTTAGTCGCCCGTCGGTACGGGAGCTCCGTGAGCTTGGGCTCGGCGGCTCGAGCTGAAGCTTGACTATGCCTACGCGCTCGGCCCGCCGATTCCCTGGCTGTCGGCGACGACGGCGCGGTCCAGGTCGGCCGCCCCCGCCCAGACACGTTCGACGGTCGCGGCGAGCCGCGCGAGCTCGTCCTCGACAGCCGGACGATACTCCGGCCGAACGGTCTCGAGCAGCTCCTCGAGCAGGGCGCGCAGGCGCCGGCCGACCTGGATCCCCGTGGCCCCGTAGTCGCGGATCTCGGTCACACCTAGCGAGAGGAAGTCCTCCCAGCGCCGCGCGTGCATGATCACGCTCCCCGGCCCCGGCTCGCCGCGGGCCTTCGACTGCCAGGCAAGGTCGGTCGTCCCGATCAGTCGAAGGGTCTCGCCGAGGTGGTCGAGCACCTGGACCGCCGTCGTCGGGTCGTTCACCGCCGGGGAGAGGGCGAGGTTGGCGATGTCGACCATGATCCGGATCGCGAACGCGGGATCCTGCTCGATCGTCCGCTCGACACCCAGCGCCACCATGCCCCGCAGTTGGCGCTCCGATCGATCGGGGGGCTCGCCGTGCACCTCGATCAGCGTCGACCCGATTGGCAGGAAGTCGCCGACGGGGTGGGGCAGGACGAGCAGGCATTCGTGTCGGCGGGCCCAGCGGACCAGACCCGCGTCGTCGATCGCCTGGACCGATCCCGCCCCGGTGCTCTTCACGCGGAGGGCGGGCTCGCCGCGCGGCTTGAAGTGCCCCGCCACGAAGTCGGGCGCGTCGGGCCGCGCTGCCCACCGCACGGCGGTCTCGAACGCCTCCCGCCCATCCTCGCCGACGAGGGCCGCGACGGCGACCGGCCGCATCCGATGAAGGACGCGGTCGAGGTAGAGCATGAAGAGGATCAGGCCGACGAGGAGGAGGAGCCCGGCGATCGTCACGCCCAGGTCCGGGACGTTGCTCCCGAGATGACGAAGGAGCTGGAAGGCGAACGCCAGGGTCCCGATCAGCACGGCGAGCACGGCCTTCAGCATCCGGTCCCGGTACCAGAGGCGCATGTAGCGGGCCGAGAACGTGCCGGTCGCCATCTGCACGACGAGGACCGTCACGGTCACGACGAACCCGATCAGGGCGGCCGTCGAGCCGACGATCGACGAGAGTACGGTGCTCGCGGTGGACGGGGAGTAATGCCAGTAGGCGGGAACGGTGACGTGCTCGTCGAGGACGATCCCCAGGCTGCCCAGGAGGACGCCCAGCACCGCACCGAGCAGCGGCACGACCCAGATGCTTCCCCTCAGGTACTGACGGGCACGGAAGCGGGAGCTCCAGGTCATGGGGTATGAGGACGGGCCTCCCCCGCACAGGCGGGAGAGGCCCGTCGGGTCGTTCCTAGCGCCGGCGCGCCGTGCGGCGTGACGTACGGCGGGCCACTCTGCGGGCCAACATGTCTGTTCCACCTCCGTTGCTGGACTTGGGGTCAGACCGGGGCCTCGGTCGGATGCATCGCCGCGAGCTCCTCGGCCTCCGTCGCCGTGGCGACGCCGATCGCGACCAGGTCGGCCGGATGGATGAACCCGTCGGCGAGGCCGATGCCGCCGGTGCGCAGGATCGCGTCGCGCAGCGGCACGGCCCAGTGGTGCTCGAGCAGGATCAGCGCCGCCGCGGAGTCGTTGGGGATCTCCTCGAGGAGGTCCCACGCCTCCTCGTCGGAGAACGCATGGATCCCCTCCGCCCCCATCTCCGCGCCGAGCTCGGCGCCCTTCTCGAGGCCCTCCTCGCCCTCGATGCCGAGGCCGATCAGCGCGGCCACCTTGCTGCCGAACTCGATCGCCTCCTCCTTGCTGAGGTTGCTGAGGTGCATCACCTCCATCTCGCCCTCGGCGTCCTTGTAGACGGCGAGCGAGTCGATCACGCGCACTGTGTCCGACTCGCGGAGCTTCTCGAGCTCCTCGATGATCTCGCCGTGAAACTCCGGATGCTGGAACCCCAGCACCAGCAACTGAACCGGTCCGATTGCCATGTCTTTCCTCCTTGCGTTGGTCAACTGGTCAGGGGCGGAATGCCCTTGGCGATCAGGTCGACGCCGAAGACGACGAACAGCACCGCCATCACGGCGGCGTTGTGCAATGCGAGCCAGCCCTTCAACGAGTCGAGCTCGGCCTTCGCATGCGCGCCGCCTACCAGGTAGTAGACGACCGGGCAGGCGATCGTCAGGCTCGCGACGACGACGAACACGATCAGCGAGACGACGGCGTCGCTCGTCGGGAGGCCGAGCTGGGCCAGACCGACAGCTGCGCCGAGGGTCAGGAGCAGGTTCTTCGGGTTCACGCCCGCGAGCAGCACGCCCGCCCAGCACCAGCGCCTTCGCGGGCGAGAACGAGTCGATGCCCGCCATCCACTTCGGCATCTCCGGCTCGACTCCGGGTCCAGGCCTGCTCCGCCACTGCCGGAACGCGAGCAGGAGGAAGAGGACGCCGAACACGATCTTCCCCCACGCGACCGTGTCCGAGGCGCCGCTGCTCGTGGCGACATCGCCCTGGTCGGCGAGGACGTAGGCGACACCGCTGACGACCGCCAGCGCGAGCACCCAGCCGAGGAGGAACAGCGGCCCGTTCACCCGCGCCCGCTGCGAGAACAGCATCAGGATCACCGCGATGATCGGCACGGGACTGATCGCCACGCCGACGGCGAACGTCAGAACGGCACTGATTCCCTGTCCCATCGTTCAATCCACCGCGCGCGCGTCGTGCGCGCCCGAGCTCTCGGCGACAGCGTCGAGCACGCGGTTGAGGGTGCGCTTCGACACGAGCGAGACGGCCCAGCCGGTGCCCGGAACGAGCGGACGGAACCGAGCCCTCCAGGTCACGAGCGTGCCGCCTCCGGGCGACTCCTCGAGCGCCACGCTGCTCCTGTAGTCGCGCACCGGAGCGCCCTTGATCAGGCGGTACCGGATCACGTGGCCCGGGCCGACGTCGGTGATCTCCTCGTGGGCCGTCGCCAGGCCGACCTTCACGACCCGGCGGAGGCCGGTGCCGTCGGCCGCTCCCGGCTTCTCCACGCGCACGTCGACGCCCCGGCCGGGCGAGGCGCCGGGGTTGCCGATGAGCTCCCAGACGCGGTCGGCCGGGGCGTCCAGCGACCTCGTGATCGTGAACTGGTTCACGTGCCGGATCAGCCCGCCAGGCCGGCGGACGCCTCCTCGAGACCTGCCTTGAGCTCCTTGGCCTTCTTCCCGTCGACCTGCGCCACGGAGCTCCTGATCGCGTTCGGGATCGCCTGCTTCACCTTGTCGGCGTCGCCCGAGTCGTAGACGGCGATCAGCGCGGCGGAGCCGTCGGGCAGCACGTCGTCCAGCTTCTCCGCGATCCCGCTCTCGAGCCGGTGCTTGGCGAACTTGCCGGCCGCCGCCCCGATGCCTGCGCCCACGGCCGTGGCCAGGAGCAGCGGGGGTGCGAAGAGGCCCACGGCGAGGCCGGCGCCGCCGAGCATCGTGGCGCCCTTGCGCACCGCGTGGTCACCGGCCTCGATCACCTTCATCTCGCCGTGCTCGTCCTTGCTGGCGAGCACCACGCCCTGGACCGAGATCGCCTTTTCTCCGGCGAGATCCATCACCCCGTCGTAGTCCTTCCTCCCCAGATCCTCGAAGAGGTAGACCGCGATCAGAACGTCCATTTGCTCGTCGTTGCTCATCGTTACTCCTTCTCTGGGTCTTCTCCGGGCGTCCGTCGCGGCCCGACGGGAGGGGCGGACACCGTGCGCCGCCCCTCCCATGCTCCTCCTACGCACTCGCTGCGTGGGTCGCGAGCGCCTGTTCCGCGTGCTCGTGCAGCGCCTGCTGGTCCTCCTCGCTCAGGTGCGGGGCGATGTCGAAGGTGACCTGCTTGATCTCGCCCGTGAAGGCGAACGGCGCCTTGTCTGCATAGCTGAGGTCGACGACGAGGCCGTTGTCGCGGCCGATGTCCATGCCGGAGTAGCCCGAGAAGCGGCCCGGCACCGTGTGCTCCATCCGCCCGGTCGCGACCGGCTCGCCGTTCACGAGCAGCGTTACCTCCCCGCCCGTCGCCGGCTTCGGCGCGTCGGCGGCGAAGACCATCTCCACGCTGACCTCTCCGGTCGGGAGCGGCGTCTCCGACGCCTGGGTGTACTCGAGCACCCCGAGCATCGAGTAGTGGTGCTTGAGCTTCCCGTCCTGCACGAAGAGCGCGAAGCCGCCGAGGTGGTCGGCCTCGGCGACGATCACTCCCTCCGCGCCGCCCTCGGGGATCACCAGGTCGGCGCTGATCGTGTACGAGTGGTTGTAGATCCGCGGGATCATCCCGCTCGGGATGTTCTGGATGTCACCGCGGAAGACGAACGTCGACTCCCTCGGGATCGGCGGCACCATGCCGAAGAAGGACGTCAGGCCGCCGAGCAGCGGCAGGACGTTGTTGGCCTCGGCCTCCGCCCAGAACAACTCGCTGAGCTCCTTCACCTTCTCCGGATGGTCGGCCGCGACGTTCTTCGACTGCGTGAAGTCGTCGGGCAGGTAGTACAGCTCGACGGGCTCGTCGTCGGGATTCCAGCCCGGGCCGAACGAGCGGAGCTTCTCCGGGTCGAGGTCCCACGGGATCCGCCGCAGCCGCTGGGCCAGCAGCCAGCCGTCCTTGTACATCCCCCGGTTGCCGAGGATCTCGTAGTACTGCTGCGTGTGCCGCTCGGGCGCCGCCGCGTCGGAGAACGAGTCGGCGAAGGTGACGCCGTCGAACGGCTGCTGCTCGACGCCGTCGATCGAGTCGGGCATCGGGATCCCGGCGAGGTCGAGGACCGTCGCGCCGACGTCGGTCACGTGCGTGTAGTGGCTGCGAACCGCGCCCGCGTCGCCGATGCCGCCCGGCCAGTGCACGACCATCGGGTTCCGCGTGCCGCCGAGATGCGAGGCGACCTGCTTCCCCCAGTCGAACGGGGCGTTGCCGGCCCAGGCCCAGCCGGCCGAATAGTGCGGGGCGAGCTGCTCGTCGCCCCAGGCCTCGAGCCCGCCGTGCTTGAAGAGGAGCCCGAGCTGCTGCTCGGCCGTGAGCGGGATCCCGTTCAGCGTCGTCAGCTCGTTGAACGTGCCCGTGAGCGTGCCCTCCATGCTGGCGCCGTTGTCGCCCCAGATCCAGATCACGACGGTGTTCTCGAGCTCGCCCAGCTCATCGATCGCGTCGATGATCCGGCCGATGTTCCAGTCGGCGTTCTCGGAGTAGCCCGCGTACACCTCCATCTGACGGGCGTAGAGGCGCCGGTGCGTCTCGTCGAGTGAGTCCCAGGTCGGGATCGCATCGTTGCGCGGCGGCAGCTCCGCATCGGCGGGGACGACGCCGACTGCCTTCTGCCGCGCGAGCGTCTCCTCGCGCATCACGTCCCACCCCTCGTCGAACATGCCGCTGTACTTGTCCGACCACTTGCGCGGCACGTGGTGCGGCGCGTGGCTGCAGCCGGTTGCGACGTAGGCGAACCACGGCGTCTTCGGCTTCTCGGAGCGGACCTTGTGAATCCAGTCGATCGTCTTGTCGGCGAGGTCGTCCTGGAAGTAGTACTGCTCGCCGTCCTTGGCCTCGGGCACGCCGATCATCTTCTGGTTCTCGGCGATCAGCGGGTCGTACTGCCCGGCCTCGCCGCCGAGGAAGCCCCAGAAGTAGTCGAACCCGAGCCGGGTCGGCCAGCGGTCGAACGGCCCGGAGAAGCCCTGCTGGTTGTCCGGGGTCAGATGCCACTTCCCGAACCCTCCGGTCAGGTAGCCGTTCTCCTGGAGGATGCGCGGCCACGGCACGCAATCGCGCGGGATGGTCGCGTTGTACCCCGGGAAGGGGCCGGAGAACTCGCCGACCATGCCGAAGCCGACACGGTGGTGATTGCGCCCTGTCAGCAGCGCCGCCCTGGTCGGCGAGCAGAGAGCCGTGACGTGGAAGCGGTTGTAGCGCAGCCCGTTCTCCGCGAGCCGGGTGTAGTTCGGAGTCTGGATCGGACCGCCGAACGTGCTCGGGTTGCCGAAGCCGGCGTCGTCGATCAGCACGAGCAGCACGTTCGGAGCCCCCTCCGGTGGCGTGACGTGCATCGCCTGGTTCCAGTCGGGCGCGGAGCCCTCCAGGGTCTTCTTCGTGGCGCCCGCGAACGCCGGGCGCCGAATCGGCAGACTGCTGCGATCAATCGGTGTGTCAGCCATCACTTCTCTCCTGTCTGTGTCGCAGGCTCTGCCCCTACCATCACCGGCGAATCGGTGTCGTCGACGAGCAGACCGAGGTCGCGGAGCTCCCGTTGTGACTTTCCCTCCAACTTGCGACCGAGCAACGGCCGCCCGTCGGAGTGCTTGTAGACGCCCTTCGGCTCGCTCGCCAGCGGCTCCTCCCACGCGTACCAGAGAGCCGCCACGCGCACCGAGTAGCCGGCAACGAACGCGACTCCCAGCGCGATCCAGGTGTTGCCGGTCGCCCAGTACGTGAGAATCCAGACGAGCCCGGTGAGCGCCGCGATCGTGACGAACCACTCGCCGCGAATGAACTGCTTCGGGGTGACGCCGCTCGACACGTCGATGTACCAGCGCCCGGCCGTCGGGCCCACGACCGCGAGCAGGATGCAGCCGAGGATGGGAATGCCCGACGAGATCCCCTTCTGCGCGCCCACGATCGCATACCAGGGGAGCGAGAACGAGGTCATGAACTGGAACAGTCCCTCGCGGAACAGCTGGCCGCCCTTGTAGGCGACGGAGTAGCCGATCATCCCGAACAGCAGCGCGAACGTGATGTAGGCCGGGTTCGTCAACGCCGACGGGACGTCGCCCAGCATGATGTCACGGGTGATGCCGCCGCCGAGCCCGCCGAGGAGCGCCATCCCGAGAATCCCCACGATGGTGAAGTTCTTGAAGTGATCGGGACGCCGCGCCAGGAGCGCGCCGTTCAGCGCGTTCGTCGAGGCGGCGATGAGGTCGACCAACGTGTAGTTGCCCGTAAGATCCCAGCCCTTGAAGAACGTGACCGTTCCGCTCGACGCCACGAGTGAGTGCAGGATCGTCATCGGACCTGCTGGGGTGAAGCGCCGGTCGTCCCGGCTCCTGCGTCCTTGGCGTGGTACTCGGCCCGCAGCGCGTTCTCGGCGTCCTTCTTCGGGAAGAACCAGAACACGAGGCCCATCCCGATCGCGATCGCGATCAGCGCCGCCAGGTAGGCCCACTGGTCGCCCTTGATGAACGACGACTGCGCGGCCGCGGTGATCTGGCTCGCGTAGTGGGGATGCTGGGCGGCGAGGTCCTCGGCGCTGGAGTAGGAGAGCTGGAGCGTCGCCTGCGTGCTCTGGCTGATGTGCTTGCCCGAGCTCGCGATCGCCGTCCCCATCGCCGAGGCGTACCCGGCGGTCAGGAGAGCCCCGAAGATCGAGGTCATCAGCGCCCCGCCCAGGTCGCGCTGCAGGTCGGCCGTGCCGGAGGCCATCCCGACCCGGGTCACGGGAACCGATCCCGTCAGCGAGTTGGAGGACGGCGTGCCGGCGAGCCCCACCCCGATCCCGAGGAAGATGTACGGGATCGCGACCTGCCAGTACGGGATGTTCTCCTTCCAGATCAACAGCATCAGCAGGAAGGCGACGAAGAGGAACGCCTGCCCGCTGAGCAGCGTCCGGCGCGACCCGTACTGCCCGACGAGCTTGGCCGAGCGCGGCGCAACGGCCACCATGAACAGGCCCGCGGGGATGATGGCTGCGCCTGCCTCGAGGGTCGAGTAGCCGAGTACGTTCTGCAGGAACTGCTGGCTGATGTAGGCGGCGCCCATCAGCGAGCCGAAGACGATGATCCCCGCGCAGGCGGCGACCCAGAAGGTCGGGCGGGCCGCGATGTGGAGGTCGTAGAGCGGATTGGCGGCGCGGCGCTGGCGAACGTAGAACAGGATTCCGGCCACGACCGCGACCGCGAGCAGGACGAGCGCGACCGTCTTCTCGCTCGGCACGGGCAGGAAGTTGATCGAGACGATCAGCGCGCCGACGAGGACGGCGGAGAGGACGCCGCCGAGGTTGTCGACCGGCTCGGTGCCCTCGTTGACGTGGCTGGGCACGAAGAAGATCGCCATCGGCAGCGCGACTGCGACGAGCGGCAGCGTGACGAGGAACACCGAGCCCCAGCTGAAGTACTCGAGCAGGAAACCGGAGATGAGCGGGCCGAGGAGCGCGATGCCTCCGCCCAGAGCAGACCAGAGCGCGATCGACTTCGTCCTCGCCGGCCCCGACCACAACGCCGTGATCAGCGCCAGCGTGGTCGGGTATGCCATGCCCGCCGCCACCCCGCCGAGCACCCGCGCGGCGAACAGGACCCCCGACGACGGCGCGAAGCCGGCCAGCAGACACGCCGGAACCGTCAGCGACATGCCCAGGACGATCATCAGCTTGCGCCCGTAGCGGTCGCCCAGCGCCCCGAACCAGAGGACCGAAGCAGCGAGCCCGAGCGAGTAACCCACCGCGATCAGGTCGAGAGCCGTCTGCGACGCGTCGAACGACTTGCCGATGTCGGGCAGCGCCACGTTGGCGACCGACAGGTTCAGGTTCGCGACGCCTGCGACCAGGATCAGGGTGCCGAGCACGAGCCCGGCGCGTGCCGGTGCAGCGGACGTGCCGGTGCCGTCAGTTTGCGAAGTCATGACCCCATCGTCCGGATGCTGAGTATCAAGCCCCGGGATCGGGACTTGTATCGGCCGAATCGGATGATATTTGGGGTGGCCCGTTCTTCTCGGGCGCCGAGCCGTTCACCAATCGAGTGGAGCATCAGGGCGAAAGTCATTCGGACAACGCCTCGAGCGCGTCCTGCACCGTGGCGAACATATGATCCTCGCCGATCTTCGCGGTCACGCCGAACAGATCGAGCTGCTCCTTGACGCGGACGTGCGCCTCGGCGACGGCGAAGCCGACTCCGCGCTCGGCGAGATGGTTGACCAGCTCGGCGAGAGTGTTTTCGCCCGTGTAGTCGAGGTCGTCGATGCCGGCCGCATCCAGGACGAACCAGCGCGGCCAAGCCGAGACGACCGTCCGCCGCGCCCGACATGCGCGGGCGCGGCTCACAGACGCCGGGATCGAACAAGGCCCGCCGGAAAGTCGTCATGGTCGCGGCGCAGCCGCGGCCGGACTTTCCGGCGCTAGTGGGCCGTGCTGGACTCGAACCAGCGACCTTGGGATTAAAAGTCCCCTGCTCTACCAGCTGAGCTAACGGCCCCGCGTCGAGTCTAGCCCCGCGCCGCGGCGAGGTAGCGGTCCGCCGAGCGGAGCACCTTCGCCTTCGCGTCGCCGAGCATCACGCGCTCCCACCAGGCGCCGTAGACGCGGTCGAACTCGAGCGTCTCGAGCACGCCGCGCATGCGCTCGATCTCGCGCGCGGGGAGCGGGATCAGGTTCGGGTAGCTCCACATGAAGCTCGCCCGGTCGCGGTCGGAGACGACCTGGACGATGTCGCCCGAGAGCAGGGCGCCGTTCCAGAGCGCGACGGTGCCGCCGGCGAAGTGGCCGCCGAGGCGGATCAGCTCGACTCCGTCCGAGGCCCGCACGCGCTCGCCCGACCAGTGCTCGATCCGCTCGCTCGGCC
>Ga0315273_10009619_pt1 | contig 12274 bp, 21 predicted proteins | sample YL17G02_0_MG_FD_205753 | JGI IMG/M metagenome (GOLD analysis project Ga0315273, IMG submission 205753) | Sediment microbial communities from Yellowstone Lake, YNP, Wyoming, USA - YL17G02_0 | ecosystem: Environmental > Aquatic > Freshwater > Lake > Sediment | place: USA: Wyoming | collected... | reverse complement strand
GGTTGTCGTCGTGGTCATTTTTCCATCCTTTCTAAATTGATTCTACCACATATGACATATTCCTGTCAATCACCCTGTATGGGTAAGATAATGTAAGCAGATTAAAGGGCTGGCGGCAATTCTTTTGCGTTATTCCATTCCGTATTTTTGATATATTGATTGATCTTTATTGCGAGTTCATCAAGCGACTTGACTCTTGTTTTACGGAATTTTGTTGGGCGCTTGTTCGGGACAGACAAAACAAATTGCTCAAGAACCCTATTTTGCCCAAGGTGGAATCGCATATAACGGGAATTTTCAAAAATGCCGTTGGCCCATTCTTCTCTTGGGTCGAGAGAAATAGTAAGCAGCAGGGTGGCGCGATCTTTTCCGCCAAGTGTCGATATTCGCACCTGCACAAACGGTGCGTTAATTTTGCCCTCAAGCTCTTGTCTCGCTACCTCGTCCTTAAAAGCCTCAGGATCAAAAATCGGGCCTGCGGGATGATTCTGGTCAAGGATTAATTCTTTTAATGTCATATTTTAATTATATCATAATGGATGCTTTTTGTCAATCCACTTTTTATTATTGACAAGGATTTTTCCGCATGTTTTAATTTACAGTAAGAGGAGGAAGAGAAAATGTCGATCAATTGGGCTTTTGATGATGACTGCGGGACCATTGTCAACACCCGAGTTCAACATTTTATCGATGAGGTGCGTTCAAAGGAGTATGACCTCAGTCGCGATGAAGTGAAAGATCTTGCCGATCTCCTCGAAGTTTATGTTGTGAATGGTGACGAAGAAAATATCGACTGAAAAATGGACAACGATACTGAAAAAGATCACCCGATAATTCAAATCATCAAGACAAGAAAAGGTTCAAAGGGAAAACAATATAAGGCGATTGTTGAAATAACCGACAAAACAAAATTTTCAAAGAAATTTCCAACAAAGGAAGAAGCAAAAAAGTCTATCGAGGAACTTAAAAAACTGCTTATCGAAAATCAGGGGCCGGTTTTTCCTCTGTTGGCTTTGTGGCAACGAGGATAAGAAATGCACGAATTCGGTAACAAAGATTTCTGCGTCGTTTGTGGCAATGATTCGAATGTGGTGCTACACGCACCCGCGACAAGATCGCCCGGTGTGGCCCGTGCTGTTTATTGGGTGCACGGCCATGGCTCAAAGACAGAATGTTTTAGAAAATTATATAACAGACAAAAATTAATTGCCAATTTACTGAATGGGAATGGTCAAAGCAACAATTCTCTTGCTTATTCTTGTTTATCATTTCTCCTTGGATTTCTCAATACTTGTTATATTTGCGACCAGAATTATGATAATGATAATGATGACATATATGTAAAAAGATCAAGTGAGCCCATTCTTAAAATGGCTAAAGACATAGGAATGGGAGATAGCAATCTTAAAATGCTCGTGTTTTATTTTCACAAGAAGTGCTATCGTCCCCCTTCTAATTGTCTCGACGACAAAATTCATACATCGCAAAACTTGTTCGAGGTATTTGACAATCTACTTGAATTAAGAGATAATTGGCGTGGCGGTAACAAAGTAGAGACAAAAGATGAAGGTCCAGCACTCGTGGAACGAACAGTTGCGACGGAAATAAAAACGCCAATCGAGGTTCAAAAAGTAAAACCATTCAAAGAAGAACACGTTCAATATTTTCTCGGTGAACTGTCAAAACCGTATTTTAGAAAATTTTAAGGAATCTCGAATCGTTTTAACCACTTGTCGAATTCGTTCCCGACTCACATTAAATTTTCGCGCAATATCAGAATTGTTATGCCCTTCGCTTAATAATTCTACAACATCCATGGCTGTCCATGTGGCACCATTGCGGGTATATTTTCGCTGAATTTTCTTTTTAATGTTGGTTGATAATCTTTCGCTTTCTTCTTGATTAATACATACCTCTTCCGGTGTCGGAAGTTGACAGGGTGTCGCATCACACAGAGAATTATTTAAAATATAGCGAACTCTTCTTCGTTCTTGACGACCAACATTAACGATTTCATTTCTTGCCAAACGCACCATATACACAGACAATTTTGCGCCACGACTTTGATCGTAAGATGTAATTGCTTTCCATGCTCCGATTCGTGCCGCTTGAATTCTGTCATCTAAATTCGGTAATATGTTTCGGCCAAATCGGAGTGCGGTCCATGCTATAACTTGTCTATATTCGGACAATTTAAGATCAATAGCATTCATTGAAAACCATTGTATTATATTTCCATACTCTTGTCAATGATGTGGAGGTGAATGAAATGAAATAATTAGGTGTGGAGGTGATAATGCCAAGGAAACAATATGAAGAAAGACTATGTGAGCGATGCGGCAGAATGTTTATGCCATCTAGTAGACACATCTTATGTTCTAGATGTAGAGATCGGATGAAGAAAAGGGTTTGTTCATGTGGAAGATTTATTAATCGTAGATCTGAAAGATGTGTTGTATGCGCGCGTTTAAATAGACCATTAACTAGCGGTGGAAAGTTTCATAATAAGAAAGGATATATAATGGTCTATTTAAAGGACAATCGAAGATATGCATTTCAGCATGTTCTGGTTATGGAGGATCATATTGGTAGGAAATTGTTTAAAGGAGAAAATGTTCACCACAAAAATGGGGTTAAAGACGACAATAGAATTAAAAATTTGGAGTTATGGATCAAACCACAACCAACCGGAATTCGTGCTAAAGATGCTCTTAAATGGGCAAGAGAAATTATTAAAAAATACACATCAATAGAAGATTCACTAAACTCAGACTCTTTGCCAGAGATTGGTGTCTCTGTTACCAACTAGAGCCACTTGGAGGCGGTCTGAATCTCTAGTTTGGAGGAGGTGGGATGTGCGCCCACGTCCTGATTAAGATTCATAATGGGTCATTCACGTGCGTTGTTTGTGGTTTCGAAAAGGACTTCCAATTCACCAAAAGCCACAACGAAAAATTGATAAATTAGAAACTTCCAATTATCTTGCCAGAAGCCGGAAGCGGTTTCCCATCTGGTGTTCCTGATCTTATTTACGACTCGTTAAGCAGCGATCTGGAGGGCTGCCCGACGAGCGCCCGAACGAATCGGGAAGGGAAGAACGTTGCTTTTTGTCGCTGTTCTTCGTCGCCATCTTTTTAATGAGGCCGATGACTTCCTCAACACGCACCCACGACTTCACTTATCCAGTCGAATCTAAGTCTCCCCCGTAAGTGTGAGAGAATTCCAATTGTCAAAGAACAGAACACATTAATTATCTTAGCACGAACGATACGTATTTGTCAAGTGCTGTCTATACCACATGTAGAATTTTCTCGGGGAAGGGAACCCCGGTGTAACAGTCTGTCCATCAATCGCGAATCTATTTAACGATTTTCGTGTTCCCGTTTGACTTTTCTCGATCAATTTAATGAAATTGACGAGTTCCTCTTGTGTTCTTGGCTGATTCATGATTTCAAATCTCAGGAATTGATTGTCTTGAATTCTATCGGCAATCTTGTGATGATTATGACACAATAAAACGATGTTATTTCTTGAATTTGGCCCGTTATCTCTGCGAGGAATAATATGGTGGCCTTTTATTCTTTTAACTGTGCTACAAACAACACAAATATTCCCACGTTCTTTACGAATTCTCTTATTTAAACGACTATCGGTGCGCTTGCTCATCTTCTGTTTTCTTTTCCTTGGTGGCATTTGCAAAGGCTTTTTCAAAATTGTCCCCGGTGCCACAAACAATATTTGGGGAGCGCCTATTCTTGCTATCAATAAAACCAACAGCGTGTTCTTTCACTTTGCCGCCACTAACACGCAACCATGCTAAGCCACTTAACCCCCAACGCTTCTTTGCCTCTGCCGTTGCTTGTTGAATATTCATTTAGAATAGCTCCATCATTTTTGTGAAAACAATTAAGGCACCAAGCTTGCTTTTGAGGGACTCGTGGGTTTTGTTAAGGCTTTGAAGCTGACCAAGAAGAATAGAGGCGTCAGCTTTCGCCTCACTTTCCCATGCGAGAGCAACACATAAAGGATTGCCGCATTTTTGTGCCGCGAGAAAAGCTTCATATTTTTCAAGTTTAATCATCACAGAACCATAAAGTGATCTTTTTGTGCTTGAGAAGATCACCAAGAAACTCCGGAGAAGGACTTATTCGGGATCTCACCGACACACGGCAATTGAATGATTCGAGCAAGGGAACTCTGTGGCTGTCTGAGAATGATATTTGCATTCTCACCTTCTCTGCGACCCATTGAGTTCTCCATCTCACCCACTCGATTGCTGGAGTTCCAAATACGGAATCATAAACCGCATTGGCTCCCTTCCAGAATTGATAGGATTTCTCCCCTATCTCCTCCAAAATCGTTGCGGGAACCGGATTCGGACCGGTGATTTCCTAGGTATGGACCAGGAGCCTTACCAACTTGGCCATCCCGCAAAAGTGGCTGGTTCTTTTTCATCGGTAAACCAGCAAGATCCGGTGGTCAGCCGATCCCCTCGTGGGACCAACCGGTCCGTGACGATTCCGGAAGGGCTTCTCCTGGTGCCCCATGCCGCGAACGGAGAATACTGTCGGGATCCTGTTTTTATTTGGATGATCTCAACCAGCGGGAATACCGCGAATCTCCCACTTTATGAGGCAGACTGTTATGTTTGTCTGCTTGTTCCCGACATTATTGCTCACGGATCCGATGCTGCGATCTAGGTGGGGTCACGCTTCGATCTCCCATGAGCAAGTGAAGTTGTTGTCTGAGATTGGAAACGATTTTGAACTGGCCAATCCCCTAAGAGGAACCGGAATCGCATCCTCTCACAGCCGACAACATCTCAAAATTTGCCCCTACGTAGCCGAGATTTCTCTCGACAGACGATTTTTCATCGTCGCCAGTTTCCTGGCATTATGTCCCTAGGGGCGAGCGACACATCCTAGAATCTTTGCGGTTTTTGCTCTTGGATTCCCCGCTAACCAAAATGCCGATGTGTCACTATTGTGTCTTTTAATCATCGGCAGATCCCACTCGTCGTGGTTTATCCACGATAATTGGGAGAAACATTTGGAACTTGGACTTACCATCTCGCACATGCGATCCGGAGGGAGAGTTCCAACTCCCAAGTATCTAAAAACCAACAACCATCTTGGGTTGCGGTATCCCGATGTCCTTTTAGGAGTCGCCTTTAGCGTCTCCAGCTTTCGGGATCGAAGCTCAACACCCAATTTTTATTTCCATAACTCTTCTCTGTTATTGGGAACCATAGGACCCGAAGGTCCACAGGTAGCCTCCAGAGAAAGACATCGGTCAAGAGTGCCAGCGCCGTTTCTCTCCGATGCGAAAGAGAAGGCTAAGGAATCAATTGTCAAAGAACGAACGAACTTTATCGGTTGCGGGTGTTGGGGTCGAACCAACTTGGAGGGGCCAATTGGCAACCCTCTCAACGGTCCATCCCGCTCATCGGGACCTGACCCGCATCAAAATTGCCGTTTTTAATGTTCCCGGCAAAACATCCTTTTCTGTTTTCGACTCTTACCAATCTCAAAAGTTCAAACAATTTTAATTAATTATGGCAACAAGCCCTTCAATCCATTCGCCCCATCGCCTCCTCTGCCGTAATTTTATTAATCACTCTATTTTCTTCAATCTCTCAAAACATCCTAAGCTCGCTCTCTTTGTCAATCACTCTATGCCCCGCGTCAGGGGCTTTCATATCACCATTTTTGTTCTCCATCCGGTAAAATTAATTGTCACTTTCCAAATCCCCTCTATTTTCCCGATCCAACAAAACCATTATAACACAAATGATTAATTTTTGTCAATCGCCTACGCTCAAGTTCATCGTAATCAATTCCTGGGCAGTTGCCATTCTTGTCGGGACATGACCAATTGAGTGTGCGGAAAGCATCGAGGTCGTGGATCTCGCGCGCCATATCGTTGACCCGAGTCCGAAGATAAGCGATGTCGCTTTTCATGAGTTCCTTGTCAAGATCGAAATGAGTCACGACGTTGTTGCCAACAACCACGCACCCAGCATCAACAACATCCCATTTGCAGCCGAGAGAATCGAGCAGCCGAGTCATCATCCGTATCCGAGTCTCGTCAAGAATGAACGAACAGGGAATCGAATCGATGATATCCTTAGCCGCCTTGAGGGAAAGAGGACGGGTGAACATCCGCTCGCTGCACTCACGAAGTTGCTTGATGACCTCGATTTTGGCGTGAACCTTGGGATCGGCCAGAAGGTCCTTGATCTTCTCCGGAAGGGCAATGATTGTGATCTTCTTCATCTCCCGCTTGTGGTTGAGCGCTTCCTGCTCGTATTGTTGCGAAGTCTTTTCAATGCTCATTTGATTTTTCTCCATTTCGTAGTAACCGAGGAGCGGGTCGTACCAGAGCGCCCACGGCGTCCCCTGCACGTCGACGCCGAAGTGGAGGAGGAACCCGAGGACCGTCGTGTCGACCCAGAACTTGAGGTTCATTTGCGTCCCTCGTCGATGGGCTTCGCGTTCGTTCCCCACTCGTCAGTGCGTTCGATCTGAACCCAACAACTACCGCTGAGACCGTGTCCTTTACCGCGCAATTCCGCCCATGCATCGTCGACCTCAATCTTCTCGCACAGGCCAAGGTTCTTCTGGACGCGGCTGTTGGAACCGCACGGAATGAACTTGCGACCGAACCGCCGGATATCGACTTGATCACGCAGAATCCAAGTCTTTACCCTTTGCCATTTGAACTTCGGGTGCGGAACGTCGGTGATCTGAGCGGGAATCCGCTTGTTCCCCTCGTACAAACCTTCGAACTCCGCCTTCTTCCCGTCACGGACGAGCTGGGCCCTGGCGGTCGCCAGTTGCGCGTTGACGCCGGATGCCCATTGCGACAAAAAGCCGTCCGTGTCACATCGATCAAAAGATTCGGACGCCTCTCGCTTGTGGTCGAGCGCTTCCTGTTCGTACTGTTGCGAAGTCTTTTCGATGCTCATTTGATTTTTCTCCATTTCGTAGGTTTATTATAACATGGGAAGTTGTTTTTGTCAATCAACATATGTAGGATAATGTGGGTAAGTAAGCAGTTATGCGCGTGGCAGTTTCATTTTCTTTACTTCATCGTTTCAATCCACTTCGGTTAATTAAAACCGAAGAAAGAACATCGTCACTTTAATTACGCCGCATGCCCTCCTTTCTCACAAAACACTTGGCAGATTTCCTCCTTTGGTTGCGGCGAATTTCGTATAGTCGGGTTGCTTTCTGCTGTTTGGATCCTTTTTAATTGTTCCTTTATTTGGCCAGCCGCCAAGACGATAGGCATAAAGCGGGCAAGCAAGGCCAGTGCAATTTTCTACTTCTTTCTTCACATATCCACAACATTCTAGGCAAAAGATGCGAATGGCTTTTCGTGGCGATTTCGTTGTCACGGCCTTTTCATACATTTTTTGGAGCGATTCTGGAACATTCTTTGACTTTTTGGTTTGTGCTTCATTCATGTGGGAATGGTAACACGAGGCGAAGCGTTTGTCAAGTAGTGGTGGTAGATTTTGTTAATTGTGATGAATTGAAAAGTCCAATGTCGCAATTGCTAGCGGTTATTACTCGATATTTCACCCTGCCAAGATAACAAGAGGGATAAACATAGGCAATAATCCCGGATAGTCCTTTACCTTTTCCGGACTTGACTTTTATTTCATCACCAACAACAAATTTTGGATTCATATTTTAATTATTTTAACACTGCGACATACGAATGTCCGCCTCATTGACGAAGTGGTGTCAATTATGTTATTTTTCCATCATGAAATTTAAACGACACAAATCATTGCGAACCAATAAAGAAGCCTGGGATCTCGTGTTGAAATGGCAACGTTGGATCTACGGTTATACCAGACAAGAATTTATCAAATTTAGTAGCATCTTTGGTGGTCTTTTGGGGTTCACTTTTGATGATTGCCTTCAGGATGCAATGCTTATCGCTCACAGGGCTGCCGAACTATATGATGAGCAAAAAGGTGCCTTTCCTACTTATGCTCGATGCTATATTAAAGAATACGCTTTTTTGTGTCATATAAGAAACAAACCAACCATTGGCGGCAAGAGAAGGAACACCAAGCAAGACACATTTATCAAATTCATCTCATTACACTCAAGAATTTTCAACATGTCATTAAATAGGAATAGATCGGAATTTTTTGTTGACAATCCCCTTAGTGATAATTGGTTGGCTGCCGACGAGATTACGGATTCAGCGCATGATAGGACAGATATTAATCTAAACAAACTGGCATCGATAAAAAACGGTGAAATCCTATATGAAATGTTTTGGAACGAAAAGAATGGACAACAAATAGCAAAAAAGATAGGTATATCGAGGGAGGCCGTGCGACAAAGAAAAAAAATTGCCATGAATCAATTGCGAAAGAGACTTGGAACACATTGCTTGACAGGAACACCACTACTGTGATATATTCTAATCCGTGAAAATTATTGACCTCATTTTTGAGCCGGTTGATTTGAAGGAATGGCGAACAACCATCAATGACAGGATAATCCTGTTGTATTGCTTTGACAAGGGTTGGATGGCGCAAATGAGAAAAATAGTTGATGGTAAGCAATTATTTGCGTGTCAATCCGCGATTCGGCTTTCGGCATGGAGCGCAGTCCACGAAATTTTGATGAAGGGGAAAAATTAAAATGAAGTGTCCGATTTGTAAGAGTGAACTTGTCGTAACCGGACAGGAGCGCCTCGAAACTCTCGATGAGCATGTTTGTAATTCAAATGGCGAACCATCTCTCAAGGACAAATACGAATGTTTGAACGAGCAATGTAGCGGTTATGATCGGTTCATGTGGAACGAAGATGGAGGCCTCTACAGCAAGCATCATGGGTGTGATTCTAAGACGTTCAACTTCATCGACGGGAATGATGGAGCATTTGGCTCTTTCGCTCGTCGAGTGAACGTTGAAATCTACAAGAAAGACGAAAACTTCCTCCTCTGCACGATTCTCGGGCGGAAAATCTTCATCAAGTATCTCTACAAGTCGAACGATGATGGAGATGTCCTGAAGAGGTCGTGGAAATTCGAAATCCTTCGAAAAGATGGCACATTTTATATTTCTGGCTGGTCGATGTTGCTCTACTCGATTCGGAAATTCCACTTGAACTCTTGGTGCCGGTTCGAAGATGAAAGATTCGACGAAGAATACCTCGAACTTCGTGACTGGCAGAAGAAGGATTGGTGGCGTCGAATCGCTTCATGGTATGCGAGGGCATATCTTTTCCTCGCAGGAAGCTCATTTTAGGGGAGAGAATAAAATGTTGACTATCGCTTTACTTTTTGCTCTTCCTTTTTTGATTTTCTTGGAAGCCGAAATCTTTTGTTGGAGATTAGGCAAAGCATTCCCTCCGATGGAGAAGTAAAATGTTGTCACAAATTTCGTGGTTCGCAGTTATTGTAGTTGTGATTCTCGGTTTTGGTAGGCTGATTGTCTGGATGAAAGATCGTTATGGAGAATGAAAATGACACACGGAGAACTTCTTGCTCGGATCGAGAGAATTGAAAGGCACTTGGGGCTTGATAATCCCGCTGTTTCAAATGAAGAACAGTTCACCAATGACAAAGATGTCAAAAATTATGGAAAATCGCTCGACAATTCCAACGATAAACCGACTAAAGACTATCAAAAACCAAATGATTTCGAGTGGTAGAATAAGGTGTAAAATGAAAGTCTATTGTGTTTTTCAGAGATACTACATTGAAGACTTCTATATGGTGAATAAACTCGTGAAGATTTGTTCTTCATCTTCTGAGAAAGCAGAGAAGTTCATTGACGACTTGAAAGAACTCATTACCACTAAAAGTGCGATTAGCAAATCGCTTAGCGGATTCGAGAACAAATGGGAAGAAGAAAATAAAGGGAGTCATCTGTATCGAACTCTTCCTCGTCCAAAATTCCATATGAAGGAATGCTGTAAGAAAAATGCGGAACATAGGTTCTGTTCTGAATGTGGAGCCGATACTACAAAGGGACAATATGGCTCACAAAAAGCATATGAAGTAGCACTCAGCGTGTGGGGTGTTCAACATAACGCGTCTGCAGCAAAGAAGAATGAGGATTTGAATGGCGCAGTCGTCAAGTTTTTCAACGAATCTTTCAAAAAGAGATTGACAAATTCAGCTTGAAACTCGAAGATGTGAGATGCTACGTGGCCGGAACTAATGACGAATTCTTTGTCGAGGAACGAGAAGTAGAGGAATGACTATGAAAACTCTCATTTATATTGAGGATGTTTTTGAGGGCTCATTCGCTCAATTTCAAAATTGTTTTTATTCATTTGGTGACGATACTGAACAGTTCACTCGACAAGAAATTGAAGATGACATTACTAGCTGGTGTCGACAACTCGATTTCAATCTGATGTGCGTGACAGAAGTCTCAGACGAACAATGGAAGCAAATGTCGAACATTGAGGAAGAGACGCATGTCTTTTTCGAGGGATAAAAATGAAACTCTATAAAGGACTGACAAAAAGGCTCTATAAGAAACTCGTTCGCTTTCACGGTGGATGGGTGAATGAAGAGACACTCAAAGTGAAAGTGGGCGACCTCGTTCATGACTGTGATGGATTCAATCATCGAGTGAAGTCAATCGAATTTTTCAAGTTTCACATTGATTCTAAAACTGAGACTTGTTCTAACAGAGCATGTAAAGATAACGACGAGAAAAACATTGATAAAACTGGTATCAAACCTCGTGGAAAATCACGCTGGTATATTTCTGATGTAGAAGCAATCAAAGCAGAAGACGGTAACTGCTTTTGTGGTTGTCACGCATTTCCAGAGAAGCCGAGAACGAGGGAAGATATCGAAACAGAAATCCTTCATTGGGATTCTGAAGAAATGAAAGAAATGAGGGACATCGCAGCAAAGGGTGAAAACTGGGAGAAATTCGAGCAGTGGCTTGTTGTTTTGAAGAGTGGTGGACACATTTGTGATAAAGATGGGATTCTCCTCGAAGAGTTCAGACCGAAGAAAGAGAGCATAGCAGATGAGAACGCGAGAATGTAAAGTTGGACTCAAAGTAAGGGTTAAAAAGAACAAGCACATTGGTGTTCTTGATATAGGACTTGCCAATAAAATTGGAATAATCACCGAGGTAGAAATCAGGGGCAATGGCTTTGTGAGTTGGCCCCGTATTGATGTGAAATTTAGGTTTGATCCATGGAAAAATACCGGTCTTTATCATTCGAAGGGCAAAAATTTGGTATCTCTTCTTCCATCAGATCTAGAATTATACTCCGGGTGTAGAATGTCTAGCCGATCTTGTGTCGGTTGTCGCTGAAATTGAGAGACTCCGTTGGGGACACAAAATGTAATTGACAAAAACGCATTTATTATGATATATTGTGGAAATAGAGGAAGGAAGGAAATAAAAATGGAAATCGCATGTTCGGCATGTAAAATGGTGCTCCAGGTCGAAGATGGTCGAATCAAGATTCCGGTTCATGTTCGTGCCAACGGTGATCCGTGTCACATGTCGGGACGCGAGCATACGGTAATAAAACCAACAGCACGGGATCCAGCAAGAATTCGTCAGCGCACTGAAACGCAGATGGCGAAAGACGCGGAAGCACGGAAATCGAGGCCCGCACCACAGAAGGTCGTTGATTACGGAAGGGCGAAGAGGCGAAATGATGAAGATCGTTCAAACAATTAAAAAGCATCCAGACGCAAAAGTGGAGGTCTATTTTCAGGATGTTAGCGGAACCAAGGTCACCACATATTTTGCGAACGATGGCGATGTGGAATTAAAGATCGAGGCTCCAAATCACAATCAAAGTATTCTTACTATCACATATGTTGATGGATCTGTGGTGAAGGAAAGTAATTATCTAAATCCATCTCGGTGGACGATTGTAAGAGGAAAATAAAATGCGAGCAAGGTTGATTATCTCAGTGCCAATTGATGCCGAAACCGAGGAGGATGTAATTAACATCGGTAAAAATAAACTGAGCATCATTCTTGCGGAAGTTGGTGCGGGAACAAAGAATGTGATTCCGGATGATGCGCAATTTTCTCTTACGCGAGACGGAGATCGAAGTGCATTGAATTTATTGTTGCCAAAAACAGAAGGAAGGATGGGAAATCATTATCAAGGAAGGAAAGCAAGCAAAAAAGAAATTGTAGAAGGAATGTAGCAGACCACAATTTGGAAGAGTGCCGCAGTGGTCGAACGGGGAGGGTTTATAACCCTCAGGGTGTAACAGCCCCATCGCAAGTTCGAATCTTGCCTCTTC
>Ga0315273_10009618_pt1 | contig 12274 bp, 9 predicted proteins | sample YL17G02_0_MG_FD_205753 | JGI IMG/M metagenome (GOLD analysis project Ga0315273, IMG submission 205753) | Sediment microbial communities from Yellowstone Lake, YNP, Wyoming, USA - YL17G02_0 | ecosystem: Environmental > Aquatic > Freshwater > Lake > Sediment | place: USA: Wyoming | collected... | reverse complement strand
TACCTCCACCCACATATTAATGCTAGATACTACTACTATTTATAATTTTACTATATTGGCTTGGTTTAAATCTATATCCACACGATATTGAGCATGTTCCTGATTCCAATCACGCTGGCAGATACTTGCCAAGCTGTTGATATTATTGAACTGATATTGTTGGCATTTATAATTGCTATTGAGAATAGATGACCAACCTGGGATTGCAGAAAAAATGCTAAAAAAGCAAAAAAAATCACTAAAACCACTGAAAATAAAAGTGCACTCTTCCAACTATTTGTGGATATTGTCCGTGAATTGATGCTTTCAAATGCAGTTTTGAGCGCTCTGAGAATCCGACTCAAATGGCTCTTTTTTTCTATTTTTCGCATTTCACTCTTAACATAAGTACTAAGCCATTGTTTTGGGGTTATAAACTGATAGAGACGGGCCTCGGCATGAGCCAAAAAAATTTCAACTTTAGAGCGCAAGGCTATGATTCGATCCCTCATTAACGGCTCCAAAAAAACAAGTGGAGGACATCGCCCCAGACAAAATTTTCCTTACTCATTATAAATCGTCACCTTCCCGGTTCCGCTTGGCGGCCTCTTGTCCTTGGGGCCCTTCCATGCCTCGTCTCCGCCAAGCAGCCCTTCACCGTCCCTCACGCCCCCGCCCGCCTGCCCGCAGGCATGCGCGCCCTCACGGATGTGCGCCTGTGCCCCATGCCGCCCGTTGCTTTCGCGCTCAGGGAACAGGCCGCCTTGGGCTGGTCATGCGCAGTATTGCACGAATCCATCTCGCTTTGCACGTTCCTTGGGAAAATTGGCTCTTCACTGTTCCATGTTGCTAACCTCAAGTTATCATGAAATGAGATCTGGAGCCTGGATAAAGAAATCGGCAAGCAGGTAACTAACCACTCAGTCCATGTGGCTGGGTTGGCTTACCAGAGATGTTGTACCTCCTGTCATATCCACACGAGACTGCGAGGAACCGGAAAATTGATAAATGTGTTGCTCATAATGAACCGCGGGTGATAACATAGATGCCAAGATGCTGCAATCGACGCCGATAGATATCACTCACGCTTTGAGTCGAACCCTAAGGCGCTCAAATCTTCTGCTTAATACCTCTTACAAATTCCTTCACAATTGAATACTTGCCCTCAAATCCCATCTCTAAAATTTCGTTATAAATGCGTTTGGCGGATAAGGGATGTTCTTGGATCCTGCCTGTTATGTAATCCCGATATCCATCCAGCTTGCTCACCTTTCTGGCTCTCTTTCTGGACACAGGCGGACTTGAAAAGTGTACATATTTCCGGATCGTCTTTCTATCGTATCCTGTCTGCCTGGCGATCTCGCTGATGCTAACTCCTTGATCGAACCAATTTTTCAGCATCAAGTAATTATCTGTGCCTAGCATCTGTCACAAACTCTTTTTGAATCGCCGCCTCTGTGTGTTCTTTGTGCGCTTCGTGCCCTTCGTGGTGAAAGTCCTCAAATCGCAGGTTAAAACCCGTTGTGATCTCTTCTGCAAATTGCCCTTTGGCACTGGCTCGACGGCAAGAGTTAGCTCACCCCGTCGAGTCTGCCCGCTGGGGCTTGAATGTGATCTCTCCCCCGCCAGGGGCTTTGCCAGCAGCCGTCCCGCGAAGAATTCCTTCATGATCACATCGATCTCTCTTGATATCTCCAGCGTGTATTCGACCTCGCCGCAGGTATCGCAGATAAGAGCCGAAACATCCTTAATGACCACTATCTCATTTCCAACCCTGACCATAGAATCATGCCTGCCTTCATGCATCTTCCATGAGCAACAGCAGTGATCATGGGCATTAGGATTCATCTGCACCTCCTCTTTCTGGAATCTGACCACATTTCTTCTTACCATTAAGAGAATCGTCTTTAAGCTCTAAATTTATATATATTTAATTAAAATACAGGGTCGTTTTCTAGCTCAGATCTTTCCACATTTACCGTTGCTCTAAACTTCTTTAATAAGGATTCGATAATTTCTTTGAACCAATCTTCTGCAGTTGGTGGCACATAGATCTTTTCAATCAATGTGTTTAGGTTTATTGGTATTATCTCCACGGTATTATTCAAATTAATAGAGTGATCTATAGTAACATTATAATAATTTTTTCTCATCTTCGCTAGATTTATAGAAATTCCTCTTTCTGTAGGTATTCGCGTAAATGCTGCCCTCAATTCATGCTCATGCTCAAAAGACCTGCGTTTATAATAAAAAGCAAATAATGGATTTCCATCAATCATAAAATCTTTATCATAATCTATATATTCGACTTGTCCGACTGCGATATCTACTTTGACTCTCTTTTGATCCAAGGTTTTTATTAGATTTTTATAAGTACTCTGAATAGCGACCCCTTCATTGCTCTTGAGATATAATTTCCACATAGCTGCAGATTCAAATTCATTCATGTGCCAACAATTTACGAAGGTGTATGCCTTAAATTTTTTATTTAGTTCGAAGAAGCTCTTGCTGTCTTCTTCAGTTAGATTCTCGTGACAGTTTTCACGCATTTTAATAATAGATGGTTTGGAATATGAACCCTCAAAGGGATCGTCCAATTTATCCGCTCTTGAAAAAATTAGGGCCTTTTTGCTTAACATGAAGATAAATTTGCTTATATCCAAATATCTCCATATTTTTGTTTCTTCAGGAGGATTTGTCAATATTTTCGATTTTTTCTTTTTCATGAAAAATCCGCACCATATGAAGTCAATTTGACCATTGCAGATTAACTGGAAGGTTAATATACTGAATTCCAGATGTAGCTCTTGGGGTTCAGTCTTCTTGCCTTAATCTTAAATCTATTAAATATAAATCGCCAGCCTCCCTGGCCCCGCCTGGCGCCTCTCGTCCTTTGGGTCCGCCCCTCGGCTCATCCGCCGTGCCACATCTTTCCCAGCCGATTTGAACCGCCGTCTCCGTGTTCGTTCTCTGTGCGCTCTGCGCCTCTGCGGTTTTATTCCGTCGGCCCCAGGTTTAGCACCCAGAGCCAACGGTCTTCAGCCATTCTTTCACTCAATATAAATCGCCGGTCTCCCTGGCTCCGCCTGGCGGCTCTTGCCCTTGGGGTCCTCCCCAGCCTCGTCTGCCGAGCAGATCTCCACCGGCACACCCATGGCCGCCGCCAGGTACGCCTTCTCTCTGGAGAGCGTCTCGAACTCGTCCAGCCCCAGCGCCTCTGCCGAGAGCGAGTGGGCCGCCTTGGCTAACTTTTGGGCATACTTTGGCGCATCCTTCTTGTGCTCCGCTATCTCCGGCGTTGCCATGGCCTGCTTCATGAGGGCTCCCATGTCCAGCTTGCCGCCCGAAGCCGCCTCGACGGCGAGGCGCAGCATCTCCTTCTTCCAGGCTGGCGAGGTGTAGAGCGTGATCTTCGCAGGCGTGGCTTTGGTAACGCTCACAATCTCCTGCACGTCTTTCAGCGTTCGCTCCAGGAGATCCTCCGCCTTCTCCGCCTGCGGATCAATGAGCGCCGCATCCGCTGCCGGCCAGGTTGCCAGCGATGCGTAGCCCTCTCCCAGGCCCGCCGCCCACAGCTCCTCACAAACGTGGGGCGTGAAGGGCGTCATCATGCGCACCCAGGCCGACAGGACCGCACGAAGCTGGTTCTTGCCGCCTCTTCTTTGGTACCAGCGCAGATCGTTGAAGAGCAGATAAAAGGCGCTCTGCAGCGCCCTTCGGGTTTGGATATTCTCCATGGCTCCCGTAGCCTCGGCAATACGGCGCTGTAGCCGGGAGAGCATCCAGCGGTCGATGAGCGTCTTCTCGGCAGACTCGTCGATGCTGCTGTCGGCCAGAATCTCCCTTGCCAGATTGTAGAACCTCTCCAGATGGGCATAGGTGGCTTCTACTGCATCATTCCTCCAGTCCACGTCCGCCGTTCCCTCGGCATTGCCCAGAATGTAAAGCCTGGTTACATCCGCCCCGTTATCAGCTACCGCCTGGCGCAAAGTGAGAATCGGCCCCTTGGACTTGGACATCTTCTTTCCCTCCAGGGAGACGAAGCCGTTGACGGCAATGGCTTTTGGCCACAGCCTCTCCGGAAAGATGGCCACATGATGGTAGAGGAAGAAGAGCAGGTGGTTAGCAACAAGGTCCTTTCCAGATGTTCTCAGGTCTACCGGATACCAGTAAACGAAGTCGTCGTGGATCTTCTGTACGGTCTCCTGCGGGATGCCGGTGATAGCCGCAACGGCGGCCGCGCCGCCGTTATTCATGAAGATGTACTCGAAGAACTCGGGCGGCAGACTATCGATCTTCATCCCCGCATTCACATACTTGGCCAGGATGTAGTAGGCCATGTAAATCGTGCTGTCACCCAGCGATTCAATGAGCCACTCCTTATCCCAGGGAAGATGAGTGCCGAGTCCCTTACGCCTCGCGCAGGCCTTGTCCTTGAGCCAGTCCACCTTGTTTATGAACTCTGTCCGAAACTCCTCGGGTATGATCTTCATGCCCGCCAGGCAGCGCAGCACATTGGCCTTCCACTCTACATCAGAGTACTCTAAGAACCACTGGTCTCGCACCATCATGATCACGCAGCGCGTGCCGCAGCGGCAGATGACTGGCATCTCGGAAAACTCGTAAAAGATCTCGGCCATGCCCTGCTCGATCAGATCTGCCAGGAGAACGTCCTTGATCTTGGAGACAGCTATGCCCGCATACTTTCCTGTATTGGCCTTGAGAACGCCGTTATGAAACTCGCGCCGGTAGACCAGCTTGGTGGCCTCCTCCGCCTTGGGGTCGTTCTGGTCTTTAACCTTCAGCTCGTTTACGGCTTCCACCGCGGGGAGTTCACCGTAGCCGGGCGCCTCAATCAAGGAGATGAATTTGATGGCCTTCAGGTCCTCGGTGATGCCATACAAGGAGAGATCCTTGCCGTACAGATCCTTGAGCGCCAGATAATCGTAAGGCGCATGAGCTGGAACGGACATGACGATTCCCGAGCCGTTATCCGGGTCCACGAACTTGGCAGGCAGCACGAGAACCTCTGTGCTGGTGAGGGGGTTGGTGACCTTCTTGCCGATCAGTTCCTTTCCCGAGATCTCCCCGGCTAAGGCCACGGTCCGGTCAGTGAAGGTCAGCTTCTCGTAAGCCTCTTTGGATACCACCCAGGTCTCATCGTTCACTTTGGCCAGAACGTAATTGACATCCGGGTTGAGCCAGAGGTTGGTCACACCGAAGACCGTCTCCGGGCGCAGTGTGGCGCAGGGCAGGATTTTGTCGCCCATTCTGAACTTGATCAGAGCAAAGTCCATGATGGTGGCATCCTCGCCCTTGAGAATATCGTGATCTTCCACCGGGTTTCGATCATGCGGGCACCAGCGCACAGGATGACTGCCCTTGACCACATAGTCCAGGCGGCGCAAAATGCCGTACTGCCACTCGATAAACTTGCTGTAAGCCGGATCGGTGGTGGTAAACTCCCGCCTCCAGTCGATGGAGTAGCCGATGGACTGCATGGCCGCCTTTGCCTGGGCACGGAAGTAGAGCACAATCTTCTCCGGCGTGTTTAATGCGCTGAGTTCTTGCTCAGGAATGCCGTGCAGCTTGGTGTAAACATCCCAGATCAATGGATCGCGTTTGGCAATGAGCTCGCTAAGACCTACTATCGGCGTTCCCGTAGCGTGGAAAGCCATGGGGAAAAGAACGTTCTTTCCCTGCATGCGCATAAAACGCGCCACGGCGTCGCCTATGGTGAAGGTGCGCGTGTGTCCGGCATGCAGATTTCCATTTAGATAAGGATAAGGTATTGTTAAAAAGAATTTTTGGCGATCGTCCGGCTCGGGCTGAAAGACTGCGTTGTCTTCCCAGGTCTTCTGCCACTTAGCCTCGATCTCCTTAGCGGAATAATTTTCCAGCAACTTTTATTCCCTCCGGAATTTATCTATGACTCTTTGAGGTGAGCGCTTTTACAGCGACTCACCACAAAGAATTCACTTGCCCATCTTCTCCAGCCGCACCACTGCCTCTTCTATCCTCTCCGTCGGTTGTGTAATGGAGAATCTGATATAGCCCTCGCCATACTGGCCGAAGCCCACACCGGGCGTGGCCACGATGCCCGTCTTCTCTAAGAGCCTTCCTGCGTACTCGATGGAGCTTCCTCCCACAAAGGCCCAGAGGTAGAGCGTTGCTCGCGGCTTTTCCAGCAGCAGCCCCAGGTCCTTCAGGGCCTTGTATAGGATCTCGATTCGGTGCTGGTAGACCTTCCTGATCTCGTCCACAACCTCTTTAGGACTTCTTAAGGCCTCAATTCCCGCATCCTGCACCGCCCCGAAGGTTCCCGAGTCGATGTTGCTCTTGATCTTGCCTATGCCGGCTACCACATCGCTATTCCCCACTACCGAGCCGATCCTCCAGCCGGTCATGTTGTATGTTTTTGAGAGCGAATGAAACTCTACCGCCACATCCCTCGCTCCCTCTATCTCCAGAATAGATAGCGACCTTTGCCCATCGTAGTAGGTCTCAGAGTAGGGATTGTCGTGCATGACGATGATATTGTAGTCTTTAGCGAAGTCGATTACTTTCTTGAAGAAGCTCCTATTCGCCGAGGCGCCGATGGGATTGTTGGGATAGTTGAGAAACATGATCTTGGCCCTTCTCGCGTCCGCAGTAGCGATTGTCTCCAGATCAGGCAGAAATTTGTTCTTCCGCAGAAGCGGCATGATCACAGGCTCGCCTCCGGCAAAGGCGGTGGCCGTGCGGTAAACCGGATAGGCGGGATCGGGCACCAAGGCCGAGTCACCGGGATTGATGAAGGCCAGGGGCGCATGAGCAATTCCCTCCTTGGAGCCGATCAAAGTGAGCACCTCATTTTTAGGATCAAGGTCGACGTCAAATGTCCACTTGTACCAGTCGGCCACAGCCGTCCGGAAGGCCATCTTGCCCTCGTAGGAGGGATACTGGTGATTGGACGGGTCACTGGCCGCCTTACTCAGGGCTTTGACGATGTGCTCAGGTGTCGGCAAATCGGGGTCGCCCACGCTCAGGTCGATTACATCCACTCCTCTTGCTCGGGCTTCCTGCTTTGCTTTGTCGATGGCGGCAAAGAGGTAGGGCGGGAGATTTTTTATCCGATCGGCATACATTAGTTTCTCTCCATGGATGATGCATTTATATGATTGTGACTACCTTCACGTAGTATTTAAGATTAGAGGAGCCCGGAGACAGATGCTTGAGATAAAGATGCTGGAGAAGTAGATGCTTGAGATAAAGGACCTTAGCACGTGTCTCTCCCCGGAGGCAGTCAAGCTTTACGAAGATCGTGGCTATAAAGAGCTCTATCCGCCCCAGGCCGAGGCTTTGGAAAGGGGCCTCCTGGATGGCAAGAGCATGTTGCTGGCCACGCCCACCGCCTCCGGCAAGACCCTTCTGGCAGAGCTGGCCATGCTCAAAGCCGCCCTGCAAGGCCGCCGCTCCCTTTACATCGTTCCTCTGCGCGCCCTGGCCACGGAGAAGTACGATTCTTTTAAAAAGTTCAGAGCGCTGGGAGTAACCGTTGGCATCAGCACCGGGGACTTTGACAAGAGAGATGAGCGCCTGGGCAAAAATCAGATAATTATCGCCACCTCCGAGAAAGCCGACTCTCTCATGAGAAACGGGGCCTCCTGGGTGCGAGACCTGGCTGTTCTGGTGATAGACGAAATTCACCTGCTTAGTGACCTTGTTCGCGGTCCCACCCTGGAGATGACCATTACCAAACTCCGGCACTGCAATCCCAATTTGCAGGTCATTGGTCTTTCCGCCACCGTGGCCAATGCTCGAGAGCTTGCTGCCTGGCTGAAGGCGGAGATGGTAAGCAGCGACTGGCGGCCCATTCGCTTGCGAGAGGGCATCATCTGTAATGGAAAGCTGATCTTCTCCGATGGAGAGGACACGCTGGATGCCAGGAAGGATGAAGCTCTGGCTTTAGTCAAGGATACTCTCTCCCAGTCGGCCCAGATCCTCATCTTTGAGAACTCCAGGAAGAACGCCGAGGCTGCTGCAGCCCGGCTCTGCGGCCTAATACCTGCCGATGCAACAACGCAGGAGCTCTCTTTGAGCATTCTAGCCACAGGCGAGAGCGAGACGGCAGCGCGCCTCGCCTCCTGCGTCTCCCACGGCGTTGCCTTCCACCATGCCGGCCTCCTGCCCGAGCAGCGACGGTTGGTGGAGAAAGGTTTTCGGGACAACAAAATCAAGGTCATAGCCAGCACTCCCACCCTGGCCGCAGGCCTCAACCTGCCGGCGCGTAGAGTGCTCATAAAGAGCTACAAGAGATATGAGTACGGCCGGGGAATGACGCCCATTCCCGTTATCGAGTACCGCCAGATGGCGGGGCGCGCCGGAAGGCCGGGACTTGATCCTTATGGCGAATCATTTCTGGTGGCCAAGAGCGTTTCCGAGATGCAGGAGCTCTTGGAGCACTACATCCACGGCACCCCGGAAGAGATCTGGTCGAAGCTGGCCAGCGAGAGCGCTCTGAGAACCCACCTCCTCTCCACATTCGCCGCCGGTTTCGCCCAAAATGAGCCGGAGCTGAAAGCCTTCATCGCCACCACATTTTATGCCCAGCAGCAGGATCCCTGGCATCTGGATGTCACACTGGAGACTGTCCTCGACTTTTTAAAGGATAACGGCATGATCAAGGGCAGCGATGAGGGCGATCTCCTGCCTACCAGGCTCGGCTCTCTGGTCTCCAAGCTCTACATCGATCCTCTTAGCGCCGTTATCATGCTGGAAAACCTTGGGAAAAGGAGGGCAAGCGAACTGGACCGGGCTTTGCGGAAAAGGCCCTCTGACCTCGGCCTCATTCACCTCATCACTATGACTCCTGATATGGATCTGCTCTATATCCAGGCCGCGGACGTATGGGTGGAGGAGTTCATCGATCAGCACCAGTTGGAGCTATATGATGAGGACAACTACGACTATCTGCTCCGCGAGGCCAAAACGGCTGCCATGCTCATGGACTGGATCGGCGAGGTGCATGAGGAGCAGATTACCAGCAGATATCACATCGGACCGGGAGACATCCGCCGTTCGGCTGAGACTGCAGAGTGGCTCATGCACTCTTTAGCGGAGCTGTCCAAGCATCTTGACCTGGGCATAACTTTTAAAGCAGAGCAATTGGCAGAGCGCATTCACTACGGTGCCGGCCAGGATCTTCTTGCTCTGCTAAACCTTAAGGGAATAGGCCGAGTGCGGGCAAGGAAGCTCTATTTGTCGGGCATAACCAGCATAGAAAGGCTGTTGGTAGCCGACCAGATCGAGGTCGCCCGCCTGCTGGGTCCAAAGATTGCCGAGAAGGTCATCTCTCAGCTTAAAAAAGAGGAGATACAGCCTTGAAGTGGCTTGAGAATTTTCTGGGGGGAAAGAAGGCCAATGAAGAGTCCGCCTTCTTGCAGCTTGCAGAAATTAATTCCTGGCTGGAAGAGAGTGGGAAGGAATCCGGTTTTGCTCTGCGCTTGAAAGAGATCTATGGCTGCATGGAGAATGTGGCTGAGGCGCTCTCAAGAGACATATCAGCCCTGGCATCGGCCAGTGCGATTGACGGCACGCCGCCCAAGCTTCTGCGGGCAGGCCTGGCCGCGCGCGGCGAGGTCGTAAAGCAGCTTGCAACGCTCTCTCTGAAGCTGATACCTCCCAAGAAAAAGGACCTTGATTCTGCTTTTCAGCACCACTGGACGCTCGTCAAAGGTCTGGAGAGGACGGTGACCACCTTCGGCAGAGCACAGAGGTATGTGGCTGCACTCTTTCCCAGGAACATCGAGAGCATCAACTCCGACCTGACACAAATCAGCCGTCTGCTGGTCGATCTGGAGAGCGAGATCGGCAAAAAAAGAAGAGTAGCAGAGGAGAGCTGGTACTCCCGAGAGCTTGCCGAAAGATTGCAGGAAGAGCTATCAGGCATCCATGAGCTGAAAAAGACAACACTGCACTATGAAACGACGCTGGCGGGGATAGCGGCCCGGTTATCAGGCCTGGAAGAAGAGGCAAAAAGGCTGACCGCAAGCGATGAGGGGAAAAGGGCGGAAGAGCTGAAGAGAAACTTGGAGAAAAAGAAGCATGATAAGTCTCAGGCAGAAGATGAACTGGCCGATCTTATTTCACCTCTGACCAAGGCGCTGGGCAGAATCATGAAGCAAGGATCAAGCGATAGAATCAATCTGCGGCATAAGGACGTCTTTGAGCAGCTTTTAGAGTATCCGTCCCTCGTGCAGGACAAGGACATTGCCGGCTCTTTAGAGGAGCTTCGCAGCCATCTGGCAATTTTAGGATTGAAGGACAAAAAGAAGGAGAAAATTCTCGATCATATCGATCTGCTCATAAAGAGAAGATCACTGGAAAATGCCAGGGCCAGGCAGGCGAATATTGAAAAGGAGATATTAGACCTGGAGTCTCAGATTAAAGATAGCAGCGAGGAGGCATCGCATCTGAAAGAGGAAATGAGCCTGGCCAGAAAGAGCAAAAAGAGCCTGGAGGCGGCCTTGGATAAAGCCAACAAAGATCTGGCCTCATTAGAGGAAAAGGCCGCATCAGATGAGTTGGAGCTCGAAGAGAGGCTGACCAGAATTGCAGGAAAGCCGATAAAGCTTGATATTTCACCGGGAAGGAAATGTTGGTAAACTTCGGAGGGATTGTTCCTCTTTCCACGGTTGACTGGCTGGGGCGCGCCGCTATGGTGGTGTTTTTACGAGGATGCCCGCTTCGTTGCCCCCATTGCCACAACCAGAGGCTACAGACGGGAGAGAGCTTAGTCGCTCTTCATACTATCGCTTCTCGCATTGTATCTGAGGTCAAGGGCTTTGGAGGGGCCTCCAGGACCAGGATTAGGGTCGATGCACATTCTCTGCAGATAAACCTTGAAGAGGCGTCACAACGGGCAAACAGCAAGCCGTTCGTCGATGCCTTTGTCTTATCCGGAGGCGAGCCGCTCCAACAGCTGGAGGCGAGTAGCCGGCTCTTTCGCCTGGCCAAAAGCCTGCATCTGGCCACGGGCCTGGAGACCTCGGGCTGCTTTCCGGACCGCCTGCAGACGTTGCTGGCAAAAGGGCTGGTGGATAAGGTATTTCTCGATCTCAAGACTGCTCTTCTTGAGCAGGATTACGAAAAGGCTACCGGCTCAAGCGGCATGGCGGCGCTGGTGGCGGAAAGCCTTGAGATCTGCTTTAAAATGGGGGTGACACTTGACGCGCGCAGCACGATCTTTCCGGAGATGCCGTCCTCTTTCCAGTTGACAGAGATTGCCGGCACGCTCTGCCGCATGAAGGCGCTATATCCGGAAAATCGCCTGGAAAGCATAATCCTGCAGCAGGGATTGCCGCGAGAGGGGGAGGCAAGATTTGAGCCGGTCTCGATAGAAGCTTTGCAGGAGATGGCTAAAGCCTGCGGGACGAAGCTTAAGTTTCAGATTCGAGCCGCCCCAAAGATTACCTGGAAAAACTAGATAATTATAGCAGCAATAGGTGAATAAGGTGAAGATCATCGGTTTTATAGGCCTGCCGGGCTCAGGCAAGGGGGAAGCATCTCAGATTGCCAGGCAGAATGGTTTGGCGGTGGTGGTCATGGGAGACGTCGTCCGCCAGGAAGCGGCCCGGCAGGGCCTGGAGCCTACCGATCAAAACTTGGGCCTTATTGGCAATGCCTTGCGAGCCGCAGAAGGCCCGGACGCTGTGGCCAAAAAAACCTTTGAGAGGGCAAAAGCTTCGGGAAGGGATGTAGTAGTGGTAGATGGTCTGCGCTCCCGGGAGGAGGCGGACTTCTTTCGTGCCCATGTCGATGAGTTTCACCTGGTCGAGATCTGCGCTCCCGCAAAGGACAGGCTGAAATGGCTGGCTGCCCGAGGCCGTCCCGACGATCCGGGCAAGATCATTCTCCCCTGCAAAGAGCCCGACAGCTTGGCGGCCGCTGCTCTCGAGCAGAGGGAATGCCGGGAGATGGGATGGGGCATGTGCGAGGCCATGAAGATCGCCGACCTGAAGCTGAGAAATGACGGCAGCCTGGATGATTTCCGAAAGGATGTAAAGAGACTGCTGGGCCTCTTAGTGGCAGGCAATGCCTCTGGCAATAAAGAGCAGTTTTAGCCTCTGAGAAATATTTTTTGAGGTATTTTTTTGCCACCATACTCATAGCTCTGCCCCGCAACTGGGACATCGATCCATTGTGACTTCCCATGTCAAAAGTGCGTCAAAGGTTGCCTAGGTAGGTTTTCGATTCCTACCATTAATGATCTTTAGTCCTTCGAACCTAACCTCCCGGATCAAGTAGGAGCATT
>Ga0315273_10009616_pt1 | contig 12275 bp, 10 predicted proteins | sample YL17G02_0_MG_FD_205753 | JGI IMG/M metagenome (GOLD analysis project Ga0315273, IMG submission 205753) | Sediment microbial communities from Yellowstone Lake, YNP, Wyoming, USA - YL17G02_0 | ecosystem: Environmental > Aquatic > Freshwater > Lake > Sediment | place: USA: Wyoming | collected... | reverse complement strand
TACCGAGGCGGATGCAAAGCACTTATTGGGGATAGCGGTGCTGGGGAAGGTCCAGGATTCACCTGGTGGCAGGGTGCTGTGCGAATCGGTGTAGGTCTGTCCGACGCAATTTACCCCGCCGGATTGGAAGGCGCCGCCTTTGTAGACAACGGTAACGTCCACCGGGCTGGAATCAACGTTCTGCACCTGCAGGCCGGAAAAGCGGTCAAAATAATTGTTCTTGGTGTTCGGGGAAAAGAGCTTGATGTCATAGTCGTCAGGAGTAGCCGACCGCGTGGCCTGCACCAATGTAGCGTGCGTTTCAGCAGTAAAGTGCTCCAGTACTGTGCCAGCCAGCGGCTGGGTGGAGGTGACAGTCAGGGAGCCGACGACCCCATTACCTGATGGAGCGCCGGCGTCAATGGGCGACACCACGACCATTTGGCCGGGGCCGATGCTAGGTGTGATGTAAGTATAGGTAGTGATTACCCCGCCGCCGCCTGGGGCATTCGGCAGCCTGAAGGTTGCCGTGGCTGTTGCAGCCACCGAACCGGCGTTCTGGACGAAGAAAGTGGTAGTCTTGCCGAAGCTATTGTTTTTCGCCAGAGCAAAGCGAATGGTGGTGTTTGGCACATTCACGCCCTGGTACAGGCCGGCGGCAAAGTGCGGGCTGCCGGCATCGCCCAACCCACTGCTAGAAATGTAGCGGTTGGTGATGGTCACGATCGCCCGGATGTCCTGGTTCGAGCTGACGATAGCTGAACCCTGGAAGCCTGCTGGCATGCTGGCGAAGCTGGTGGGGTCGTAGACCTTATTTGCACCCGGAGCGATGGTGTCGCTCACGGCGAAAGTGCTGCTGGAAGCTGAATCGTAGGCGGTGATGTCAATCGTGGCATCACTTGAACCCACGTTCTGGATCGTCTCGCCCGACCACCAGCCGCTGCCCGGCAGTGCATTGGCTGCGGCGAAAGCCGAGCCGATCAGGACGAAGATTGCCAGCAATGATAGGATGACGCTCAGGGATACTCTTTTCACGGTGACCTCCTCATTCGTTTTGGTGAGATAGAATAGATTTAAATGCGGTCTTTTCCGCACAGGTTATAACCCCCTTTATACCCCCCACTGGATATTCCTTCAATACTCCGTTTGGGGTATTTATAACCACTCTCATCCTGCGCTACTGACGCATGTGACAACCATGTTCCTCGTCTCGTTCTTATCCCTTGAAAATGATTAACCCATTTGGGTTAATGACCTGTATTTTAAGATATGACCACTTCGTTCCTTTGATAATTCGTACAGCTATTCAAGGTATCCCAGGCTCTTCAGCCTGCGCAGCATTTCCTGTTCTTCCTCTTCTGTAAACTCTGCTTCCTGGGTCATATCGGTTACCTGATTGCTCTGGGACGGCTCGCTTTGGAGCGCGCTACCCACCCTCACCCAATCCTGCAGCACTCGCCCGTCCATGCCTTCCGGGGTAGGCACCCCCAACAAGTTGAGGATGGTTGGGGCCAGGTCAACCAGTTGCGCTCCCTCCCGCAAACCGCCCGGTCTCACTGTTGGCCCAGCTGCGAACAAAATACCTTGCGGGCGATGGCTTCCCGATTCGAAGGTGACCGGGTCGCTAAACACTTTGCCGGCCCTGGCGCTGAATTCATAACCCTGGCGTGTGTTATAGGATAAGCCGCGCATGACCAGGGTCAGGTCAGGAGCAAAATCAATGTATGGGCCGCTGAAGATCTCCTCCCTGCGGAAGACCTGGTCTATCACCGGTTTCCCGTCGCGCGGGTCGGTCAACGCCATCAGGCGTTCTGTGATCTCCTGGCACAGTTGTTCGTATGCCTTCCCCGGCGATACGATGCCCTGCGGCTCGCGCCCTTGCAGGTTGATGTAAATTTGTCCCTGGTAACCGAAGCTGTAGGCGCGCGTGCGCGACCAGTCGATGGCCTGGGGGAATTCGGCGCGCGTGGTGCGCGGCAGCAGCTCGATACGGTCGCCCAACGCCTCTTTGATCCAGCCCTCCAGTAGGCTCAGTCCGGACTTGCGCAGCATGGCTGAGACGCCGTTGCGCGTCAGGCCCAGGCGGGCGAACAGGCGGTGACCGCCCTTCAGTTGTGGGCTATCCCCCCCGGTTTCCAGGTAGCCTTCCTGTCGCAACCACTCATTTAAAAAGGCGTCCTGGTAGGCTGGTCCTGTGCCGTGGTCAGAGAGTACGAAGACAGTCGTGTCCGCTCCGGCAGCCTGAGTCAGTTCGCCGATGCTGCTGTCCATCTTCTGGTAGAAATTCTGGATCGCATCTCCGTATTCAGCGGCAGTGCGCGGGTCGTGGGCAGGATGGCTCGGATCCATAAAGCGCCAGAAAAAATGTGCCATCTGGTCGGTATCGAAGAAAACCACCATGAAGAAATCCCATTCGTGCTCCTTCATCAACCATAACGCGCCTTCGAGCTGCCGGTCGGCCAGCTCATTGACCTCTTGCAGGTATGCCGCTTCGTTGCCGGGCCGGTAGGCGACGCGTTTATTGATGCGATAACCGCGCTCCAGTAATTCTTTTCCAAGAGTAGGTGGGTATGTGAAGGTCTGGAAATCCGGAGTACCCAGACCTGAGACCAGAAACCCGTTCACCGGCTCGGGTGGGTATGTCATCGGTACATTCATTACACCTACTTTGTGCCCATGCTGGCTGAGGATTTTCCAAAGTGAGGCGGCCCGGTTGTGGTCTCGGCGCATGACGCGCAGGCGGTAGCTGCCAGGCTCGCGGCGGGCAAAGTCATACAGGCTGTGTTTGCCGGGGTTCATGCCGGTCATGAAGGAAGACCAGGCTGCCGAAGACAGCACCGGCATTACCGAGCGCAACCGCCCGTACGCGCCGCGTTCCATCATGGATGCCAGCACGGGCAGTTTTCCCTGCCTGGCCCAGGGTTCGATCAGGTCGAGGGTTGCACCGTCTAATCCGATTACTAATACCTTTGCCATGTGGTAACTCCAATCTGTATTTAACTTCGTCTACTGTCGCGTATTTGAGGCAGAAAAAATAAGAACATCATCCCGCTATACAACACAATCCCGACGAGAATTGTCAGCCACAGGTTCGCCCCGCGCACCTGCCACACCGCCAACGCCATCACTGCTGTTGCCAGCGCTGGCCTGGCAAGGGTCTTAAGAACTTTGTGTGGCATGAGCCTGCGATTGACATACAGATCATTCATCAGGAAGAACAACATTGAAGAACACACGCGTGCGGCCGATGCGCCCACCGCACCCAGGCGCGGGTCTAACCACAGGTTTAGCAGAATATTAGTACCCATGCTGCCAACCAGGAAAAGGGTCAGCCGCTTCTGTTGGTCACTCACCAGCATTAAGCGTGAGTTTGGTACATTCAGGTAGTTAAAGACCAGTAAACAAGACATGATCTGCAACGGCACGATCGCCCCGCTGAATGCTGGTTTAAAGATCAGCACGATGATCTCCGAGCTGAGTAGCGCCAGGCCAGCCGCCATGGGCAAAGCCAGCGCCCCCAGGTAGAAAAGCGACCGTTCATACAGGCGCGCCAGTTTGCCAGGATCGGTCTGGCGGTAGCGTGCCATTAGCGGGTAAACTGCTGCCCGGTAACCCTGGGCCAGCAAATTCAGGGCAAAGATGATGGTAGTAACTGCACCATACCAGCCTACTTCTACCTCATTGCGCACTGCTGAAAGGATCACTACATCGGCCTGGTACTCAACGGTTAACAAGAAGCCCATCCCCAAAAAAGGCAGCGCCAGGTTCAGGTTATAAGTCCAGAACGGCCAGTCCAGCCACAGGCGCAGCCGCCAGGGCCAGGTCAGGCGCCCCGCCGCTGCCAGGTTGATAGCAGCCGCCAGGCAGCTTCCAACAACCCAAGCCCAGCCCACGCCCTCCAACCCACCCCCGTTGACTGCTGCCCAGGCCCCTACTGCCAGCTTAACCAGACTGCCGGCGATGCCGGCTACCAGCGGCAACCCAAAGCGCTCGTGAGCATTCAGCAGAGACTGTCCTACACTGCCCAGGCTGTCGGGGATTATGCTCAGGCCCAGGATTAAGATCGGGCGGATGGTGGTCAAAGGATAAGGCATCAGCTTGCCCACGAACAGCACCATCAGCAAATATGCCGCGCCGGTCAGCAAGGCGCGTAGCAGCAGGAACGTCCCGAAGTATTGAGAGCTGGTCGAGCGGTCGCGCGCTACCTGGCGGATCATCAGCTCGTCCAGGCCCCAGGTCGTAGCCGTGAAGATCACCAGATAGGTGGTGCCCAACGAAAAGATGCCTGCCGGCTGAACGCCTGCGAGTCGGGCAATCAGGATGAATGCCACGGCATTGACAGCTTTGATCCCAACGCTGGTAAAGAAAGCCAGGATAGAGTTGCGCAGCAGGTTGGTAGGGGTGTTCACGGGTTCTCAACCGCCCAAAACCTGGTGGTAGAACGTTTCCAGCTCCCCGGCCAGGATCTCCCAATTGAAAGGACCCTCGGCAGCCTGGCGGGCCGTGACACCCAATGCATTCCGCCGGTCTTCATTTTCTAGTAACGCCAGGGTCATGTCTGCAAACGCCCCCACGTTCGGCGGCGTGACCTCCCCGAGCCGGTTTTTCAGGATGACCTCGGCCAGGTCGCCGACGCAGGTTGCCAGGACCGGGCGTCCAGCAGTCATATAATCGTTAAGCTTCAAGGGCCAGCGACCGCGATTGGCCGGGCTATCTTCCAGCGGCAGCCAGCATAGATCGCATGCGCACAGGTACGGGTAGACCTCAGCTTGCCGTACTTCCTCGACGCGCAGGACGGCTTGCGGGTCTTCGATCCACGGCTCGATGGAACGGTTGAAACCCACCAGCAACAGCCGGGTGCGCGGCTCCTTTCTATGAATCTGATTAAAAGCCTGGGCCATGAACTGAGCATCACGCACAAAAGCATTGCCCACATAACCAATGAAAAGAGGTCCCATGGGTAGTTCCAGCCTCTGCCGGGCTGCTGGTATGTCTAACGGCTGAAAGGAGATGTCCGACCCGTTACGGATCAGCAGGATCGAATCAGGTTTCACACCTAATCCAATTGCCCGCTGGCGTAACAATGAATTGATCACGGTTGTACCGTCTGCCCAGGTGCGGAAATGTTCTTCGAAAAATGTCTCCACCGGGCTGAGCACGCCCCGTACCAAGGGATTTGGACGCTCTTCTACAGAACCTCCTTTCCCGAACCAGTCAGCCCAGTCCATCACCAACGGGATGTCGCCTTGGCGCCTGACAGAAAGCGCCGGAACCAACACTGTGGGTCGCGCTTCGAAAGCGTGTACCAGATCGAAAGGCTTGCCCTTCAGCCAGCGACTGCGGTTATAAGCGTTCCACGGATCCCAACCGGATCGCAGCGAACCGGAAAGCAGGTCGGGGGTTTCCACCACTGTAATCCCATCCTGTTCGCGCACGTCGAACCCCACTTGCCGGCGGCGCGAGGTGGCGAGCAGGGTCACGGTGTGGCCGCGTTGTCCCAGACAGCGTCCGAAATGGTAAGCGCGCCAGTATGTGCCTTTTCCAGTCTGGTTGAGGACCAGCATTAAAATACGCATTAGCTCTTATTGCTTCAACAGATCAGATTGGTTCCTGACCAGCTCCTCCAGAATCGTCGACAGGCTGCGGGTAATGTTCCAATCTGGGAAATGGCTCTTTAGCTTGCTCAGATCGCTGATATAGCAAATGTGGTCGCCAATGCGGTTGGTCTGCGAATACTGCCAGTTCAGCTTTCGTCCGGAAAGCTGCTCAATGGCGTCAATTGCCTCCAAAACTGAAAGGTTGTTACCACGCCCCCCACCCAGGTTATAGACTTCTCCAGGCCTGGGGTTGGCGGCGAACGCTTCGCATGCCTGGATCACGTCGTAGCTGTGGATCTGGTCGCGCACTTGCTTACCTTTATAGCCATAGATGGTGTAGGGCTCTCCACTCAGAATGACCTTGACCAGGTAGGATAAGAAGCCATGCAGCTCAACTCCGGAATGCGATGGTCCGGTCAGGCAGCCGCCACGAAAGACGCCCACTTTCAGCCCGAAATAGCGCCCGTATTCCTGGGCGACGATATCGCCCGATGCTTTAGACGCGCCGAATAGCGAATGCAGGCAACGGTCGATCCGGCATTCTTCATTGATCCCGTTATAATCTTCGAGGCGGGCGTACTCATAGCGAGTCTCTTTTTCGATCAATGGGACCTCATTGGGGGCGTCGCCATACACTTTATTGGTGCTCAAGTGGATGAAAACTGCCTCCGGGCAGTTTTCACGGGTAGCTTCTAGCAGGTTGATCGTCCCCAGTGCGTTAACTTCGAAGTCAATAAGAGGGATTTCACGGGCTTTATCGTGGGATGGCTGTGCAGCGCAATGGATGATTAAATCGAGCTGGTGTTCTTGGAAAATGGCGTTGATTTTCTCCCGATCGCGGATATCCACTTGATAGGGAGTGAAGTTCTTGGTTGTGCGCAACAAACGTCTCAGATTCCAGGTTGTATCGCCCTTGGGGCCAAAGAAAAAGGCCCGCATGTTGTTGTCGATGCCGACCACCTGGGCGCCTTTCTGGTCGTAGTATGTTACGGCTTCCGAACCGATCAAGCCGGATGAACCGGTAACCAAAACTTTCATCCTAGAGCTTGTTTTCACCCTTCTCCTTTTATCCAGGCGGGTATGTAGCGCGGTAATCTTGATCGCCCGTGCATCATAAGATTTTATTTTATAATCCCTTTTACCGCTTTATGAATGTTATCGATCATATAAGCCATATGCGCCTCAGAAAGGCCCGGGTATACGCCGACCCAAAACGTTCTTTCCATGATGGTGTCGGAATTGGTCAGTTTACCAACTACGCGGTATGGCAGGCCCCGGTAAGCCGGTTGGCGAGTCAAATTACCGCCGAAAAGTAAGCGGGTGGCGATCTTATGGTCGTTCAAATACTGCACTAAGTCGCCACGCGTGAACGGCGCTTCAGGCAGCACGGTTATGGCAAAACCAAACCAGCTTGGATCACTATGAGGAGTTGGGACCGGTAGCAGTAGCCATTCCTCAAGTGGCTTTAACCCCTCATCGAGTAAACGCCAGTTGCGCTTACGCTTCTCGATAAATTGAGGCAGCTTTCTTAATTGGGCAACACCTATTGCAGCCTGCATATCGGTCAGTTTTAGATTGTATCCGAGATGCGAATAGGTGAACTTGTGATCATAACCATATGGAAGCTCACCCAATTGCCATTCAAAGCGTTTTCCGCATGTGTTATCATCTCCTGGCTCACACCAACAGTCTCGACCCCAATCCCGGAATGACTCGACCAGAGGCTTTAACTTTGGGTCATTAGTCAAGATACAGCCACCCTCACCCATGGTAATATGGTGAGCTGGGTAGAAGCTAACTGTGGAAAGGTGTCCAAATGTCCCGGTCATCCGGCCGCGGTATGTCGATCCAAGGGCATCACAGTTATCCTCTACGAACCATAAATTATATTTTTCCACCAAAGGCAGTATTGCATCCAGGTCGATCGGGTTACCCAACGTGTGGGCTATCAGAATCGCGCGCGTCCGCGGAGAGATGGCCTCTTCCAGCAGGCTGGTGTCTACATTATAAGTTCCTAACTCAACATCCAGGAAAACAGGCTTCAACCGGTTTTGGAAGATTGGGTTGAGTGTGGTTGGGAAGCCCGCTGCCACGGTTAACACTTCGTCATCCTCTTTTAGGCGCTGTTCACCCAATTTAGGGGAGGTCAGAGCTGAAAGCGCCAACAAGTTAGCGGACGAGCCCGAGTTGCACAGCATGGCATTCCGTACGCCCAGCAGGTGGGCGAACTCGCGCTCGAATTGGGCAGCAAACCGGCCGGAGGTCAGCCAGAAATCTAATCCTGCCTCGACTAAATTCCGGACTTCGTCTTCGTTAAACACTCGGCCAGCATAGGGTAACCGTGTTTCTCCAGGAGTAAAATCAGCTTGGCTCCATTTTTGGCGGGCATACTGCTCGACTAGATTTAGGATTTCAGCGCGTAATTCTTCTGTTTCCATGTTTATGATACCTGTTGTTCCATTTCATTAATGACTTCTTTCAATACCAGTAGTCCCTGATGATACCCAACCAAATCAAATGGCAGGATTGCCCGCACTTTGTCGGTTTTCATCCCGGCCTTCAATGGCCGGGATGCTTTCTGGTTCAATGCCTCGGTCATCACAGGCTTGATCAAGGAGCTATCCTGGTTGAAGGTTTGGGCAATCGCCAGGGTGAACTCATAGCGGTTGGCGAGCTCATTTCCCACCACATGGAACACGCCCTGTTCGCCATGTTGTGCCAACCAGACAGCAGCTTTGGCAAGCGTCGGGGCATAGGTGGGGCTACCGACCTGGTCGATGGGTGCAGCCAGGGTCTGCCGGCTTTGCAAGGAGTGCAGCGTCCGGTAGACAAAATTCTTCTGTTGCCGTTCCCAACCATATACAACCGTCGTGCGGATGATCAGGCAGCCTGGAGAATATAAACCGATAGCGTGCTCAGCGAGAAGTTTTTGCCGGCCATAATTGCAGATTGGATTAGCAGGATGTTCTTCTTCGTATGGCCCTTCATTGCCATCGAAAATGTAATCTGAAGAGAAGTACACCAACCTGGCGTTCACCTGGTTGGCGGCCCGAAGCACGTTGTAAACCCCCACCACATTGGTCTGGTAACTTTCACACGAATGTTCTTCAACATAATCTACATTCGCCAACGCCGCAGGCAAATAGATGACAGCCGGGCGCGTTGAGTGCAACAGGGTCTGGATGGCTTCGCTATCCTGGATATCCAGATAACTCAGTCCAGGCAATGAATGGGAGAAAAAGGTCCCTATTACCGGTTGCCCGGCTGCCTCTAGCTCCAGTAGGAGTTGGCCTCCTACCAGCCCAGAAGCTCCAATGACCAGGTGATTGTTCATCGGTGTTTGATATTCCAATCGTAAGGGATCTGGTTGCTGAACGGATCAAGGCGCACGATTTCATCCGGGTCATGGGGTAGAGTGGCGCAATTAGCTACGATTGCTCCGTCACGTCCCAGGCATTTAAACCCATTCCACACACCGGGTGGGACTTGCACCAGGCAATAGTTCAAATTGCCGATAAATAGTTCCATGATCTCGCCATGAGTGGGAGAGCCAACCCGCCCATCGAAGAGTACAAGCTTGATCATGCCCTGCACAACCGCATAATTCAGGATCATCCTTTTATGTAGGTGCCAACCTTTGATCAAGTCAGGAAAGACGGTCGAAAAATATATCTCGCCAAATTCGATGAAATGAGGGTCATCGCGCCGCAGCATATGCATCACTGTGCCACGTTCATCAGGGATTATCTTTAGCTGGATAACTTTCACACCGTCAATCATTACCCAAATCCTTGTGCTTAACTTTCCAACGCAGGTCGTCATCCAGGAGATCATGTTCTAGCAAGTATTGTAACTGCTTGATACGGATATATTTCCGTCCCTGGAAATCCTCTAAAGTCAGGTGATTCTCCTGAAAAGCTCGCAAAAGCTCTAAAACACCAGCTTCGGCATCCCATCTGGGCTGATACTCCGGTACGCTGCACGATAGCTTGGTAAAATCCACCCGGTAGCTGCGTAAGTCTGGCCCTCCTGTAGGCGAATATTCGATTGCGCAACCGGTCGCTGCCTGAACAACAGAGGCCAATTCCTTGACCTGGTAATTTTCTTTATTTATTCCCACATTGAAGGCCTGGCCCCGCACCCGTTCAGCAGGCGCTCGCAACAGGGTTAAAAAGGCCTGGGCGATATCCTGGACATGCACAATCGGCCGCCAAGAGGTGCCATCACTAAGGATCATAATCTTACCGGTGGTAAAAGCCCAGCCGGTAAGGTTGTTTAATACGAGGTCAACCCGAAGGTTAGGGGAGAACCCATATGCGGTCGCGTTTCTTAAAATAACGGGACAAAAAGACACATCGGCCAGGTTTGCTAGCGCTTCTTCGGTCTTCACCTTCGAAATGGCATAACCTGTTAGCGGGGCTAGTGGACTGTCTTCATTTACCCATTGCTCGCTACCCGAATTACCGTAAATGCTACACGACGAGGCGAACAGGAAACGCCTCACCCCTACCTGTTTGGCTGTCTGTGCCAGCCTGACGGACGCCAAGTAATTGATTTCATCCGTCCAATGGGGGTTTAATTCGCCCATCGGATCATTCGACAAAGCTGCCAGGTGCACCACTGCCTCGACCCCTTCCAGGTCGCCCGGTAGGATATCTCGAATATCTTTACAGTCCGCGCTGGGACTGCCGCTGCAGAAGAAATCCACATCCAACCCGGCTACGGCAAACCCTGCCCGATTAAGCAGGTCACCGACTAGCGTGCCGATGTAGCCGTGATTCCCGGTGACCAGCACTTTTGGAGCAGCTTCTGACTCGTTCACTTCCAGACCTTCCAGGGCGCGGCACCGCTTTCCCACAATCCTTCCAGCAAGCGGACATCACGCAGCGTATCCATACATTGCCAGAAATCATTGTGACGGTAAGCAGCCAGTTGCTTATCGGCCGCCAGACGCTCCATTGGTTCTTTTTCAAAAATGGTATCGTCGCCGGCTATGTAGTCGCTCACACCTGGATTGAATACGAAGAACCCGCCATTGATCCAGCCTTCACCGATTTGTGGCTTTTCTACGAAGTTGGAAACCAGGTCGCCGTTGAAGACAATCTCGCCAAAACGGGCTGGGGGTCTCACAGCGCTGACCGTTGCCAGCCTGCCGTTTTTCCGATGATACTCAAGCAGAGCTGGTATGTTAATGTTTGCCACTCCATCCCCATAGGTTAGCATGAAAGTCTCGTTGCCGACATACTCTGCAACCCGTTTGATGCGGCCGCCTGTCTGGGTATCCAGCCCGGTGTCGATCAGGTGAATTGTCCAATTTTCACTGGTCCCATTATGGACTGTCAGGTCTCCGGTGGATGTATGTACGGTCAGGTTGTGTGAACGGTAGTGGTAATTGACGAGGTAATCCTTGATCATTTCGCCTTTGTAACCTAACGCAATGACGAATTCTGCGAACCCATAGGCGGAATAGATCTTCATAATGTGCCATAGGATAGGTAGCCCACCGATCTCGACCATCGGTTTAGGTCTTACGCTGGTCTCTTCGGACAGGCGGGTGCCTAAGCCACCCGCCAGGATGGCTGCTTTCAAGCGATCTTCTCCTTCAACCCTTCAAACAACCCACGCCAGTAGGATCTCAATGCTGGCCATTTCTTTTGTTTCGCCAGGCGACCGGTAGTGCGTAGGGCGCTGCCTGACCGCCAAAATAGGACCACCGGCACCTGCCAACCATGAGCATGCTTTCGGAAGTAATGCACGCTGGAGCGTGCCATCCAATAGCGTTCCGTAGGAGTAGCAGTGCCGCCGCTGCTTGCGGCGACTTTATGCCACATCTTAGCTGCTGGCACCACTAAAATACGCAGGCCGGTGCAGCGCACCCGCCGACACAAGTCGGAATCTTCGTAATACATGAAGAAGTTTTCGTCCCAATAGCCCACGCGTGAAAGAGTCTGGCGGGGAAAAAGCAGGGCACATCCGGTGACGAAGTCTTGTTCGATCACATCCGGCCATTGCCCAGGGTCAGGGCGCCCATCCCAGAAGCTGAGTTTTTCCAATGTCCATCGGTTCGTTTTACCACCTATTGCCCAGATCACCTGGGGTTGCCCTGCGTAATAAATCATTGGCGCCACCAGACCAACATCTTCTCCGGTATGTTGGATCAGGTGTGCTACGCACTCGGAGTCTAACAACGTGTCATTGCTGACCGTGAATACGAAATCAGCGTTACGCTCAACTGCTCTAACCATGCCCAAGTTCAGGCCTTTCCCGAAACCGTAATCCTCCGGGTTGATGATCTGCTCGACATCCGGGAACTGCTCAGAGATGGCTTGGGGTGATCCATCGCTCGAGTGATTATCCACTGAAATGATATGCAAGTTCGGGTAAGTCTGACGCTTGAGCGACGACAGGCAATCCAGGATATCCTGCCTTCCATTCCAATTGAGCGTCACAACATAAACCAGAGGGAGAGGGGTGTTCATTGCGACTATATATTTTACCAGGGTTTACCCCAGGCTCTTTGCTATCCTCTGGATGGCGCTCTTACACTGGTATACCAGCCTCTGGGCTGGAATTTATTCCCATTCTTCGATCACCTGCGCCAGCCTTTCCCACCCCCCCACGGTGGCTACCTGAGGCTTGGGAATGTTCCCTGCCTGCACCGCTTGAAGGGCGGTTCGGATGGCGATTGCCAGACTGTCT
>Ga0315273_10009615_pt1 | contig 12276 bp, 8 predicted proteins | sample YL17G02_0_MG_FD_205753 | JGI IMG/M metagenome (GOLD analysis project Ga0315273, IMG submission 205753) | Sediment microbial communities from Yellowstone Lake, YNP, Wyoming, USA - YL17G02_0 | ecosystem: Environmental > Aquatic > Freshwater > Lake > Sediment | place: USA: Wyoming | collected... | reverse complement strand
TGTAACCCCCGCCGTTGTCGGAGAAGTAGACCAGATAGTACCACACGGCGTCATTGTCGGAACCGGTCCAGGTCAGGTCGAAGGATTTGGATGTCTCGAACTCGGGAAGCGGGTCCATGGCGGATTTCGGAGGCGAGCTGTCCACGAGGATCTTCCATACGTCCGACCAGGAGCCGGGGCCGTACGGGTCCCATGCGCGCACCCTCCATGAGAATTCCTTGCCGTTGAGGGCGATGTCGGGCGTGTATTGCTCTCCGACGATGCCGGTGCGGTCCAGCCTAAGGGATCCGAATTGGGGGGAGGTGGAAACCTGCACCTGGTATGTCAGGGAATCGTCCTCGACGTCGAATGCCGGGACCCATTTGAAGGTGGGTCGCACGACGGTCTGGGTCCCGCTTTCGGGCTCCAGCAGCTCCTTCACCTTGGGCCTGCTGTTCACATAAAGGTTGCCGGTATACGATGTGCCAGAACTGAACTGGTCCGAGAAAAGCATCTTTATCGTGCCGCTGTTGTTGACGGTAAGGAAGTTACCGTCCCTGCCGCGAGCGTCCAGGGTCCCGGCCATAATCAGCCTCTGGGCGCTCAGAAGGATGCCTCCGCCAGCCCCGCCGCCGCCTTTTCCGGCGTAGCCGGTGGTGGAATACCATCCGCCCGTGCCCCCGCCGCCGCCGCGGGTGGAGATGGTCCCTGAGAATGCAAGGTTCCCATCTGCTATCAGCGAGACGGAGCCTCCGCCAGCCCCGCCGGCCCCTGCGCCACCGGTATTAAGGTTGGCGGCGCCCCCGCCGCCTCCACCGCTTCCCCTGTAGACCTTGATGTCCCGGACCTGCTCTCCGTTGGTCTCGCATGCCAAATAGCCGCCGTTCCTGGCATCCATTGACGCGCTGTAGCCACTGCTAAATGACTGTCCGGCCACTCCCGCGAACGGGCCGCCCCCGTAGCCGCCGGCTATGTTCAGGGCATCTGCCCCTCCAGTCCCTCCGCCTCCGCCACCCCCTCCTCCAGTGTTGGTTGCCGATGTGCCTCCACCGCCGCCACCTCCGTATCCAGTCCCTCCCCTGCCGCCTGTGTAAGAACTGTATACGCCCCCGTCGCCGCCCTTGGTGGCGATGCCCGGTTGTCCATTCCCATAGGACGCGGATATGCCGCCCAGGCCGCCCTCGCTCCCGCCTCCACCCCCTGACGCCGAAGTACTGGGGATGGCCCCGTCCCCTCCAAGCCCCAGCCTGCCGGCCTTTCCCCCAACGAATGTGGTCGATGACTGGGCGGTGCCGCCCCCGCCGCCTCCGAAGCCCCTGCCGTCCGCAATTATGGACCCGAGTGGCCCGATCGTGATCGAGGGCGCCCTCAGAGCGAGGGTGCCGGTGGCGTTGTTGATGCCATCATAGGCGGACACATTCAGCGTGCCATTTATCTGGATTGATCCCGTGAAGTTGTGCACACCGAAGAGAGTGTAATTCTCGCCCTCGGGAATAATGAGGTCGGTCGGGCTGTCGGTGATGGCCCGCCCCACCGCGCCTGCCGTCGGGGACTCGGGGGACATTCCCCAGATGCCGGCGGGAATGCCTGAGGCGACCGTGATTGCAATCAGAAAACAGCTCAGTAGTATGCGCCCCGGACCGCGCCTCGTCTCGAACATCAAAGGGTTGTAAATAGTAGGGCAATATTTATAATTTATCCGCAGAACAATAACAGTTATATGTGAGAAGCCTTATCCGCCGTCTGAGGTTGAGAATGGCAAAGGCCGAGAGCTGCTCGTCATGCGGGGTAAGACTCGTGGAGAGCGGGAGCACCACGTTCTCCTGCCCTCAATGCGGAGAGTCCGTGCTGGGAAGATGCAAACAGTGCCGGGACCAAAGCGTCACCTACCTGTGTTCCAAATGCGGGTTTTCGGGGCCGTGAGGTGGACCGTATGGGAGACGTTATAGTGCTTATCCGGGTCATGCCGGACGACATCACCGCCGACCTCAACGTCATCCGCGAAGAGGTCAAAAACAGGATTCCCGAAGGGGTCAAGCTCAAGGGGCTCGAGACCAAGGACATCGCCTACGGCCTCAAGGCCCTCAATATCGTCATCCAGATGAAGGATTCGGCCGGCGGCCCCGACCATGTCCAGAAGCTTTTCGAGACCATCCCGCACGTCCAGAGCGCGGAAATAATGGATATGGGACTGCTGTAAACTGCGGGAGCCGGCAGACGGGAGCCGGCAGACGGGACGGCAGGCGGCAGTCGGGAGTCGGGTGACGACAAACAACGGCGTTCGGACGATGTAGCCGTCGAGATGATGAACCGATTGGATAGTCGTCTGCCGACTGCCGCGGTCGTAATCCCAATCGCAAAAAACTACTCTTCTTCTTCGCCCGTGTACTTCTCTGCTTCTTCCTCGCGCGTGCACTCGCCGCCGTCAAAATAGGGGCACATGTCGCAGCACTCGACGCGGTCCTCGCAGCTTTCGAAGCCTTCGCAGGATTTGCAGCAGGTCATGGTTCCATTTGCCTCAGATAATTGGTAGGCTATAATGTTTTTGTTACAATATTCGAAAGGGGGAACGAAGGGTGCCGGGGGCCGGGGGCCGGGTGCCGGGTTGATGCGGAAAATGATTCGGCGTAGTCCAAAGGTCGCTCGTCGTTCCCGGAGGACCGGTCCAATCGGTGCAGGTCCTCCTTGCCTGGGCGACTGCGGTCGCCTTCGGACCCGGCCCCCGGCACCCTTTACACAACCGGATTGAGCCTTATGTGCGGCAGCCCCTTTTGGGCGTCGGGCGTTATTGCGTAGACGATGGTGTGCGGGTTAACGCCGTAGATGCAGCAGGAGTTGTCTATGTCCACTATCCGCAAGTAGGTGTCGGCCATGTTCATTATCTCCTGCGTCAGCTTCAGCCCGGGCTTGATTATGCCTATGCCCACGTCGTCGGAGATCTTGATGCGGCCGACGGTGTTGAAAAGGTCGCGGATGGCGATGTCGTTGCCCCGAAGGTACTCGAGGGTGTCGAAGCCGGCAAGGTCCATTATCGGCCTGTTCTCGGGGCCGCGGAGGTTTTGCAGCACGGACCTCCAGTTGCGCAGGGCCTCCTCCTTGTTCCTGGTGCCAAGCGCCATCACATATGGCTTCTTTGTCTCCTGGATGAAATAGTCGGCTATCTGGACGAACTTGTCGAAAAGCCCCTTGTCCATGAAACGGGTCAGGTCGTCGCGCAATGTCTCCGCCTGGTCCCCGCCAGGGAGCACGACAATGGCGCCGCGGCCGTGGCCGACGAAATTGAGGATGACCGGCCTTACGATGGAATAGTACTCCTCGGTGGTGACATTTTCCGCGACCTCAATGACATTGTAGCTGCCCTTGTGGAAGCCGCCGCCGAGAAGCTCGTCCAGGTCCTTGGTGCCCGTGCTGTAGTGGGTCGCGCTGTCGGGGATGCACACCCATCTCTGAGGCTCCCCGGAATGGCGGAAGGGCACGAATGTCCGGAAGTGGCCGTCGCGCAGGGTGGTAAGATACCTCGACCTGCGTATCTCGGTGGCGCGCAGCTTGTCCAGGCGAATCTCCCTGACCCGGCGGCCGTGGACCTCGAGCATGTTGAGGGTGACAACGCCGTCCACCAGATAGTCTATGGTGACGTCTCCGCCCTTCTCCAGAATCACGACCATGTTGACATTGGAGTGCTCCACAAGGTCCTTTTGAAGCGCATGCACAAGCTCGTCGTTGTTCATCTTGTACCTTGTGGTCACGCCTTCCACGCTGTCGATTATTATAAAGCTCTTGTCCGGCAGCTTTGCCTCGACGCGGTCGTAGGCCCGTTCTATCTCGGGCAGGCCGTATTTTTCCAAAAGCTTCGAAAGGCAGGTGCGGTCCACGGTCTCGAGGACGCCTTCGGGCTTGAGCGACTTGAGAAACTCCCTTGCCCCCTTTATCTTTGCATGTTTCTCCCGGTGCATCCGCCTCTCCTCGTCCTCGTCCGCGTATATCGTGGCAAGGAACTCCCGGCTGGCGTCCACTATCCTGCTGTGCATGTCCTTTTCGCGCAGCCAGGGGAACTGGATGTAAAGCGATGCATCCGACACCCTGGTCGAAAGATAGAAGCTCGTCTGCGGATCGGCGAGCTCCTCCATCAGCTGGAGGGCCAGGGTGGTCTTTCCCGTCCCGGCAAGGCCCTTGATCATCAGGGACCTTCCTCCCGGTTTTTCGAAGAACGCTGCTATCTCGCTGGGAACGGACAGCTCTCTGGGCTTATCGGTGGTCACGCGCTTTCCCCCGGTGGACGGACTTTCCTGCATCCGATATTGGCTTTCTGCTATATACTTTTTTGACCTTTCCCCTCTCGACCTTTCGCACGAACATCAGCGGGTAGTCCAACTGGCGAACGAACTCCATGGCGCATTCGGCGCGGGCCGAGCCGTACCTGGTCACGACCTTAAGGCTTAGCATACGCCCTTCAAGGGAACGGTAGCCGTACCTATCTTTTCCCTTTCCCACCCTCCCGCGGTCGATATGCACGCGGGCGCTCTCGACCCAGGGCTGGAGCCTTACCGCCTCCTCTATGGCCTTTTCCAGCGAGGGCGCGGTGGACCTCGAGAGCGGCACCCCCAGGAACTGGTGATAGACCATCGCAAGCTTAATAGCGCCCTCGAAAACGGCGCGTTCGGCATCCGTGCACCCGAAATATTTCCTGGCCCTGTCCACCATGCAAGTCCCTCCCTTTTTCCGTTCCATCCCGTCACGGAGCGTTCAGTCTTTTTTGGCCTCACGGGCGGGCGGCGCCCGTGCCCTCCATCTCACGGCCAACGGCCCCAGGGCCGCGTATGCAAACGCAAGCATGAGCCCCACATCGAGCAGGAGCTCCGAGAATATACGCGTGAAGTCCAGCTGGAGCGCCATGATGACCAAAAATATCACCGCGCCGGACACATATGCGAATGCGCCCTTCACCTTGGGCCACCTCATGTCGGTTATCATGAGCCCGGCAAGGACGAAGCTGGCGGCGACAAGCGCCCAGGCCGGCACGGGCGTGGTGCTGAACCCGGACTGCAGGGCCAAAAGCATCAGCACCAGCGCGTTGCCCGGCGAGGGAAGCCCCAAAAACGTCGATGAATGGCCCCCGCTCAGGTACGTGAAGCGGGCGAGCCTCAGAAGCCCGCAGACCACGGTGGAGCCGCAGGCCGCAAATGTGATTGCCATGGCATAATCCGGGGGGAGCGGCAGGCGGTCCCGCACCACGGCGAACACAACCACGGCGGGAGCCACGCAGAAGGATGTGGTATCGGCCATGACATCCAGGAAATCGCCAAGGTACCACTTGCGGCTGAACCGCCGCGCAAGCATTCCATCGAGGCCGTCGGCTAAAATCCCGACCATCACTGCGTAGATGGCATACCGCAGCTGTCCTTCCAGCACGAGAAGAATGGCGGAAAGTCCCATGAGGGCATTCACCAGGGTGAAGATGTCGGCGATGGATATCATCCTGTAGATCTTCATCCGCCGCCTCCCGGGACAGCCAGGGTCGTGGTGCCCGCCAGAACGCGCTCTCCGGCCCTGACCTTGATGACCAGTTTCCGGGACGGGATGAGCAGGTCCACCCTCGAGCCGAAACGGATTATGCTGATCCTTTCACCCTTGTCCAGCACCTGGCCGGCCTTGACGTATGGCAGGGCCCTCCGCGCCACTATTCCGGTGATGAGGGTGATGGTCATATTGCCCAGACCGGTCTCCATCGTTATCCTCGCCCTTGCGTTGCGTTCGGCGTCTTCCCGGTACGCGGGGCGGTGCTTTCCTCCAAGGCGCATCACCTCCACGACCCTTCCGCGCCATGGCGCGCGGTTGACATGAACGTCGTGGATGTTCATGAATATCGAGAAGTAGGTGCCTCTGGGCGTACTTTCCACCGCCCTCAATATCCCGTCCGCCGGAGAGACGATGCCTTTTCCTATGTCCCTTTCAGGGTCGCGGAAGAAGTTGGCCGTAAGGCCGGCGAGCACCAGAAAGACAATGAACAGGGCCAGTGCCAGCGGGAACAAAACCGAGTAGAGCAGCACCATCGATATAATGGCCGCCGCCACGGGCAGCATCACGATGTGAACGGACCCCTTGGCCAGCATGGCAATCGGGATACGCTTTCCGGTCTATAAAGGGTATAGGGTATCGGGTGTCGGGTATCGGGTGTCGGGTGACGACGGGAAATGATTGGTATGATGCTATTTTCGCCGTCGCCGTGTCTTCACGGGGGACCGTTCTCCGGCTCCAAGTTCCTCCTTTCCCCGGCGAGCCTTGCTCTTTTGCGTACCCGATACCCGATCCTCGATACCCGATGCCCCGTCGTCACCGGCGGTCCCGTCGTCTCTCTTCGGCGGCCTTCCCAGCCGGTAGATGTCAAGAAGGTCGTCGTATATTTCCGGGACAAGGTCGAAGACGATCATCGCCAGCACCAGGAGCACAAGGAAGCTGAATGCCTTGCCGGCATAGCCGTGGGCGACCTCGAAGCTCGTGATGTTGTTGTCTACCAGATAGATTATGGAAACGTTGCGGACGAGGTTGAGCACCCAGATGGGCGGGATGGTGTAGAGCAGGGCTCGCACCCGCCGCTCCCGCGAGCCCATCTTCATGTAGCCTTTCACCGTGGCCGACGTCTTCTTGTAGGCCTTCCAGGGGTCTTTGCGGGGCTCGAAGGCGATGAACGCGCCCAAAAATATCACCATCGCCTCGATTCCGGTGCAGGCTAAAATTATCGATACGCTCGTGCCCAGAACGGGGACCAGGATCTCGTTGGTCACAGGATCGAATGCTGGGATGCCCACGCCCGTGTTGGCCCCTATCAGGTTGAGGAGCCATGATGTCTGCGCGGCCGTGGCCCAGATGAGCCCCGTGGAGAAAAATGTCACCTTGGCGAACAGGAAATACACGCCCGTCCCCACCGATGTCAGGCCCGCCATGAACCGCAGGGCGGTCATCTCCCCGCCGCCCTTGTATAATTTGTATTCGTGGACGGAAAAGACCGTAAAGAGCGCCAGCGCCGGGGCGTACAGGATGACATTTATGGGGTCGTCAGGGTGCAGCGAGATGTAGTTGGGGACCTCGAGCGCCCAGTACAATCCGAAGCCCTGCCAGCCGATTATGGAGAACAGGTGGCTTGACCTTCTGCCGCGCATCATCCAGCTCCCGCCCAAAAAGACTATCCCGACGAGGAGGCAGATGTCCAAAATGGCCATTGCGGCCAGGTCGCCCGGCGCGGGCCGGGCCGCCAGCACCGCGATGAACACTCCCGCCGACCAAAGATAGACCAAAAGCAGGATGTGCGGCTCCCGTCGCAGATAGTGGACGCAGATGGCGGTTATGCACACCATTCCGATGAGAAAGGGCACGGCCAGGTCCATGTCAGCACCGTCACAGACCGCTTATGAGCGGCTCCACCATCTTCTTGGCGCCCCAAAGCTTGCTGGCGTCGCCGTTCCAGCCTTCCAGCACCGAACGGTACTTGTCCTCGATGTCCGAGACAATCTTTCTCATCTTGGCACGCATGTCCTCGGGCTGCTGCCCCGAAAGGACTAATGCAAGATAGACGTACTTGCCCGCCTCGACGATTATCCTTGTCTTTCCATACCTAAGCTCGTTGAGTATCTCCGCCTTTTCCGGTTCCTTTTCCTTGAACGAGTCGGCCACGAAGTGCTGAATGGCTATGAGCATGCCCCCAAGGACCTGGTTGTCGATCTCGGGCCTCAGGCGCCTGGTGTTGTGGTGGATGAGCCGGCCGTCGCGGTATATCAGGAACAGCTCCTCGATGATGTACTCCTCCACCTTCTTGTCGGAGATGGCCTCCAAACGCTTGAGCTTCTCGACCAAAATCATCAGCACATGGTCGATTTCGCCCACCTTGAAATAGGTGGTGACCGCCTTCTGGTAGAGGAACTTGGAATAGGCAATCTTCCCCCTCTTCTCCTCCAGCTGCCCGAACCACTCGTATGCCTCCGCCAGCTTTTTCGATTCTCCCGCCCTCTCGTAATAAACGATGGCGCCCGAAAGGTACCTCCTCGCCTTCTCGACATCCTCCGCGTTGAGATTGTCCCTGGCGACGAGCTCCTGGGCCGTCTTGAACCCCTTTTCGATCTTGACAGGGAGCCTAAGCTTCTCCTCCCGGACAAGCTCTTCCAGCTGCCTGGTGAACGTGAGCGCCCGCTCGTGCTCCCCGGCGTCGCTGGCGGCGATCGCCCTTTGTAAAAGCAGCTCGGCCTGGCCGCTCTCCATCCCAAGGTCCACGGCCTCGTCCATCAATGCCGTGGCCTCCTGTATGGACCTGCGGGCAGCGTCCTCCCTGGCCGCCTTTTCGTTTTTGACGATCTCCTGGCGCACCCTGCGGGATATCTCCGCCTCATCGCGCGCCTGGCCCAAAAGCATGATGACGCGGTCCTGCTGCCCGCTTCCCATGCTCTCCCTGGCGGAGCGCAGGATGGCGTCGCTTTTGGCCGTGTCGCCGCCCATCTGTCTGATATCATCTATGACCTGGGCGACCGATGACACCAGCGCCTCCGCGCTCTGGTTTTTGGAATCCACCAGCTGGCGCCGCGCCCGGGCCGCAAGCTCCGACCCGGCCTCAAGGTCGCCTGCCTCGAAAGAGGCCTTGGACTTTTCGAGCATGGCGGCCGGGCCGAGGATGTCCACCCCCAACTTCTGGGCGTTCTCGAGAAGCACCCCCGAATGGAGGACCATCTGCCGCACCGCCTCGCGGTTGCGCATGAGCACCACGCGGTCCGCGAAGGCCACCGCCAGAAGCTCCCCGTCCGCCGAGCATGCGATGGACAGCACCTGTTCCCTGGCGGGGTACTTGAACATGAGCTTCCCGGCGCGGTTGAACGCCGATATCGAGCCGGCGCCGGCAACGTACACGACATCGCCCTGGGACGAGACGGCCACATGCTGCACCGGCTCGTCGGAGCGCGCCTTCCACATCACCACGCCCATCCTGGAGAACGCCACTATGTCGTTGCCCTGCGAGCCCGCCACCACCGTCTCGCCATCGCGGGAGATGCACACATCGTTCCAGATGCCGCCCATGAACTTCCAGCGCAAAAACAGGTTGTGGTCGTAGCAGTAGACATTGTGGTCGTGGAAGGTCACCACGATGTTCTCGCCATCACCGGAGATGCCCAGCCGCCACACAGCCTTTTCGGTCCAGTGCTTGGCAAGCTGCGAGCCTTTGGGGCCCACGACATGGACATTGTTGTCGCCGCCGCTGGCGATGACGGTGCCCCCGTCCGAAATGTCCATCGAGATGGCCGGGGCGCCCATCCTGTACTCCCAAACGAGCGCGCTGTCCATGCCGAAGCAGAGGAGGCGCCCGTCGCCACCCCCAGCCGCAATAGCATTCCCGTCGGGCGAAACGGCCAGGCAGGTGGCGCCCTCGGGGATGTCCTTGGCCCACTTCATGTTCCCGGACCCGTCGACATGGTGGAGCTTTCGGTCCGCTCCGCAAGCGAGGACCGATATGCCCGACGGGGCGATGTCCAGGGCGCGGGCGCCCGCCTGCCCGTATCTCCACAGACGCACCACCTTGCGGCCGTTGTTTGCCAGCTCTTTTGCAAGTTCAAGGTCCTTGGTCACCTCGTCGTAGAACCCCTTCTTCATGCCTGTGCGGGCCGCCTTGAGCATGTACTCCGCCTTGTCCAGCTCCGCCCCGCAGCGACCGGCATCCTCCAGCGCGGCCTTCGCCTCCGCCATCCCGGTGGCATAGCTCTGTGCGGGAATGCCTATCTCCTCCAAAACGATGACGGCGCCGTCCCGCACGCCCTCGCTATCGCTCTCGAGCATGTCCACCAGCGCGGGCAGGTTCTCGTTGAGAAGGTCCTTGGATGTCCCGGCGTGCTTTTGCAAAAACGCCAGCGCCTCTGTCATGCGGCTGCCGTATTCAGGCAGCCTGTCCAGGACCTGCTTCATTATGTCCTTTTTTTGGCTGGCGCGGGACCGCGCCATCGTCTGGAGCAGGCGCATGGCGCCCACCCTGACCTCCACGGATTCGTCGCCCATGGCCGCGACAAGGGCGCCCACCGCAAGCTTCAGAGGCCGCACATCGTCCTGCCCAATCTCGCTGAGGACCTCGAGGGCCGAAAGCTTCTTTTCGAGGTTCTCGCCCGCAAGCTCGTTCGTCGCCTTCTCGGTCTTCTTGGTCAGGTCGCCGAATATCATGGACGGAGCATACTACAATGTTGGAAGATATATAGATTATGATAAGAAAAGAAAACGGGGGTATGGGGAATAGGGTTTCCAAACTCTGGACCCCAAACCCTATTCCCTTGCCGCTCTCACGGTTGCCCCTGCCCCGGAGGCGCTTCGGCGGGCTGGGCCGGCAGGGGCTCGCCCTTTTTGCCGCGGGACATCATGAGCAGAACGATGGCCAGCACCAGCACCACGATGATCATCACGGCCGAAAGCCACGACGGCATGCCCAGGGCGGCAACATTCTTCGAGGTCGTCGCCTGCTCGTCCTTGACAGCGTTCACCTGTGCCTGCACTCCTTTCACTTCGGTGGTCAGCGACTTGATGTCGTCCACGGTCAGCATCGCCTTCGAGATGTTGTCAAGGCGGGTCATCGTGCCATTCCTGAAGTCAGAGACCTTCGTGGACAGATCGGTGTCCAGCAAATCGCTCCGGGCCAAAATCTCCGCAAGCGTCTGCTGCATGTTCGCCAGGGAAGTGGCGTTGAGGCCGCTTATCATCGCCCGGATGTCCATTGCCATCTTGGTCTGGTTTGCATCCAAAGAATCCAGCGCGCCCAGCCGGGCCAGGATGGCCGCAAGCGAATCCTCCATGTCGGCCCGGAAGCCATCGATGTCGGAGCCCAGGCCAGAGATCTGTGCATGAATCGACTCGTTGACCACATCCAGCGCAAGATCGATGGCTCCGATGTCCGCCTTGAGCCGGGTTTCCATCCCGGCGATGTCCGCTTTCAACTGCGCTTCCGTCCCGGCGATATCGTCACCGAGGCTCTTGTTCATCGCGGCAATCTCAGCTCCGAGGCCCGAGAGGTCCGATGAGACATCCGAGATAAGCATGCGGATGCCGTTCAGGTTCGAGACCATAGTGACGTTCAGGCCGTTCATGCCCGCCTGCAAGGCCGCCATGTCCGCCAGAACCGTCGTGTTCAGACCCGATATGTCGGCCATGACCTGCGAATTGAGGGCAGCGATGTCGGAATCGATGTTGTTTATAAGACCCGTCAGGGATGTCTGCATGGAAGCAATGGAGCTCGATAAAGTGTTCAGGCTGGTGTTCATGGTCGTGATGGTGGAGTAGGCGCTGTTCACGGTCCCCTGGACAGTCTGAAGGGTGCTGTTGAGATAGTTGAGATTGTACTGGAGCGCGTTCTGCGGATTGCACGGCTCGGGGTCATTGGAGTCCAGGATTCCGTCGTTGTCGTCGTCCGTGTCCGCGTTGTTGCCGGTACCGTCCCAGTCCGTGTCCAGCGTCTCGCCGCTGTTGAGGGGGAACGCGTCCGAGCCGTCGGCGACGCCGTCGCCGTCATCGTCCCAGTCGACCATGTCGCCGATGCCGTCAAGATCGGTGTCGCGGTCACAGACCAAAGAGACAATGGAGGTCCTTTCGGAGAGGGCGCCAGTGCGGTCCTCGGTCACAACAACATAGAAATAGGTCCGTCCATAGGTCACGTTCGTATCGGAATATGACCGGTCGGAAGGGAGCCTGAACGCGACCTGCCTGAAGTTCGTTCCGTCCGTGGAAACAAATACCCTGTATCCTACGATGTGCTCGTTCCAGGGACCGGCGGAATCCCAAGTGAGGTTTATCATCTTCACGACGGCAGACGGGGTCGCCTGCAGATTATTGGGCACCGGCGGTTTGCAGAAAGGCAAGATGAGATATGTCTGGCCGGCGTAAGTACTGCCGTCGTCGTCGCCATTAGCCCCTATGATGAAATCGTCATAGCCGTCTCCGTTGACATCGCCGGCGCCAGCCGCCGATACACCCGAATAATCTTCCGCATCCTCGCCACAAAAAGAGGCCGAGGCCTTGGAAAGGTCGGTGTCCATGGCCCAGCCTGAGGCCTTGCCGAGAATCAGATAGGTCTGACCGGCCCATGAACCACCGTCGTCGTCGCCTTCAGCCCCTATGATGAAATCGTCATAGCCGTCTCCGTTGACATCGCCTGCGCCAGCCACCGAGGTACCTGAATCATCGCCCGCATCCTCGCCCCAGAAAGATGCTGAGGCCGCGGAAAGGTCGGTGTCCATGGCCCAGCCTGAGGCCTTGCCTAGAATCAGATATGTCTGGCCGGCCGATGAA
>Ga0315273_10009614_pt1 | contig 12276 bp, 9 predicted proteins | sample YL17G02_0_MG_FD_205753 | JGI IMG/M metagenome (GOLD analysis project Ga0315273, IMG submission 205753) | Sediment microbial communities from Yellowstone Lake, YNP, Wyoming, USA - YL17G02_0 | ecosystem: Environmental > Aquatic > Freshwater > Lake > Sediment | place: USA: Wyoming | collected... | reverse complement strand
AGCGGGCGCGCCTTTATGTGTTGCAAAGCCATCAGATGGAAAAAAACGTAATTGTTTATGAAGAATTTTTTGAGAAAATTATAGCCAAGAAATGAAATACAGATTCATAAGAAAATTTAATAGCTATTTAAATAAAGCTGAAATTATTTTAGGGCGGGAAAGATTACTGTCTCTACCCCGCTACGTGCAGATTGAACCGACAAACCGCTGCAATCAGCTGTGTGTTATGTGTCCGCGTCAGTCTCAAATGGACGTACCCTTGGGAGATATGAATTTTGAGCAATTCAAATACATTTTAGACAGGATTTTTACTATTCAGAATCTGCAATTGAACGGGTTGGGTGAGCCGTTCTTAAATAAAGACATAATAAAAATGATTAAGCTGGCCGACCAGCGCGGCATTAACGTCAGCATAAATTCAAATTTAGGAGTAGTAAATAAACAAATGGCCGAAGAAATTGTCAAAAGCGGTTTGAAGCTGCTTAAGGTTTCTTTTGATTCGGCCGATCCGGTCGTCTATCAGGAAATTAGGGGCGCGTCCATGCCGCAAATGATTCAGGGACTGAATCATATTGTGGCTGCCCGGCAAGCCCGGGGCTTAAAAAAGCCGATTATAAATTTTAATTCAATTATCATGACGCGCAACCGCGCCAATCTGGTTGATATTTTGAAATTCGCCGAGCAAGCCGGCGTGGATGCCGTTCGTTTTAAATCGTTAGGGCTTTTTGCTTCATCAACCAAAGACTCGCTTGATGTCAGCTCAGCTCAATTATTGGCTGATTTAAAAAAAGCCAGAGACGAAGCCAGAAGTCTGTCAATAGAGAATAATTTGGATGAACTGATTGAAAATATAGATACGTATCGGCGGCCGGTCGGCAAATACCCTTGTTATATTCCGTGGCTTGAGGTTTATGTTCAGTATTACGGAGGCGTGCGGCTTTGCTGCAATCTTTTTAGCCGGCAGTATGACCTGGGTAATATATTTGAAGAAGATTTCAGAAAAATCTGGAATAGCCAAAATTTGATAACTGCGCGCCGTGAATTTAAAAAGGGTAATCTATATTTTCCGGCGTGCACTTCCTGCAATATATTTAAGGCCAATTTGGAAATAGATAAGAAAGTGAAGAAGGTGAAGAAAACCTTGCCGTTTGTTAGATAAGCAGACGGTTTTAGAAAAATTCTTTGGCATTGGATATCGGGTTCAGGCAGTAAAAAGGATGTCTAATAAAAGACCCGCAAACTTGCGGGTTTTTTATTAGATACTCAATCTGCTGTTAGCCAGCTGAAGGCGTTTTTTTAAAGGCTTTAATAAACAAGGTAATGCTGATTATTGCCGAGACTGTTTTGGCGGCTAGGGTGGCATAGATTAGGCCCCAGAGGCCGTAAGCCGGTATTAACAAAAACAACAGTAAAATTTCTAGGGAGGCGGAAACTATATTCCACTGGTATAATTCTTTTTGCATTTTTTGAGCGGCAAATATCAAGGGGAGAAAACTGAAAGGAAAAAGTAAAATCAGCAGGAATAGCGCCCGCGAATATTTAACCGACTCTAAATAGTTTGGGAAAAATAGTCCGAAAAGCCAGGGGGCAATCAGCATATAAAGAATAACGCCAAGGACGATAATTGCGCCAAGCAACGCCAGTTTTCTTAGCCAAGCTTTTATTTGTATTTCCTTATCGTTTTCAGCCAATTTCGGGAAGGCGATCGTCCTCAAGTTCCCTAAAATGGCGATTGCTTGACTTTGTGGAAGATTGGCGAAAGAAAATATCGCCAGCTCTATCGGGCCTAAATAATGAAAAGTCAGGATGGAATTTAGCTGCTGGGCGACTGCGGCAATGATTTGCATAAGCGACAGGTGCTTGCCGTAATTGATAAGATCGTTATCGATTTGACCGTTTTTGGTTTCTTTACCAATTGATCGGTTAAACGCCCATTTGACGGCGACGGTTGCCAGTAAATAAGTTAGGAAAATTGGAAATGTTTTGGGGTAAAAATAGACAACAAGCAGCATGGCAGCTGTATATGCTATCTGAAAAATAATGTTCAACTTAGCTCGTCGGAAAAAATCTTTTTTACCCTCCAGATAGGCCGTAAACATGTCGGCGCTTTCAATAAAAGGCAGGAAAGCGGCAATTATCAAACAGCCGACCGCCAGAAAATAGTTGTTTTTCAAAAAGTAATAGCCGGCCAGTCCGATGGCGACAACGGAACCGGCCGCTGCCCACGCCAGCCGTTTTTTAATTGCCGCCCTAAAGTTTCCTTCAAATCCGCGCGCGACCGACCTGGTTAACGCCAATGGAATGCCTCTTAAAGAGAATATGCCGATTAGCGCCATAATGGAAAGCAGATATTGATAATCGCCATAAACGTTTTTGGGTACAAAACGTGCGAAAACGACCGAGGTAATTAGTCCCAGCGCAAAAATGACCGCGTAGTTTATGCCGGTATAAAAGCCCTGTTTGCCAAGATATATATTATCGGTTCGACTGATTTTTTGCGATTTAAGCAAAAAATCATAAGCGACTTTTTTAAACCCCATGACAGCGTTGAATTAATCTAAAAGTGTGATAAGATGGAAACAACTAAAGTACGGCCATTGGTAGGTTGCTATTTAGACATAATCGTACCACATTTTGGCTTAAATGTGTAGTTTTAGGCCGAATAAAAATTATGAAGATAATCTTTTTATCTGATAATTTTCCGCCTTATAGTCTCGGAGGAGCGGGCATCGTCGCTTATAATTTAGCGAAAAAACTGCAGGAAAAAGGCCATGAGATATATATCGTCAGTTCCGTTCAGAAAAAAAATCTTCAGGGAGCTGATAATTTCAAAGGCCTAAAAGTTTACCGGATTTATTCTAATTATCATTTACGCTGGCAGGCGTGGCTAAGTTTGTATAACTATCAAACTGTGCCGGTTGTCCGGAAAATTATTAAAGAGATAAAACCGGATATTGTTCATGCTCACAATATTCATTCCTATCTTTCTTACTATTCTTTGAAAATAGCCAAAAAATACTCCCAGGCAGTTTTTTTGACTGCTCACGACGCGATGGCGGTTAATTACGGCAAAGTTTATCCAAAATACCCCAATATTATCCGCAAAGTAGGCATTTTGGATCAAATCAGGGCGGCAAAGAAGAGATATAATCCTTTTCGCAATATTGTCATCCGCCATTATTTAAAATATACAGATAAAATATTTGCGGTTAGTAATTCTCTGAAGGAGCTTTTAGAAGTGAACGGCATTAAAAATGTAGCGACACTTTATAATGGGATCAATATTGAGGAGTGGCGGATTTCGGAAAAAGAAGTAGTAGAGTTTAAAGAAAGGCACGACCTTCAAGAAAAGAAAGTTATTTTATTTGGTGGGAGAATCAGCGGAGCCAAGGGCGGCGAGGTTATTTTAAGAGCCATGGCCTTTGTGGTAAAAGCTGTGCAAAATGCGGTTTTGCTGATAGTCGGGGAGGGTAATTTTTATGATCAGACAATGATCAAATTGGCAAAAGAGCTCAAAATAGAAAGCAGCGTGAGATTTACCGGCTGGATTCAAAGAGACGAAATGAGGCGCGCCTTTTTTTCTTCGGATATTTGTGTGACTCCCTCGATCTATTTGGACCCCTTTAATTTGTTGAACATAGAAGCCGGTGCGGCCGGTAAGCCGGTGATCGGCACCTGTTTTGGCGGGACGCCGGAAATCATCATAAATAATCAGACGGGCTATATCGTTAATCCCCTAGATATAAAAGCGCTAGCTGGAAGAATTGTAGAGTTGCTTAATGGTCCAATAAAAGCCCGAAGCTTTGGAGAGGCCGGATGCAAAAGAGTTAGAGAACATTTTACATTAGACAGGCAGGTCGAAGAAATAATGCATTATTATCTTAAGGCAATTAGGCCGCCTTTAGTGGTTAATCAGACGCATATATGAAAGTTTTATTGATGATACCGGCAAACAGAAGTTATGTAATTATGCCAAGCCTAGGGCTGGGTTATCTGGCGTCTGTTTTAAGAAAGCACGGGCACGACATAAAAATTCTCCACTGTCTTAAAGACATGCTAGATTTTGGTGGTTTTTCTGAATACATCAGCCGAAATGATTTTGATGTGGTCGGGATACAAATGTTTACTTTCGACGTTGCGCCAGTTAAAAGATATCTAGAAATAATTAAACAAAACAGACCCAAGGCCATTAAAGTTCTTGGCGGTTATCATCCTTCGGGGGACCCCGAAGGTGTTTTGAAAGAATTGCCGGATGCAGATTTTGCTTTTGTCAGCGAAGTCGAAATAGGTTTTCCGATTTTTTTGCAAGAGATAGAAAAAAAGAAGCCGGATTTTGAATCAGTACCGAATCTCGTTTGGAAAAGCCAGAATAAGATATTTGTAAATCCTATAAAGGTTATTGGTAATTTGGACGAAATTCCTTTTCCGGCCTGGGACTTAATGGATCCGCGAAGTTATCCGGAGGCGCCGCACGGCGGTTTTTTCAAAAGTTTCCCCACCGCGCCAATTATAATAACGCGGGGTTGCCCGATGCAGTGCACCTTTTGCGCCGGAAAATCCATTACTACAAGTAAAATCAGGAAAAGATCCGTGCAAAACGTGATTGGCGAAATTAAATTGCTTAAAGAAAAGTACGGGGTTAATGATTTTTTGATTGAGGACGAAAATTTTACTTTGCACAAAGACCTCGTTTACGAATTTTGCAACAAGCTGTTGGAAAACGATCTGAATATAACTTGGAGTTGCCCTTCGGGGGTGAGGCTGGATACGCTGGATTTGGATATGCTAAAGCTGATGGAAAAATCCGGCTGTCATTCGTTGGGCGTTGGGGTGGAATTCGGATCTCAAAGAATACATATTTTGACGAAAAAACATTTAACCATAGACATAATTAAAGAAAAAATTGCGCTTTTGGGAAAAACGAATATAAAAGTGACCGGATTTTTTCTTTTTGGAATTCCGGGGGAAACCAGAGAAGAAATGCTTCAAACTATCAAATTGGCCAAGTCTTTAAAAATTGACCGGGCGCACTTCAGTAATTTTATGCCTCTCCCGGGTTCGGAATTATACGCGCAGCTAAAAAGCGCGGGCCGGGACGATATTGATTATAATCATTTTTTTGTTCACGATGTAGGTTTTGTCACCAATGGTTTGACAAGAAGACAAATTAAAAATATGCAACGAAGAGCTTATCTCGAGTTTTATTTAAGACCTAGAATAATTACGGGTTTAATCATGGAGATCACTTCTTTCAGGCAATTTTATCGGCTTTTAAAAAGATTTTTTGACGCACTCAGATAAACGTTTAACCTTAATATTTTGAGAGATTTATAATAATTATGAAAAAAGATTTTTTTAGCACAGCAAATGTTTTTAGATTTATTTCTCGCTTTTTAGGTTTATGCTCCAGACAATTAAAAAAGCACTCTGATTTTATAAGCCAGTATCTAAATTATGATAAATACAACCCAAAATTAGATAAAAATAAATATGCCAGCTTAACTTATAATCGATCAATCACAGGATTAGCTAAGGGCGGAAAGAGGTTCCAAAAATTATTGGACAGAAAATTAAAAGAAGGGAATATAGAGTTAAAATCAGAGGCTCTGATTAAGGCGCATCTGAAGAGGGAGTGGGAGTTTTTTGTAAGTTTTTATAATGCTGATTTAAAGGATACCGATGTGGTTCTTGATACGGGGGCATATAATACATATTTTTGCGTGTTTTTGAAAGATTATGTGAAAAAAATATATTCAACCGATAGTTTTTATTGGGCAGAACGCGACCATGTTAAGGAACTAAATTTACCGTTACCCGAACAATGGATGGCTGAAGTTAATAAAGTTGATTCAGAAAAGCTGATAGCCCAAGAGGGGGATCTAATGGAGTTACCCTTTGGAGATAATACATTTGACAAAGTTTTTTGCATTTCAACAATAGAACATGTCAAAGATGATTTAAGGGGAATGAAAGAAATACGCCGTGTTTTAAAGCCGGGAGGGCTTCTCCTTTTGACCACGGAGATAAATAGGCGCTTAAATAAGCCTTACAGCGAGACGGACGGAAGCTGTTACAGGGTTTATAGCTATGAACAGATTATGGATTTAATTAAAAAATCTGGTTTTAAATTAGCCGGTAAAAACAGACTGATAGAGACAATGGACAGAAGCGGTGAATTTTGTCAGGCACTATTTGTTTTAAGAAAATAATTAAAATTTATTTAACAATTTGAAAAAAATCAGATATGCAAAAAAGTGTTAATTTAGAGCAAAAAGTAAAAGACGCAATAAAAAAGCAACCTTTAATAAAAAAGGCGTTCAAGGCTTTTAAAATTAAGCAGTTTAATAAATTCCCAACGCGAATTACTCTTGAATCTACCAGCCGCTGCAATTCACAGTGTATCACCTGCGAGCACAAAAGCATGCAACGGCCAAAGCAGGATATGCCAATGGCGCTATTTGAAAAAATAATTAATGAGTGCGCGCAGTACCGGCATCTCATCACGAATTTGAATTTATCTTTTATCGGTGAACCGCTGCTGGACGAAAATATTTTTAAAAAAATAGCAATAGCGAGAAAGAAAGGAATTAAACAGATTTCTTTTATTTGTAACGGCAGTCTTTTGACAGAAGAAAAGGCTAAAAATCTGATTGATTCCGGCATTGATTTTGTTACTTTTAGCGTTGATGGCGCCAGCAAAGAAAACTTTGAAAAAATCCGGGTCGGTCTAAATTACGAGAGCGTCGTCTTAAATATCAAGCGGCTCGCCGAACTCAAAAAGAAATTGGGAGTTAAGAAGCCTTTTATCTCAATAGACATGGTGCAGCTGGAATTAAACGAAGCCGAGACAGAACTATTTAAACAGCAGTGGGTCGGTTTGGTCGACGAAATTATGGTTCGTCCGTTGCACGTCTGGGGCGGCGAGACTATAGCTCAAGAGCTAATAGATTATTCGAAAAAACTGTTGCCTTCTGGTGGCGAACAAAGGCATCCTTGTTTTTATCTTTGGAAATCCATGTTCATTTTGCAAGACGGCAAGACAGCGCTTTGCTGCATGGATGTGGAAGGCGAAGGAAGCTACGGTGATGTTAACTCCAGCTCAATTAAAGATGTCTGGCAGGGAAAAAAGCTAAAAAAAATCAGAGAATTGCATCTTGGCGGGGAATTCGGTAAAATACCCATATGCGGCCGTTGCAATTTTTATTTGGCGAAAGGAGTGCCTTGGTGGTGGATTTGAAATAGCATTTTTTAAAAAGGTGAATATAAGAAAAATACTTTTTTTAACATATCATAAAATTATCGGGGCTTTTTCGGGTTACGGAATCGGAAAGCTCTATTTTTTTAAGACTATTCATAACTGGATAAATTTTCAGTTAAAGCCGAGGTCCGCCTGGGTGCAGGGGCATAAAATGTTTCTTGATCCCAGAGACGGGATTATCTCTAAGCATCTTTCTAATGAAGGATTTTTTGAACCGACAGAAACAGCGCTTGTAAAAAGAGAAATTAAAGAGGGCGATGTAATTTTAGATATCGGCGCCAATATTGGATATTACACATTGATTTTTGCAAAACTGGCTGGGGAGAAAGGAAGAATTTTTGCTTTTGAACCGGATCCGGATAATTTTTTTTTGCTTAAAAAGAATGTTGAAATAAATAATTTCCGAAACGTTACTTTAATAAAAAAGGGTGTTTCAAGTAAAAATGAAAAAGTTAGCTTGTATCTGGACGAAGAAAACAAAGGGAATCACACAATTTTTCCCCAAAAAGGACGCAAATCAATTGAAGTTGAAGTAGTCAGGCTGGACGATTATTTCGAAGATTACGAGGGGAAAATCAATTTTATTAAAATTGACATACAAGGGGCCGAAATTATAGCGCTTCAGGGGATGAGAAATATACTGGAAAAGAATAAAGAAGTAAAAATTCTTGCGGAATTTTGGCCGGAAGGATTTGAAAATTACGGCATAAAATCCGAGGATTATCTGAGCTTATTTTCCCAATTCGGTTTTAAGTTATATGATGTAAGCCGGGGAAAAAATCAAATAGCGCCGGTCAGTATTCCCGAATTTTTAAAAATACACGCTTCTGAAAAAAGGAATCAGTCAAGCCTTTTTTGCGTAAGGGGAAAAACATAACCCTTAGTTCAGGAATTATAAAATTTACCAAAATGAAACAAAAATTTAGTTTTATTTCCGTAGCCATTTTGTTTTTTATTTCCTGTTTAGGCGGATTATTTTGGGCTACGCCGCTTTTGTTTAAAGGTTACGGACCTGATTCAGCTGGGCTGGGGATTATTATGGCCAGAAATCTGGCGGCGACTGGAAAATATTCTCTTGAGAGTGAAAAAAATGTTTTGCTTTCTTCAGACCAAATTGCCAGTCAGGGTATGCCTTCAACCATTGGCAACAAATTGACCGCCGAGCTTTATGCCAAGATTTTGAAGCTAACCGGGCCGCTTTCGCTAAACTCGTTAATTTTCATTTCTATTTTTATTTGTGCGCTGTCCCTATTTTTGTTTTCTTTGGCGGTTTTCAATTTTTTCGGATTCGGCCAGTCAGTATTTTTTTCTTTTGTTTATATTTTTTTGCCGACTAATTGGTTGCTGCCCTATTCTGTCGCTGATTATGAATTCGGTCTCTTGTTTTTTTCTCTTTTCCTGTTTTTGTTTTCTTTCGGCCTCAAGGAATTAAAAAATATTTTTGAAAAAATCGCGTTAGTCGGTGCCGGCTTTTTTTTATCGTTAAGCGGTCTGGCTATTGAAGCTCTGTTTGTGCCGATACCGATTATCTTCATTTTTTTAGCCGTGAAAAAGCAATGGCAGAAAATCTTGTGGATTTTTTTGCCGGTACTGCTGATTTTATCGTTATTTTACGCACCGGATTTTATTTCAGGAAAAAACAGATATCTGGCTCTTTTTTTACCGGCGGCCCAGAAAATAACCTTTTCTGATTATAGCTATTATGCCCATCTTTTTCCTGACCCTTACATCTATCAGAATATGCAAACTGAATATTTGGATAAATTAAAAGAGAACATCGGCGGCCAGAGTTTTTTCGAAAGTTTAGAAACCAGAAAAATTTTGATCAATAATGGATATGACGGCTTAGGCATTTTCTATCGCGTGCCGGTTGGTTTTTATATTTTCTTCACCCATTTGGCGCGATTTTTCTCGCTTGAAACGATTGGCGGACCCTTTATTTTGCTCTTATTTGTTTATGGGTTTGTTGTTTTGAGGCGAAAAAATAGATTATTTTTTGATTTTACGTCTTATATTTTGATCGGGACCATTCTGTTATTGTCATTCTTTATTCTGGTTGTCCGCGATCACACCATGGATCTTGCTTGGGCTTTTTGTATCCCGTTAGCCCTAGCCCTGAACGATATTTTTGAGCGGATAAAAAATTATTTTGATCGGCCAGTAAAACGGTATGCCATCAGCGGTTTTCTTGCTTTTATTTTGGCCTATAATTTTATTCTTTCAGGCCATGTTGTCTGGGCCCGGACTTATAATAATAGTTCATTTTTGCAAGTTTCCGCTTACACTCAGAATATTCAAAAAGCAAACATTGTCGATTTTCAGGTGATTGCCACTGGCCTTCAGCCCTATGATATGGATAGCTTGAATTATCTTTCAGATAAGAATTTCATTGTTTTTACTTCCGAAACGGTCAAGGATCTGTTAAAAAACAATAAGCTCCAGGCCGCTTTTGATCAATATCAGGTCAAATATATTCTGGGTTATTCGGAGTTGCTTACGCCTCAAATTTTGTCTGCAGCCGCAGTGAAAAATTTAGGCACAAGCGATATTGAGATAACTGAATTGCCCGAGGGGATGTTTTATTCGTGGTTCGTAAACTTGGTAAAATAATTTTTTAAGACTTTGACCGCACACGATAAAAGCTCGGGAATCCCGAGCTTTTATTTTTTACCTGGTAGCTATTTGTTCAAAGATTTTTTTGGTTTAGGCTTAAATAACACTCGCCATAAAATACGCAAGCCTTCAAATACGGTCTTTATGGCGTCCCAAGAATTAATTTGTTGAAGTTTTTTGATAATATATTTAGGCCTAAGGTAAAATTCTCGGAAGGCTCTTTTTTGCCAGTATACCAATTCTTCTTGCGTCAGATTTTTTTGAACCAAGAGTGGCGGAGTATCGCTTAGCGGCGCGAACATTTCCCAGGGAGTATTGTTTGCGATGAATCCGTTGTCTTTGGCGTAGTAGTATAAATCAGATCCCGGTACCGGGCAGGTGATAAAAAAGGTGGCATTATCCAGGTCTAGACTTTTTGCAAAGGCGATCGTTTCTAGTATAGTTTCTTTGGTTTCATTTATATTGCCGAGCATGAAGCTGGCATGAACCATCATCCCATTTCTTCTTATAATTTTAACCGCTTCCCTGCCTTTTTCTACTGTTGTCTGTTTACGCATCAGATCAAGCATCTCTTGTGACCCCGATTCTAATCCGAGGGATATTTTTTTGCAGCCCGCTTTAACCATGAATCCTGCCAGTTCGTCATCAATGGTGTCGGCGCGGGAAAAACATATCCAAGCGATGGGCAATTTCTTGTCGATTATTTCTTGGCAAACCTCGATAGCCCTTTTTTTGTTTAAGGTGAAATTGTCGTCTAAAACATTGAACTCTTTAATGTTGAATTTATTGATGCATTCTTCGATTTCAGCAATGATATTTTTGGCGCTGCGATAACGTAGGCGGCGATTCCAGATGCTTTTGGAAACACAGTGGATGCAATTAAATGCGCAGCCGCGGCTTGTTTGGAGCGGAGAACATTGCTCGTCGGTAAGTTTTTTGGTGGGAGCTGATTTATATAGCTTTAGATTAAATAGATCTCTGGCCGGGAAGGGGATATCATCAAGATTGTCGATCATGCTCCTTGATTTGGTGCCGATTATTTTTCCGTTTCGCTTAAAATATAATCCGTCAATTTTTTCAAAATCAGCGGCGCCATCTTTAATGGTTTGAACCAATTCAGAAAAGGTTATTTCGCCTTCCCCGACAACTGCAATATCAACATACGGATTGGCTAAAACTTCCCTTGGCAGAATGGTCGGATGGGTTCCGCCTATAACCGTGATACAGCTCAACTTGAGTTCTTCTTTAACGATTCGGCAGATATTAAAAACATGGTTAACTGTCGGCGACAGGCAAGTAAAACCGATGATGTCTGGTCGTTCGTCGGCAATGAAGTTTTTTATCTCTGCGTAGCCCATGGACATCGCCTCGGTATCAAGAATTTTAATTTCACAGGCGACCTTGGAACGCAAATATCCGGCCAGATACGCCAGGTTAAAAGGCATGGTGTGCCCGCCGGATTCTTTCATGCCTTCAAAGTTGATATAAGGGGGATTTACTAAAATAATTTTCATCGGATAGACCTATGGTTTATTTATGCGCAATAGCGCTTTTAATCGCCAGGGACAATAATCGTAGGCCGGCTTTTGCGTTATTTTTTATATTATCCCAGTTTTTTAATTCTTTTAATCTTTTTATCAGATATTTAGGTGATAAGTAGTAATCTCGATACATGCTGATCAGGATTTTAAAAAGTTGGTCTCTTTTAAAGTTTTCTTCCCAGACAGGGGGTTTAAAATCGCGAGTCGGGTTTTTTGAAAATTCCCGCCAATAATCATATTTTATTATCCCGCTGTCTAATCCCTTCAGATATAAGTCAGTTGCCGGAAAAGGAGTCAGAACTGAAAAGTGCACATAATCAGGGAATAATTCTTTTGCTAATTTAGCGGTGTCTTTGATATCTTCAATCGTTTCGGTGGGGGAGCCAATCATAAAATAACCGGCAGTTTCTATCCCGGCGGACTTAGTGAGCGAGAAAGCTTTTTTAACCATTGGAATGGTTATATTTTTCCTGAGTATTTTTAAAATCTTTTCGGTTCCCGCTTCAACGCCATAATGTATCCGCATGCAGCCGGCTTGTTTCATTAGACGCAGCAACTTCTCGTCAACAGTATTCACCCGCGCTCTGACATCCCAATTTAATCTTATTTTGTGTTCAAGTATCAGTTTACAAATATCTACTACTCTTTGCCGGTCGATTGTGAATGTGTCGTCATAGATAAAGACTTCTTTAATGCCTAATTTTTCTATTTCTTCCAATTCAGCCACGACGTTTTTAGCCGATCGGGCTCTAAATATCTTTCCTAAATGCGGCCGGTCGCAAAATAGACACTGGTATGGGCAGCCTCGGGAAGTGAACATCGTGGTAGTCGGATTGTTATGGGCGATAATTGAGTAATATTTTG
>Ga0315273_10009613_pt1 | contig 12276 bp, 4 predicted proteins | sample YL17G02_0_MG_FD_205753 | JGI IMG/M metagenome (GOLD analysis project Ga0315273, IMG submission 205753) | Sediment microbial communities from Yellowstone Lake, YNP, Wyoming, USA - YL17G02_0 | ecosystem: Environmental > Aquatic > Freshwater > Lake > Sediment | place: USA: Wyoming | collected... | reverse complement strand
CGCCGTGCCCTGACACTCGTCAAGAAGTAACGATTCTGCCAGTGCTGACGTCATTCGCTGTGTGCGGGAGCCCTGGAATCGATGAATGCAAAAGAGCCGCACCCATGTCGAGAAGGCCGGCCAGGAGCAGATCCCGTCGGTGCTCGCCGAGCGTCTGGCCGCCGAACGCGACCCCACAGTCATCGGCGTCATCTGTCAGACGCTCGGTCGCCTGCCGTTCTCCACGGTTGACCGCCTGCGACGGGCCGAGGCGGCCATCCTGGCGGCGACCGCACCGTCGTCGCCCGCGCCCGTGCCGTTGCCCGTCCTCCACGGTGTGGCCAAGGGATTCGAGGCCCTGCTGCGCCGCAACGTCACGCTGGCGCCGCCTGCGCCGCAGGTCGTCGAACGTTTGCGCGCGATGCTCGCGGACCGGCGCCGCGAGCGCACGCCGGACGCCATCGAGACGGCGGCTTGCGTGCGACGGCTCGCCGTTGCCGCCCTGACGTTTGCGGGACAGGCCGACCAGGTGGCGCTCGAGACGGCGTGGGCGGATGAAGACTGGCAGGTCCGGCGCCTGGCGATCGCGGCGCTGACCGCCGCCGTGCCGGCGTCGATTCCTGCCGACGTTCGCAGCGGCCTGGTCGGGCGCGGGCTGCGCGACCGCCACTGGATGGTCCGGTTCGAGGCGCTGCGCGTCCACGGCCGATCGTTGCCGGGTTCCGGCTGGGATCCCGTGTTCGACGCCCTCACGGACCCGTCGGCGCACGTGGCCCTCCAGGCCATCGATCTGCTCGGCAGCCCGAACGCGCCCAAGCCGATCGTGGTCGATCGACTTCGAGCGCAGATCGCCACGCTGCCGGCGAGTGGTGCGACGGGCGCTGCATCGCCGGCCACAGGCGTGGCGCCCTCTGACTGGCATCGCGCCGCCCATGCGGTCGTCGCCCTGGCGAAGGTGGAGCCGGACGCCGCACGGACGGTGCTGCCACCTTTCCTGGCCAGCGCGCTGTGGCCCGTGCGGGTCTACGGCGCGCGCGCGGCCACCATCCTCCGCGATGCGGACGCGCTGGCGCGCCTCACCGGCGACGCCCGCGCGAACGTGCAGGAAGCCGCGCTGAGCGGCCTGCGAATCCTGGTTGGGCACGACGCCGACCAGCGCTACATGGCCGCGCTGCAGCGGCCCGACTACTCGGTTGTGGCCACGGCCTGTCGCGCGCTCGAGAAGACACCGCAGCCGGCGCGTGCCGTGCCCGCCCTGCTGGCCGCCCTGGCGCGCATCACGGCCGAACGCCGCGACACGTCGCGCGATCCGCGCACGTCGTTGCTGACGCGCATCGCCGAGCTGGGCCAGCCGGGCGATGCCCCCGCGCTGGTGCCGTACACGACGGACTTCGACCCGCGTGTGGCCGCCAGCGCCGCGGCGATCGTGGGGAAGTGGACGGGGCAGGTGCCGGCGATCTCGCCATCGCCCCTTCCGGTGACGGTTCCGTCGCTGGCCGATGTCGACCTTCTGCGCGCAGCCCGCGCGCGTGTGACGATGGCCGGACGAGGCGTGATCGCGCTCGAGCTGCTGACGGCGGATGCGCCCGGCACGGTGGCGCGGTTCGTGCGGCTGGCCCGGGCTGGCTACTACAACGGCCTCACGTTCCACCGGGTCGTCGCGAACTTCCTGGTGCAGGGCGGGAGCCCCGGGGCCAGCGAGGTGATGGGGGACGGCCCGTACGTGCGAGACGAGGTCGGCCTGCAGCCCCACCTGCGCGGCTCGGTCGGCATCTCGACGCGGGGCCGCGATACGGGCGACGCGCAGATCTGCCCGGACCTGGTCGACAACCCGCGCCTGGACCATGAGTACACCGTGTTTGCGCGCGTGGTGGCGGGCCTTGACGTGCTGGACCGCATCCTGGAATTCGACGTCATCGAACGGATCGAGATCCTGACGGCCCCCACCGGACGGAGCCGGTGATCCCCGGAGGCTGCAGCGTGGGTCCGGCAGCCCGCCGGGTGAAGATTCCGTCGGGAGCACGCCACAATCCACCGGAGGCCCGAGATGACAGGCAAGGATGATCGACCTGAACCAGCCGCTGTGTTGTGCGGGCGTGACCAGGACTCGCTGCGCGAGAGCGAAGAACTGCATCGGACCATCCTCCAGACGGCCATGGACGGATTCTGGCTGGTGGACACGGAGGGACGCCTCCTGGAAGTCAATGAGACCTACTGCCGGATGAGCGGCTTCAGCGTGCAGGAACTGCTGACCATGCGCGTTCCCGATCTGGAGGCCGCCGAAGCGGTGGATGACATCGCCGCCCACATCCAGAAGGTCATAGCGGAGGGCGAGGATCGTTTCGAGTCCCGGCACCGCCGCAAGGATGGGACCATTTATGATGTCGAAGTCAGCGTCCATTGCGATTCTATCGAAGGCGGGCGCCTTGTGGTGTTTCTACGCGACATCACCGAGAGAAAGCAGCTCGATAAATCGTTGCGGCTCAACCTGACCAAGTACACCGTGCTCTTCGACTCCTTTCCCCTTGGCATCAGCGTGACCGACGCGCAGGGGAACATCCTGGAGGCCAATCGGGAGTCAGCGCGCCTCCTGGGTCTGTCGGCAGAGGAGCAGACGCGCCGGCAGATTGACGGTGCCGAATGGCAGAGCATCCGCCCGGACGGCTCGCTGATGCCGCCCGGCCAGTTCGCCAGTGTCCGTGCCCTTGAGGAACAGCGCCTCGTGGGAAACGTGGAAATGGGCATCGTCCGGCCCGGCGGCGACGTCAAGTGGCTCAGCGTCTCCGCGGCGCCGCTCCCGCTGGAGGGCTACGGGGTCATCGTGACGTACGGCGACGTCTCGTCGCGCAAGCAGGCGGAAGACGCGCTGCGGGAAAGCGAGGAGCGGTACCGGAGTCTCTTTGAACATATGCTGGAGGGGTTTGCTTACTGCAGGATGCTCTATGACAAAGACAATCGCCCGATAGACTTTATCTATCTTGTTGTCAATCCTGCGTTCAACCGGATTGTCGGGACATCTGTTGTCGTGGGGAGGCCGGTAACCGAAGCATTCCCGGGGATCAAGGAATCATTCCCGGAACTGTTTGAGATTTATGGGAGGGTTGCAGGTACCGGTGAGCCGGAGTCATTTGATCTCGATTTCAGACCTGTGGACAAGTGGTTGCACATCTCCGTGTATTCGCCGGCAAGAGAGTACTTTGTAGCAATGCTTCAAGACATCACCGAGCGCAAGCGCGTCGACCTGGCGCTGCGCGAGAGCGAGCAGCGCTTCCGCTTCGTGGTGCACAGCACCACCGCCGGCTACTTCCGCCTCGACGTCGAGGGCCGCTGGGAAGACGTGAACAACGCGTGGCTCGCCATCCACGGCTACCAGGATCGGTCGGAGGTGATCGGCCGGCCGTTCACGCTGACGCAGGTGGACGTGGACATGCCGGCGGCCATGGACCTCCGCAGGCGGCTCGCCAACGGCGCATCCGTGCCGTCGGGGCAGTTCACGCACCGCAAGAAGGACGGCACCATGGGCTATCACACCTACTCGGTGGTGCCGGTCGTCCGCGAGGGCCAGGTGGTGGGGACCGAAGGGTTCATGATCGACATCACCGACCTTCGCCACACCGAGGCGGCGTTGAAGACAAGCGAAGAGCGGTTCCTGCAGGCGCAGAAGATGGAGGCGGTGGGGCGGCTGGCCGGCGGCGTCGCGCACGACTTCAACAACATGCTGACGGCCATCCTCGGCTACAGCGACTACCTGCTCCAGGGGCTGCCGGAGGACGCGCCGCTGCGGGGACCCCTCTCGGAGATCCGGAAGGCCGGGCAGCGGGCGGCAAGCCTCACGCGGCAACTGCTGGCGTTCAGCCGCAAGCAGGTGCTCTCGCCCACCGTCCTCGATGTGGGCCAGGTGGTCGTCGACGTCGAGAAGATGGTCTCGCGGGTCATCGGGGAGCACATCACGGTGGTGTGCGCGAACGCGCCGGAGCAGCTGTTCGTGGAGGCCGACCGGGGGCAGTTGGAGCAGGTGCTGCTGAACCTTGCCGTCAACGCGGGCGACGCGATGCCAGGCGGCGGCCGGCTGCGGTTCGAAACCCGTCGAGCCACCCTCGATGAGGCCTTCGCGCAGGCGCACCTCGACGTGAAGCCGGGCGACTACGTCGAGATCGCGGTCACCGACACCGGCACGGGCATGACACCGGAGATCCTGTCGCACCTGTTCGAACCGTTCTTCACGACGAAAGCGCCGGGCAAGGGCACGGGGCTGGGCCTGTCCACGGTCTACGGCATCGTCAAGCAGAGCAACGGGCACGTGGTCGTCGAGAGCGCGATGGGTCGGGGCAGCACCTTCTCGGTGTATCTCCCGTCGGTGGCCGGACGCCCGGAGACGGGCGCGGTTGAAACGCGTACGCGGGTCACCCACCGCCGCGCCGGCACGGTGCTGCTGGCCGAGGACGACGATGCGGTCCGGTCGTTAACGAAGCTGGTCCTCCAGGAGCTGGGGTACCAGGTCTTCGAGGCGCGCGACGGCGCGGAGGCCTGCGGTCTGTTCGATGCGATTGGCGCCGAGCTGGATCTCCTCGTCACCGACATCGTCATGCCGGCGATGGGCGGCCACGTGCTGGCCGACCGCCTGAAGCAGCGGCGTCCGGGGCTGAAGGTGCTGTACATCTCGGGCTACGCCGACGAAGCCATCACGCGGTTGAGCGCCCTGCCGCCTGGCTCGGTGTTCCTGGAAAAGCCGTTCGGCCCCGAGGACTTCGTCGAGAAACTGCGCGAAGTCCTCGGAGGCGGCCCGGCCTGGCCCCGGGACACACAGTAGGGCGGGTCTTCCCGCCTTCCGCTGGCGCTTCGGCGGACAAGCAGACCCGCCGCTCACGTGTGAGCCTGGCCGGGGCCGGGGGCGATAACGACGCAACTCGACGACCTCCCGGTTCTCCGACCACCGCACGATGTCGTCCACCGCCCCACGGTGACGTTCAGCGCGTGCGGCAGGCCTTGTCGTGCCGGGGATGCAGGCTGATGAGCACAAGGGCAGTGAACGGCCTTTGTGGGCAATGCCCATTGGCCCACTTGCCCATTTGGGGGCAACGACAGTGCCGCACCAGCCAGAGCGCCGAACCCCTTCCACGAGTTTGGACAGGCCAGGCGCAGGGCGCCAGCAGGCGCAGGTCCTTTGCCGCGCCCCCCTGCACAGCTGCCTCGCCAGCCACCCGACGCAAAACACACTGGACACGGGGCGCAAAAGGTGCATGCTATACGGGCGCAGGCTGAGAGGAAATGCGAAGGAGACCCCCTGAGAGCCTTCAGCCCGGGCTCTATTGCGGCTTGGGAGACCATCATGACAGCACGACGAAAAGCCAAAGCGAAGGCGCCGGATGCGACGACCGATACCACGGCCGTCGAGGCGCAGGAAACGGTCGAGAGCCACGCTGCCCGTTTCCCCATCGTCGGCATCGGCGCCTCGGCCGGGGGGCTGGCGGCCTTTGAAGCCTTCTTTTCCGGCATGCCCGCCGACGCCAATCCCGGCATGGCCTTTGTCCTGGTGCAGCACCTGGCCCCGGACCACAAGAGCATCCTCACCGACCTCATCCGGCGCTACACGCGCATGCAGGTCTTCGAGGTCGAGGACGGGATGGTGGTGCAGCCCAACTGCGCCTACATCATCCCGCCCAACCGCGACATGGCGTTTCTCAACGGCACGCTCCAACTGATGGAACCGTCGGCGCCTCGTGGGCAGCGCCTGCCGATTGACTTCTTCTTCCGGTCACTCGCCCAGGACCAGCACGAGCGGGCCATCTGCATCGTGCTGTCTGGCACGGGCAGCGACGGCACGCTGGGCGTGCGGGCGATCAAGGGCGAGGGCGGGATGGTCATGGCCCAGAACCCCGCCTCGACCGAGTACGACGGCATGCCGCGCAGCGCCCTCGGCACCGGCCTGGTGGACTACGAACTGCCGCCGGCCGAGATGCCGGCCCAGCTCATGGCCTATGTGGCCCATGCCTTCGGCAGGCCCCCCCGGCCCGGCACCATACCGGCGCCCAAGGCCGAGAACGCGGTGAAGAAGATCTTCATTCTGCTGCGCGCCCAGACCGGCCACGACTTTTCCCAGTACAAGCCCAGCACCATCCACCGCCGCATCGAGCGGCGCATGGCCGTCCAGCAGATCGACACGCTGGACAGCTACGTCGGGTATCTGCAGCGGACGCCGGCGGAGGTGGAGGCGCTGTTTCGCGACCTGTTGATCGGCGTGACCAGTTTCTTCCGCGACCCGCAGGCCTTCCAGGCGCTTGAGGACCAGATCATCCCGAAGTGCTTTGCCGTCAGGAAGGCGAACGCCGTCCGCGTCTGGGTGCCGGGATGCTCCACGGGCGAGGAAGCCTATTCCATCGCCATCCTGCTCGCCGAACGTCAGGAGGCGCTGAAGCAGCGTTTTGAGGTGCAGGTCTTCGCGACCGACATTGACGGCCAGGCGATTGCCGCGGCCCGCACCGGCCTCTATCCGGCCAGCATCAGGGCCGACATCTCGCCGGAGCGGCTGGCGCGCTTTTTCGGGATCGAGTCGAACGGCAGCGCGTACCGCATCCACAAAGCTATCCGCGACGTGCTGATCTTTTCCGAGCAGAACGTGATCAAGGACCCGCCCTTCTCGAAGGTCGACCTCATCAGTTGCCGCAACCTCCTGATCTATATGGGCGGCGAACTGCAGAAGAAGGTCATTCCCCTGTTCCACTATGCGCTGAACCCGGGCGGTTCTCTGTTCCTGGGCACGTCGGAGACCGTGGGCGAGTTTGTCGATTTGTTTGCCACGCTGGACCGCAAGTTGAAGCTGTATCAGCGCAGGGACGATTCTCCCAACACCCAGCGCGCGGCCCCGGGCTGGTTTGTTCCGCCCACGATGGCGATCGCGGCGGCGATCCCCCGGGCCCTCGGAAAGACGGTCGGCCCCGGGAACCTGGCGCTGCGGGAGCTGACTGAACAGGCACTGCTGCAGCACGTCGCCCCGGCCGGTGCGCTGGTCGACCGCCATGGCAACATCCTCTATCTCCACGGCCGCACCGGCCAGTACCTGGAACCGACCCCGGGCGAATCCGTCGTCAGCAACATCCTGAAGATGGCCCGCGAGGGATTGCAGCGCGCCCTGACCACGGCCCTGCGCAAAGCCGCGGGGACAAAAGAGGTCGTGTACGACCGCGGCCTGCGCATCAAAACCAATGGCGGCTTCACCACCGTCAACCTGACCATCCGCCGGGTGGCCACAGGCTCCTCCGCGACACCCGCAGAGCTCCTGTACGTGGTCATCCTGGAGGACGCGCCTGCCTCCGCCGTCGACCAGACCGCGAGACACACCGATGGACTGGCAGGAGCGAACACTCCGGCAGGGTTCAGCGCAGGCACTTCGACAGAACTCAGTGCAGGCAGTGCAGGCACGGACGCCGACACGTCGACGGGGCTCACTTCGACAGAACTCAGTGAAGGCAGCGCAGGCGGATTCGACGTGCTCACCGCCCGTGCGCGCATTGCCGCGCTCACGACGGAACTGCGGGCCAAGGAAGAACACCTTCAGACCGCCAACGAGGAACTGGAGACCTCCAACGAAGAGCTCACATCCTCGAACGAGGAGATGCAGTCGGTCAACGAAGAGTTGCAATCCACCAACGAGGAACTCGAGACTTCCAAGGAGGAGCTGCAATCGGTGAACGAGGAACTGGCCACGGTCAACGCCGAACTGCAAACCAAGGTGACGGATCTGTCGCGGGCCAACAACGACGTGAACAACCTGCTGGCCGGCACCGGCATCGGCACCGTCTTTGTGGATCATCAACTGCGCATTCTGCGCTTCACCCCCGCCGTCTCCCGGATCATCAACCTGATCCTGAGCGACGTCGGAAGGCCTGTGGGCCACGTCGTCTCCAACCTGGTCGGTTACGACCGCCTCGTGGCGGACGTGCAGTCGGTGCTCGACACCCTGGTTCCCAAAGAGGTGGACGTGCAGACCCTGGAGGGCGAGTGGTACACGCTGCGCATCATGCCCTACCGCACGATGGACAACGTGATCGAGGGCGCGGTGGTCACCTTCGTGGACATCACGAAGATTGTGCTGGCGCGGGAAACGTTGCGCCGTCTTACCGTGATCGTCGATGATGCCCGCGATGCCATCACCGTGCAGGACCTGGAGGGGCGCATTCTGGCCTGGAACCAGGGAGCGGTGAGGATGTATGGCTGGAGTGAAGCGGAGGCCCTGGTGATGAACGTCCGCGACCGGATCCCGGAGGGGCTGCGAGAGGAAGCGTTGGCCGCTGTACTGCGGCTCAGCCGGGCTGAAGTCATGGAGCCGTACCATACACAACGGATCACCAAAGATGGTGTGGTCGCTGACGTCTCGATGATCTCCACGGCTTTGGTGAACGAGGCCGGGCACGTGTATGCGATTGCGACAACGGAACGAGCGGGAGAATCACAGGTTGATTGAATGCTGGAGGGGCACCATCAACAACAAGGATAACCGACCCGAACAAGCCGCGGAACTGCGTCGGAAGGCCGAAGAGATCGCCCGGAGAAGAGCGGTCCCGTCGCCGAAACACGTCGCGGCCCTGTCCCCTGAAGAAAAGATGGTCCACGAACTCCTCGTGCACCGGATCGAGCTCGAGATGCAGAACGAGGAGCTGCGCCGGACGCAGGCGGAACTGGACGCCGCGCGGGAGCGCTATGTCGATCTCTACGACCTGGCGCCGGTCGGCTATTGCACGCTCAGCGAGCAGGGGCTGATCCTGGAGGCCAACCTCACCGCCGCGACCCTGCTCGGCGTGAACCGGAGCGCGCTGGTCAACCGGCCCTTTCCCCGGTTCATTCTCCCCGAAGACCAGGACGTCTACTACCTGCACCGCAAACATCTGTTCGAGACCGGTGAGCCGCAGGCGTGCGACCTGCGGATGGTGCAAGGGGACGCAACGGCATTCTGGGCGCACCTGGAGGCCACCGTCGCGCAGGATGCCACAGCCGGACCCGTGTGCCGCGTCGCGATCAGCGACGTCACCGACCGCGTGCGCGTGGAGAAGGAGAAGGCGGAACTCGAGGCCAGGAACAGGCGGCTTCAGAAGGCCGAGAGCCTGAGCCGGATGGCCGGAGCCATCGCCCACAACTTCAACAACCAACTCCAGGCGGTGCTGATGAACCTGGAACTGGCCCGGGGCGACCTGCTCCAGGATGCGGGCCCGGCCGCAAGAGTGACCGGGGCCATGATCGCGGCCAGGCAGGCGGCGGAGATGAGCGAGTTGATGCTGACCTACGTCGGACAGGCTCACGCTGTACGTGAGTCGATGGATCTGTCCATCGCCTGCAGCCGGTGGCTGTCCCTGCTCCGGGTAGCCTTGCCGAAGCACGTAGTCCTGGAGATCGATCTGGCCTTCCCCGGGCCGACCATCCGCGCGAACGCGGAGCAGGTGCAACAGGTCCTCACCCATCTGGTCACCAACGCCTGGGAGGCCGACGGCGCGGGCCGGGCCGAGATTCAGGTGACTGTCAAGGCGGTGACCGCGGCGGAAGTCCCGCTCGCGCACCGCGTCCCCCCGGACTGGCAGCCGCAGGGGCCTGCCTTTGCGTGTCTGGAAGTGGTGGACTACGGCCCGGGAATCGCGGAGGCCGACATCGAGAAGATCTTCGACCCGTTCTTCTCCAGCAAGTTCACCGGACGGGGCATGGGCCTGGCCGTGGTCCTGGGGATCGTGCGGGCGCACGGCGGGGCCGTCACGGTGGAGAGCACACCGGGCAGCCGGAGTGCCTTCCGGGTCTACCTGCCGGTGTCTGAGGGAGGAGTTCGCGCCGGAAAGTGATGGGAGTCTCCAATGAACAACAAGGACAACCGACCCGGCGAAGCCGCCGAACTGCGCCGGCGGGCCGAAGAGGCGGCCCGGTCGTCGGAAGACCTGGAGACCCTGTCGCCCGAGGACACCCGGCGGATCCTTCACGAACTGCGGGTGCACCAGATCGAGCTGGAGATGCAGAACGAGGAACTGCGCCGGGCGCAGGTGGAACTGGGCGCCGCCCGGGCGCGGTATTTCGACCTCTACGATCTGGCGCCCGTGGGTTACGTCACCTTGAGCGAACAGGGGCTGTTCGTGGAGACCAACCTGACTGCCGCGACCCTGCTCGGCGTGAACCGAAGCGCGCTGGTCAAGCAGCCAGTCAGCCGGTTCATCCTCGAGGAGGACCACGACATCTACTACCGGCACCGCAAGCGGCTCTTTGAAACCGGCGCCCCGCAGGCGTGCGATCTGCGGATGGTGAACAACGACGGCACCGCATTCTGGGCGCGGCTCGAGGCCACCACCGCGCAGGACGCCGACGGCGCGCCCGTGTGCCGCCTCGTGCTGAGCGATATCACCGAGCCCAAGCGGGCCGAGGCGGCGCTGCGGGAGAGCAGAGAAGCGTACCGGGCGCTGGTGGAAACGCGGGCCGAGGCGGCGCTGCGCGAGAGCAAAGAGACGTACCGGGCGCTGGTGGAAACGCTACCGGACATTGTGATCCGCTTCGACCGTGGCGGGCGCCACCTGTTCGTCTCCGACAACGTCAGGGACGTGGTCGACCTTCAGGCGGCGCAATTCATCGGCAAGACCCACCGCGAGCTGGGGTTCCCCGACGCGCAGTGCCGAGTCTGGGAGGAGACCGTCCGGAACGTGTTCGACAGCGGCTCCCCCTTCGAGACCGAGTACAGGTTCGAGGGCAAACGGGGCCCGGTGATTTACAACTGGCGGCTCGTGCCCGACCGGGACGCGCAGGGAGTGGTCCGGTCCGTGCTCTCTCTGAGCCGCGACATCACCGCCCAGCGCCGGGCGGAGGAGGACTACCGGACGCTGTTCCGCGAGATGCTGGACGGCTTCGCGCTGTACGAGATCATCTGCGACGAGCACGCAGAGGCGGCGGACTACCGCTTCCTCGCCATCAACCCGGCCTTCGAGCGCATGACCGGGCTGAAGGCGGAAGACGTCGTGGGCAGGACCGTTCTGGAGGTGATGCCCGGCATCGAGCCGCCCCGGATCGAGACATACGGCAAGGTGGCCCTCACGGGCGAACCGGCGTTTTTCGAAGACCACTCCACCGAACGGAAGAGGGATTTCCAGGTGACGGCGTTCCGGCCCGCGCCGAATCAGTTCGCCTGCATCCTCTCCGACATCACCGAGCGCAAGCACGCCGATCTGGCGATGCGCGAGAGCGAGCAGCGCTTTCGCTTCGCGGTGCACAGCACCGCCGCCGGCTACTTCCGCCTCGACGCCGAAGGCCGCTGGGAAGACGTGAACGACGCGTGGCTGGCGATTCACGGGTACCAGGACCGCGCCGAGGTCATCGGCCGGCCGTTCGCGCTGACCCAGGTGGACGAAGACCTGTACGCCGCGGGGCGGATCGTCGCGCGCCTCCTGAGCGGGGAAGGGGTGCCCTCCGGCGAGTTCAGCCACCGGAGGAAGGACGGCACCGTCGGCCATCACACCTACTCGGTGGGGCCGATCGTCCACGAAGGCCGGGCGGTCGGGGCCGAAGGGTTCATCATCGACATCACCGACCGCCGTCGCACCGAGGCGGCGTTGAACGCCAGCCAGGAACAGCTGCGGCACGCCCAGAAGATGGAGGCGGTGGGACGGCTGGCCGGCGGTGTCGCGCACGACTTCAACAACATGCTGACGGCCATCCTCGGCTACAGCAGTTACCTGCTGGACGGCCTCGCCCCGGACGCGCCGCTGCGCGGGCCGATTTCCGAGATCCAGAAGGCCGGGCAGCGGGCGGCCGCGCTCACGCGCCACCTGCTGGCCTTCAGCCGCAAGCAGGTGCTGTCGCCCGCCGTCCTGGACGTGGGCCAGGTGATCGCCGACGTCCAGAAGATGATCTCGCGGGTCATCGGCGAACACATCAAGGTGGTGTGCAAGGACCAACCGGAGCACCTCCTGGTGGAGGCCGACCGGGGGCAGTTGGAGCAGGTGCTGCTGAACCTTGCCGTCAACGCGGGCGACGCGATGCCAGGCGGCGGCCGGCTGCTCATCGAGGCCCGTCGAGCCACCGGCGATCACCACTTCGCGCAGGCGCACCTCGGCGTGACGCCGGGCGACTACGTCGAGATCGCGGTCACCGACACCGGCACGGGCATGACGCCGGAAGTCTTGTCGCACCTGTTCGAACCCTTCTTCACGACGAAAGCAGTCGGGAAGGGCACCGGGCTGGGCCTGTCCACGGTCTACGGCATCGTCAGGCAGAGCAACGGCCACATCGTCGTCGAGAGCGAGGTGGGGCGTGGCAGTGCGTTTTCGGTGTACCTGCCGC
>Ga0315273_10009612_pt1 | contig 12276 bp, 8 predicted proteins | sample YL17G02_0_MG_FD_205753 | JGI IMG/M metagenome (GOLD analysis project Ga0315273, IMG submission 205753) | Sediment microbial communities from Yellowstone Lake, YNP, Wyoming, USA - YL17G02_0 | ecosystem: Environmental > Aquatic > Freshwater > Lake > Sediment | place: USA: Wyoming | collected... | reverse complement strand
TCGCGTTCCAGGCGGCGCGGGGGCATCTGCGGCGTTGGCGCTCCTCGACGATGACCACCGACATCACCTGCGTCGCGCCGCCTTGCATCTGCCCCCGTGGCGCCCGGAACGCGGCCCCTCCTAAATCTCAGACGGGCTCCTGGACCGGCCGCGCCTGGTATTATCAGGTTTTTTTGCGTGCGTCCGCGGGTCACCACTTTGTTTATGTAGAAAGCGGCGTCAGGATCGCCGATGCATCGCGCGCGCCGCGAACCCGAAATGGGGAGAATCTAAAAAATCGGGGTCTGACCCCGAGATTTTAGTTTTTGGGGGGGTGACAAGATGGATAACGGATTTCCTTCACGACCTCATCGACTCTTGCAGCGAGGCCGATGTCCCTGAGCATACGGGAACGAATCCGTTTGCTTGCCAGAGTTACCGCACCGGGTGATCTGCCAACAAAGGCGGCTATTTCTTCGATTCTCAGGACAGTGGCGGATCTGAGGATATACATGAGGAGCCCGCGTCGTTGACACTGGGTAAAATCTGCAAAGGATTGCTCAACGGTCAGCTGGATGCTATGCATATCGGGCGCCAGGGTTGCCCTCTCGAGTGACCGCAGAACTGATTCAGCGCGCCTGTGACTAGATCTTCTCAGCAATAACCTGATCCGATCGATGAAAGATTTGCTGCCGAAGGCCAATCCTCCCATGGCGTTTTGGATCGGATTAGTGACCTCGGCCTCTGATTCGACGAATGCCTGATATTCTCCTGCATTACCAAAGCAGCCGAGAGTCTTCTCTGTATTTACCCAATCAACAATGCACCTCCCACCCACAAAGCTGCTATAGCTTGACCAGGGATAATACTGAAAACAGGGCACGATTTTGGCACGGTAAGGGTTTAGATGGATGTACCTGGAGCAGGTTAGGAAGTAGTTTCCGTCCTCAACCAAAATTGGCTTAAATCTTCCCTGCCAAAGATGCCCTACCCGGTCGTGGCGCCTGTTGAGGTGCTGAGCATGCCTACCCAAAACAGCCTGCATCCACCTCCCCAGCTCTCCCATCGGTGTCTCAGTCAGAAGATGGATGTGATTTGGCATCAAACAGAAGGCGTGAATAATGAGGACCCCCTTTTTTACTGTCTGGCCCAGAAATTCCAGAAATACACGCCGGTCCTCGATGTCAAAAAAGGTGTCCATTCGAGCGACACCCCTGGCAGTGACGTGATATAGCGCTCCTGGGAACTCAATTCGCGGTGGTCTAGACATGCCCTATCAAAGTGCCCGCGATCGAAATGAGCCAACTTTTCGCATCCCCCGCAAAAATTAAAATGTTGGGGTCAGACCCCGATTGATTACAATAGCGGGCCATGAAGACCTGCAAATGGTTTCTGTGGGCAATCCTGCTCGCACTGTCGACGACCGTATTTGCCGCTGACGATCCTGCCCCCGAGGCGTTCCGGGTTCGCAAAATGACTCCTGCGCCCGGCCCGCGCATTACTCCCTACCTCGCATACCAGGTGGACCTGGCCTGGCAGCAGGATGCGGCGCGGCAGGCTGAGTTGGAGAGGATCGGCAGCGAAGCGGACCTCATCAAAATTCAGGCCCGATTGCGGCAAAGCCTGCTGGACTCGATCGGCGGTTTGCCCCGGGAGAAAACCCCTCTCAACCCGCGGATCGAGGGAACCGTCGCGCTCGCCGGGTACCACATCGAAAAAATCGTCTTCGAAAGCCTGCCGAAGTTCTATGTAACGGCCCTGCTCTATGTGCCGAACACCCCTGTGACGCGCAGGCCGGCCGTGCTGGTTGCATGCGGCCACACGACCAACGGGAAGATCGGCTATCAGTATCTTTGCCACCGGCTGGCAAAGCGCGGCTATGTCGTGCTTTGCTGGGACCCCGTCGGGCAGGGCGAGAGAAGCCAGTTCTGGGATGCGGCGGCTGCGAAAAGCCGCTACAACCTGGTCTGCGGCGAACACGCCGTGATGGGCAATGTGGCCTATCTTGCAGGGACCAGCCTGGCGCGCTGGGAAATCTGGGACGGGATGCGTGCCCTGGATTACCTGCTCACGCGCCCGGAAGTCGATCCCGGGCGCATCTCCATTACCGGGACCAGCGGAGGGGGTTTCCAGTCTTCACACATCGGCGCCCTCGATGATCGCATCAAAACCATCGTTCCTTCCTGCTACATCAGTGCGCTCCCCATGCGGATGTACAACCGCATCTTCAGAGATCCCGACAGCGATCCGGAACAGGATCTGTTCCGGATGGTGTCCGGCGGCGTCGACCACCCCGGCCTCCTGCTGCTCTGCTATCCGCGGCCGGTGTTCGTCGCAGCCGCCGTGGAGGATTTTTTCCCCATCGAGGGGACGAGGAAAACGATGCGCTCGGTGGAAGCGGTGTTCCGCAAGCTCGGCCACCCGGATCGCATCGATCACGTCGAGGGTTACCATAGCCACAAGTTCTCTCCGGAAAATCTCGAAGCCGCGTTCGCCTTCCTGGACCGCCATAACGGCATGCCGGCGGGGCAGTCCTTCCCGGCCGAAGAGAAGCTCGAGGACAAGGCGCTCTGGTGCACACGTTCGGGACAGATCGCGGTCGATATCAAGGACGGCCGGTCGGTACTGGACCTGGTCCGCGAATATTGGGCGGATCGGAAGGACCGCGTCTCCGTCAATCTGGCAAGCGCTTACCGGGGCGAACAATATCCTGGTGTCGACAAGTGGCGGGTGGTCCCTTTCGGCGGTTATTCCGCTCCCCGCGAGATTGCCTGGGAATCCGCAGGCAGTTCGACCGCCGACGGACTGGTGGTCGATCGCTGGCTCCTGCACCACAGCAGGCAGCTGTCGGTTCCACTGCTGGACATCCATGCCAGCGGACAAGCGGGAGGGAAGGCCGTCCTTTGGTTCAGCGCCCTCGGTAAGGTCGGACCAAGGGTTTGGAAAGAGGTGAGGGACCTGACAGGACAAGGTTATCGAATCCTTTCCTTCGATTTCCGGGGGCAGGGCGAGGACCGCATGCTCTATAGAACGGACTCGGCCGAAGACCCGAGACTCGCGCCGGAGGCCTTTGACCTGGCTTACGTCAGCCCGCTCTCTGGTGTTCTGGCGAACTACGTTTACAACTCTCTTCTCACCGGCCGGCCCTATTTCCTCCAGATGATCGAGGACGCGGAGATCGTGACGCGTTTTGCCCGCGAGAAAATCAAAGCGGAGCAGATCCAGGTCACGGCGCGCGGCGAGCCCTACACCCTGGCCAGGGCAATTGCCGACGCGATCCCCGGAGTTGCGTTGATCGAAAGGCCCGGCGAGAAGAGACTGCTCTGGTCGGATATTGTGGACCAGAAACGCGAGCTCTGGCCCATCCAATACCTGTTCCCCGGCGGCGCCTACGTCCGCTGATGGGAGGTCAGCTCCATGCCCGGACACACCCGCATCAAAAGCATTCTTTTATTTTTAGCGGTTTCGTTCTGCCTCCCGGCTCAGGAGCGGCCGATCGATCCCACCTTCCTGCGCCGCTTTGTTCCATCCCTGAAGGAGAAGGCGGCGGATCTCACCACGTCGACCTGTCGTTACAAGCCCATTTTCGGCGCCGGCGATCCGGAGGCGAGAATTCTGCGCGGCATCGTCCGCTTCGGCGAAATATCATTGGATCCCGGCGGCGCCAGCGCTGAAGTGGAGTATGCGGCCGAAGAGCAGGTTTACGTGGTACTGGAAGGGGAGGGGATTTTGCTCTATGGCGCGGAAAAAATCCCGGTGCGGGAACAGGACTTTGCATATCTGCCGCCGGGCATCCGCCATGGGGTGGCAAATCCTTCGAGCCGAACCTGCCGGCTGATTGTCATGGGATTCCGAATCCCGGCAGGCGTCCGGACCGTTCCGCCCCCGAAGCCGCTCCTGGCCAATATCGGCGACGTTAAAAAGGAGGTCGTGGCCAGCCATCCACCCACCACACTCTACCAACTCCTCATGGGCGACACGCAAAGCAAGCGTGACAAACTCGCGGCAGCCAATGTGCTCACCAGCCTCTTTGTCATGGAATTTGCGCCCGGCGGCACGAACATTCCTCACCACCATGAGCGCGAAGAGGAGATATACCTCGTTCTGAACGGGTACGGCGAAATGGTGGCAGGATGCGGAATGGATGGCATCGAGGGGCGGTATCCGGCCAGGGCGGGCGACGCTTACTTCTTTCGACTGAATTGCACGGTGGGCTTTTACGCCGGCAATAAACCCGGAGAGGAAAAGGCGCGCATCCTGGCGGTGCGGTCGCTGTTTCCATCAAACTCCCGCTAGTGTGGTGCGTCGCAGGTTTTGGCGTGCTTAGTACGCCGCCTCATAAATGCGGCAACGTTTTTTGGAGTGCGGCGTCATGCCGCCGCTTTCTGGATGTTGGGTGCTGGGTACTGGGTGTTGGTGAACAGAATGCGAATTGAACGGCCTAAACGACTTTGTGCAGATTCGATTCAATACCCAAGACCCAAGACCCAAGACCCAGGACCCAAAACCCAACACCCAAAACCCAAGACCCAAAACCCAAGACCCAGAAAGCGGCGTCATGCCGCCGCACTCCAAAACAGGAGGCATCATGTCCGAGCTGACTCGACGGAAAATGCTGCAGACGTCGACCGGTGCGCTGTCATTCGCATCGGCGTTCAAGACTCCCGGCGCGTCCGGGAGCGAACAGGCCCCGGCTCCCGGCGGCGTCAACACCCGCTCTGCCCCCAGTGCGCTGAAGATCACGGACATGCGGGCATGCACTGTCGCGGCCAATTATGACTACCCGATCATCCGAATCGACACCAACCAGGGCGTATATGGACTCGGCGAAGTCCGCGATGCCGGAGTGAAGGGAATCGCCCTGGTGCTCAAAGCGCATCTTCTGGGAAAGAATCCCCTGCAGATCGAGTCGATTCTGGACAGCGTTCGTCAATTCGCAGGCCAGGGCCGCATGGGAGGTGGATACAGCGCAGTGGACATGGCCCTGCACGATATTGCGGGCAAGGTTTACGGCGTCCCGGCATGGCGTCTCGTGGGGCCCAAATACCGGGATCGCATCCGCATTTACTGCGACACCACCGGGCACAAGGACCCGAAGATCTACGGCGAGCGGATGCTCAAGCGTAAAAACATGGGGTTCACTTTCTTTAAGATGGATCTTTACACCAGCATGGTCGCCGATCGTCCCGGCGCGGTGCACCAGAACGGAGCGGCTACCGACAAGGGGCTCAAGTACCTCTGTGAGTACATCGCAGCGGTGCGCGATGCGATCGGATGGGAAGCCCCGCTGGGCGCAGATCACTTCGGCAGGCTGTCCGTGAACGACTGCATCCGTTACGCCCGGGCATTCGAGTCTTACCAGTTGGCATGGGCGGAGGATTTCATCAGCTATAAGGATTGGCGGGGATTCAAAACCATTTCCGACGCCACCACCACCCCCATCCTGACAGGCGAGGATGCATTCGGGCTGGAGGAAGGGTTCCAGGCTCTGATCGAAAACCGTGCGGTGGACATCATTCAGCCGGACCCCGAGACTTCCGGCGGTTTGAAGGAAACTAAAAAGATCGCGGATTATGCGGACATGCACGGCATACCAACAGTGCTCCATTTCGCGGGGTCACCGGTGGGATGCATGGCAGCGGTTCATCTGGCCGCGACGCTCAAGAATTTTATCGTGATGGAGAATCACGCCATCGACATGCCTTGGTGGGGTGATCTTGTCAAAGGTCCGGCAAAACCGATCGTTCAAAACGGCTATATCCCGGTGCCGGAAACGCCGGGTCTGGGTGTGGAGTTGAATGAGCAGGTCATCAAAGAGCACCTGCGCTATCCCGGGTATTTTGAGCCCACTCCGATGTACGACGATTTCATCGTCTCGGGTTATCGCCGGGCCGGCCCGTGGCCGCATTTTGACGAAGACGGCAATTATGTTAATGCCGTGACCTACTAGTCTTTTCCCGTGATATGGTTGGCGGGCTTTGATCCGACACAGCTGGCGGGGCATGGCCGCAACAAAAACTTGGAACCGCAGATGCATGCAGATAAACGCGGACATACATTTTATTTGTCTGCGTTTATCTGCATGCATCTGCGGTTACAAAATATTAACCAGCCGGGCCAGGGCGCTCCGGCAGGCAAAGGAGAAGGGAAATGCGAATCGAACATGCTGGAATCCAGGTCAAGGAGCCCGCAAAAATGGCGGATTGGTACATCGCCAATCTCGGGTTCAAGTGCGTGCGCTCAGCCGATGCGCCGGTGCCGGTTCGATTTATCGCGGATGAAAGCGGAAAGGTAATGCTGGAGGTTTACTTCAACCCCGATGTGCACGTTCCAGACTATGCAGGCATGGATCCTCTGCTTTTGCATATGGCGTACGTGTGCAGCGATCCGGGGCCGACCGCGGACCGGCTCGTCCGCGCCGGGGCCAGCCTCATTTCGGGTCCCGAGATCAAGCCCAACGGCGACGAGCTGGTCATGCTGCGCGACCCGTGGGGCCTGCCGATCCAGTTGTGCCGCCGCGCAAACCCGATGGTGTAGCGCAGCGCGGATCTGTAACCTATGGTATCGACAGAGCCGCGACCGTGAGGGCGCGGTTAAGGATATGAGACGCGCTGCTCTAAGACACCGCTTGCTCGAGACGGTCGGCGAGGGTGCGCAGAACTTTGACGCGCGCGAAGAGCTTGTCGTTGGCCTCGACCAGCGTCCAGGGCGCGATGCGAGTGCTGGTACGCTCGGCGATATCATTCACCCCCTGTTCGTAAGCGTCCCACCTCTTGCGGTTGCGCCAGTCCTCGTCCGTCAGCTTCCACTTCTTGTAGGCAGTGGTCTCGCGCTCCTTGAAGCGCCGGTACTGCTCTTCGTTGGTGATGTGGAGCCAGTACTTGACCAGGACAATGCCGTGCCGGACCAGCTGCTCCTCGAAGTGGTTGATCTCGGCGTAGGCGCGCATCCATTCGTTTTCCGCGGCGAAACCTTCCACGCGCTCCACCAGGACGCGCCCGTACCAGCTGCGGTCGAAGATCGTGACGCGCCCGGCGCGCGACAGGTGGCGCCAGAATCGCCACAGGTAGTGGTGAGCCTTCTCCTCGTCGGTGGGCGCGGCGATGGGGATGATCTGATAGTCATGGGCGTCGAGAGCGGCGGTCAGGCGGCGCACGGCGCCTCCCTTGCCCGCGGCGTCCCAGCCCTCGAACACCAAAATGACCGAGGTCCCGTTTTCTTTTGCTTTGCGGAAGAGGGTGTTCACGCGCCCCTGCTGCTTCTTGATCTCCGTGTTGTAGGTCTCCCGCGTCAGGGCCTGGGTCATATCCAGCGACTGGAGAATGGTTGGCCCCTTGGTGAAGGCGGTGTTTTCCTTCTCGGGTTTTTTCTTCTTCGACTCTTTCTTTGCGGGTGAAGGAGCGGCGTTTTTCCTCTCCTCGGCGCAAAGGAGGTGTTTTTCGATCGCGTCGCGCACCACCGTGGCGACCGTGAGGGAGCGGTAGCGTTCGTCCACCCCCTCAACGATGGTCCAGGGGGCCTGCCCCGTGCTGGTGCGCATGATGGCCCGCTCCGCCGCCGCGACGAAGCGGTCGTATTTGCGCCAGTTCTTCCAGTCTCTCTCGGTCACCCGCCAGCTTTGGAGCGGATCCTTTTCGAGCTCCTTGAAGCGCTTGGCCTGCGCCTTCTTGCTCATGTGCATCCAGAACTTGAGGATCAGCGTCCCGTCGTCCGCAAGGGCCTTTTCGAAGGTCACGATACTGTCCAGAGCCTCATCGAACAACGCCTGGTCGATTTTTCCGTGCACGCGTTCCAGCACGGGGCGCGAATACCAGGAGCTGAGAAACATGCCGATCTTCCGCTCGGGCGGCAGATCGCGCCAGTAGCGCCAGAACTCCGGCCGCTCGCGCTCCTCCTCGGACGGCTGGCCGTAGGCATGGGTGACAATCCAGCGCGGGTCCATCCATTCGTTGAGAAGGTTCACTGTTTCATGTTTGCCGGCGCCGTCGACTCCGGCGAAAACGATGGCGACCGGAAAGTCGGCCAACCGCAGATGCTGCTGCAGCTCGAGCAGCTCCATTCTCAGTTTGGGGGCTACTTTGCCGAATTCTTTTTTAGGAACTTCGTGTCCCAACTCAGCAGCTTCGAACATGATTTTGGCCTCAGGTGTAAACAGCTTACTTGAATTCTCATCGGCCGCCAATCCTTCGCGCATAAGTCCGCATCTTGAACGCCTCGAGGCCGTAGTCGGGAATGGCGTCACCCGAAGCTGTGAAAAAAAGATGACGTCCGCCGCTCCCTCACGGTCGCGGCTCTGAAAGCCGGGCCAAATCAGAGCCGCGCGCGTTAGCAGTCGGCGGGAAATGCTGCCTCATCGATTTTTTCGCAGCGTCCCGGCCCCGGGTTTTGCATTAGAATGGGCTGCGCCAAACTTCTTCCACAGGAGGAATCCGATGTCCCGTGTATGCGCCGCCTTCGCCCTGCTTTTTGCCGCTGCCCTTCCGGCTGCGGATGCCAACGGCCCTCTGCTTCTGCAGCAGCCCGCCGTCTCCAGGACCCAAATCGCATTCGTATTCGCGGGAGATCTCTGGACTGTTCCCCGTGAAGGCGGAAAAGCGGAGCGATTGACTGCCGGCGCCGGCCGAGAGTACGGCCCGCAGTTTTCGCTCGACGGCACTCAAATCGCCTTCACGGGTGAATACGACGGCAACGTGGATGTCTTCGTGATTCCGGCCGCGGGCGGGGTGCCGAAACGCCTGACCTGGCATCCGGCATCCGATGAAGTTCTCGGCTGGACTCCCGACGGAAAGAAGATCCTCTTCACCTCAAGCCGCACTTCCTACTCGCGTATTGCGAAGCTTTTCACGGTTTCACCCGAAGGCGGCCTGGCAGAGGAACTCCCCCTCCCGATGGGCTACGAGGGCGCCTACTCGCCGGACGGCGCACAGGTCGCCTATGTGCCAATTCGCCGGGCCTTCTCCACCTGGAAACGCTATCGCGGCGGCACGGCTACCCCGGTCTGGATCGCCAGTCTGCAGAACAGCCACATCGAAAAAATTCCGCGCGAGAATTCCAACGACTACAACCCGATGTGGACTGCCGGGAAAGTCTGGTTCCTTTCGGATCGCAACGGGCCGGTGACTTTGTATTCCTTTGATCCCAAAACCAAAAAAGTCGCGCAAGCCATCGCGAACACCGGCCTCGACCTGAAATCGGCGTCCGCCGGACCTGACGCGATCGTGTATGAGCAGTTCGGCTCGATCAACCTTTACGACCCGAAATCCGGCAAGACGAAGCAGGTGCCCATCACCCTCACCGGCGATTTCCCGGAGCTGCGCGAGCGGCTGGTGCGCGTCGGCCAGCGTCTGACCACTGCGCGGGTCTCGCCCAATGCTGCCCGCGCAGTTTTCGAGGCGCGGGGAGAGATCCTCACCGTTCCGGCCGAGAAGGGGGATGCGCGGAACCTGACGAACACCGCGGGCGTAATGGAGCGCCAGCCCTCCTGGTCTCCCGATGGAAAGTCCATTGCGTTCTTTTCAGACGAATCCGGCGAATACCTGCTCCACATCAAGAGCCAGAACGGAATGGGCGACCCGGTGAAGATCTCGCTCGGGGAACAGCCCGGCTTTTATTTCACTCCGCAGTGGTCCCCCGACTCCAAAAAGATCGCCTTCGTCGACTCCCACCTCACCCTCTGGTTTATCGACGTCAACGACAAGAAGCCGGTCAAGGTGGATAAGGATCCTTATTGGGGCGTCGCTTCCATCTCGCCGTCGTGGTCTCCCGATTCGAAGTGGATCACCTACTCACGCCGCCTGAGGAACTATCTGGGCGCGGTCTTCGTCTATTCTGTCGCCGACGGCAAATCGACACAGGTCACCGATGGCATGAGTGACGCCCGCAATCCCGTCTTCGACAAAGAGGGCAAGTATCTGTATTTCACCGCTTCAACCGACATCGGCGCCGCGTTGCAGCCCGACATTCACTCGTTCTCGCACCCCAGTTCCAGAAGCGTTTACCTGGCCGTACTGGATAAGACTCTCCCCTCGCCGCTCGAGCCGGAAAGCGATGAGGAGAAAGCCGCCGACGAGAAGAAGCCCGAGGAAGCGAAGAAACCCGACGCCGCCAAGCCTGAGGCCTCCAAGCCCGATGCGGCAAAACCCGACGCCGCCAAGCCCGACACGGCCAAAAAGGACGTGGTGGTCAAAATCGACTTCGAAAACATCCTGCAGCGTATCATCGCACTGCCGATGCCGCCGCGGCGCTACGTCGATCTGCAGGCCGGCAAAACCGGTGTGCTGTTTGCCGTCGAGTCGCCGGGATTCGCGCCGGGCCAGCCCGGCGGGCAGGGCAATACGGTGCATCGCTACGATCTCAAAGCCCGGAAATCCGATGTCGCGATTTCCGGGGTCGGATTTTTCGAAATCGCCCAGAACGGGGAGAAGACCTTCTACAGGCAAGGCGATCGATGGTACATCGCCCCCCTCAGGCCGATGGCTACCGCCGCGGGCGCTCCTGGAGGGGCGGGGGCGCCGGCTGCGGGCGGCGCGCCGGGCACCGGACCGGGTGGTCCCACCCCGCTCAATACCGACGCGCTGGAGGTGCGCGTCAATCCGCGCGAAGAATGGAAGCAGATGTATCATGAGGCCTGGCGTCTGGAACGCGATTTCTTCTACGATCCCAACTTCCATGGCCTGGATCTCAAGGCTGCGGAAAAGAAATACGAACCCTACCTGGCCGGCATCGTCTCCCGCGCTGATCTGAACTATCTCTTCGCCGAAATGCTCGGGGAAATGACGGTGGGCCATCTCAGCGTCGGAGGCGGTGATCAGCCGGAAGTCCGGCGCATTCCAACCGGGCTCCTGGGGTGCGACTACAAGATTGAAAACGGCCGTTACCGGTTTGCCCGCATTTATAACGGCGAGAACTGGAACCCGGAACAGCGCGCGCCGCTCACACAGCCGGGTATCAACGTCGCCGCGGGAGAATACCTTCTTGCCGTGAACGGCCGCGAACTGCGGGCCGTCGACAACGTTTACTCGTTTTTCGAGGCCACGGCAGGCAAGAGCGCCAGGCTGAAAGTCGGGCCGAATCCCGACGACACAGGATCCCGTGAAGTCACGGCGGTCCCCGTGTCCTCGGAAGTCCAACTGCGCCACCTCGCCTGGATCGAGGACAACCGCCGCAAGGTGGACCAGATGACGGGCGGACGGGTTGCCTATGTTTATATGCCCGACACCTCCTTTGGCGGCTACACTAATTTCAACCGGTATTTCTATGCGCAGGTCGGCAAAGAAGGCGCCATCGTCGACGAGCGTTTCAACGCCGGTGGCAATCTGGCAACCGATATCATCGAAATGCTGCAGCGCAAGCTCATGAGCATGGTGGCCACGCGCGACGGCGAGCTCGAGCAGCAGCCGCAGGGCGCGATTTTCGGACCCAAGGTGATGATGATCAACGAATTCGCAGGCTCGGGGGGCGACGCCATGCCTTGGTATTTCAAACGGGCCGGCGTCGGCAAACTGATCGGAAAGCGGACCTGGGGCGGCCTGGTGGGCCGGGCGTATGCGCCGCCGCTTATGGACGGCGGGTTTGTGACCGCGCCCGGTTCCGGCGTCTTCAACCCGATGACCGGGCAATGGGAGGTCGAGAACATCGGAATTGCCCCGGACATCGAAGTTGAACTCGATCCCGAAATCGTGCGCCAGGGTAAGGACCCCCAGCTGGAGAAGGCGGTCGAGGTTGTCATGGCTGAGCTGACCAGGTCGCCGCTGCCCAAACCCAAGCGGCCGCCCTACCCGAACTATCACAAAAAATGAAGGCGGGATGAAAAATGAAACCACAGATGAACACGGATAAACCTGGAGCGGCATAGCCGCAACCAAAAACACTAACCGCAAAGACCGCGAAGAATCGGCTCTCCAGGCATGTTTGGAGAATCGAGCTCGGCGGGATACGCTCCTCCGCTCAACGCATGGACGGCCTCCGGCAAGCGCCCTGAACCGGGTGTTGAGGGAAAACGCATCGACCGTTTCAACCAGGTGATTGGACCGTGCACGATGCGCTTTCCCTCAACACACGGTTCAGGGCGCTGGCGCGCGCAGCGCGCGTCCATGCGTTGAGCGGAGGAGCGTATCCCGCCGTGGTCGAATTCCTTTGCATAGCAAGTCTGTAACTTCTTGTTATTTTGGGAAGATTTTAGGCTGCTTTTAAAACCGCCAGATCTTTTTGTCTAAAGGTTAACGAAGTCGACGCGACCAATTGCCCTTTTTCGGTCAACCTATAGTACTTAGTTCGCGAAACCTTTTTGATCAATCC
>Ga0315273_10009611_pt1 | contig 12277 bp, 11 predicted proteins | sample YL17G02_0_MG_FD_205753 | JGI IMG/M metagenome (GOLD analysis project Ga0315273, IMG submission 205753) | Sediment microbial communities from Yellowstone Lake, YNP, Wyoming, USA - YL17G02_0 | ecosystem: Environmental > Aquatic > Freshwater > Lake > Sediment | place: USA: Wyoming | collected... | reverse complement strand
CGGGGCCAGCGGCCCGCGATCCATCCACAGGAGACTTAAATGGCAAAGAAGAGTTCCGCACCGACCAAGTCCGACATCCTTGCGGCGATCTCCAAGGACACCGGGCTGTCCAAGAGGCAGGTCAGTTCCGTATTCGACTCGCTCGGAACGGTCATCAAGAAGAGCCTGAAGGGCCACGGCCTGTTCACGCTGCCGGGCCTCGCGAAGATGAAGGTCGTGAAGAAGCCGGCGACCAAGGCTCGCGAGGGCGTGAATCCCTTCACCGGCGAGAAGATGACCTTCAAGGCCAAGCCGGCCAGCAAGAAGGTCCGCGTCATGCCTCTCAAGAACCTGAAGAGCATGGTGAACTGAGCCGACTCGGTTTCCGGGCGGGGCGGCCTCGTGCCGCCCCGGTCCTGACCTTCTCCGCCGCCCCCGTCCCGGGGACACGGCCTCAGCCGGAAAAGGCTGATTTTCCCGACAGAAATCCGATGGCCACGGTGCGCAGCTCGCCGAGCCTGCCGTGGAAGAAATGTTCCGCGCCTCGCATCAGAGCGAATTCAGGCGGCGGGACGTAGCCCGCGACCCACGCCTTCACGGTCGCGAAATCCACCAGGTCGTCGCGGTCGCCCTGCACCACCAGCCACGGGCAGGCCGGGCGTGCGACCGCGTCCACGAGCAGTCTGCCCACGGGCGGCGCAACGGTCACGAGTGCGACAGGCCGAGCGACCGGGCACGACTGCAGCGCCACCGCCGACCCGAATGAAAACCCGGCAAGCCACAGCGCTTCGCAGTGCCATCGTGCCCGCGCCCACGCGATCGCCGCGAGCGCGTCCTGGACCTCACCAGGCCCGCCGTCATAAACGCCCTCGCTCGCGCCGACGCCGCGGAAGTTGAATCGCACGGTCGGTACACCGAGCTCCTGCATCGCGCGCGCCAGGGCGTGGACGACCTTGTTCTGCATCGTGCCGCCGTGCAGCGGATGCGGATGGCAGACGACGCCGACGGCACGCGGCGGCGTGCCGGACGCCGGGTCGTCGACCCGGGCCTCGACGGACCCGGCCGGACCCTGGATGCTTGCCGGCTGAGGCACCGGCGGCCTGAAATCACCCTGCACCCCGCCCCCCGTCATCGGCGAGCCGGCAGTGTGCCAGAATCGCAGCCGCGCCCCGGCCCATGCATGCCGGGACCGGAGGAGAAGGCCATGCAGCTCACGTCCTCGAGCTTCACGCACGGGCAGCGGATTCCGGAGGAATTTGCCTTTGGCGTGCCGGATCCGGTGGCGCACCTGCGTCTCGGCCTCAACCGCAACCCGCACCTGCGCTGGACGGGCGTTCCGCCCGGCACGAAGTCGCTGGTGCTCACCTGCGTCGACACGGACGTGCCGACACGGGCGGACGACGTGAACAGGGAAGGCCGCGTCGTGCCGGCCTCGCTGCCCCGGGCGGACTTCCACCACTGGACGATGGTGGACATCGCACCCGCGGTGATCGAGATCGCAGCTGGCGCCTGCTCGGACGGGATCGTGCCGCGCGGTAAGCAATCGCCGCCCGGCCCGGCCGGCTCGCGCCAGGGACTCAACGACTACACGCTCTGGTTTGCGGGCGACGCGGACATGAGCGGGCAGTATTTCGGTTACGAGGGACCGTGCCCTCCGTGGAACGACGAGTTGCTGCACCACTACCACTTCGTGCTGTATGCGACGGACCTCGCGCGCTGCCCGGTGGAGGGCGCATTCACCGGGCCGCAGGTGGCGAAGGCGATCGCGGGTCACGTGCTCGCGGAGGCCCGGCTGACCGGCACCTACAGCCTGAATCCTGCGGTGGGGTGACGTGTCGGGCACGCCGCAGATGCCGAGTCGCCTATTTCTCCGCAGGCTCGCCGGGCCTGAAGTCGAGCGACGCCGAGTTGACGCAGTAGCGCAGCCCGGACGGGCGCGGTCCGTCGTCGAAGACGTGGCCAAGGTGTGCACCGCAGCGTGCGCAGGTGACTTCCTGGCGGACCATGCCGTGGCTCGCGTCGGTGCGTGCCACGACCCGGTCGCCCGCGAGCGGCAGCCAGAACGACGGCCAGCCCGATCCCGAGTCGTACTTGGTGTCGGAGGCGAACAGTTCCTGCCCGCAGCAGACGCACGCGTACACGCCGCGCTCGGCGTTGTGCAGGTAGCGCCCGGTGAACGGCGGTTCCGTGCCCTTCTCCTGGGTCACGCGCCGCTCCTCGTCGGTGAGGCCGCGGCGCAATGCGTCCGGGCCTGGCGGTTCTGGTTCGGTCACTTGCCCTTGTCGAACGCGCCCCGCGCCTTGTCGGCCCAGGTCTTGTAGCTCGCGACGCTGTAGAGCGACTTGGAGACGACGGCCTGCCTCGAGATCCTGCCCTGCTGCACGCGGACCCGGCCCAGCCAGTCGTTGTATGCATCCCAGCCGTCGGTGGCGGCGCCGAACTTCGAGCGTCGTGACGGCGTCGCGGCGGAACTCTCCGCTTCGACGGCGGCCTGCTCTTCGTCTGTTTTCTTCTGGTCGGTCATGGGTGCCAAGGCTCGATTGGCCTGCAGGCTACGGCGGCCGCCCCGCCGCGTCCGGTACTGGTTCACAGTTGGGCGAGTTCAGGCGACGACGCGGTAGCAGGGCCGGTAGTCGCCGCCGATGCGCATGCGGCGCTGGCGCACGAAGGACTCGAGCAGCGCATCGAGCGGCGCCAGCAGTTCCCGCTCGCCGTGGATCTCGAACGGCCCGTGCTCCTCGATCAGGCGGATTCCGTGCTCCTTGACGTTGCCCGAGACGATGCCGGAGAAGGCACGGCGCAACTGTGCGGCGAGCAGGTGTGGCGGGCGGTCGCGGTCGATCTCGAGCGTCGCCATCGCCGCGTGCGTGGCCTCGAAGGGCTGCTGCAGCCCGTGGTCGATGGCGAGCGTCCAGTTGTAATTGTAGGCGTCGCTGGTGCGGCGTCGGAACTCCCGCACTGCATCCATGCCGCGCAGCATCTCGCGCGCGGCCTCCGCCGAGTCGCCGATCACGATCCGGTAGCACTGCCCCGCGCGCGGTCCCAGCGTCGCGGCGAGGAACGCGTCGATCTGCGCGAAGTAGTCCCTGCTCTCCTCGGGGCCGGTGAACACCACCGGAAACGGTTGCTGCTCGTTCGCCGGGTCGAGCAGGATGCCCATCAGGTACAGGATTTCCTCGGCCGTGCCGGCCCCGCCCGGGAACACCACGATACCGTGCCCGGTGCGCACGAACGCCTCGAGCCGCTTCTCGATGTCCGGCAGGATCACCAGCTGGTTCACGATGGCGTTCGGCGGTTCCGCGGCGACGATGCCCGGCTCGGTAAGGCCGATGTAACGCCCGTCTTGGATGCGCTGCTTCGAGTGGCCGATGGTCGCGCCCTTCATCGGTCCCTTCATGGCGCCGGGGCCGCAGCCGGTGCAGACGTTCAGGCCCCGCAGACCGAGCTCGTAGCCGACGCGCTTGGTGTAGTCGTATTCCTCGCGGCCGATCGAGTGTCCGCCCCAGCACACGACGATGTCGGGCCGCACGCGCGGGCGGAGCACCCCGGCATTGCGCAGGATGCGGTAGACGGCGTTGGTGATGCCCTGAGACTCGCGCAACTCGAGGCTGCCGTGCTCGTAGACCTCGCCGTGGACGTAGAGCACGTCGCGCAGCACCGCGAACAGGTGCTCCTGGATGCCGCGGATCATCCGCCCGTCGACGAAGGCGCTCGCCGGCGCATTGCGCAGCTCGATCTTGATTCCCCAGGCCTGGCGCACGATGCGGATGTCGAAGTCCTCGTACCGCTCGAAGATCGCACGCGCGTCGTCGGTCTCCCCGCCGGCGTTCAGCACCGCGAGCGAGCAGCGCCGGTACAGTGCGTACAGGCCGCCTCGGGACGAATCGAGCAGGCGGTCCACCTCCTGCTGAGAGAGGTTCTCGAGGCTTCCGGTCGGCGTGACGCGGGCGTCGACGGAATCCGCCTCCTCGGTAGCGGCTATGGCCAAGTCGACGGGCTTCATCACGGGCGGATCTCGATCGGGATGCCGACCGCCGTGCGCAGCCAGATATCCACCATGTCGGAATTGCTGACCGCGATGCAGCCGTCGGTCCAGTCGCTGTTCGCGTAGTAGTCCGGCCGCTTGCGCGGCGTGTTCGGCTGCCCGTGGATCATGACCAGGCCGCCGGGTCGGGTGCCGAGTTCGCGCGCGCGGTCGCGGTCGGCCTGGTTCGGGTATGAGACCTTGAGCGACAGGAAGTAGTCGCTGTGCTGGTTGCGCGCGGCGATCTCGTAGACGCCCTCGGGCGTGCGGAAGTCGCCCTCGCGCTGCTTGGCGCCCGTGGGACTCAGCCCGAGCTTTACGGAATAGTCGGCGATGACGCGGTCGGAGCGCAGCAGGTAGAGCCGGCGCTCCGATTTCTTGACCAGCACGCGATCGGCCGGCTCGAGCCCCGGCGGGTTCGCGGCGACGGCATCGGCATAGGCGCCGCCGAAGGGCACGGTCGCCGCGGAGCCCGCCGTCGCGGCCGAGGCGCCAACTGCACCGGGCGTGGACATGACGGGGTTCGGCTCGACGGCAGTTGCGGCAGGCACTTCCGGCGCCGGCATCGTTTCGGACACCGCCGGCGGCGCGGCGTCCGGCATCCGCTTGCCGCTCGACACGGAGCCGAAGCCCTGGGCCGCGGCCCCGCCGGAGGATGCGGCCAGCAGGATCGCGAGCGCGACGGACGACAGGGAGGGTAACTTCATTGGGAGCGGATTATAGCCACGCTGGATCCCGCGAATAGCGGAACCGGTCGCATCGGCAAGTTGTGGCGTGTAATGTGACGCACCTCGAATTCGGCGGCGGGCCAACAGCTGCCAGGAGATGAAGATGAGTCGATCCTTCCTGCGGCGCGCCGGGCTAGCCGCTACCCTCGCTGCCGCGGTCCTGGCCTCACCTGTCACAATGGCGTCTGATACGCCGGTCGCCGCGGAGCCCGATGCGCCGGCGGCAACGGCCGCGGAGCCGCCCGACTCCGGCTTCCTGCCGGATTACTCGCTGTTGAAGCCGGTGAAGGACCCGTCCGGCAATACGATCGAGCGCTGGGTCAGCCCGAAGTTCACGCGTGAGAACTATCACGCCATTATCGTGGACTCGGTGGGTTTCTATCCCAGGCCGCAGCCGAGCAGCCAGGTCTCGCAGGAGACGCTCGACAGGATCAGCGCCTACTTGACCACCACCCTGAGTGACGTGGTGCTGGCCGCCGTGCCCCATGCGACGGAACCTGGCCCCGGCGTACTGCGGGTCCGCACCGCGATCACCGCAGTCTCCACCGGCGCCACATCGCTCAAGGCATACGAGCTGGTGCCGGCGGCGTTCGTCTTCTCAGGTGCGATGAGGCTCGCTGGCAAGCGCAGCCAGGACCTGACGCTCTCCGTGGAAGGGCTGGTCGTCGACAGCGTGAGTGGCGAGCCGCTGCTGATGGTCGTGAGGCAGGGCAAGGGCGAGCAGATCAAGAACACCACCACGCCGGTGACGGTGGACGCGCTGAAGGCCCGAATTGACGAGTGGGCCGAATCGGCCGGCAAGCTGGTCGCGGAGCGCCTCGCCCAGCCGTCGCACTGAAGTGCGGTACCGGGGGACAAAAACGAGGCGGCCTTGCGGCCGCCTCGGAAGTGCGCTGCACCCGGTCAGGGGCGCCCTGTATCGTCAGGTGGCCGGCGGGAATCCAGCCGAAGCGCTTGGGGAAACGTCCAGCTGCGCGTGGCTCGTCAGCCGCACTTCGAGTCGCCGCAGTTGAGGCAGGTCATGCAGCCGTCCATCATCACGACGGCCGCGGTGCTGCACTTGACGCAGAGCTGCGCGCCCTGCGGGTAGTGGCTCTTGGCGAACGCGTCCTGCTGCTTCTGCCGCTGCTCGTACTCCTCGCGCTTCTGGTCGATGAGCTTCCTGCGGTGCTCGTCCATCTCGGGGTTGCGCAGCAGTCCGATCGACTGCAGGTGCTTCTCGATCACGTAGCCGAGCTCGGCGATGATCGACGGCATGAACCTGCCACCCGTCTGCCAGTAGCCGCCACGCGGGTCGAACACGGCCTTCAGCTCCTCGACCAGGAACGTCACGTCGCCGCCCTTGCGGAACACCGCCGAGATGATGCGCGTCAGCGCGACGATCCACTGGAAGTGGTCCAGGTTCTTGGAGTTGATGAAGATCTCGAAGGGCCGGCGCTGCTCGTGCTCCGTGCCCTCGTTCAGCACGATGTCGTTGATGGTCACGTACATGGCGTGATCCGACACCGGCGTCTTGATCTTGTAGGTCGAGCCGATCAGCATCTCCGGACGCTCGAGCTTCTCGTGCATCCAGATGACCTTGGCGTCGTGGGTCCCGATGGGAGCCTCCTCGCGCTTCGCCTCGGCCCTGGCCTCCGCCTTGTCCGCGGGCTTTACGACCCGGTACTTGACGATCTTCTTTTCGATCTTTTGCGCGCTCATCAGAATTTCCCGTAATAGCCTTCTTTCAGTGCGTCGAACAGGTTCGCGGCGGTGTGCATCTCGCCGTCGTACTCGATCTGCTCGTCGCCCTGCAACTCGACCTCCGTGCCGTCGTCCAGCGTGAAGACGTAGGTCGTGTTCTTGAGGTCCTCTTCCTTCACCAGCACGCCCTGGAAGGCCTCCGGGTTGAAGCGGAACGTCGTGCAGCCCTTGAGCCCCTGCTCGTGCGCGTAGAGATAGATGTCCTTGAAGTCGTCGTAGCGGTAATCCGTGGGCACGTTCGCGGTCTTCGAGATCGAGGAATCCACCCACTTCTGCGCCGCGGCCTGGATGTCCACGTGCTCGCGCGGCGTTATGTCATCGGCGGTCGTGAAGTAGTCGGGCAGCTTGTCGGCCGCCGTGGTGCCGTTCGGCATCGCGTTGGGGTTCACCAGCTCGCGATAGGCCAGCAGCTCGAAGGAGAACACGTCGATGCGCTCCTTGGACTTCTTGCCCTCGCGGATCACGTTGCGGAAATAGTGGTGCGCGAACGAGGGCTCGATGCCGTTCGACGCGTTGTTGGCCAGCGAGAGCGAGATCGTGCCGGTCGGCGCGATCGAGCTGTGGTGCGTGAAGCGCGCGCCGGTCTCGGCGAGGCGGTTCACCAGCTCGGGCGCGACTTCCGCCACGCGCTGCATGTAGCGGCTGTAGCGCGCGTGCAGGATGCGCCCGGGCAGCTTCTGGCCGGCCCTGATGCCGTCGCGCCGCATCTCGGGGCGCTTGCGCAGCATCGCGGGCGTCACCTCGAACTCCTCGAGCATGATCGGCGCCGGGCCCTTCTCCTCGGCGAGCTCGAGCGCCGCTTCCCAGCCGGCGATGGCGAGCTCGCGCGAGACGCGATCGGTGAAGGCGACCGAGTCGCGCGAACCGTACTTCATGCCGAGCATCGTGATCGACGAACCGAGACCGAGGAACCCCATCCCGTGGCGCCGCTTGCGCAGGATCTCCTCGCGCTGGCGCTCGAGCGGCAGGCCGTTCACCTCGACCACGTTGTCCAGCATGCGAGTAAAGACGTGCACGACCTGGCGGAACTCCTCCCAGTCGAAGCGTGCGTGGTCCGTGAACGGGTCGCGCAGGAAACTCGTGAGGTTGACCGAGCCGAGCAGGCACGAGCCGTACGGCGGCAGCGGCTGCTCTCCGCAGGGATTGGTGGCGCGGATGTTCTCGCACCACCAGTTGTTGTTCATCTCGTTGACGCGGTCGATGAGCACGAAGCCGGGCTCGGCGAAATCGTAGGTCGAGGACATGATCACGTCCCACAGCCGTCGCGCGGGCAGGGTCTTGTAGACCTTGCACAGCACGAGCCCTTCGTCGTTCGCGACGTAGTTCGAGGCGTCCGGCCACTCGCGCCAGAGGAACTTCGTGCGATCGGCCGTGTCCTCGCCCGCGACCTCCGCGGCACGCACCGGGAACGCGAGCTGCCAGTCGCGGTCTTCGCGCACGGCACGCATGAATTCGTCGGTCACGAGCAGCGACAGGTTGAACTGCCGCAGCCGCCCCGCCTCGCGCTTCGCGCGGATGAACTCCATGGCATCCGGATGACCGACGTCGAACGTGCCCATCTGCGCGCCGCGCCGACCGCCCGCGGACGACACCGTGAAGCACATCTTGTCGTAGATATCCATGAAGGACAGCGGCCCGGACGTGTAGGCGCCGGCGCCGGAGACGTACGCGCCACGCGGGCGCAGCGTCGAGAACTCGTAGCCGATGCCGCAGCCGGCCTTGAGCGTGAGCCCGGCCTCGTGGACCTTGCCGAGAATGTCGTCCATCGAGTCGCGGATCGTGCCGGACACCGTGCAGTTGATCGTGGACGTTGCGGGCTTGTGCTCCTGCGCGCCGGCGTTCGAGGTGACGCGACCCGCCGGAATGGCGCCACGGCGCAGCGCCCACAGGAACTGCTCGTTCCAGTACTCGCGGGCCTCTTCCTTCTCGACGTCGGCGAGCGCGCGCGCCACGCGCTTATAAGTGTCGTCCATCGTCTGGTCGATGGGCGTCCCGTCCTTCGCAGACAGGCGATACTTCTTGTCCCAGATGTCGAGGGACGCTTCCTGATAAGGAATGCTTCGTGCGTCCCGGGTCTCGATCTTCACGGCAGTGCTCATTTCAGCGACAAGGCTCCGGTTCTTCTGGCTGTTCGACGGTTGGATGCCCCCCCCGGACTCCGCAGCGCCGCCTCTCGCGTGAAAGACGGAACGGACCCGGCCGACCCCTTTTTCCGGCCTGGCTCGGACCGTCGCGCCATCCCCGCGGACGTATCGTGCCAAACACAACATGTAGGATCAGGCGGCAAAGGGTATGCACCGACCACCCCCCCGTCAACTGCTTTTTCTGCGGCGTCGCAGCAACGTTTAATGCTTATAAAACAACTACTTAAGCTGAATGCGCGAGAAGTCCTCACGATGCCTGAAACGGCGGCGGAGTCAAGCCTCGGTTTGCGTCCATGACACAACATCTTGTGTCCACGTACCGGCCACCGGAAATCCACAGCTTGCCCACCGCCGATGCACAGGCCTGCCGCCGGCACGAAGGCCTGCCGGGAACTCCTGTTGCACAGCGCCAGTCATAGCCCGAGGCCCCGCGATTCCACGCTCCGCGGGGACCACGGGACGGCCTGCTAGACTCGCCGCCCGCCCTCGCAACCGAAGAAAACATCAGGAATTCCGCATGAAGCTGCCCCCCGGCCTCGCCGCCCTCCTGCTCGGCGCCTTCACGTCAGTTGCCTACGCCCAGCTGCCCGAGCAGACCGGCGACGCACCGGTGCCATCGCTGGCGCCGATGCTGAAGCGAGCCACGCCCGCGGTCGTAAACATCGCAATCCGCGGCACGGTGCAGGAACAGAACCCGCTGATGAACGATCCGTTCTTCCGCCGTTTCTTCGACGTCCCGAACACGCCGCGCCAGCGCGAGTTCCAGAGCGCCGGCTCCGGCGTGATCGTCGACGCAAAGAACGGCTACATCGTGACCAACGCGCACGTGATCGAGAATGCGACCGAAATCACCGTGCTGCTGCTCGACAACCGCTCGCTCACCGCGAAGGTGATCGGCAAGGACGAGGGCTCGGACGTGGCCGTGCTGAAGGTGCAGGCGGGCAACCTCGTCGAGATCCCGATCGCCGACTCGGACCTCGAGGAGGTCGGAGACTTCGTGGTCGCCATCGGCAACCCGTTCGGCCTCGGTCACACGGTCACGTCGGGCATCATCAGCGCGCTCGGCCGTTCCGGCATCAATCCGGAGGGCTATGAGGACTTCATCCAGACCGACGCGTCGATCAATCCCGGCAACTCCGGCGGCGCACTCGTGAACCTCAATGGCAAGCTCGTCGGCATCAACTCGGCGATCCTGTCGCGCACCGGCGGCAACATCGGCATCGGCTTCGCGATCCCGTCGAACATGATGAAGACCGTGATGAACCAGCTGATCAAGTACGGCGAGGTCCGCCGCGGCGTGCTCGGCGTGAACATCCAGACGCTGACGCCAGACATCGCGCAGAGCATGGACCTCGGCAACGTCCAGGGAGCGCTCGTGTCCCAGGTCGTCGAGGGCTCTGCGGCGGAGAAGGCCGGCATCAAGGCCGGCGACGTGATCACAGCGATCAACGGCAAACCGGTCAAGGACGCCTCGGCACTGCGCAACACGATCGGCCTGCTGCGTATCGGCGATCGCGTGGACGTCTCGCTGCTGCGGGACGGCAAGCCGCGACGCATCACGGCCGTGGTCAGCGAACGTGACGCCGAGGCCGAGGCGAAGTCGTCGGGGCTGCACTCGGGCCTCGAAGGCGCCGATCTTGCCGACGCCCAGGGCGGCGGCGTGCTGATCCGCTCGGTCGCCGAGGGCAGCCCCGCGGCGCAGCGCGGGCTGCGCGCCAACGACGTGATCCTCGCCGTGGGCCGCACGCGCGTGGCGAACCTGGCCGATTTCCAGCGCGCGACCGAGGGCGCATCGGCGTTCGTCGTGCAGATCCGGCGCGGTAACGCGATGCTGGTGATTCCGATTCGCTGAGGTTACGCGGGGCCCAGGCGTCCTGTTCGGCCCTCGTTCCCGCTCGCGAAGAAGACATGCGAGCCGGAACGGAGACCGAACAGGACGCTGGACACACCGCGCCGAGATCCGGGGCTGCGATCGCGACCCCGTAGGTGGCGGCCTAGCTCCTGCGGACGCGAATTCCCGAACCTGCGATTCGCCCGATGCGGACTACGAATGGCGATCGTCACGACGGAACTGCACCTCGTCATGGCGGTCCCGCAGCCGATCGCAGCCCCGGTTCTGGCGCGATTCAGAAAATTTCAGAACGTTTCATAACTTCCGCAAGACGTACCCGACCGCCGCGCGAAGACTTCCACCCTGTACTCGCAACCATCAATGCCGGAGGTCCGAGAGGAAGCCGGCAGCGACACAAGGGGAGAAAGTCATGTTCACCTACGACCACAATTCCGGCGATTGCTCGACCACCACGGCCCGTCGCACCCGCCTGCGTTTTCGCACAGGGCCCCTGTTGGCGCTCACCCTGGCTCTGGCTGCGTGCAGCGGCGGCAGCGGGTCCGGAGCGGCGGGCGTTGCGCAGTCTGCAGCGCCGAATCCCCAGACCCCGACCGCGGGACCGCCGGCTGCCACGCCAACGGTACCCAGGGACACCGGTTCGGTCATCGTCACGGCCACGACGACCGCGGGCACGCCGATCAGCGGTGTCTCGGTGGCCCTTAACGGCGGCTTCGACGGTCGCAGTAAGACCACCGATGTCAACGGCGAGGCGCTGTTCAATGACGTACCGACCGGCGAAGCCAGCACCAACCTGGGAGGCTCCGGTTACCACTGGGCCGGCCTGGGGGGACTGGTCGTTACGAAGGACTCGGTCACGAAGGCGACAGTGACGCTCGAGCACGTAACCGAGGCCACGCCCGTCGTACTGGCCACTCATCCCGTGGCTTCGAGCGACGGAAAGACATTGACCGTCGACGTCGACATCGCCGTGCTGGACGAGAACGGGGTGGCACGGGAGACGCTCACGGCCGCCGATTTCGGGCTCAAGGGCGTTTGCGATTGGGGTTGGTGCGTCGTCGACACGGACGGCAGCGACACCAACCGGAGCTACGATGCCCATGTCGTTGACGCGGCCTTGAATCCCATGCCGACCCCGGTCCTGCGGACGATGGCGACGGGGATCCTGCTCGACCAGAGCGCCGACATGGCGACGTTCGACCCCTCGGGGATTCGGCTGCGGGCGGTCAACAGCTTTCTGGAATCGGTCACCGCACCCGACACCGTGGCGATCGGCAGCTTCCAGCGAATTGCCGCAACGCCAATCCTGACGACCTACGGCGGTTTCACGTCCGACGCGGCAAGCCTTCGAACCGCCGTCAGTTCGCTCGCCGGCAAGGAACGCGGGACGAGTCCACTGCATGCCGCACTGGCGGAGATGATTGCCTTCACGGCGGCGAATACCCCGGCCGGGTCGAGCAAGCTACGGCGCTCCGTCATTGCCGTCACCAATTCCTGGCAACCAGACGAGTGCCCCGACTTCAGGGCGTGCCAGCAGGCAAAGCTGGCCGTCGCCGAGGCCGCGCGAGCCAGTGACATCTCCGTCATTGCGATCGGACAGGCCAGCGACGGCCCGGCCGCAGAGATCGCAGCACGGACCAAAGGTGCTTTTGCTAACGTCCAGGACCCGGCACAGCTGCCGGTGGTCTTCCACGCCCTTGGATCGATCGTCAGTCGCAACGTCGCCTACAACCGCGTGCGCATCGAGCTGACCGCGGACCAACCCGGCACATTTTTGCCCGGACGCGCTGTGGGAGGCTACCTGGCGGTT
>Ga0315273_10009610_pt1 | contig 12278 bp, 7 predicted proteins | sample YL17G02_0_MG_FD_205753 | JGI IMG/M metagenome (GOLD analysis project Ga0315273, IMG submission 205753) | Sediment microbial communities from Yellowstone Lake, YNP, Wyoming, USA - YL17G02_0 | ecosystem: Environmental > Aquatic > Freshwater > Lake > Sediment | place: USA: Wyoming | collected... | reverse complement strand
GGAAGACTTCCGGACCCTTGTCCCTTATTGAAATATTATTTTGAATCAAAACCATATCCCTTTTTCACAGCAACTTTCCTCACCGCGTCAATGACCGCCTTGTCAAGTGTATTGTCCGCCGATGTTTTTTTCTGCTCTTCAGCCACGTATTCGCGGCGCTCCGCGTTGAGTTTGCTGATTTTTCCCTGAAGTTCAGCGCGCTCTGCGGCTTTTTTCTCGACATACGCTTCCCGTTCCTGCGGGCTCATTTTCTTCATCTCTTCGGGCAGCTCCTCCGCTTTCATTTCGGCAACGGAAACCTTCTTCTCCTTTTTCGCGTCAACAAGGTCCCAGTTTTCGTTGGAATAACCCGCGGACGCCTTGGCCACCGACCGCTGCACCATTGCAGCCGGTGCCGCGGCCTGCGCGTTCTGGTCCTGTTTCAGCTGCATTTCCTTGCGCGCAAACCCGGCGCTTCCGTAGCTGATATACGTCGTATTAAGCTGCCGGCCGAGCGCCATGATCACGGAGTCCTGCGGCGCCTTGATGTCCACCACTTTCTGGTTCTGGTCGATGTTCATGAACGAGCCGTCGGCAAGGTCGGCGCCGTCTTTCCATTTCGTGTTGATTCCTTCGCTTTTTGAACCGCAGAATATGGTGTTGACCACAATGCCCTTCGCGATCGCCTCTCTGCTCGACTTCGTATAATCGACACTCCCCTGCGTAAACGCCTCGTTCCCCGCTATGAAGATCGCTTTCATGACGCCCGCGTTTGTGTTCCATGCCAAGTCTTCGATTGCGCGCTGCTGCACCTGTCCGCAGTATTCGTCGCCGCCGTTCGTCGTGAGCTTGAACAGCTCGTCGGAAATTTTATCAAGGTCAGTGGAGAGCGGCATGATCTGCCTGATGTACCCGGTGGATGACGGCAGGGAGCTTTTCCCGTACTCGTAGAACGCGACTTCGAGCCTCGGAACGTGTCCGTTGCGCTTCGCCAGCGCGAGCTCGTTCACGATCTTCCAGAGCTGGGTCTTTGCCTGGCCGATGAGTCCGTCCATGCTGTTGGAGGCGTCGAGCAGGATCGCGATCTGGATAAGCTCTTCGTTTGTTTTCTGCTGCTGGGCCGGGGACAACGAGGTCATTGCCAGAAGCGCCATACCTGCAAAAATCGCGGGCCTTTTCATGATACTCTCCTTTTTAAAGCGGTGCTCTGCAGTCAATATACGTGAGCTGTTGAATATTAGACAAGGCGTAGTCTGAAAAAGTTCCCGGAAGACTACGTGCATGTAATGGTTTCCGGCTTATCATCGTTATGGTTAATATTTATTCCTGTTTTATTAAGGAACTTTTTCCGAAAAGCCGTGTCCAATATTTATACTATCTGATGCCACTATCAACAATTCCATCATGAATGCCTGAAGGAGAGCCCCATGAAACGAAAAACCGTTGCCCTCGTCGCCCTGCTGTCCGGTCTCGTCATTGCCGGCGCCGTGATCCGGCAGAAAGCCTCCCCTTCCGCGGCCGGGCCGGTAGCGACAGTCAATAAAGCGGACTATCAGGACGAGTGGCGCGCCGTTGATTCGCTCGTAAACACAGGGCTCACCGAGTCCGCGCTCGAATCCGTTGAAAAGATTTACCTGAAGGCGAAAAAGGCCGCGGTTCCGGCGCAGCAGGTCAAAGCTCTCATGTACCGGCTGCGGCTGGAATCATATAAGGAAGAACAATCCGTGGTCAAAGCGATACACCGGCTCGAAAGCGACATGGCGGAGGCAAAGGAGCCCCTGCAGTCCATCCTTCACTCGATAACCTCAGAGGTGTACTGGCGTTACTATGAGCAGAACCGCTGGCGCTTTTACGACCGCACCGCAGCAGTGAATTTCAAGCAGGACGATATTACGACCTGGGACCTTGCCAAAATCGTGGATGCGACCCTCAAGCAGTATGAGTTCTCGCTCCGCAACAAAGAAACACTTAAAAAATACCGGCTGGACGAATTTGCGGACATACTTTTTAACGCACGCGATAACGCCGGGCGCAGACCCACACTGTACGATTTCCTTGCCCACCGCGCCGTCGACTTTTTCATGAACACCGAAACCGGCCTGCCGCAGCCCGCGTATGCGTTCCAGCTTGATAAAAAAGAGTTTCTCGGACGCGGCGACGATTTCATGCGCCTCACCATCACCACTAAAGACTCCCTGTCACTCGCGTTCCGGGGCCTGAAACTGCTGCAGGAGCTTATAAGCTTCCACGCCGCGGACAACAACAAGGACGCGCTTATTGACGTTGACCTCAAGCGGCTCAGGTTTGTCCATTCAGGCGCGGTGATCGAGCAAAAAGACAGTCTGTATCGGGCGGCGCTTGAATGGCTTTTCAGGAAACACGGGACAAGCCCGGCGGCGGCGGAGATCCTGTACGATAACGCGCTGCTGTTCGCTGAACAGGGAAGAAACTATAAACCGGGGACTGCGGAACAGTACAAATGGTTCAATAAAAAGGCCATGGACCTCTGCAACACCGCCCTCGACATCTTTCCGGAATCGCACGGCGGGTGCCTGTGCGCGGAACTGAAAAACGAACTGCTGGCAAAATCCATGTCTCTTAACGTTGAGGAAGTGACGCTTCCTGACAGGCCGTTTCGGGCGCTTCTGAAGTGGAAAAACGTGGGAAAAGTCTGGTTCAGGGCAGTGCCCATGGACCCCGCGGGATTTAATGAGCTGCGGGAAAAATATTATGAACGGGAAAAACTCATCAGCCGCCTGCGCGGACTGAAACCTTCGGCGCAGTGGAATGTTCCGCTTCCCGACGATGGCGATTATCAGCTTCATGCCGCGGAAATCAAAGCGCCGCCGCTCGAGCATGGTTTTTTTGTCCTTATTGCCAGCGCTGACGCGGATTTTTCGTATCCGAAAAACGGCATCGCCATCGCAGAATTCTGGGTGTCGCGGATTGCCTGTTTCGGCCGGACGCCAGGGGACGGCACCGGGGAGTTTTATGTCCGGGACCGTGAAAGCGGCAGCCCGCTTGCCGACGCGATAGTGAAAAAACTTGAACGGGTATACAACGATCAGGAACGGCGCTACGACCTCATTGAAAAGGGAAAATTCACTGCCGACGCCGAAGGCAGGGTCGTGCTGCCGTCGCCGTTCCTGCCGAATATTTTTCACTCCCAGCCGTTCTGCCTCGAGATCCTTTGTGGAAAAGACCGGCTCGCCAGCGAACGGACGTACTATCAATATAAAAGAGACGATACTGAGCGGTCGCAGCTTCAGACTTTTTTCTTTATTGACCGCTCCATCTACCGGCCGGGCCAGACTGTCTATTTCAAGGGGATCGTGCTCAGGCGCGATGGCGGCACCTCGAGCATTGTGCCGCGCCAGAAAAGCACGGTCGAACTCTACGACGTCAATAATCAGAAGGTCTCGTCGCTTGTTCTCACCACGAACGAGTACGGGACCATGAGCGGTTCGTTCATTGCGCCGTCCGGCGTTTTGAACGGCAGTATGCACATTCAGGACCAGTGGGGGTCCGCGTACTTTTCGGTGGAGGAGTACAAGAGGCCGAAGTTCGACGTGACCATACTGCCAGTCAAGGGCCAGTTCCGCCTGGACGAACAGATCACCGTGACCGGCAAGGCCATGGCCTATGCCGGCTCCCCCATCGACGGCGCCCAGGTCAAGTACCGGGTCGTGCGCTCGACGCAGTATCCGTACTGGTACGGCTGGTGGCGTTTCTGGTGCCCGCCATCGCCGGACATGGAGATAACGAGCGGCATTGCGGCGACGAACGACACCGGCGGCTTCAGCATCACCTTCAGGGCCATTCCTGACCGGGGCGTTGACAAAAACTATAACCCAACCTTTACCTATACGGTTTCCGCTGACGTGACCGATATGAGCGGTGAGACCAGGAGCGGACAGGCCGGCGTTTCGGTGGGCTATGCCGCGCTCAGCCTTTCAATCGAAATTCCCCGGCAGGTCGATAAAAACCACGACACGGTTTTCCCCGTCAAAGCGACCAATATGAGCGGCGAGCCCGAACCGGCAAAGGGTACGGTGCGGATTTTCCGCCTCAAGGGGCCGGACCTGCCCCTGCGAAACCGCCTGTGGGACAAACCGGACAAGTTCATCATTGATAAAAAAACGTCTGCCGCGGATTTTCCCGGGCTGCCCCACAGCGACGAAGACCTTATTGTCAACTGGCCGAAAGAGAAGAAGGTTATTGAAAAGGCATTTGACACAAAAGCCGATTCAGTGCTGACGCTTGCAAAAGAGCTCCGGGATTGGCAGCAGGGTGTTTATGTGCTCGAGGCGGCATCCAAAGACGCCTTTAACCGGGAAGTGAAAATAACGCGGTACTTCACCGTGTATTCGAAAAACGAGAGCGCGGTCGCCGCGCCGCTCTGTGACTGGTTTGTAAACGTCAAGGAATCGGGCGAACCGGGGGATACCGCGGCGTTCCTCATAGGGTCAGCGGAAAAAGACGTGCGGGTGCTCTATGAGATCGAACATGACAATAAAATTGTCAATAAGGAATGGCTGGCCCTTTCGAAAAGCCAGAAGCTCCTTCAAATCCCGATCCTGGAGAAACACCGCGGGAATTTCAGCGTGCACTTCACCTTCATTAAAAACAACCGGAAATACCAGCACAATGCTACCGTGTCGGTGCCATGGACCAATAAGGAGCTGGTTTTTACCTTCGCTACTTTCCGCAATAAACTCCTGCCCGGCGGAAAAGAGGAGTGGAGGATAACAATAACCGGGAAGAAGAGCGGAAAGGCTGCCGCGGAAATGGTGGCGGCCATGTACGACGCGTCGCTGGACGCGTTCACGGGCCATTCGTGGGATTTCGCCATTAACCCGTACCACAGCGCAGTGCTCGGGTGGGACATGAACAGCCAGTTTGCCAGCGCCGGGTCGCAGCTTTACAGCGAAAACTGGAACGGCTCAATCTCCTGTTCCTCTTTGGAGTATCCGTATTTAAACTGGTTCGGGTTTGAAGGCGGGTATTATTACGGTGGCGGCGGAAGGCCCCGCAGAGGCGGGAAAGCGATACTGCCGGACTTTATAAAAGGAAATGCCCTGAGGAAATCAAAGGCAGACATGGAGGATATCGGTTACGCTGAACGAGTGTCTGCGCCGGCGTCCGAGTCAAAAGAAGAATCCCCGCTTGTTGGCAAAGCCGGCTTTGCCAAAGGCATTGATGCCCTGTTAAGTTCAGAACCCCGCAACGGCGGCGGGTCCGGAGGAATCGACGATGTAGAAGCTGACAAAATGGCTGTTTCCCGGCAGGAACTTGCTTCAGTCAAGGCCCGGGCCAACCTTAACGAGACCGCGTTTTTCTTCCCGCACCTCCTGACAAATGAAAACGGCGAGGTCGTTGTATCTTTTACCGTCCCCGAAGCGCTTACCAGGTGGAAAATGCTCGGGTTCGCGCACACCAAGGACCTGAAATACGGCCAGGTCACGCGTGAGCTCGTGACCCAGAAGCCGCTCATGGTCATGCCCAACCTCCCGCGCTTCATGCGCGAGAACGACAGAATCACGCTGATGACGAAAATCACCAACCTGTCCGACAGCGCGCTCGTTGGTTCGGCCCAGCTCATGCTTTTTGACGCCACGACCATGAAACCAGTCGACTCGATTTTCGGCAACGTCAATTCAATCAAGGACATTTCGATTAAAAAAGGGCTGTCTATGGCAATCGGCTGGGAAATAAGCGTGCCCCAAGGCGTTCCTGCGGTCATGGTGCGTATCGTGGCAAAGGCCGGCGATTTCTCGGACGGCGAAGAGAACACGCTGCCGCTCCTTACCAACCGGATGCTCGTCACCGAAACCCTTTGCCTGCCCATGCGCGGCAAAGGGACAAAAAAGTTTACTTTTGATAAACTGGTCTCTCTGAGCGCCGGTTCTTCAACTCTTTGCAGCCACAAGCTCACGCTGGAATTCACGCAGAACCCTGCCTGGTACGCGGTGCAGGCGCTACCGTATATGATGGAATACCCCTACGAGTGCGCGGAGCAGACCTTTGCCCGTTATTATGCGAACACCATTGCGACCGGCATTGCGCGTTCAACGCCAAAAATAAAGGCGGTATTCGATTCGTGGAAACGCAGCTCGCCGGACGCCCTGCTTTCGAACCTCGAGAAGAACCAGGAGCTTAAAAACGCGCTCCTCGAAGAGACGCCGTGGGTGCTCGACGGCAAAAGCGAATCGGAAAACAAAAACCGGATTGCGCTGCTTTTTGATTTGAACAGGATGTCGCACGAACTCGGCGTGGCGCAGCGCAAGCTCGAAACAATGCAGCGGTCGAACGGCGGCTGGCCCTGGTTCGAAGGCATGCCCGACGACCGGTTCGTCACCCAGTATATCATCATTGGCTTCGGAAGGCTGCAGAACATCAAAATGATCAGTGCGGCCGACGGCGCCATACGAAAAATGGTTGAGCAGGGCCAGCGTTACCTTGACAACCGCATCCGCGAAGACTACGAGGAGGTCATGGAACACGCTTCCTGTCCGGACTCCAACCACCTCGGCTGCCTGCAGATACAGTATCTCTATGCCCGCTCCTATTTTAAGGACATCCCTGTTCCTGAGCAGGACAAAAAAGCCTTCGATTACTATAAAAAACAGGCCATCAAATACTGGCTGCGCAACAGCCGCTATATGCAGGGCATGATCGCGCTCGCCCTGAACCGCAACGGCGTCAAAGACCTGCCTCGGCACATCATCCGCTCTTTGAAGGAAAATTCCCTTTCGAGCGAAGAGATGGGCATGTACTGGAAAGAGGGGTATGAAGGGTTCCGCTGGTACGAGGCGCCCATCGAGACGCAGGCGCTCGAAATAGAGGCGTTCGACGAGGTGGCGCGCGACACGGCGTCGGTGGAGGCCATGAAGGTATGGCTCCTTAAAAGCAAGCAGACGCAGAACTGGAAGACGACCAAGGCCACGGCAGAGGCGTGCTATACGCTGCTTCTGCGCGGGGCCGACCTGCTTGCCAAAGGAAACGACGTTGTGGTGACGCTCGGACCGGTAACCGTTGACCCGAAAAGGATGAACAACGACAATGTGGAGGCCGGGACAGGGTATTTCAAGACTTCATGGAACAAGGGCGAAATCTCGCCCGCCATGGGCAAGATCACGGTCACCAAAGGGTCCTCAGGCGTTGCCTGGGGCGCGCTTTACTGGCAGTACTTCGAGCAGCTTGACAAAATCACTTCTGCCGCGACCCCGCTCAAACTGGTAAAAAACCTGTTTATTAAACGTAACACCGACCGCGGGCCCGTCCTCGATCCGGTCACGGAAAAAACCGTTGTCAAAATCGGCGATAAAATCACGGTGCGGATCGAGCTCCGCGTTGACCGGGACATTGAGTATGTCCACCTGAAGGACATGCGCGCCGCGGGGTTCGAGCCGGTCAATGTGCTTTCCGGTTACCGGTGGCAGGACGGCCTCGGCTACTATGAATGCACGCGCGACGCGGCGACCAGTTTTTTCATTTCGTACCTTAACAAAGGCGCCTACGTGTTCGAATATGAGCTGGTGGTCTCGCACCGCGGCGACTTTTCAAACGGCATTTCCTCGGTCCAGTGCATGTACGCGCCTGAGTTCGCGAGCCACAGCGAGGGTATACGGGTGATGGTTAAAGAGTAATCGATTCAATTCCGAAGAAGTTATTTTCATAATTATGAATTATTCAATTAATCATGAGCCGCTCGGTCTGCCCGAAATGGACGCGCAGCACGCCTATCTGTATTCTCTCTTTGACAGAATAGAACCGGCGGGGAAAACAGGTGATAATGATATCATGAAAATTCTGCTTCTTGAAATAGAAGGCTATCTCCTGTTCCATTTTTCAAGCGAAGAGTACCTCATGCGGCACTATACGTTCCCGGGCTTTACGGTGCACGTTTCCGACCATGTGGCTGCAGGAACGCGGCTCGTCCGCTTTCTGGACGATTTTGACGCCGCACGCCTTAACCAGGCCGCGCTACGGATCTTCCTCACCGGCTGGCTTTCCGAACACTCTAAAATCAGCGATTCCCAATACGCTGAGTGGATTAAAAAATGCCGGGAAAATATTTCCCTGCCTTGAAGCCGATCTAAAATTGCAGAAGCGTTTTTCTGCTATTGACACGTCAATTAAAACAGAGTATATTAAACACATAATAGTTTATCAACTTAATAAACAATACTTTTGCGCCTGTTTCCCTTATGGGGAGGATCGCTCTTATGAAAATTGCACCGGACATTACCGCGCTTATTGGCAACACGCCGCTCGTGAGGATTAATAAACTGAACAGCGGCGGCGCGGAGATTGCAGCCAAGCTTGAGTTTTTCAATCCCCTGTCGAGCGTCAAGGACCGCATCGGCCTTGCCATGATCGAGGACGCGGAAAAGAGGGGCACACTCAAAAAAGGGAGTGTTATCATCGAGCCAACGAGCGGCAATACGGGCATCGCGCTCGCCTTTGTTGCGGCAGTAAAAGGGTACCGGCTCATTCTCACCATGCCGGAGACCATGAGCGTTGAACGGCGGAAGCTACTCTTTTCGCTCGGCGCCGAGATCGTGCTCACTGACGGCCCGAAGGGCATGCGCGGCGCAGTGGAAAAAACCGAAGAACTGGCCGGGCAGACAAAAAACGCCGTTATTCTTCAGCAGTTCAAGAATCCCGCGAACGTGGCGATACACCGGCGAACGACCGCGGAAGAAATCTGGAAAGACACGGACGGCAAAGTTGACGTTTTTATCGCGGGCGTGGGTACGGGCGGCACAATCACGGGGGTCGGCGATGCGCTGAAAAAGAAAAAACCGGGCGTGCGCATCGTGGCCGTTGAGCCGGAGACCTCGCCCGTGCTCTCCGGCGGACAGCCGGGCCGGCACGGCATTCAGGGGATCGGCGCAGGTTTTGTTCCCGACATATTCAATCGGAACGTCGTTGATGAAATAATCAGGGTAAAAGACGACGATGCCGGAAAAACCGCCCGCGAACTTGCCCGCAAAGAAGGGATCTTTGCCGGCATCTCCTCGGGCGCGGCCCTCTGGGCGGCCATTGAAGTTTCCAAACGCGCAGAAAACAAAGGCACGTTAATTGTGGTTCTGCTCCCGGACACCGGCGAACGGTATTTAAGTACATGGTTGTGGGAGAAATAATACCAGAAAGGATTTCCATAATGAAAGAAAAAAAATATCACTTCGAGACGCTTGCGCTGCATGCGGGACAGACTCCGGACCCGACCACGCTGTCGCGTGCGGTTCCTGTCTATCGGACGTCATCTTTTGTCTTTAAAAATACGGCTCATGCCGCAAACCTTTTCGCGCTCAAGGAGCTCGGCAATATCTACACACGGCTCATGAATCCGACGACCGATGTTCTGGAACAGCGCATTACTGAGCTTGAAGGAGGCGCCGCGGCCGTGGCCCTCTCGTCCGGAACATCCGCGATTTTCTATGCGCTTATTACCCTCGCACAGGCAGGCGACGAAATCGTTTCGGCGAACAACCTTTACGGCGGCACCTACACCCAGTTCGACGCCATTCTGCCGAAACTGGGCATAACCGTGAAATTCGTTGACCCGCGCTATCCGGAAAATTTTACTAAAGCGATCACCCCAAAAACCCGGGCGCTCTTCGTCGAAACCATCGGCAATCCGGTCCTTGATTTCACCGATATCAAAGCCGTGGCCCAGGTTGCGCACAGGCACGGGCTCCCGCTTATCGTCGACGCAACCTTTACCACCCCGTATCTTCTGCGCGCCATCGGGCACGGCGCCGATATCGTGGTGCATTCGCTTACCAAGTGGATCGGCGGCCACGGCACGGCAATAGGCGGCATTGTAGTTGACTCAGGAAAATTCGACTGGAAGGACAAGTGTTTTCCCCTCTTCAACGAACCCGACCCCAACTACCACGGCCTGCGCTGGGCGTACGACCTTCCGGCCGCGCTCGCGCCGGCGGCCTATGCTTTACGGTTAAGAACCGTTCCACTGCGAAACCTCGGCGCCTGCCTTTCGCCTGACAACGCCTGGGTGTTCCTGCAGGGCCTCGAAACGCTGCCGCTGCGCATGGAGCGCCACTGCGCCAACGCGCTCAGAGTAGCGCAGTATCTTAAAAAACACCCCAAGGTCGCCTGGGTCCGTTATCCCGGCCTGCCCGATGACCCGGCCTTCGGGACCGCTTCGCGCTATCTGAAAAAAGGTTTCGGCGGCATGGTGGTGTTCGGACTGAAGGGCGGCTTTGACGCGGCCGTAAAAGTTATAGACAATATTAATCTCTTTTCGCACCTCGCAAACGTGGGCGACGCGAAAAGTCTGATCCTGCACCCGGCGAGCACGTCGCACTCGCAGCTCACCGGGGAACAGCAGCGGGCGGGCGGCCTGACGCCCGACCTTATCCGATTATCAATCGGCCTTGAGCACCTTGACGATCTCACGGACGCGCTTGACAAAGCGTTCGCGCAGGGGTGACGCATGCGGACAAAAAAAGTGACGGTGCGCACGAAAAACGGCCTGCATATGCGTGTAGCGGGCCGTATTATTGACACCAGTAAGCAAAGTCAATCAAAGATCGTTTTCCGTAAAGGTCAAAACAACGCCGATGCGCGCTCATTCATCGATCTGCTGATGCTCGCCGTTACCGAAGGTACGGAAATAGAGATACTCGTCGATGGAAGCGATGAGGAAAAAACCCTTCGGGACCTCGAAGCCGTGTTGATTGACGGGGCGGGGATTTAACTCAGCTGCCGCACAGTTTCTTCCGGAGAGAGAGCGCCCGGTCGGTACGGTTGGTGATGACCGCGTCAACGAGGGGATCAACCAGAAGGCACGAAAGCAGGCTCACGCTGTCCACGGTCCAGACCGCGATTTTTTTTCCTTTTTTATGGGCCTCCGAAAAGAATTTCCGTTCTGAAGCAAAAAGCTCCTTTTCCGGAGCAAGCACTTCGGCCGCGGTTTTTTCACCGTTCGGGAGGTCTTTACTCTTTGCCAGTATAAGTCCGGTGGTCAGTCTGGTATCGACCGATTTGACCGCAACGACAACCGCGGGATGAAACGACGTCAGTATGAACCTGCCGTCCCGCAGCAGCCTTTTTGCGAGTTTAACGATGTCTTCTTCGCAGCCGTGCTCCTTGATCTCGATATTGAGCATCGCTTTTCCGGCCAGGGCAGTAAACGCTTCCTCCACGGTCGGGACATGGAACTTTTTTCTTTTGGCCCGCTTGTTGATTTCCTTATAGGTAAGGTCGGCTATGCGGGGGCTGCGCGTTTTCCGTGAAAGCCACGGGTCATGGAACACGACGAGCGTGCCGTCGCCGGCCTTGCGCACGTCAAGTTCCACCATGTCCGCGCCCAGGGAAACCGCCGCGAGGAACGACTTTATCGTGTTCTCGCACGCGCACTGCGGCGCGCCCCGGTGTGCAACGATGGTAATCATAATTTTGTCAGGTAATCAACGAGCAGCCGCACGCCGAATCCGGTGGCGTATTTTGGCACCTCGCCCCGCGGCTCGCCCTCGTTCCACGCTGTTCCGGCGATATCAAGGTGCGCCCACGGCACCCCTTCGGCGAACTCCTGGATAAACGCGGCGCCGGTAATCGAACCCGCGTAGCCCTTTTTAAAATTGGAGAGGTTGCGCAGGTCGGCGCAATCGCTCTTAAGCGATTCCCGGTACTCCTTATAGAGCGGAAAACGCCAGAGGCGTTCGCCGCTCGCCTCTCCTGAAGAAAAAAGCGCATCGCTGAGCCGGTCGTCATTTGAAAACATCCCCGCGACAAATTCACCGAGGGCAAACAGTATGCCGCCGGTCAGCGTGGCGAGGTCTATAATACGGGCCGGTTTGAAACGCCGTACGCAATACGCGATTGCATCGGCAAGCACGAGCCGCCCCTCGGCGTCGGTGGAGCAGACCTCGACCGTCTTTCCGGCGAACGACGGATAGATATCGCCCGGAAAATAGGCCTCGCGGCCGATGGCGTTATGGGCGGCAGCGACGCACCCGATGACGTTGACTTTCGGCTTAAGCGCGGCCAGTGCTTTCATGGTCCCGAGTACGGCCGCCGCTCCTGCCATGTCAAGCCGCATGGTCTCGATGTGCCCCGTGGGCTTCAGGTTCTGGCCCCCGGAATCGAAGGTGATGCCTTTGCCCACAATGGCGGTTGTTTCCTTTGAGGTGCGGTCGCCACGGTACTCCAGGAAGACGAGCCGCGGCGGCGTTGCGGATGCCTGCCCTACTGCGGCGAGCAGCCGGAGGCCTGCGGCCGCAATATCTTTTTCGTCAAGTACGGTACACCGCAGGCTCGCGCGCTGG
>Ga0315273_10009609_pt1 | contig 12278 bp, 5 predicted proteins | sample YL17G02_0_MG_FD_205753 | JGI IMG/M metagenome (GOLD analysis project Ga0315273, IMG submission 205753) | Sediment microbial communities from Yellowstone Lake, YNP, Wyoming, USA - YL17G02_0 | ecosystem: Environmental > Aquatic > Freshwater > Lake > Sediment | place: USA: Wyoming | collected... | reverse complement strand
GGCCGTCGGCCTCGCCCGAGTCGAACAGACTCAGGATGTGCGGGTGCTGGAGGTTGGCGGTGGTCTTGATCTCGTGCAGGAACCGCTCGGCGCCCAGAATGGCACTCAGCTCGGGCCGCAGGACCTTCAGCGCCACCTTGCGATCGTGGCGCACGTCGTGGGCGAGGTACACGGTCGCCATGCCGCCGGCACCCAGCTCCCGCTCGATGCGGTAGCGGTCGGACAGCGCGGCGCTGAGGCGCGTGGAGGCTTCGCTCATCGCTTGAGTCCCGTCACCCGGGCAATCCAGACATTGCTCTGCGGGTTCTGCAGGGTGAAGTACAGGAATCCGCCATGCCCCGCGACGTTCCTGGCATTCGTGGCGTGGGGGTGCAGGGGATCATCGAACCGGACCGTCTCACGCAGCGCCCTGTCACTCATTGTCCCATCACTCAATGGGCGGAGCCACAGCCCTTGCCGATTGTAGAGATACAGCGTGCGGTAGTCGGACGAGACGATCGGAATTGCCAGCCCCTTTAGGCCCGCCTCCAGGTGCTCGATCAGGACCCGAGGCGGACCTGCAGCACTGTCGGCGTCTACCAGCACCGCGCGACGGTGCACCGTGTCGATCGCGAGCAGGTGACCGCTATCGACCCACGTCGGGAATACGATGGCGCCAGTACTCGTAACCTCGTGTGGCAGGCCCCATCCCGTGGCCGACCGGGTGACCGCCTGCACGCCTTCCCGCCCGTTGGTGGTCGTGAGCCACGCCAGCCGCCTGCCGTCGGGAGACCACCGGGGATTGCGCTCGTCGGGGGCCGCGCCCGGCGACACCTGGACCGGCTGGTCCCCGCCTTCGCTCGAAGCCACGAAGACCCGCCGGAGCCCGTTGACGATCGCGTGGTAGGCGACCTCCTTGCCATCGGGCGAGAAGACCACCTGGAAGGCCGGCGAGCTGCCACGGGTGAGCTGTTGCACCTCACCGCCGGCCAGGCGCCGACGAAAGATCTGCTGGGTCCCTGAGCGGTCGGAGTCGAACGCCAGCCACTGACCATCCGCCGAGATACAGATGCTCTCGATGCTCTCCTGGTCAGTGGTGACCAGCCCCGCCGAGCGGCTCGACACCCACCCGGTGGCGGGCTCCTTCACGCGCCAGATGTTGCTGCGGTTGGTGACGACCGAATAGGCCAGATGTTCGCCGTCGGGAGCGAGCGTGATCTGTGATGCGTTCAGTCCCACGGTCACCTGCACCGGCTCGCCCCGCGGCTTCCCATGGGAATCGAGATTGAGCTGATAGATGTCCCGGGTCCCGCTACGGCCCGAGACGAAGAGCAGCCGGCGGCTGTCGGGAGCCCAGACCGGACTCACGTCCAGCGCGTTGCCGGCGGTGAGCTGAATCGGCGCGCCGCCGGCGGCCGGAACCAGCCACAGCGAGGAGACCGCGATGTTCCAGTCGAAGAGGTACCGGGAATTGTCGGAGACATACACGATCCACCTGCCGTCCGGCGACCAGGCCAGCGAATGCGGGTCGGACGTCCGCGCGAGCAGGGTGTTCTGGCCATCGGTGGCGCGGAGCAGGAGCGAGTCGCCGCGGACATAGACCAGGCGCTGCCCGTCCGGTGCCCAGGTCCCGTGCCGAGCCCCGGTGACAAGCAGGGTGCTGGCTCCGCCGAGCGCGGGGACGGTTTCCAGCCCCCGCGGTGTCGCGATCAGCAGCCTGTCGCCGTCGGGCGACCAGCCGCGCGGATCGCCAGCCTCGGCGAGCGGAACCGCGCTGCCATCGCTGCCCCGCCGCAATTCGACGTGATTGGCTGTGTCACCGGGGCCGAGGATGCGGTAGGCGACGCCCTTGCCATCACCGGTGATATAGGGGGACTCCTGGATACCCGCACTGCGGGTGAGCTGCAGCGGCTGCACCAGCGCGGCGGTGGCCGGCGGGCGATTCAGGATAACCAGCGCCGCCGCCCCGACCAGGATCACGGTGGCACCGGCGATGGCACCGTGCACCCACCTGGGCATCGTGCGCGGCGCGGCCACGGCGCTGATCGGCATGGTATGCGTCGGCGTCATGCCGCCGCTCGGCGTGGCAAGTGGTTCCAGCGCCACCACCAACTCGTCCGCGGTCTGGAACCGGTCGGCTGGCCGCTTGGCCAGGCAGCGCATGATGAGCGCGTCGAGCACCGGCGCGATTCCCGGCCGCCGCTGGGTGACCGGCACCGGCGCCTGGGTGACATGCGCGGCGAGCGTCTGCTGCGGCGTCAGTCCGTGGAAGGGCGGATGGCCAGTGAGCATCTCGTAGGCCAGCACGCCCAACGCGTAGATGTCCACCCGGTGATCGAGCTGCGGGTCGGCGGTGGCCTGCTCTGGCGCCATGTACGCCGGGGTGCCTAAGGCGACGCCGGCGGTGGTCAGCTGCTGCCGGCCACTCGCCTCGGTGACCGCCTTGGCCACCCCGAAATCCATGACCAGCGCGTGCCGGCCGGAGAGCAGGATGTTCTCCGGCTTGATGTCGCGGTGCACCACGCCTGCCTTGTGGGCGACCGCGAGCGCCTCGGTGATCTCACCGAGTAGCCGGAGTGCGTCGGTGACGGGCAACTCGCCACTCCGGGTGATCCGGTCGCGCAGCGTCTCGCCCTCGACGTAGGGCATCACGTAGTAGAAGAAGCCGTCGCTCTCGCCGGAGTCGAGCACGCCGAGGATGTGGGGGTGCTGGAGGCGGGCGGCGACTTGAATCTCCCGGGAGAACCGCTCGGGCCCCATGGTCGCCGCCAGCTCCGGCCGCAGGACCTTGAGCGCCACCTTCCGCTTGTGCTTCAAGTCCTCGGCCAGATACACCGTGGCCATGCCCCCTTGCCCCAGCTCCCGCTCGAGGCGGTAGCGGTCGGCGAGAGCGGTCCGGAGGCGGTCCGCGTTGTCGCTCATCAGCGCAGCTCCTCCGGCAGCCCGATCCGCGCCAGGAGGGCCTGGTAGCGCGGGTCCTTCCGCACCGGGTAGAGGATCGGCATGGCGTTGATGATCTGCAGCACGTCGGGATCGCGCTCCCGGATGGCGCGGTCGAAGAGCGCGTACATCGAGTCGGTGTTCCCGGCCAGGTACTGGATTCCCGCGCGTTGCGCCAGCCGCGGGTCGCCCTCGAGCTCGCGCGCGATGCGCCGGACCCTCGCGGTGTCGCCTCGCGCGGCCGCGATCATGGCGTCGTTGAACTGTCGCACCCAGTAGTCGCCGCCTGCGATCGCAATGGCGCGCCCGTGCGCGCGGTCGGCGGCCGCGAAGTTGCCCGCGTCCATCTCGATGAGGCTCAGGATGTCGTGCGCCTCGTAGAAGGTGGAGTCCACCTGGATGGCGCGCTCCGCCGAGGCCCGCGCCCGGGCGGTGTCACGCGCCGACCAGAAGCCCCACGCGCGGTCGCTCCGCCACTGCGCCGTAGTGGGCTCCAGCTCGACGAGCGCGCCGGTGGAGCCCGCGATCTCGTCGTACCGCCCCATCTCCCACGCCGTCCAGCCGAACAGGCCGAGCGCCTGCGCGGAGAGCGTGCGCTTGCGGCCCTCCCGGTACAGCGAGTCGGCGCCGGCGAAGTCCCAGTCCATGTGGATCCGCGCCGCTCCCAGCGCGAAGTAGGGGTCGCCGATCCGGTCGTCGAACTCCCGGGCCCGCCGGGCGGCGAGCTCGAGCAGTGCGCGCGTCGAGTCGCGCGGGGCGGTCTGGTAGATGAGCGCGTACACGCTCGACAGCGCCATCGCCGCCCACGCCGGTGCGAAGGTCGAGTCGATGGTCACCGAGCGGCGCAGGTACTCGAGGCTGGAGTTGAAGCCCGCCGGCGTGCGGAGATTCGCCTGCTCCATTCCGAGCAGGTACTGGGTGTAGGCGCGCGGATCCACTGGCCGCGCCTCGCCGAGCCGTTCCGCCTGTGCCGGCGTGAGCCGGGCCCGGATCCCGCGCGCGATCTCCGACGCCATCTCGTGCTGCAGGGCGACCACCCCCCCCGCCGGTCGCGAGAACGTCCGCGCCCACAGATTCTCCCCCGTGGCCGGGTCGGTGAGCTCGGCTGCGATCTGGATCTCGTCGCCGGCCTTGAGCATGGCGCCAGTCACGATGGCGTCCACGCCGAGTACCTTGGCGATCTCCGCGCTGGAGAGCATGCTGCCCTTGTACCCCGCCACCGCGCGATGGCCGAGCACCCGCACGCCTGCCTCGGTCAAGACGCCGATCAGCTCCCGCGTCATCCCGTCGGCGAAGAAACTCTGGGCCGAGTCGCCGGTCTGGTTGTCCATCGGGAGCACGGCGATCCGCTCGATGGCCCGCCCGCTCCCCCGGCCCAGCAGTGCCCGCCCACCGAACCACGCCGCGGCGAGCACCGCGACGAGCGCCACCACCGCGACGACCAGCCGCCGTGGGGCAGGGGCATCGGAGGCGCCCACCGCTCCGGAAGTCATCCCTGTCACCAGCGCCTGGGCAAAGGCGCCGCAGCTGGGGAACCGTTCGGCCGGCACCTTGGCCAGCGCCCGCCCGACGGCGAGATCCATCCCCGCCGGCATGCCGGGCCGGGTCGCCAGCAGACTCCGGGGCTTCTCCGTCATCAGCCGCGCGATGATGGCCTGGGCCGTGGGACCGGTGTGCGGCGGTTCGCCGGAGAGCATCTCGTAGGTCACCGCCGCCAGCGCGTACTGGTCGGAGCGCGCGTCGATGACCCGATCGCCCGCCGCCTGCTCCGGACTCATGTAGTGCGGCGTGCCTAGCGAGAGTCCGGTCTCGGTGATCCGGGAGCCGCCGGCCTGGGCCACGGCCAGAGCTATGCCGAAATCGGCGATGACCGGCTGGCCAACCTGGAGCAGGATGTTCTCCGGCTTCAAGTCGCGGTGGATGACGCCCTGGGCGTGGGCGTAGTCCAGGGCATTGGCGAGCAGGGTGACCAGGCGGACGACGTCATCAACTGGCAGCTGCCGCTCACGTTCGAGCCGCGCGCGGAGCGTTTCGCCCTCGACGTAGGGCATGACGTAGTAGGGCGGGCCACCGTGCCCGCCCGAAGAATCGGCAAGCACCCCGGAATCGAACAGCGGCAGCAGGTTGGGATGCTGCAGGTTGGCCGTCACCTTGACCTCGGCCAGGAACCGCTCGGCGCCGAGCACCGCGGCGAGCTCCGGACGCAGCACCTTGATCGCGACTTTGCGGTCGTGCCTGAGGTCATGCGCCAGGTACACCGTGGCCATGCCCCCGCGTCCCAGCTCCCGCTCGATGCGGTAGCGGTCGGACAGCGCGGCGCTCAGGCGGTCGTTCATGCCAGCCACTATTTCGCCCCCCGGCTCTCCGCGACGCGCCGGCGCAGCTCGGTGATCCAGTTGGGCGAGACCACCAGCTGGAAGTCGTCGCGGTCCGGCAGAATGGCCAGGAAACGCTTCCCGTCCCGCGTCACATCATAGTTGGCCCCGAAGAAGTCGGTGCCAGCGAATGCGGTGTTGCCGAGGATGGTATCCCGCCCCAGCAGCGTGAAGGTGGGCGAGTATGTGACCCTCGCCGCCAGAAGCTGCTGGCCAGTCCGGTAGTACAATCGACGTCCATCGGTGGACCAGACCGGCTCGGCACCGCCCGAGACCGAGACCTGGATCTTGGACGACGGATCGGGAAACGAGCGGACGTACACCTCGCGATTCCCGGACTCAGCCGACTCGAGAGCCACCCACTTCCCGTCCGGCGAAAATCGTGGTGCGGCTATCGTAGCGGCTGTTGTGAGATAGCCCCTTGCGACACGGGGTGAGTCGAGTGATACCTGGAACAGGCCCCATTTGTCCTGGAGCGAGTTCACCAGGAATGACCTGCCATCCGGCGACAGGGTGGCCAGCGGCGTAAGGAGCGGGGTCTCGAACAGCTCCTCGGCCGGTGATCCCCCGGAGGCGGGCTGCGACCAGACCCCGCCGCGTGCTTCCTTGCCCGCGGCGGTGAAGAGAATGCGTGATCCATCGGCGCTCCACTCCACGGAGGTCACTGTCTGGGCTGACGTGACGCGCGACAGCGTGCCAAGTGCCAGGTCGTAGATCCAGACATCACTCTTCCGGTCTTCCCCCACCAGGACCGCGATCCGGCGCCCGTCTGGCGAGAGTCTCGGGAAGGCAAAGCTGCGCGACTGGGCCACCACCGGCTCCGTTCGTCCATCGAGCGACACCCAGGTCAGCTTGCCGGATGCCCCACCGCGCGCGACCACCATCGCCCCGCCCCGGGAGATGAAGATCCCCGAATTGCCGTTGTTGGCACCGATGACCGGCACGGGGTCGTGGACCGGGACCGGCCTGCCGCTGATCTTCTTCCGCTTTGCGTCCAGGGAGACCGCCATCACACTGCCATCCGCCTGCACATAGATGAGCATGCCGTCGAGCACCGCCAGCGGGCGAATACCGGAAATGCCGAGCGGCACCACCGTGCCGTCGTTCAGGGAGGTGATGGCCAGCCGTGTCGTGGCGAGACTCCCCGCCCAGATCGCGAAGACGATCGTCTTGCCATCTGGCAGAGTGATGGGCCAGAGGTGGTCATGCTCCCCCCTGGCGGTATCCGGCCTGGTGAGTTCCACCGGTGCACCGCCGCTCGCGCTTACCTGCGACAGTCCACGAATGGTGCCCGTGGCGCCGAGCACGATCTCGTCACCGACCGTCCAATCAGCCCCGTTGGAGGAGGAGCCCTCGGTGATCGCCACCGGTGCGCTCCCGTCCAGCCGCACCTTGCGCTCCTTGCCATCGTTCTCGAACCCGAGCCACTTGCCGTCGGGGGAAAAGTATGGCTGGGTCGCGTTGGTCGTTCCCGGTATGGGGCGCGCCTCCAGCTGATCGGTCCGGAGGACGTAGAGGATCGAGCCGTTCACTCTCTGCCGGACGCTGTAGACCAGCGTTCCGCCGTCTGGCGAGATCGCGGCCGACCATGGCACGAGGTCGATGGGTTTGGTGCTGTCGGTGGCCGCGTAGACGAACTGAATCGGAGGCAACGAGGGGGCCTCTGCCCGCCCCGCCATCCGGACCGCGACTGCGACGGCCGCCACCAGGCCAACCGCGAGCAGCATGACCAGGGGATCCTTCAGTCGCGTGCGCCATCCAATGGCCGCCGGGCTGGCCCCCAGGGTCGACCGCCCGCGGGGGGCCGGCGCCCCACCTCTCCCCTGCAGGGCCCCGGCGAACTCCGCCGCGGAGGCAAAGCGGTCGGCGGGGAGCTTCTCGAGCGCGGTGAAGACCGCGGCCTCGACATGGGAGGGAATCGTCCTCCGCTGTCCGGTGAGCCCGGCGGGCTCCGCGGTCATCACCTTGGCGACGATCGCCTGTGCGGTCGGGCCCGAGAAGGGCGGCTCGCCGACCAGCATCTCGTAGGTCACGCAGCCGAGCGCGTACACATCGCTCCGCGCGGTGATCTCCCGCTCCCCCATTGCCTGTTCGGGGCTCATGTACGTCGGCGTGCCCAGTGACATCCCGGTCTCGGTCATCCGGGTGCCGCCCGCCTTGCTCGCCGCCAGCGCGATCCCGAAGTCGGCGACCAGGGCGCGGCTGTCGTGGAGCAGGATGTTCTCGGGCTTGATGTCGCGGTGGATGACGTTGTGGCGGTGGGCGTAGTCGAGCGCCCCCGCCACCTCGGTGGCGATGCTCACCGCGTCGGCGATGGGCAGCTGCTTCTCGCGGGTCAGCCGGTCCCGCAGCGATTCCCCCTCCACGAACGGCATCACGTAGAAGAGGAACGAATCGGCCTCGCCGGAGTCGTGCAGCTGCAGGATATTCGGATGCTGTAGGTTGGCCGTGGTCTTGATCTCCGACAGGAACCGCTCGGCGCCGATGACCGCAGCGAGCTCCGGCCGCAGGACCTTGATGGCGACCTTGCGATCGTGCTTGAGGTCCTGCGCCAGGTAGACCGTGGCCATGCCACCCTCGCCCAGCTTCCGTTCGAGGCGGTAGCGGTCCGAGAGAGCCTGTGTCAGGCGAGTCAGCGGTTCAGTCATCGGCCCTCAATGCTGGAACAGAAGGGCCTGGTTGTCGAGGCGCATCGCTCGGGGCCGAGGCAAGGGGGTTCCTCCGCCCTTCCACGGGGCGGGAAAGGCGGTGGGGCCGGCGCCGCTCTGGATAACGCCGAAGCCCAGGGCAGCGGCGAACAGCAGCAGCTGGTCGACCGCGGTGAGTCGTTCCATCACACTGCCAAGCTGCTGAGAAACCGGTCCGCACTCAGCAGCCGGACTCCCTCGCGGGCGGTCCGGTCGATCCCGCGGGTCGCGATCACCTGAACGGCTTCGACCGACGGGAACTTGCGCTGCAAGTAGATGAGGGCTGGGCTGATCGCGGTGTCCGCCAGTTTGCATTCTACGAACCGGGTGGCCTTGCCGTCGCGAAGCTGCACGAAGTCGACCTCCCGCCCTTCGATATCGCGAAAGAACCGAAGTTCCGCGTCGAGCCCCTGCGTATCTTCGAGGTAGTGGCACTCCTTCAGGAGGTGGAACCCGATCAGGTTCTCGAACCGAGGCCCCTCGTCGGCGATCGCCGTCCAATCGTAGAGATAGTGCTTGCGGCTCTTCTTGACCGCCTTGATTCGCGGCAGCCCGAACGGCGCGAGGCGGAACAGGAACATCAACCGTTCAAAGATATCCATCCATCGCTCGACGCTCTTATGCGCCACCTGGAGGTCCTCGCGCAGCGCGTTGAGGGACAGCGGCGATCCGACCAGGGCCGGCAATCTCACCGACAGGAGTTCGAGCGGGCCAAGCTCCTCGACCCGTTCGAGGCTCGCCACGTCTTCCCGGACCAACCGGGAGCGATACTGCCGCGACCATCGCCGCGCGGCGGTGGGAGAGCCGGAGAGCAACGGCTCGGGGAACGGTCCCAACGTCATCAAGTCCCGCACCGAGCACCCCGCTTCCCTGAGGGAAAGCGGGTGGAGGCGGAGATGGTGATATCGCCCCTGGAGCGAGTCGCCGCCCCGCCGATAGAGATCGAGCCGAGCGCTCCCGGTTACCAGGATCTTGAGAGCCTCGCGGTGGGTGTCGTAGAGTCCCTTCAGGAGGTTCCGCCAGCGCCCATACTTGTGCAGCTCGTCGAACACGACGAGGCCCCGGTGGGGGAAGGCCCCGCTCAAGATTCGGGTCCGGGCCTCATCATCGTCCCAGTTGAGGTACCGCTCGGCGGTCGCGCGCGACGCCCGGGCCAGGATGGCCCGCGCCAGCGTGGTCTTGCCGGACTGCCGGGGTCCCGAGAGCAGGACCATCTTGTCCTCGAGGTCGGCCGAGACCTGGGGGGCGAGGGCGCGGTCGATCATGCCGACAATCCTAGCCGCAGGTGAAGATCATGGCAAGTATTTTCACATCGATGTAAAAATAGCGGAATCGATCCGGTGTCGGCCCAGATGCCGAATCGGCGACGTCGACGCGAGCCCGGTTCCCGTCCAGCTTCCCTGCGACGCCAGCGGCCCGAAGCTGCCCGTCATCCGCGCCGTGGTCCCGTGCTTCTGAGGAGCTTGAGACCTTCCGGATCGGTGCGGAGTGGCGCCCAGGCGGCCAGCTTCCAGAATAATAGGAACAGGTCGCGAGCCTCGACCGCCTTTTCTACCAGCCTGCGGGCCTCCTCGAGGTGCCCCGCCGCGGCCGCGATCGCGCCCTGCTCGGCCAACCCGATGTATCCCGTCCGCGCACGGCCCTGCACTTCCTGGTGCACTGCCTCAGCGGCATCACGGTCGCCCCGCGCAGCATGGACGGCGGCGACCTCGGCCAGAATCCGCGGATTGCGGCCCGACATCAGCAGCGCCGGCTCCGCCGCCGCAAGCGCCTCGTCGTGGCGGGCAAGCCCGGCCAGCGTCAGCACCAGGGTCCACCGGGCGGTGAAATGGTCGGGGTCGAGTGCTACCGCCTCCCGGGCGGCGGCTAGTGCCTCCGCGGGGCGGTCGACAAAGAACAGGCAGAACGCCTCCATGGCGGCGGCCCAGGCGTTCAGCGGGTCGATGCCGCGGGCCCGACGCAGGTCGTTCAGCGATTGCTCGACCCTTGCCGGGGTCGGCTCCAGCAACGAGAGCCAGATGGCCCGCTCGCACAATGCCCGGACATGCGCGGGATCGCGGGCCAGGGCGCGATCGGTGAGTGCCGTGGACGCCGCAAGATCCCGCTCGAAGGTCGCGGTGAGGTTCGCCAGTGTGGCGAGCGCTTCGACCTGTCCGGGATCCAGCGCCAGCGCACGCTCCGACGCGGCCCGTGCCAGTGGCATCATCTCGGCCGCCGACGCGATGCCGTACATCGCGTGTAGCCGGTAGCAGTCGCCCAGCAGCGCATGGGCCTCGGCGCTGCCGGGGTCCAGCGACACCGCTCGTTCCAGACAGCCCCGGGCATCGACAATCGCGCGCCCGCGGCGGTTGACCAGCACCTTGCCCTTGAGGATGAGCTGGTAGACCTCGGGACTGGCCGGCGCCGCGCGTGGCGTGGCCCCCCGTCCCAGGGAGAGCTCGAGCTTCTGGGCGATGGCATTCGCGATCTCGTCTTGCAGCGCGAACACGTCGCTCAACTCGCGATCGTACCGCTCCGACCAGAGGTGGCAGCCATCCCCTGCATTGATGAGCTGCGCGGTGATCCGAAGCCGAGTACCGGACTTCCGTACGCTCCCCTCCATCACGGTGCCCACGCCCAGTTTGTCCGCGACGGCGCGGAGATCCTCGTGCTTCCCCTTGAAGGCGAAGCACGAGGTGCGGGCGGCAACGCGAAGCCCGGGGAGCTGGGCCAGCGCGTTGATGATCTCCTCAGTGATGCCGTCGGCAAAGAACTCGTCGGCGGGGTCGGCGCTCATGTTGGCGAACGGCAGCACCGCGATGCCGGGGCGCGCGCTTCCGTCAGGGCTCGCGGTGGGGCGCTTCGGTGCGGCGGGCGTGGCCGCAGCCCTTGTGGGCGCGATTTCCAGCCCCGCCTTGCGCCAACCGTCAATCAGCCGCTCCACGTACTCCGGGTGCCACCACTTCTCGATATCCTTGCGTACGGTGGCGGCAAAGTCGGGCCGTACTTTGAGCAGCTCCCGGACGGACTTGGCGGCCGCCTCCCCTTCGCCGAGCTGCCCGTAGGCAGCGGCCAGCGACGCGTGCGCGAACCAGTGGCCCGGCAGATTGACCTTGAGCGCGAAGCTGAGTGCGCCGCGGTCATCGCCCCGGCGGTACGAGTCGTAGAAGTCGGCGTACCAGTACCATCCGGGATGATTGGGGTTGAGCTGCTTGGCGCGTCTTGCCAGCGCGAGGCCGCGCTCCGATTCGCCAACATAAGTCAGCAGCTCACCGAGAAACGCGATGGAGTAGCCGTCCATGGGGTTGAGTGCGACGGCCCGCTCCGCCGCATTCTGGAAGCTCTGATATTCCTTGTGAAAGAAGAGCGCCTGGGCCAGACTGCAGTGGGCCAGATGACTGGCTGGCCCCGCCTCCACGGCCCGCCGCGCGGCGGTCAATCCGCTTGTCAGGGAATCGGCCTGGAGGTTGAATCCTTGTGCGTAATCCTGCACGCACAGCAGTGCCAGCATCGCCCAGGCATCGCCGTAGGCCGGGGCTCGCCCTACGGCCAATTCCAGCCCCGATCGCGCTGCGGCAAGTTCGTCGGCGGTGCCCCGTTCCGAGTAGCTGAAGCTGCGGAGCACTGCCTCGTAGGGGCTCAACTGCTCGACCGGCCGGCTGCGCAGCGCCATGCTCATGCTTCTAGGCAGAACGCCGCAGCTATCCGCAACCGTCGAGACAATCCGTGAAACCAAGTCGTCCTGCAACTCGAACACCGTGTCCGAGCTGAAGCCGCGTTCGTAGTTCTCGGCCCACAGATGCGCCCCCGTCGTTGCATCGACGAGTTGTGCCGCGATGCGGAGTCTCGTCCCCGCCTGACGAAGGCTGCCCTCCATGACGTAGCGCGCGCCGAGTTCCTGGCCCGCGTCCCGCGAATCAACCGCCTCGCCGGTGTAGCGCAACGCGGCGTTGCGTGCGACCACCCGGAGGTAGGAGAAGCGCGACAGGCCAGTCACTATCTCCTCGGACAGCGCCTCGGCCAGGGCGGTGAGATCGGGGTTCGTGCCGCTGTACTTGAAGGGGAGCACGGCGACCCAGAAGCCCTCGTCGGTGCGCACCGCCCCTGAGCCGGTGGGAGAAGAAGCGTCGGCCGCGGGTGACGGGCTGCCTGACCCGGAGACCGGCGCAACGTCGAGCCCCGCCTTGCGGAGCCCGTCGATCTGGTGCTCGGCGAGATTTCGATCGAACCACTTCCCGAGCTCCGCGCGCGCCGTCACGGCGTAGTCCGGCTTCAGTCTGAGCAGGTCCCGCAGGCTCTTGGCGGCCGCGTCATGCTC
>Ga0315273_10009608_pt1 | contig 12279 bp, 12 predicted proteins | sample YL17G02_0_MG_FD_205753 | JGI IMG/M metagenome (GOLD analysis project Ga0315273, IMG submission 205753) | Sediment microbial communities from Yellowstone Lake, YNP, Wyoming, USA - YL17G02_0 | ecosystem: Environmental > Aquatic > Freshwater > Lake > Sediment | place: USA: Wyoming | collected... | reverse complement strand
TGAGCGCGAAGGCCTCCTCGACGCTCTTCTGCATGGCCTTCCCCATGCGCACGATCCCAGAGCGCCCCGTGTCCGTGTCCACCCAGCCCGGGCACACCGCGTTCACGGTGATCTTCCGGGGCGCGAGCTCGAGCGCGAGAGAACGCGTGAGTCCGATGACCCCGTGCTTGGACGCGCAGTAGGCGGCCATCGTCGCCACTCCGAATCGCCCCGTCACCGACGAGATGTTCACGATGCGCCCGCCGTCGGGCAGAAAAGGCCGGGCCGCGCGGCAGACGCGCCAGGTCCCGGTGAGATTCACGTCCAGAATCTGCGCCCAGGCTTCGTCCGAGCGGACGTCTCCGTCGAAGGGCGAAGGGCCTCCGATCCCCGCGTTGTTCACGAGGATGTCGAGGCGGCGATCGGGCCGCGCCGCCCGCTCGACACCGGTCGCGACGGCCGCCGGGTCCACGACGTCGAGGAGAACCGCCTGTGCCGAGCCGCCGGCGCTCGCGATCTCGGCCACGACGGCCGCCCCGTCGCTCTCCCGGCGAACGCCGACCGCCACGTGCGCGCCCTCGGCCGCGAGCCTGAGGGCGATCGCCCGGCCGATTCCCTTGCCCGCGCCCGTCACGAGCGCCGTCTTTCCCGTGAGACGTCCTTCCCGCATGTGTCCTCCGGCGGGCGATTCTACGGGTGGCCGCACCTTGTAAGATCGCGAAGTGATGAGGCTCGTGTGAAGGTCGAGGTCCTGCTCTTCGCATCGCTTAGGGACGCGGTCGGGCGCACGATCGCCGTCGAGGTGAAAGAGCCCGCCACGGTGACGAGTCTTCGGCACGCCCTCGAGGCCGCGCATCCCGTCCTCGCGCGCTTCGGGACGCGCGCGAAGCTCGCGATCAACGAGACCTGGGCGAAGGAAACGGATCCCATCGCGCCAGGCGACACCGTCGCGCTCCTGCCGCCGGTCGCCGGCGGCTGACTCAGAGGACCGGCGGTGCCGAAGAGTCGACGTACCGGATCACCGGTGGCTCTGCCGCTCCTCCAGGAGAATTTCCACGATGTCGCGCTTCGTCTTCAATGGGGGCGGCAGCTTCACCTTTGCCGGCGGCGGCGTGCCGGGCTCGGGCCGGTGGATCACGAGCACGTCCCGTTTCTCTTCAAGAGGAACGAGGCGCGCCACGGGGATGTCCCTGTTCGTCACCGTCACCATCCGCCCGCGCCGCGCGAGGCGGACGTAGTGCGAAAGCCGCGCCTTCAGGTCCGCAATCGAAACGCTGCTCATGACCAGATAATAGTTCTTTCTGGTCATCCCGGCGCGGGAACTCAGGCCAGCTTCAGGTCTTCCGCGAGCAACGCGTAGTCGACGGCTCCTCGCGACGACCCGTCGAACTCGAAGATCGTCTTGCCGACCGAAGGGGCCTCCGCGAGCGCCACGTTGATCCGGATGGGCGAGAGGATCTTCGTGAAGCGCTCCCTGAGCGTTTCGAGGAGCTCGGTGGAGACGGCCGTGCGTAGGTCGTAGAAGGTCGGCAGAACGCCGTCGATGCGAATCGGTTTTTCTCGAATCGCGTTCGCTTCCTTCACGAAGAGGCGCGTCTTCTCGAGCGCCGGAAGCGAGAGGAAGTCGAGCTTCGCCGGGAGGATGAGCTCGTCCGCGAGGTGGTAGATGTTCTCGAGCAGGAGCGAGGCGGCCGGCGGACAGTCGAGGATGACCACCTCGTAGCCCTCGTCGTCGAGCGCCGCAAAACGCTTCGCGAGGCGCGTCCGCCGCTTCTCAAGGCCCTTTTCGCGATACAGATCCTCGACGGCCAGGAGCCGCTCTCCGGCCGGCAGGACGTCGAGGCCTTCCCGCGTCGCGCGCACGACGGAGTCTTCGAACGCGGCGTCCTTCGCGAGCCAGGCCGCGAGACCCGGCGCATCGGGCGGAAGGCCCATCGAGGTCCCGACGCTTCCCTGCGGGTCGGCGTCGACGAGAAGCGTCCTTCGTCCCGCGCGGGCGGCCGCGGCCGCGAGATTCACGGCGGTCGTCGTCTTCCCCACGCCGCCTTTGAGCGCGGAGATGGCCAGCACCCTTCGGCGGCGGGTCGTCATCGTCGACTTTGCGGTTCTCTCTCGCCGGAGGTCTTATCATGTTTCCATGCCCTTCCTCACGGATGCCCCGGTGGACCCTGGCGCCCTTCTCAGCGCCGTGCGGCGGGATGGGGACGGAGGACTGGCCCTGTTCGTGGGCGTCGTGAGGAACCACAACGACGGCCGCCGCGTGGACCGCCTCGAATACGAGGCTTATGGCCCCATGGCCGAGAGCGAGATGGCCCGCATCTCCGAGGCTCTCGCCCGGGCACACCCAGAGGCCCAAGTCGTTTTCCGCCATAGGGTTGGAGCCCTCAGGGTCGGCGAAGTCGCCGTCGCCGTCGCCGCGGCCGCCCCCCACCGGTCCGAGGCGTTCGCGGCCTGTCGCGCCGGAATCGAGGCCATAAAAGCCCGCGTTCCGATCTGGAAACGGGAATTCGGCCCCTCGGGAACCATCTGGGTGGAACCTTGTGGCGAGACGGGTCATGGCGACGAAAGTGATTGAAAACTAAACCACTTCCTCCTAGAATCCAAGTTCCGGGATCAGAGGTTTGACGATGTTCCTCGCCCTCAGGCGGATTCATATTTCCGCAAGTGACTTTTCGCGTTCCCGCCGCTTTTACGGTGAGACTCTCGGTCTCCCCGAAGGCGGCGGCTTCGAGAACGACTGGGTCGAGTTCGCGCTGGGCCCGCTGCTATTGAAGCTCGTCCCCCTGCGTCCGGGCGAAGTGCCCGCGCGCAATCAGGTGGCCGCCGCTTTCTCCACGTGGTCGCTCGACGAGACGATTGCGAAGCTCAAGGAGCGCGGCGTCACGGTGACCCGGCCCCCCGCGGAGGAATTCACGGGTCGCTCGGCGGAGATTCTCGATCCCGACGGCTACCGGATCATCGTCTTCCAGGCGTCCGAGCTGCATCCCGACGAGGACTGGGTCCGGATGTCGCAGGTCGACGACCTCGTGAAGCGGAAACTCCACGCCCGCAGGAAGCGGGAGCAGGCGCGCACCGGCAGACCGAAGAGCGGCGGCCGGAAGAAGAAGGCCGCAAAGAAGAAGCCCACGAAGAAGAACCCCCCGAAGAAGAGGCCCGCCGCCAGGAAACCAGCCGCAAAGAAACCAGCCGCAAAGAAGCCCGCGAAGAAGAAGCCCGCAAAGAAGCCCGCGAAGAAGAAGCCCGCCGCCAGGAAACCAGCCGCAAAGAAGCCCACGAAGAAGAGGCCCGCGAAGAAGAAGCCCGCGAAGAAGAAGCCCGCGAAGAAGAAGGCGAAGGCGCGCCGCTAGTTCGAACGACCGGCGTCGGGCGCGTCGTCGTGGGATGAGTTCCCGCGCGGACACTCCTTTCCGTTGGAAGGAGAGCCACGATGACGACTCGATCCCTCCTTGCGCGCATCCCTCGACGTTCTCTTCCTCTCAAAACCTCCTCCGCTCTCGTCGTGGCTCTCCTTCTTTTCACCGCGCTCTTCAGCGCGGGGCCCCTGGAGCCGAGAGCCTCGGCGGACGGCATCGCGCTCTCCGCCCCGTCGCCGATGCGGGCCTCCATGATCGACGGGACGGTTTCCGCTGCCCTGGGGACCGTCCTCGACGTGCTCGGAGGCCAGTTCCGGATCGACGTCGCGAAAGCCACCATCTCGAGCGGAGACGGCCCGCTGGCGGGCCCTCTTCCCGCAACCGGGATCCCCGTGGGCGCGCGGGTCGTCGCGCAGGTCCTCGTCGGAGATGCTCTCCCGGCCGTGTTTCCGCCTCCCCCGTTTCAGGCCACGAACGTCGTCGTCTTCCTGCCCCGTGACGGCCAGCTCGTCTCCAGCATCCAGGGCGTGGATGTGCCCGGCGGGAAGTTCACGATGTTCTTCCATGCCATCTCGACGAACGCTGAAACGAAGTGGTCGGGCTTCGGGCCGAACGGGTCCGTCAAGGGCCTCCGCGACCTCTCGGCGGGCATGTTCGCGACGGTCTCCGTCGTGAATTCCGGCGAGGCCAGCGGCGTCAGAGGTCTCCTCGCGACGAGCGTCGAGGCCTACGGAACGGTCACGCCACCCGAGCTGATCGCCTTCCGCGGCCCGGTGCAGACGATTTCCGCGAGGACCTGGACGATCGCGGGCCGTGGCGTCACCGTCGACGCAGACACGAAGATCGTGGGCGAACCGAAAGTGGGCGACACGGTCGACGTTCTCGCACGTGTCCAGAACCCGCCGCCCGGATCTCTCGCGCCCTCGTATCTCGTCGCCCTCTCGATCGTCAAGACCACGGTCATCGTCCCGCCGGGTCCGGGCGGCCGCGCGACGGAATTCGACGGCATCGTCGAGTCGATTCCCCCGGCGGCGACGGCGGGTGGCGCGCCGCTCGGCCACTGGAAGATCTCCTCGCGCGACGTCGTCGTGAACGGGCTCACGAGGATCGATTCCGGCATCACGGTCGGGACGTCCGTCCACGTGAAAGGCGTGTTCCTGATCACGTCGGGCACGGGCGGAAGCCTCTTCGCAACGCAGTTCGTGGCCACTGAGATCCGGAAGAAATAGGCGGCGCGGTCCTTCGATTCCTCGCGGCGGGAGCGGCGGGCCGAGCGGCCCGCCGTTCGTCTTTTCGGGTTACCCTTTGCGGCATGAGCACCAGCCTCACCGGGTTCTGTCGCAAGGAAATCGCCACCCTGAAAGAAGCGAAGACCTGGAAGAAAGAGCGCGTGCTCGAGGGACCAACCGGGGCGCGCGTGCGGGTCGACGGCCGCGACGTTCTCATGCTCACCTCGAACAACTACCTCGGCTTCGCGAACCATCCGCGCATCGTGGAGGCGGCGACCAAGGCGCTTCACCGATGGGGCAACGGCCTTGGCTCGGTGCGCTTCATCTGCGGGACGCAGGCGCTTCACAAGGAGCTCGAGGCGACGATTTCGGAGTTCTTCGGCACCGAGGACACGATCCTCTACATGTCGTGCTGGAACGCGAACGAGGGGCTCTTCGCGCCGCTTCTCGCCGAGGAAGACGGCCTGCTGACCGACGCCCTCAACCACGCCTCGATCATCGACGGCGCGCGCCTGTGCAAGGCGAAGCGCTTCGTGACGCCGCACGGCGACCTTCCGGCCCTCGAGAAGGCTCTCCAGGAAGCCGCCTCCCTCAGGCGCCGCCTCTTCATCACGGACGGCGTATTTTCGATGGAAGGCGAGATCGGGCCGCTCCGCGCGTTCGCGGATCTCTGCGAGAAGTACGACACGGCGTTCGTCGTGGACGATTCCCACGCGACGGGCGTTCTCGGAAAGACCGGGCGCGGTTCCGCGGAGGAGCTTGGCGTGATGGAGCGAGTCTCGCTTTTCACCTCGACTCTCGGAAAGGCGATGGGCTCGGCCGCGGGCGGATTCACGACGGGTCCCGCGCCCGTCGTGGACCTTCTCCGCCAGCGCTCGCGCACGTCGCTTTTCTCGAACTCTCTTCCTCCGCCGGTCGCCGCGGCTTCGCTCGAGGCATTCCGGATGCTCATGGAGGATCCGTCGCCCGCCCACCGCGTCCAGAGAAACGCGCTCACGTTCCGCACGCGCATGAAGGCCGCGGGCTTCAAGATTCCCGATGGGATCCATCCCATCGTCCCCGTGATCGTGGGCGATACCGCGAAGGCCCTTTCGATGTCGGACGCGCTCTTCGAGCGCGGAGTCTACGTCTCCGGTTTCGGGTTTCCCGTCGTCCCAAAGGATCACGCGCGCCTGCGATGTCAGATTTCCGCGATCCACACGGAGGCCGATCTCGACGAAGCAGTCTCGGCGTTCGTGGCGGTCGGGAAGGAGTTCGGGGTCGTCTGACGCGATGTCCGTGCTCTCTGACCCCGACGCTCCCTTCGTCTCACGGCCTCGCCGACTCCGCGTGCCTCCGGAGATGGCGGTGGCCCCTCTTCTCGATCCGGCTCTTCCCGCACCACGCCTCGGGCGGCGCCACGCGCTTCTCGTGAACCCGTTTTATCCGAAGGACCCGCACGCGAGCTTCGGCAAGCACGTTCTGACGCCCACTCTCGCTCTCACGAGCGTCGCCGCTGCGACTCCGCCAGGCTGGCAGGTCGCCCTGTGGGACGAGAATCTCCTGAGAGGCCGGCCCCCATGGGATCCGCTTCCGGAGGTCGTCGGTGTCACCGTGCACCTCACGTTCGCGCGGCGGGCCTATGCCCTCGCGGACTGGTACCGGGCGCGCGGATCCACCGTCATCCTCGGCGGTCTTCACGTCCTCTCCTGTCCCGACGAGGCCGCGCCGCATGCCGACGCTCTCGCGATCGGCGACGGCGTGTCTCTCTGGCCGCTCATCCTTCAGGATGTGGAGAACGGACGACTCGAGCCTCGCTACCACGCGGACTACGATCGTCCTTATCGGGAGGACCCGGCTCCGCGGCGCGACCTCGTTCCGCGCGGGAGCTTCCTCACGTCCACCAGCCTCATTGCCACGCGGGGCTGCCACAACCGCTGCGGCCCTCGCCGGATGCACCGGCGTCTTCATCGGGTTCGAGTCCCTGACGGACGAGAATCTCGCGCAGGCACGCAAGAAAACGCCGCGGGCGGACGACTACGCACGGCGCGTCGGTCTTCTGCACGCGAACGGCATCCAGGTGAACGGCAGCTTCGTGCTCGGCTTCGACGGGGACCGGCGCGACGTCTTCGTGAGAACCGCCGAGTGGATCGAGGAGAACCGGCTTGAGTGCGCGACGTTTCACATCCTGACGCCTTATCCCGGCACACCCCTCTTCCGGGCGATGGAAGCGGGCGGACGGCTTCTGCACAGGAACTGGGACCTCTACGACACGGCGCACGCCGTCTTCCGGCCGCGGCACATGACGCCGGAGCAGCTCGAGCGCGGATACGCGTGGCTCTACGAGCGCCTCTTCTCGGCCGCCTCGATCTGGCGCCGCCGGCCCGAGGACGCGCGCGCGGTGCTTCCCTACCTCGCCATGTCGTGGCTCTACAAGCGCTCGAACCCGCTGTGGCACGTCCTGATCCGGCACGGTCTCGTGCACACGGTCTGGGGACCTCTCGTCGAGGCCACCCGGAAGCGTCACCTGAAGTTCCGGCGCCGTCTCGCCGCACGACCCGAGGGCGGCGAAGCCAGGCCGGTGCGGTCGGAGACGGTTCTGCCCGCGGGTGTGTGAAGTGGTGTCACGATTGTCTGGCTATCACGATTTTGATAGGATCCTTCCATGCCGTCGATCCGACCGATCTCCGACCTCCGCAACAAGTCACACGAGATCTCACGGCTCTGTCACCGTACCGGAGAGCCGGTCTTCATCACGAGGCATGGCGTCGAGGACCTCGTAGTCCTGAGCGCCGCCGCCTGGGAGAGGGAGAAGGCCCGCACGGAGCTCTATGTCCTCCTGGATGAGGCGGAACAGGACCGGCGGGCCGGGGACATCGGAACGTCTCCGAAGGCCCTCCGTCGACGACTTCGCGGTTGAAGGTCCATCGGGTCCGCGTCCTGAAGCGGGCGGAGCGCGACCTCGTCGAGCTCCGCTCCTACCTCGGCCGTGAGGCGCCGGAGTCCGCCGGTACGGTCGTCGGCGATTTGATCGACGCCATCGAGAGCCTCGCCCGCGGACCGGAGCGCGGCGCGCGCCCGCGGGACGAACATCTCCGCCGCCGAGGATTTCGATTCCTGGTCCGGCAGCCCTACTTGATCTTCTTCAAGGTCTCCGGGCGCCGTGTCTGGGTCTATCGGGTGCTTCACGGCAGACGCGCGTGGTCGCGACTTCTCTGAAATCGCACGGGCCTACGGGATGACGGCGACGTGGAAATGGACCTCGACCGTCGGGTAACGGAAGGCGGAGGGGAGCGGGTCGAAGGGCGCCGCAATTTTGACGGCGGCCAGCGCCGCATCGTCCCAGCCCTTCTTTCCGGACTTCATCGACACGACCGACGACGTGAGCGCGCCGTCCCGGCCGATCACCACCTGCACGACGGTCTTCTTGCCAACTTCCGGGATCTGCGACGCCGCGGGCGCCTTCCACGCTTTCGCGACCCTGTCGAACGTCTTCTTCTGATAGGCGGTGTCCGTCAGGCTGCTCTGGAAGTAGGCGTTCAGGGAGGGCCGCCCCGCCGCGAGGGCCGGCGCAGCCGTCAGGATCGCGAGAGCGCGCTTCATGCGGGGTTCCTCCTCTTCCGATAGTCGGTCTTTCTCTGTCGTGCGTCAAAGGGGCTGCGCTGTTCTAAGCTGCTCTCCGTGCCGGGCACTCTCGCCATAGGGGCCGCAGGAGCTCTCGCTCTCGCCACCGGCCTCCTCCTCCGCTCGGTTCTCCCGCCCCGGGGAATTCTCGCGTCGCTCCTGTCGATCTGGCTCCTCTTCTTCGGCCAGATCGTCCTCATCTCCGAGGTTCTTTCGGAGCTGCATGCGTTGGGAAGCGCCGGGATGCTGGCGGGACACGTCCTCCTGTTTGGCGTGGCCCTGATCGTCTACGTGCGCTCGGGTCGCAGACGTTTCGCTCCGTGGCCGGAAGACACAGGCGAGGCGCTACGGGCCTTTCTCCGGGAGTCACCCGGCATCGCGCTCTTCGCGGCTGCGGTCAGCTTTCTCGCTGCGGCCAACCTGGTCTTCCCCTTCCTCTACCCGCCGCTCAACGGCGACGCGAACGCCTATCACCTCCCGCGCGCCTACTACTGGATTCAGCTCGGATCTGCGCGGCACTTTCCGACGGTCGACATCCGCATGAACGAGATGCCGCCGAACGGGTCGTTCGCCCTCGCCTGGATTCTCGCCCTTTCGGGCGGCTTCTCGGGACTTCACGTGCCGCAGTGGACGGCGGGACTCGCGCTCGCTGCGGCGACGGCGGCGCTGGCGCGGCTCGCAGGCGCGGCCCGCGCCGTCGCCGTCTTCACGGGCGTTCTCGCGCTGACCTTCCCGCTGACGATTCTCCAGATGGGCTCCTCGCAGACCGACCTCCTCGTCGCGGCGGCCGGCGCATCCACGGTCTTCTTCGGCGTCCGCGCGCTGCTCGCCTCGCGCCAGGAGAGTTTCGCGGATCTCGCGTGCTTCGGCCTCGCGTTCGGACTGGCCGCCGGAACGAAGCTCACGTTCGTATTCCTCCTTCCGGCCTTGGCGGTCACACTCTCTGTGCTGGCAGCCTCGCAGAGAAGACTCGAGCTCTTGCTGCGCGCCGGCGCTGCGGCCGCGATCGGCTTCGCCGCGTTCGGCGCATATAACTACGCCCTCAACCTTGCCGAATTCGGGAGGCCTGCCGGTTCACGCCGAGGATGGGAACTTCTTTACGCCGCAAGCGCCCCCTGGCAGCTCGACCAGCCTTCCAACGCGCTGCGGTACCTCGAGCAGGCGCTCGACTGGCCCGGGCTCGTTCACAGGGACGGGAGCCTTCTGGTTCGCGCCCAGGACGCCGTCTTCTCGTCCCTCGCGCGGATCCTCGGGCGGGACACCGGTTTCGCCGGGATGCAGTCCGACTTCTTGCACAACCGATGGATGCCCCACGAGGAGCTCTCCGGATTCGGCCCGGTCGGCTTTCTGGCCGTCCTGGTCTCGCCGGTCGTCCTCGCGCTCGCGCTTCGCGACTTTCGGAAAGCGCGGGATCCGGCACACCTCGTGGAAGCGTGTCTCGTCCTCGTGGCCGCCGGATGGACGGCCGCGTTCCTGCTTTCCGCGCAGCCGTGGTCCGGGCAGTTGCGCTTCTTCCTCGTCGTGGCCGCGCCCGTCTCGGCCGCCGTGATCCCGAGGCTGAGCCGGGGACGCGCGCGCGTCGCGTTTGTGCCCGCGGCTTGTCTGACGGCGCTCGTCGTCGCCGGGGCCGTGACGGCTTCGGGGCCGGGCGGGATCCGCCGCGGCGAGTACCTGAGGAGCGGCTTCGAGGACGGCCTCCGCGAAGAGGTGATGTCGTGGTGGGCCCGGCGCCTGCCCGAGATGTATCCCGGGGGCGCCACCCTCGGCCTCGCCCCGGAGTTCAACGACACCGTGTTCCACCTCTTCCGCTCGCTGCCGCGGTTTCGGTTCCTTCCCGTGGCCGAGGAGGAGATCGCGGCCGCGCTGAGCGCGGGGCGGATAGATGGTGCGCTCACGGGGCAATTCCGGAACGAGGGGGGACAGGGAGTGACGAGGCCGGGGCTGCCTCTTCCGCGCAGCTTCCTGCATCCTCGGCAACCGGAGTCCTTCTTCCGCGCGCACCCGGACCAGTATCGGCTCCGCCTCGATCGAGAAGGCGTTCACCTCGTCACGATTTTCGCGCTCCCCGGGGGCCTCGCGTGGGAGCCGCCGCTCCTTCACCTCCGCGTTCCTGGCGCTCTCGTGAAGGCGACAGGCCGCCCTGCAATGCTCGTGCTCGCCGCCGATCGCCCGCTCCAGGAGGCCGACGAAGTGAGGGCGTCGTGCGGAGCGCCGGCCGCGCCGGCGGCGGTGGCGATCGACGGCTCGGAGCTCCGGGTCGCGGTGTGTCCTTCGGAAGCGCCCTTCATCGACATCCAGCTCTCGCGGTCGGGCACGGCCCCTCCCGCCACGTTCCGGTCCGCGCGGCTGGGGCGCGCGACGCCGCGCCCGCGTTAACCTCCGCCCATGCTCGCACGCGGCCTCGCCTTTCCCGCCACCGCCGTCCTCGCCCTTCTCGTTTCCGCCGCCGCGTTCGCCGAGGGACGGCCGGCCATCCCCGTCCCTCCGGACCTTCTCACGCGGGCGGAGCTGACGGGCTTCCGGAAAACGGAAACGTACGACGAGGTCCTCGCGTTCCTGACGCGGCTCGAGCGGCTGTCGCCGTATCTCCGGCTGTCGTTCATCGGTCCGAGCGAGGAAGGGCGGCGGATTCCGGTCGTCGTGGCCTCGAAGGAGAAGCTGTTCGAGCCCGCCGATCGCTTCAAGAGCGCCAAGCCGGTCGTCCTCGTCCTCAACTCGATCCACGCCGGTGAAGTGGACGGCACCGATGCGACCCTGCGGCTCCTGCGCGACATCGCGCTCACGAACCGGCTCGACCTTCTCGACGGCGTCACCCTCGTGACCGTCGTCGTCTACAACGTGGACGGGCACGCGCGCGTCTCGGCGTACAACCGCCCGAACCAGAACGGCCCGGAGGAAATGGGGTATCGGGCGAACGCGCGTGGCCTCGACCTGAACCGCGATTTCGTGAAGGCGGACGCGAAAGAGACGCGCGCCCTCCTCGCGCTCGTGGACGCGTGGAAGCCAGACCTCTTCGTGGACGACCACGTGACGGACGGCGCCGACTTCCAGGCCGCCGTCACGGTTTCGTACGCGAACGAGCCCGTCACGCCGAAACCGGTCGGGGACTGGCTGAAGGCTGTCGTCCCGAAGGCGCTCTCCGACGTCGAGAAGGAGGGTGTCGCGACGGGCGCCGCCTATGTCGACTTCCTCGACGCGGGCGACCCGATGAAGGGATTCGACTCGTCCGTCTTCTCGCCCCGGTATTCCACGGGCTATTTCCCCCTCCGGAACGTCCCGTCCATCCTCGTCGAGACTCACGCGCTGAAGCCCTTCTCTGAGCGCGTCCGGGCGAACGAGCTGTTCCTGCGCGCGCTTCTCGAGCGCACGGGCCGCGCGTCGAGTGAGCTTCTCGTCGCGCGCGAGACGGCGCGCTCCAGGGCCCGCGGGACTCCCGCCGGGTCGCCCGTCGTCGTCGCCGCCGAGGGGGACCCGGCGCGGCCCGAGAGCATCGCATTCCCGACCTGGGAGTGGAGGGAGGCCGTCTCGCCCGTGACGGGCCGGCCTGTCGTGCGTTACGACGCGTCGCGCAAGAAGACGATCTTGATCCCGAGCCTCGAGCACGCGAGGGCCACGGTCACCGTCCCGCGCCCGGCCGCGTATCTGATTCCCGCGGGCTTCTCGAACGTGGAGGAGCGCCTGAAGGCGCATGGCATCCGGTACGAAAGGCTGCCCGCAGCCCGCACGCTCGCCGTCGGGACGTACCGGGCCTCGGCACCCGTCTTCGGCAAGGCTTCCTATCAGGGTCGCGTCCGCGTCGCCGCGACGATCGCCAGGGGCCTCGAGACCCGGACGATGCCGGCCGGCTCGCTCTACGTGCCGCTCGATACCGAGCTCGCGAACGTCGCGATCGCGCTTCTCGAGCCGGAGAGCCCGGACTCTCTCTTCGCGTGGGGCGAGCTCTCCTCCTGCCTCGAGGAGAAGGAGCACATGGACACGCGGGTTCTCGATCCGCTGGCCGAAGAGATGCTCGCGAAGGATCCGAAACTGAAGGCGGAGTGGGACCGGAGGCTCATGGACCCGAAGTTCGCGAGCGACCCCCGGGCGCGCCACCGCTTCTTCTACGAAAAGACGCC
>Ga0315273_10009606_pt1 | contig 12280 bp, 9 predicted proteins | sample YL17G02_0_MG_FD_205753 | JGI IMG/M metagenome (GOLD analysis project Ga0315273, IMG submission 205753) | Sediment microbial communities from Yellowstone Lake, YNP, Wyoming, USA - YL17G02_0 | ecosystem: Environmental > Aquatic > Freshwater > Lake > Sediment | place: USA: Wyoming | collected... | reverse complement strand
CGCACCGATGTTGACCGGGAACTCATAGTCTCGATGCTGGACTGGCTCATGGAGCGTTTCCAGGACGCGATCCTCACCGAAGAGCTGGACCCCGGTCTCTTCCACAGAGGCGGAGACAACACGGCTAGACGGAAGGCACGCTTCGAGCAGTTCCTCGAGCTGATCCGCAGTGCCATCGGCCCGCCGGCTTAGCAGCGTCCGAATACACAACTAGCGCGTGGACGCTGGGTGAGACGAAGCACCTGGCGCTCAAGTGAGGGCACCGTCGCGTGGCTGAGGGTGCTGTCGCGGGGCGCGGCGAGGTTACGGCGTTGGCCGACGCGAGCGCCGAAGTTCGCTCCTAACCCACACCACGATCACGACCAACCAGATGGCTCCCAAGAGCGAGAAGAGGGCCATCGCCGCCTTCTGCACCCAAGACGGAGGCGTTCCCAGCGCAAGCCATAGGACGAGGAGACCGACCCCGGAGGTGAGCAGTCCCATCACGACCCGGCGCGGCGTGCTGCCCGAGGGCCAGGAGAGCAGGCGGAAGAAGTTCAGGCGATACCCTTCTGAGTCGCGAATCTCCATTGCCTCGCGCATCCGCGCTTCGCTGGTTCTCCGCGGGAAGAGGTAGAGCAACCCGGCAACAACGAAGAACAGGGAAAGCAGAATGCCAAGCGGGTCTTGGCCGAGCTTGTCCATTTGGGCAGCATCCCCCGCCGCCGACACCGGCGCAAGTTGGGGAACCGCTCTGGTGTGGTTTAGAGACCTTGGCCTGGATGAGGGTGCCGTGGCCCGAACCCGCCATGTCGCGGGAGTAGGCCTGCCGATCTGGGGCTACCGCTGCCCCGTACGCCGAGCCCCGTCACCGAACCCCGATGCAACCGCGATCCCGAACAGACATCCGAAGAAGATCGTCGAGTCGGGGGAGACGAAGGGATTCGACGGCCACCACCGGAAGTGAAGATAGGCCAGGGCGCTCACCATCCCCAGCAGCGGAACGACGCCAAGCGCTATCGCCGTCGTCGCGCGGAACGCGATCCGGCGCGGCAACCAGAGGGCGAATCCAAAGATGAGACCGGCTAGCACCGAACCCGCCATCCACGGCAACCACCCACCAACACTACCGACGTTGAAGTTGGACTTGGCAACCAGAAGCCATCGATCCCTCGCTTTCATGGTGGCCCATGCCGTACCCAGGAAGGCTGCCGTCAAGACCAGTCTCAGGAGGAAAGGCCAAACCCAAGGCGGATCCGCGTCGCCCACAGGGTCCACAGCCTCCGGCATCTGCCATTACTAGCACCTGCCGCTGGCGCGGTCAAAGGCAGGCAAGGGGCTGGCTTCTCTGGCGTCATTCCCGGACCGTGGCCTGGGTCAGGATCGTCTGGCTAGAACCCTTCGACGGGCGCAGCGATCTCGTCGACGATCGTGGCTCCTTGCCCTCGCTCCCGCCCGAAGAACGCGACGAGGCCCCCCGCGAGCACGATGGCAGAAGCGGCCAGACCAGTCGCTGCGGCCCGACGGTAGGGTCCCCAACTCGACGAGTCACTCTGGAGATCCAGGAACATCATGAGCTGCGAAAGGTAGGCGACGATCCCGTAGGCCCCCATGGACACCGATCCCCCGACCCCGAACAGCGGCCAGCGCTTTCTAAGAAGGAGGGCGAGAACTGCGAACAACCCGGCGACCAGGGGCCAAGCGACCCAGCCCATCCAACCCCAGAAGCCACCCACGTTTGGGACGAAGAAGGTCGCCGCCAAACCAACAGCAGCTCCAACGAGTCCCAGAATCCCCCCGATCGTCGCCGCCTGTCTTGGGGTCCTCTCCATGCTGCCGATACTGACCGCTCCGGAAGTCGGAGGCAAATCCGACCACACCTCTGACGTACCTGGCGGACGTTGGCGTGGATGAGAGTGCCTGGGCCGGAGCCGAATCCTCTAGGCTCCGAGTGTGGAGAGAAGTTCATCTGGTCGCGCCGGTGTGATGTTGACCTGCCTTGTGCTTGTCGGAGCCGTCCTGGCTTCGGGCTGCACAAGTTCTCCGCCGAGCCAGCCGCCCCCGACAGCCTCGGGGTCGCCGCTGCCGTACTTGCCAACTCTTCGGCACGATCCGACAGGATCGATATCTGGGGTCGGCCTCGAGGGAACCCTCGTCGTCCGCAACAATTGTGTCCTGCTCACCGTTCACCCGAGGCCGGGTCTGTCCAAGGGCGGGACGTACCTGCTCATCTTCCGTGCGGGCTATCACCTTGTCCGTGCAAGCGACGGAAGTCTCGCCGTGGCGGATCCCGAGGGGAGGTACGTGTGGAGAGTGGGAGACCCCTTCACGAACCAGCTAGGCGGCACGCCCGTCGGAGGAGACTGGTCGCCCGAAGCCGATACTCTCGACTCGCTTGCCGAGCCGGTCCCGCCAACCTGCGAGTACGACCGCATCCTCGGGACCAACGCGAACATCTACCGACCCCCTGGCGGAGACCCGCAGCAACTGCCGGTTGCGGTTCCCTCATTGCTTGGGCTGAAGAAGCCTGCTGCCACGAAGGCGGCAGCCGCAGCCGGGTTCTGGATCGGGGTCTGGGCGGAGACGGCGCAGAGAGGAACCGTCTTCATGCAAGACCCCGAATCGGGAGCAATGGCCTACGTGGGAAGCGAGATCGTCGTCAGACTTGCCGAGGTGAAGTAGAGACAGAGCCCGCTCTCTGACGTTATTCCGAGACCTTGGCGTGGGTGAGAGTGCCGTCACCCGGGCGGGATGGGTTCCCGACCATCCGGGCCTAGGCCAACGTGTCGAGCGCGAGGCCCAACCCAGCAGCGAGCTCGGCCAATCCGTCCGCGTCGATCACCAGCGCGGGCGAGACCTGAAGACCCCCCGACGCCAACGCTCGCGTGAGGATCCCCTGACTTCTGCACGCCGACACCGCCTTCGCGGGCAGCGATGGGTCGGCGAGGATCCGTTCCACGGAAAGCTGGACGGCAGCGAGCACTCCGGTGCCTGCCCGGATCTCCTGGACCATCGGGTGCTCCGCTAGCGGGGCAAGGGCAGCGGCAAGTTCGGCCTCCAGACCGGCGGCTCTGCCGCAGAGGTCTTCACGTTCGATGATGTCAAGGTTGGCCATCGCTGCGGCCGCAACCGCGGCATGGCCGCTGTACGTGTACCCATGTCGGAACATCCCGACGCCCTTCGCCCAGAACGTCTCGGCCACATCCGGTGCCACCAACACAGCCCCCATGGGCAGGTAGCCGCTCGTGATGCCCTTGGCGCACGTGAGCAGGTCCGGCTCCAGGGAGAACCGGCTGCTTGCGAACCAGTCGCCGCACCGACCGAATCCGGTGATCACTTCGTCCGCCACGAACAGGACACCCGCATCCCTGCAGATCTGCCGCGCTTCCCGCAGGTAGCCCTCGGGAGGGGGAAACACTCCTCCTGCCCCCATCACCGGTTCGCAGAAGAAGCCGGCGACATGGTCGGCTCCCAGGAGTCCGATCGTTTGCCGTAGCGCGTCCGAGTCGTCCCAGGGAACCTGCGCGATGTCTCCAAGTAGGGACCCATATCCTGTGATGTTGGCTGGGATCCCGGCGAGGCTGGTCCCGGCCGTGTGCATGCCGTGGTAGGCCCGATCTCGCTTGATGAGAACCGTGCGCTCGGGATGCCCCCTCAGCTGCCAGTACCTGCGAACCATCTTCGCCGCCGTGTCGACGGAGTCGGAGCCTCCGGAGGTCATGAACATCTTGCTGCCGGGTATCGGCGCGAGCGCGCTCACCCGTTCCGCGAGCTCTTCCGCCGGGCGGTTGGATAGATCCCCGAAGGTCGAATACGCCGGTAGGAGGGCCATCTGCGCGGCCACGGCGTCGGCGATCTCGCGACGGCCGTATCCGACGTTGGCGAACCAGAGTCCCGCGGTGGCATCCAGATACCGTCGCCCGGCTTCGTCCCAGAGGCGGACCCCCTCGCCTCGCTCGAGGACGAGAGGTCCGCTGGCTCCGACGGCAGCCATATCCGCGAAGGGATGCCAGAACAACGTCATGTCGAACAGGCTATACCAGCAGCGGGTTACTCAGGTTCGTAGGCCAGGTTCTCGCGGAGCCAGCGCTCCGTTGTCGTCCTGGGCTGACCCTTCCGCCTCGAGTATTCCTCGACCTGGTCCTTCCCGATGCGGCCGACCTTGAAGTAGCGCGCCTCGGGATGTGCGAAATACAGGCCCGAAACGCTCGCGGGTGGAGTCATCGCGTATGAGGTCGACAGGTCCATCCCGATCTCTCGCGCCCCAAGAAGCTCGAACAGCGTTTCCTTCTCGGAGTGATCGGGGCATGCGGGATAGCCGAACGCCGGGCGGATGCCGCGGTATCGCTCCTCGGCGAGATCCTCGGGGCTGAGCGACTCGTCGGGTGCGTACCACTGCCGCCGGACCTCGCGGTGCAGCCATTCGGCGAACGCCTCTGCCAGCCGGTCGGCCAAAGCCTTGACCAGGATGGAGTTGTAGTCGTCGTGCGCCGCTTCGAACTCGGCCGCGAACTCTTCCGCGCCGAGGCCGCTCGTGACAGCGAACGCGCCGATGTGGTCCTGAACACCCGAGCCGGACGGCGCGATGAAGTCTGCCAGCGAGCGGTTCGGACGGCCGTCATGCTTCGCCTGCTGTCGCACCATGTGGAACACCGTGCCGTTGTCCAACACGATGTCATCCCCATCGGCGCGCGCCTCCCAAAATCCGTACACGCCACGGGCGGTCAGCCGCTCCTCGGAGATGATCCTGTCCAGCATCTCCTGTCCGGCGACGAGCAACTCGCGGGCAACCTCACCGTGTTCGGGGTGTTCGAGGATCTGCGGGTAGCGACCCTTCAGCTCCCAGACTGTGAAGAAGAACTGCCAGTCGATCACCTCCCGGAGATCCGCCAGGGGCACCTCGAGCTGCCGCACACCCAGGAACGGCGGGGGCGGTATCTCTGCTCGCGTGAACGGAAGCACCGCCTTGTTCTCGAGAGCCAAGCGGTACGGCGACATCGGCGTTTTCTCGCGCTCGGCGTGCAAGTCGCGAAGGCGCCGCTGGTCGATCCGATTCTCCTCGTCGAGCTTGCCCTTGCGGTCGGCGTCGAGCAGATCGCTCACGACCCCCGCGACGCGCGAGGCATCGACCACGTGCACCACCGGCTGCTTGAAAGCGGGCGCGATCTTGACCGCTGTGTGTTGGCGCGAAGTCGTCGCGCCACCGATGAGCAGCGGCAGGTCCATCCCTCTGCGCTCCATCTCTTCGGCGACATGAACCATCTCCGCCAACGACGGTGTGATCAGCCCGGAGCAACCGACGATGTCGGCCCCCTCCTCGATAGCCGTGTCCAGCAACCTGTCGGCAGGGACCATGACACCGAGGTCCACGACCGAATAGTTGTTGCACGCCAGAACCACGCCCACGATCGACTTCCCGATGTCGTGGACATCCCCCTTCACAGTGCAGAGGATGACCTTCCCCTGTTCCCTGCCCGTGGTACCGAGTCGGATCTTCGACTCCTCCATGTACGGCTCTAGATAGGCCACGGCCTTCTTCATGGCGCGTGCCGACTTCACGACCTGCGGCAGGAACATCTTCCCGGCCCCGAAGAGGTCACCCACTATCTTCATGCCGTCCATCAGCGGGCCTTCGATCACCTCGAGGGGCTCGGCGTACGCTTGGCGCGCCTCTTCGGTGTCCTCCGTGATGAATGTGTCGACCCCGTGAACCAGTGCATAGCTCAACCGTTCCTGAACGGAGCCTTCCCTCCAGGTGAGATCTTCCTCCTTCTTCTTGCCCTCACCCGTGAAGGCCTCGGCGAACTCGACCATCCGCTCGGTGGCGTCCTCGCGACGGTGGAAGAGGATGTCCTCGACGTGTTCCAGCAGGTCCGGGGCGATGTCCGTGTAGACCATGATCTGGCCGGCGTTCACGATCGCCATGTCCAGGCCAGCCGCGATCGCGTGGAACAGGAAGGCCGAGTGGATGGCCTCGCGGATCGGATCGTTGCCTCGGAAGCTGAACGACAGGTTCGACACGCCGCCGCTGACCTTGGCCCCGGGGCACCTCAGCTTGATCTCGCGGGTCGCCTCGATGAACGCCTTGGCGAATAGGTCGTGCTCCTCGATGCCGGTCGCGATGGCGAGGATGTTGGGATCCATGATGATGTCTTCCGGCGCGTAGCCTGCATCGTCTATCAACAGGCGATAGCTGCGCTCGGCGATCTCGACCTTGCGTTCCACCGTCCCGGCCTGGCCGTCCTCGTCGAACCCCATCACCACGACCGACGCGCCGTAGCGCTTGATCATCCGGGCCTTCTTCAGGAAGTCCTCTTCGCCCTCCTTGAGACTTATGGAGTTCACGACACCCTTGCCCTGGATGCACTTCAGCCCGGCTTCGATGACTTCGAACCTCGAGGAGTCCACCATCACGGGAACCTTGGCGATGTCGGGCTCGGTCGCGATGTAGTTCAGGAACGTGGTTATCGCCGCCTCGCCGTCGAGCAGGTCGGCATCCATGTTCACGTCGATCATGTTGGCGCCGTTGCGCACCTGTTCGGCGGCGATCTCGACCGCCGACTGCCAATCCCCCGACTCGATGAGCCGCCGGAACTTGGCCGACCCCGTCACGTTCTGCCGCTCTCCGATGACCACGAAGCCGGTGTCGGGCGTGATGATGAACGGTTCAAGACCCGAGTAGGTCGAGTGTCGCTCTTCGACGACCGGGATCTCGCGAGGCGCGACCCCCTCGACCGCATGCTTGATCGCTGCGATGTGCTCCGGCCGGGTCCCGCAGCACCCGCCCACGATGTTCAGGAATCCGGCGGAAGCGAACTCGCCTAGCAGTGCACTCGTTATCTCGGGCGTCTCGTCGAAACCACCGAACGGGTTGGGTAGACCGGCGTTCGGATGGCAGGCTACGGCCACGCTGGAGACCCTCGACAGAGATTCGATGTAGGGACGGATCTCGCGAGCGCCGAGCGAGCAGTTGATCCCGACTACGAAGGGGTCGGCGTGCTCGATCGAATACCAGAACGCCTCGAGCGTCTGGCCCGACAACGTGCGCCCGCTCTTGTCGACGATCGTCACGGACAGCCAGAGAGGCAACTCGGGAGCGACGTCCTTCGCAGCCGCGATCGCAGCTTTGGCGTTCAGCGTGTCGAAGACGGTTTCGATCACGAGAAGATCCACGCCGCCTTCTCGAAGTCCCATGATCTGCTCGACGTAGGTGTCGTACACCTGGTCGAAGTTCACGGTCCTGAAGGAAGGGTCATCGACCTTCGGAGACATCGACAACGTGACGTTCAGCGGCCCGACCGAGCCAGCAACGAAACGATCCGGGCCCGCAGCGTCGGCGGCGGCCCGAGCCAGGCGAGCCCCCGCCAGGTTCATGTCATACACGGCGGCCTGCAGCCCATAGTCGGCCTGACCGATGGACGTGGCGGTGAACGTATTGGTGGTGGCCATGTCCGCGCCAGCATCGAAGTACGCCGTGTGTATCTCGGAGACGATGTCCGGCTGCGTGAGGTTCAGGATGTCCGGGTCGCCCTTGACGTCGTGATCGTGGTCGGCGAACCGCTCGCCACGGAACTCCGCTTCACTCAGCCCGCGTCCCTGCAGAAGGACGCCCCAGCTACCGTCGAGCACGACGATGCGTTCGGCTAGAAGAGCTTCGAGTCGGGTGCGCGCGTCCACGGCGCTACCCTAGTTGAAAGAGTTACCGCAGGCGCAGGTGCTGGTGGCCACCGGGTTGTCTATCGTGAATCCAGATGCTTCCAGCGTGTCGACGAAGTCGATCTTCGCTTCGGAGATGTAGGGAACGCTCATCTTGTCGATGACCAGCTTGACCCCGAACTGCTCTTCGGTGACGTCCTTCTCGGTGACCTGATCGTCCAGGTACATGGCGTATCGAAGCCCCGAGCAACCCCCGGGCTGGACGGCCACCCTCAGGCCAACGTCCTGCCGCCCCTCTTCTACGAGGAGCTCCTTCACCTTCGCGGCCGCGGTCTCAGTCAGAGCGATCAAGCGAACCCTCTCCTTGTGTGCCTTGCCAGCCTAGATTGTACCGGAGGATGGCCTAAATCCGACCACTTCCGTGTGATTACGCCGCTCCGGGCCAGGTACCCGCCAAGTCGGCGGCCAGAGCCTCCAGGGCGGCGCTCGTGTCGCCCATCGCTCGTTCCATGCCGAAACGGGCGGCCAGCGAGGCCACGACTATGCCCTCCTGCTCGACCTCGGACCGACCGCAGAGGACGGCAACGGGCAAGCCGGCCTGCAGGGCCGCGGTAGCGACCCCCATGGCGGTCTTCCCGTTCAGGGACTGGTCGTCGAATGACCCCTCCCCGGTCAGCACGACATCGGCGGCCTGCAGGCGCGCCTCGAACCCGACGGCGTTCATGACGACGTCGATACCGGGCCGCAATCGGGCGCCCAGGAACGCGACCAGACCTGCGCCCAGTCCTCCCGCCGCACCTGCGCCCGGTGTGTCGCGAACGTCGATGCCGAGGTCCTGCCGAACCAGCGCGGCGAAGTGGCCCAACGCTCGGTCCAGCAGGATGAGATCCTCCGGCGAGGCTCCCTTCTGTGGCCCATATACGGCCGAAGCACCTGCGGGCCCGACCAGCGGGTTGTTCACGTCGCAAGCGACCGAGAACGTCGCCGACCTCGCACGGGGGTCCAGGGTGCTGGTGTCGATCCGCGCCAGATCGAGCAGCGCCTCTCCCCCGTTCCGGATCTGGGCGCCCCGCGCGTTCAGAAGGCGCACTCCGAGGGCCTGCGCCATCCCCGCGCCTCCGTCGTTGGTCGCGCTCCCCCCTATGCAGACGATCATGCGGACCGGTTCATGCTCGAGCGCCGCAAGGATCAACTCCCCCGTACCTCTCGTCGTGGTGCGACGAGGATCACGGTTCGTCTCCGGTATGAGCCCGAGACCAGACGCGGAGGCCATCTCCACGACGCCGGTCAGTCCTTCGGGAGCGCTCACCAGTCCGTACTCGGCGTCAACGGGATCCCCCAACGGCCCGGTCACCCTGACGCGCTTGCGATCACCGCCGAGGGCCGACACCAGGGCCTCCATGGTCCCTTCGCCCCCGTCGGCCATAGGAAGTTGCTCGACAGTGTCGTCATCGCGGGTCCGTAACCATCCGGCGGAGATGGCGCGTGCCGCCTGCTCCGCGGACAGCGTTCCCTTGAACTTGTCTGGGGCGACCAGGATCCGCATGAGACCGGACCCTACAACTTCCTCGAGAACTGCAGACGCATCAATCGTCGTGGGACTGAGCCGAAGCGATACTTGTACTCGAGCCCGCCCTTCAGCATGTCGAACCCGCCGAGTCCCTCTTCAATGCTGGCGCGGATCAGGTCGGCGACCAGCACCATCCCCGGTGACAGCGGCTTCCACTCGTGGTCGAACGCGGAGTTGTAGAGCAGGAATCGGTCGTGCAGCACGAACCCGATAGCGCCCGCCACCTTCTCCCCGTTCACCTCGATGAATCCCAGGCGGAACACACCGGACGGCAGGAAGGCCTCCGCGAGCCTCCGGAAGAAGATCTCCATGCCCGGCTGCATGAACTTCCCCTTCGGTCCTTCACTCGAGCGGTGCAGCATGAAGAAGCGCTCGAGGTCGTCGGCGATGGTGTCCTCGTCGGCGAACACGACGCGGTATCCACCTGTCGCCTCTTCCAGCTTGCGCGCCTTGCGCTTGATCTCGTGGCGGAGCTTGCCCGGCAGGGCCGTCAGGTACTCCTCGAAGGACGCGGGCAACGATAGGAACGGGCACACGTCCTGCTCTTCGACCTGGTGCCAGAGCCCACGCTCGGTTGCGGATGCCGTGAGGGCGTCCAGCCACGGCGAGTCCTCCGGCAGGTTCCGCAGATCGGCCAACTCCCAGTCATCGCGGGCGGCCAGGGCGTCGATCAGCGCCCGCGCAACGCCCTCGCGTTCGTCATCGACCGCGACCGGTCCCAGGTAGTCGGTGACCTCGGTCCCGCCGAGGAACCGGATGGTCGAGCCAACACGCTCGAATGCGCAGACCCCCACCGTCTCTTCGCCGTCCTCGACGAAGGTGAGATCAAGATCGGACGCGCCCCCGAATTCCTCCCAGTAGAGCTTCAGATAGGAGGGCGTGTGGAAGAAGGTGCCGGCGGGGTCTGCCTCGACGAGAGCCGTCCAGTCACGGCTGAGGAAATCGGTGCCTTCGGAGGAGGAGCGGACCTGCATCTGAGGAACTCTAGCGGCTCTACCAGGAACCGCCGCCGCCGCCGCCGAAGCCGCCGCCCGAGAAGCCGCCCCCACCGCTGGACCCGCTGGACGCCGGCGTTGCCGCGACCGTACCGGAAGCCGTCACCGCGAACGAATCCATCGCGTGCGAGAAGTCGGCGAACACGAACGGGTGCAGCGAAACGTACCAGTCGTTCGCTGCGGAAGGAAGACCGAGCTGCTGTGCCACCTTGGCCCATTTGTCCGCTATCCCGAAGACGATCGCGTACGGCAGGAACTCGGAGAAGACGTTCTCGCGTTCGTTGAGCTTGGCGATCCCCTCTTGGGTCGGAGATTCGATGAACCGCTTGAAACCCAGCACGCGCCCGACCATGGCGGTCCCGGCAGGCGCCCGCCGCGGCATCCATCGGGCTCCGAACGCGAACACGAGACCGGCGATCGGGATAGCCAGGGCGATCAACCCGAGGTGCGTCCATCTTGCGGCCACCCATACCAACCCCACGCCCAGGGCGAACAGGCCCCACCCGGCCCCGTGCCACCGCCCGCGAACCTTGTCGGGGCGCCCCGCGAACCACTTGCGGGCCGCAGCGTCGTCGTAGAGAGCGTCCTGAACCTTCGTCAGCTGGGCGGCGAACTTCGTCTTCAACTCGGACAACTTGACCACGTCGCCGGACTCGAACAATCCATCGAGAAGCGTCTGCTCGTAGACGAGCAACCCCTCGGAACCCGAGAGCCTTGTGAAGGTCCAGTCGGCCTTGCCGAACAGTCCTTCCTTGGGGATCTCCTCGATCTTCAGGAGGCCTCGCACGGCGAGGTCGACGATGGTCGCGGATACATCCAGCGGGTTCGCGGCTTCGTCGATGAGCGTTCCCACTTGGCCGGGCCGGATGCCTTCGGGCGGCTCGAACTCCACCGGCATCGTGCCGCCCTGCCCAAGCGGAACGGCCTGCTCCGCACCGCTTTCGTTGCCATAGGCCTGCGCAACGGCCCCACCGACGAACCTGCGATCCCGGCCGTTGCGCCATAGCAACAGCCCGAAGGCGGTGAGGAGTAGCACGAGGATGCCGCCTCCCCCGACGACCGTGCCCGGAGTCACGGCGAAGGCTCGCTGGAAGTTCCAGCGCTCCCGCAGTATCGGAGCCGGCTCGGGGATGGCGCCCTTCTCGAAACCCACCACCGTGGTCAGACCCTCGTTCGCATACAGCCCGTTCTGGGCGAAGCGCACGCTGGTGCCGGCAGTGGTCACCTTGGTACATCCCGTGCGCGAGCCCTCGGCCCCGGCGAAACACACCGCTCCCGTGACCGACGAAGGCACGGCTACCTCTGCCGTTGCGTGAAGAACGGGGACGTCCCATTCCGAGCCGACGGCGTTCCAGTAGAGCTCATCGTGATCTGCGAAACCGTTGATGGCGCCTTCGATCGTGTAGTCGATCGTGTACAGGTGATCCCCGCTGATGGTCACGTCGGGGTCGCCGATCCTGATCCGCACCTGACCTCCGCCGTAGTCGGAGACCTCGTAGTCGGCGGAAGGACCGTTGCTCGCGGTCACGCTCGTAACGTCGATCGGCGTCACACGGTCGTACACGTCGTCGTAGGCGAAGCTCGTCGGGATGATGCGGTCGATCCCGTGGTGCCAGGTCGAGCCGAAGTCGTAGTCGATCTTCTCCTGGACCGCGAACGACCCGTCGGGCCTCACCGTGATGGACGAGTCGTACGAACGGATCCGCTCGGCTCCCGGCGGCAGGACTAGATCATGCTTCGCGGTCGCTCCTACCGGTGCCCCGAGCACCGGGCTCGGAACACCTGGGAACGGAGTCGGCGCCGACGCGTCGGGCGAGTTCTGCGCCGATGCCCTGAACACGCCGTGGAAACTTACGGGCTTGCCGGTCGTCGCGCTGACCAGGTTGCGGCACGACAGCCGTCCTTCCAGCACATCCTCGGTTCTGCCCGTGACGTCGATGGTGCACTCACCGGCCGTGGACGCGGCCACCACGTTCGAAGAGGGCATCGAGAAGGTCGCGGTCACCCTTGGACTGGTGCGAACCACGCCGGTTCCGCCCGGGCCCAGCGACAGCATCGCGGAGTCGCGGCACCCCTGGTC
>Ga0315273_10009605_pt1 | contig 12282 bp, 11 predicted proteins | sample YL17G02_0_MG_FD_205753 | JGI IMG/M metagenome (GOLD analysis project Ga0315273, IMG submission 205753) | Sediment microbial communities from Yellowstone Lake, YNP, Wyoming, USA - YL17G02_0 | ecosystem: Environmental > Aquatic > Freshwater > Lake > Sediment | place: USA: Wyoming | collected... | reverse complement strand
AGAGATTCTAAGAATAAGAGAGGAGAATTTTGAATATGGAAGGGGGCGTTATCGAATGACGCTCGATTCATGCGAAAGCTATAAGAGAGCAGTCTCGAATTCTGAAGGTCGTTTCATAGAAGAATACAGTAGGTACGGAGAGGAAAATAAAAATCCTTCAAATCAGTTAGAATATTTAAAGAAAGAACTCATGGCACTAGAAAAGGACTCTTTAGATCTCTCTTCGTATACCCAGGAAGATTTCGTAGAAGTATTGAAGAAAAAACCAAAAGAATTAACGACAGATAAAAAGGGAAAACCGCTATATTATTCGTCGGAAGTCGCTTTCCACGGGGAAGACAAAACCTATACTTGGCCGGATATCCCTCCTGATTTAGGGAGAAAATTATATATCTATAATGAAAATGATCCGACAGTAAGACGCTGCAAAGAAAAAAACGAAGTAAGGCAGGAAGCTATAAAAGATATAATTGAAGGATTTAGTCGTGAGGCTTTGGAGAAAGGCGATTTAGAACTAGCCTTGGATGGTTATGCTATGCTCAATAAACTTCATGATTCCGAAATTGACGCCCTAATCAAGGAGAAAATGGGAGAACTTAGAAAATCGGAAAAGATAGAGGACAAAAAGAAATTTCTGGCAATTAGCCAAAAGCTTGCGGCTATTAAGATATAAAAGAATTTTTGCCATCAGAGAGAGATTCAAGATTATCAAAGTTTAAGATCTCGGTTAGAAATTGTTAATAAGACATCTGCAATTGCAGGCGGCAAGGTTATATTTGGGCTACCCTGGACATTCTTCGCGTAAGATTTAGGTTGTAAGTAGAAAAGGCTGCAGGTTCGATCCCTGCATTGCCCACCAAACAGGATTTTGCAGCGTTTTGGGGATAAGCAGTGGATAAGGAAAAAACAAAAATTTAGCTTAAAAAAAGCGAAATTTACTGATAAATGGCTTGATTAAGCCATTTTTTTATTTTTAGCACAAAGGTTAAACATTAAAAGGAGCAGTAAATATGTCTTCGCTGGGGTGGTTGACTAAGGTTTATGAAGTGGAATATAATGTAAGGGAAGTGGGAAATTGTGGATAAAGGTGTTAATAAGTCGACAAATCTGTGGATAACTTCTCGAGGGGTTATCCTGGACGAAGTGAAAAATCTTAGACAAGATTTTTCACTCTGTTCAGAATGACCAGCATGTTTCATGCTGATTGGTGAATATAAACATACTATTGACGAAAAAAAGCGTTTGGCCATACCGGCTAAAGTGCGCAAGGAATTGGGGAGCGGCGCGGTTTTGACGCGTGGCCTTGATAATTGTCTGGCACTTTATCCTTTGAAAGAGTGGGAGAAGCTGGCTGATAAATTAAGCAAGCTGCCGACCGGGCAAGTGGAAGCAAGAGGAGTGGCGCGCGTGATTTTATCGGGAGCGGTGGAGGTGGAATTTGACGCTTTGGGCAGAATTTTGGTGCCGGATTATTTGAAACAATACGCCGGAATTGCAAAGAATGTGGTGATAGCCGGAGTGTTTAATCATCTTGAGATTTGGGACGCAGAGCAATGGGATAGTTACAAACAGCGTACCGAAAGAGAAGTGGGCGACATGGCCGCCAAGCTTTCGGAGATCGGCTTTTGATATTAAGCAGTTTAGTTTTGACATTTGAGTTTTATCCAGATGGCACATATTCCAGTTTTGCTTAAGGAGATTATTAAATATTCAGACCCCCGACCTGGCGAAAATTTTATTGACGGTACTTGCGGCGGAGGAGGGCATACGGTGGAAATTTTGCCGCGCATCGGCAAGGAGGGAAAAATTTTATGCCTGGATTTAGACGAGGACGCGCTGGTCCGCGCAAGTCAAAATATTGCCGCGCAAAATAAAGATTTATCGGAGAGAGTTTTTTTCGCTAACGATAACTTCGCCAATTTAGAAGCGGTTGTTTCAAAAAATAATTTTTCGCCGGTTAACGTTATTTTGGTTGATTTAGGAATGTCATCGGATCAGCTTGAAGAGAGCAGCCGGGGATTTTCTTTTTTGAAAGACGAGCCGTTGGACATGCGTTTTTCCATTAAACAGGAGCTGACTGCCGGAGAAATTGTCAACCAATGGCCCCAAGATGAGTTAGAAAAAATTTTTCGCGAATACGGAGAAGAAAAATTTGCCCGCAGAATAAGCCAGCAAATAGTTAGCGCCCGGAAGTTAAAGCCAATTTTAACCACCGGGAGGCTGGTGCTCGAAATTGTTCAGGCTGTTCCCAAAAGATTTCAATACGGACGCATACACTTTGCCACAAGAAGTTTTCAGGCCCTGCGAATCGCCGTCAACGATGAATTGGGGAATCTGGAAAAATTTTTGCCTCAAGCAATAAACATTTTAGCGGACGGTGGGCGGCTCGTCCTGATTTCCTTCCATTCTCTTGAGGATAGAATCGTTAAGAATTTTTTCAGAACGCAGGCAAAAGAAGGAAAGTTGCGAATTTTGACAAAAAAGCCTATCACGCCAAGTACAGAAGAAATCCAAACGAATCCGCGCAGCCGCAGCGCAAAATTGCGGGCGGCGCTAAAGTTGAGTTAAGCCCTTCTGAATTTCCTTCGAAATTTAAGAAGGCAAGAAATCCGGTTCGATGACCCATCACAATTCCAGAAATCAGACTACTGTCCATGGAAAGGGCAAGCTTGCTTTGAGCTTGGCCATGTTTTTCGTTTTAATTTTGTTGAGCGTCGTCTATCTTTCGCAGGTCAATAAATTGATTGAGAAAAATTTTGATCTTCGTAATATCCGGCTGGCCGTGCAGGAGAGGCAGGAGCAGAGCCAGAAATTAATGGTTGCATTCATGCAGGCCGGTTCTTTAAGCAGCTTGGAAGAAGCGGCTAAAAGGCTTAATCTGGTGGAAATTGGAAAAACCGCTTATTTGAACATCGCCCCGGATTTTTTTGCTTTATATCAAAAACCCTGACTAATCAATGAAAAGACATTTTGGCAATTGGCGATTTTATGCCGTATTTCTTTTGGCGGCAATAGCAACGGGTGTGATAATCATCCGTTTATTTTGTCTTCAGGTGTTGCAACATGGTTCCTATACCGCATTGGCCAAGGATCAGCACGAATTGTTGCAACAGTTAATTCCCCGGCGCGGGGAAATTTTTATTCAGGAAAAAGGCGATACCTGGCATCCTTTGGCGGTCAATCGTAGTTATCAGACCGCTTTTTTGGTGCCGCGAGAGGTAGCGGATAAAGAGGAGCTCGCGCAGAATATTTCGCCGCTGGTGGGTATTGCGGCTGATAAGATATTGGAAAAATTAGCCGACCCTAATGATCCGTACGAGCCGCTGAAATCAAAATTAGACGATGAAACGGCACAGAAAATCCGAGAATTGGATCTTAAAGGAGTGTATCTTATAAATGAGGGTTGGCGTTGGTATCCTCAGGGTAATTTGGCCAGTAATGTTTTGGGATTTGTCGGAATGAGCGAGGAGCAGAAAATCGGTCAATACGGATTGGAGCAATATTACGAAAATGAGTTGGCGGGCCAAAGCGGTTTTTTGAAATCAGAAAAAGATGCTTTGGGGCGATGGCTGCTCATGCAGGATTATAATCTCGAACCGGCCAAAGACGGCGCGAATTTGTATCTGACGCTTGATCAAAACATTCAATACGTGGTGGAGCAAAAACTCAAAGAAGTTGCCGAAAAATGGGCTATCGCTGATGGTTGCGCGATTGTGATGGACCCGCAAAGCGGTGCAATAAGAGCGATGGCAAGCTGGCCCGATTTTAACCCCAATGAATACCAGAAGGTTGAGCACATTAATGATTTTATGAATTCTTGCACGCAAAAAACATATGAGCCCGGTTCGGTTTTTAAGCCGATAGTCATGGCCGCGGGCTTGGATACCGGCAAAATTTCGCCAGAGACCATTTATACTGATACCGGCTCGGTGCAAATCAGCGGCTACACAATTAAGAACGCATTGGAAAAAGTCTACGGCGTTTCAACGATGACAAAAGTTTTAGAAAATTCAATCAATACCGGCGCGATTTTTGCCGAAAGGGCCACCGGCAACGATAATTTCAAAAAATACAGTGAGGCCTTCGGTTTTGACAGCAAAACCGGCGTTGACTTGGCGGGTGAGGCGGTCGGCAATTTGAATAATCTTAAAACAAATCGCGAAATCAATTTTGCGACGGCTTCTTTCGGTCAGGGGATTTCGGTAACGTCATTGGAAATGGCTTCGGCTATTTCGGCTATCGCTAACGATGGAAAGCTGATGAAGCCATATTTGGTTGAAAAAAGTGTTGATCCGGACGGACAAGAAAAATTGACTCAGCCGCAGCTTATCCGCAATATCATTTCGCCAAAAACGGCCGGCCAATTAACGGCGATGTTGGTGAGCACCGTTCGCAATGGTTACGATAAAATAAAATTGACGGGTTATTTTGTCGCCGGCAAGACCGGAACCGCGCAAATTTCCCTTGAGGGTAAGGTCGGCTATTCTGATGACACAAACCATTCTTTTGCCGGCTACGCACCTGCTTACAACCCGAAATTTCTCATTTTTTTGATGATTGGCAAACCAAAAGGCGTTCAGTTTGCTTCCGGCACTTTGGCTCCTTTGTTTGCGGAAATAGCGCGCTATCTGCTGGATTATTACGAGATTCCGCCGGAGGAATAAATAATCTTGGATGTCAAAATAAAGTTCCCACTTAATTCTGCGTTATATTTTGCGTATTTCCGTGAGACGCTCCGCTGAACTAACGCGGAACACAAATTTCGTAATCTATAATAATTAATGTTGACATTTAGCGGTTTTTGGATTATTTAATAATGGCCTATGTTTAAGAGTTTACTTATATTCAGTTTGCGAATTTTAGCCCAGGCCACGCTTTGGCGTTACAAGCCCTGCATTATTGGGGTGACGGGAAGCGTTGGCAAAACTTCAACCAAAGAAGCCATTTTTACGGTGCTACGCCGCAAATTCACCGTGCGGCGGAACATAAAAAATTATAATAATGAACTTGGTGTGCCCCTGACTATTTTAGACGAAGAAACCGGCGGCCGTTCTTTCTGGCACTGGCTGAAAGTATTTTTGGTCGGTTTTTTCGGAATTTTTTATACCAAAAATTACCCCGAAGTTTTAGTGCTGGAAATGGGGGCTGATCGCATCGGCGACATTTCTTATCTGACGAGTTTTGTTAAATGCTATATAGGCGTCGTCACGGCAATTGGCGAAATTCCCGTGCACGTGGAGTTTTTTCAGAGTGTTTCGCAGGTGGCACGCGAGAAATCAAATTTAGTAAGAAGCTTGGATAAGGACGGCTGGGCGGTGTTAAATTTTGATGACGAGCGCGTGCGGATAATGGCCAATCAGACGCGGGCCAGAATTTTTAGCTACGGCTTTTCAGAAAATGTTGATTTGCGCGCCAGTAATTTTGAGCAATATACGGAAGACCCAAACGAAGTCGTGATGTCCTTTAAAGTTGATTACGGCGGCAACACCGTGCCTATCAGGCTCCGCAATATTTTGGGCCGGCAGCAAGTTTATGCCGTTTTGGCTGCTGTGGCCGTAGGGCTGATTTCCAAAATTAATTTGGTGGAAATTACGCAGGCGCTCAAAGATTACCAACCGCTACCAGGCCGGCTCCGTTTTATTAAAGGGATTAAAAATTCTTTAATTTTGGATGATACCTATAACGCTTCGCCAAGCGCGATGTTGGCGGCCTTGGACGTTTTACGGGTAATACCGGGCAGAAAGATTGCTGCCTTGGGCGATATGTTGGAGCTTGGCGCTTTTACCGAAGAGGCGCACCGCCAAGTCGGCGCTGAAGTTGCTAAAACAGCAGATATGCTTTTGGCAGTGGGTGAGCGCGCAATTTTTTTGGCCGATGAGGCCAGAATAAACGGGATGAGTGCAGATAAAGTTTCTTATTTTGCGAGCTCCCAGGGAGCTGGTCGTTTTTTGCAGGATTCAATCCGTGAAGGCGATATAATTTTAGTGAAAGGTTCGCAAGGGGTGCGCATGGAAAAAATCGTCAAGGAAATTATGGCGGAGCCCGAAAGAGCCGAAGAGTTATTGGTGAGGCAGGAAGCGGAATGGCAGTAACACAGACTCGCCGAAGTAAAAAACGATGGCTGTAAGCGAATTTTTGATTCGTGGGGCACTAATTTTATGCGATCGCAAGAAATCGGTACAATACTAAAAAAGCCCACCCGGGCTTTTTTAGTTTGACCGAAAAATTTGTTGAGGTTTTTATTTAACGGAAGTTTTGTGTCGCTGCCAGATGATTAGCGCGGCAAAAAATATCAAAATTGAAATCCACTGGCTCGCGCTTAGCTGCCAAAAATATTTATCGGCTAAATAGCCCTGCGATTCACGGGTAAAATCAAGAAAAAAACGCCCGGCGCTGGAAACCAGTAAAAACAACAAAAAAAGCTGGCCGGAAAAACGCGCCTTTTTTTCATACCATAATAAAAAAGCAAAAAGTAAAAAACCAAATAATGATAAATAAATGGCGACGGGATGGCGCAAGAAGCCGTCTGGCCATTGGATCGCCCAAGGCAAGGTTGTGAGCGCGCCCGCGTGGTCATTGATTAGCGCGCAGCCGATACGGCCGATGCCTGTGCCCAGCGCCGCGGCCGGCGCGACTAAGTCTGACATTTTCCAGAAATTTTCTTTGGCAATTTTCAAATAAAGCCAGCCAAAAAATAAAGCGCCAAGCAGGCCGCCATAAAACATCGCGCCGCCCTGATTAAGATGCCAGAGCGCGCTTACATCGCGAAAAAAATCCTGCGGTGTTTGCAGAAAATAAAGCAGGCGACTACCAAGCACCGCGCCTAAAAAGATTGCCAAAGCGAGATAGGCGATTTTTTCGGGTGCAATATTATTTTTCTTGGCACGATAGAGGGTCAAAAAATAACCGGCCGCAAACCCCGCTCCGACAAAAAAACCCCAAGTATAAAAGCGCAACGGGCCGATATTTATGTGATCAAAGACGAAATAAGGCATGAGAAAATTTCTAATTTCTAAAAACGCGCCGCTTAGCGTGAGATGAATCAAGTAGCGCTATCGGGATTTGAACCCGAGTTCTCGCCGTGAGAGGGCGATGTCCTAGACCAGGCTAGACGATAGCGCCAAACTGTTTAGAATTTAACACGATTTAGCGGTTTTTTCAATCGTGGTGCAACCGGCAAAAGTTATCCACATTGACAGGTGAACGAATGTTCAGATATACTACAAAAAATAGAGTTATACGATGTAGTATTTCTGTTTCAAGGATGTCATTCCCGCGAAAGCAGGGATTCAGCGTGTAAATTACGTACTCGGATTATTGTCACGGCTCATCTCGTACTGGATTCCCGCTTTTGCGGGAATGACAGATACAATGTTTACAAAAATATTTTATGGAATTGCAAAAAGCCGTCTTAAAATTGAGAAAGTTTTATTATGAGCGTAAACGCTTGCCTTCTTATCGTGAGATGGCGCGGCTTTTTGGTTTCAAATCAGTGAACGCAGCCTGGCAGGTAGCGAAAAAAATGATTGAAGAAGGTTTGATAGAGAAAGATGGCCAAGGCCGGCTGCTGCCTAAAAAATTAAATCACCAACTGAAAGTGCTTGGTACAATTGAAGCAGGCATACCGACATTAGCCAATCAGGAAGAAATGGATACAATTTCGCTTGACCAATATTTGCTCACCCAGCCGGAAAAAAATTATATGCTGCGCGTGACCGGGCTTTCTATGATTGAGGCGGGTATTTCGCCAAACGATTTGGTCATCGTGGAAAAAGACCGCGAGCCGCGAAACGGCGATATCGTGGTGGCCGAAGTTGACCATAACTGGACAATGAAATATTTCCAGAGACGCGGACATGAGGTTGTCTTGATTCCCGCCAATAAGGATTACCCGTCAATTTACGCCAAAGAGGAATTAAAAATTGGCGGGGTGGTGGTGTCGGTGGTGAAGAAGTATTATTGAGAATAATAATGTGTTATAATTTGAATAATGGATTTATCTCTAAAATTAGGACTCGCTGATAAATATAAAAGCCCGTCTCAGAAGGTTAGAATTTTAACTGAAAGTTGGGTTGGCGAATCGGTTTTCTGTCCGAACTGCGGTTTGAATATAGATAGATATCCGAATAATCAACCAGTCGCCGATTTCTATTGCGCAAATTGTAAAGAAGAGTACGAGTTAAAAAGCAAACAAGATGGTATTGGCACAAAAATAGTAGATGGTGCACATCGCACAATGATCGAAAGATTGCAAAGTAGTAATAATCCAAATTTCTTCTTTCTAAGTTATGACTTACGAAATCTTGAAGTGCAGAATTTCCTTGTCATACCCAAGCAATTTTTTATTCCAGAAATCATTGAAAAACGAAAACCGCTTTCGTCTACTGCACGTCGCGCTGGCTGGATCGGCTGCAATATTCTTTTGGAAAGCATTCCGCAAACAGGTAAAATATTTTTTGTTAAGGACAGACAAATTGAATTGAAGGAGAAAGTGCTTATCAAATGGAAAAAGACTTTATTTTTGAGAGAAGAAAAAGAGGTTTCTGCAAAAGGCTGGTTGTTCGATATAATGCGCGGTATCGATAGGATTAACAAACGCGAGTTTACGCTCGATGACGTTTACGCATTTGAAAATGAATTAAGCATATTGCATCCGGAGAACAAGCATATTAAAGATAAAATTCGTCAACAATTACAATTCTTGCGGAATAAGGGTTATTTAGATTTTGTGTCTCGCGGTTACTATCGTCTTATATAAATAAGTATAGGTTTAATCCTCGCTGAATTAAGAGCACAATGACTCTTTATGTTAAATGCCTGATAAAATGAAAAGATCTGACGGGGCGTTTATTAAAGGTATACATAAGGTTTCCGAAAGGAAAGCGGAATTTCTTGGGGACGAATTAATTTTTTGTAATTATTGCAACGAACCGTTCAAGGAATGTGATACGATTATACCTGGCAAGGGTGTGATCATTGGCGAGACAGATGTGGCAAGATATAAGAATAAATTTTGGCATAATGGATGTATTTATGATTATGAAAAAGAATTGATGTAACCTTAGTTGTTTCATCAGCTGCATGAACCAAAACTCTTTATTGATTTTGTTAATAGTTTCAATTTTTGCGGCCATGGGTATGCAATTATTTTTTGCATTGAGACGGAAAAGCGAAAAGCCCAAAGAAGATAATTCTGCGATTATGATGATGCAGGAACAATTAAAAGAGATGCGGCAAACTTTGCAGAATTTTGGCACGCAGGTGGAAGGTAAACTTGGCGATTCGACTAAAATGTTCCAGCAGCAGTTTTCGCAAAGCGCGCAGATTATTCGCGATGTGACCGAGCGTTTAACTAAGCTGGACGAAACCAATAAACAAGTGATGGGCGTGGCCGACCAACTGCAGGGATTGGAAGATGTTTTGAAAAATCCCAAGCACCGCGGAATTTTGGGCGAATATTATCTGGAAAACGTACTTAAAAACGTTTTGCCGCCCAAAAATTACCAGATGCAGTACGAATTCAAAAATGGTGACATTGTTGACGCGGCGGTTTTTGTGAAAGATAAAATTATTCCTATTGATTCCAAATTCTCGCTGGAAAACTACAACCGTATTTTGCAGGAAAAGGACGAACAACGCAAAGAGGAGCTGGAGCGGCAGTTTAAGGCGGATTTGAAAAACCGGATAGACGAGACCGCAAAATATATCAGGCCAAATGAAAATACGATGGATTTTGCTTTTATGTTTATTCCGGCCGAGGGTATTTATTATGATTTATTGATTAATCAGGTGGGCGCGATAAAAGTGAATACGCGCGATTTGATTGAATATGCTTTCAAGGAAAAGCACGTAATTATCGTTTCGCCGACCTCTTTTTTCGCTTATTTGCAAACCGTAATGCAGGGCTTGCGCGCGTTGCAGATAGAGGAATCGGCCAAGGAAATCCGCAAATACGTTGAGATGCTGCAAAAGCATTTATTAAGCTACGAGGATTATTTGAAAAAACTCGGCAATAATCTTGGCACAACAGTGAATATGTATAACCGCGCCTACAGGGAATTTGGCAAAATTGATAAGGACGTTTTTAGAATAACGGGCAAAACCGGCGAAATTGAGCCGACGCAACTGGAGGGGCCAAGCCGCTTGGATGACGAGGAGCAAATTTGACAAAAACGGTCAATTTTTGATACACTAAAAAAGCCAATCAAGGCGTTTTTTATTCAATGAATATGGAAATAGCAGTGATAAAAACCGGCGGCAAACAATATATTGTTTCACCGGGTAAAAAAATCAAAATTGAGAAAATTGAAGGCAAAGCAGGGGACAAAGCGACCTTTGAGGAGGTTTTGCTGACCGCGGAAATATGCGGAACTGAAACGCGGAAAGACGCGGAAACAAAAGATGCGGAAGTGAAAATTGGCCAGCCCTTGATTAAGGGTGCAAAAGTAACCGGCAAAATTATTGAACAAGGGCGCGCTGACAAAGTTATCATTTTCAAATATAAACCCAAAAAGCGCTATAAGGTTAAAAAAGGACACCGGCAGGCATTCAGCATGGTGGAAATTGAATCGATAGAAGTCGCGGGCAGTGATAAGTAAGAGACCATTCCGGGACTCGGAATGGTCTCTTACTTTAAGAGGGGGCTGTGGAGAAACGGGGTTGTGCAACAAGGCTCAATTTGCTATAATTTAGATATAAAATCTGCAGAAATCCGAACGCCGTCCCCAACGGTTGGTTTTTTGTTTCAAGCGAGGGTTAAATACTCTGCGTGGCTTCCCGGGCACAAACGCCTTGGGTTCCCGGAGACCGAGATAGAGGGCCATTTATTCATAACTCGGGAAATCTTATCTAACTTTTGCTGTTTTGGCGGTGATGCCCTCGGAGGAAAACAGGATAGGTTAGGCGAGAAATCCGAACCATCATGAACGAAGGGAGTAACCTTAAGATTGTCGCATTGTGTGAGCAGGTCATCAAGTGGGGGCTATATATTTTAGCTTTCCTGGTACCGGTGTTCTTTTTGCCGTTCACAGCCAATATCCTGGAGTTGAATAAGCAGCTGTTGCTTTTGGTTTTTAGTTTAGTTTTCTTGATTGCCTGGCTCGGTAAAATAATTGCTTCGGGTCAGCTCAAGCTTAAAAAAAGCTTGCTTAATCTCGGCATAATTCTTTTCCTGATTTTTTACCTGATTAGCGCTGCCGTTTCTAAAAATCTTTATCAAAGCTTGGTGGGCGGAAACGGTATGGTTCAAGAGGCTTTTTTCTCTTTGTTCGCGTTAGTCATAATCTTTTTTGTTTTGGTTAATAACTTGAAAAACCGTTCCGAAGTTCAGAATGTCATTTTTGCCTTGACACTTTCCGCGTTTCTCGCTGGAATTTATGGCATGCTGCAACTGGCCGGGAAATTTGTCTTTCCGTGGGACTTTGTCAAAAATACTAACTTCAATACGGTCGGCTCGGTTAACGCGCTAGAAATATTTCTGGGTGGCATGTTGGTTTTGAGCGCGGTACTTTTTGCGGAATCGGGAACGGCCCGCTGGCGGCAGATTTTTTATGGCGTGGCGGCCGGTTTCTTTTTGTTAATGGTTCTCTCAATTAATTTTCCGAATGTCTGGTGGGGGCTGCTGGCTGCGACGGTGATTATTATCGGGCTGGGCATTATGAGCCGTAAACAGCTAAGTCAGTATCGCTTGATTCTGCCGATGGTAATTTTGGCTTTCGCTGTTTTAATGCTGATGCCTATCCGCTTCAATATTTTTGGTTCCTGGCTTAAGGTGCCGGTAGAGATTTCACCTTCCCTCAGTGCCACCGTTGATATCGGCAAGCAGGCGCTGAAAAGCAATTTATTTTTTGGGACCGGGCCGGGCAACTACGCGTATGATTACGGTTTGTATCGTTCCACTGTGCTTAATCAAACTGACTTTTGGAATGTCCGCTTTAGCGAGGGATTTTCTAAAGTCACGAGCTTTCCGGCGACAATTGGGCTTTTCGGTTCGCTGCTCTGGGTAGTGCTGGTTATTATTTTCGCGATCTACGGTTTTATCCGGCTGGTTAAGCGCAGCGGCCGAAATTGGGTTTTGGCGCTGGCGATCTTTTCCGCTTGGTTTTTACTGGCCGTTTTGCAGTTTTTGTATACGACTAATCTGACTTTGGAGTTTGTTTTCTGGATGATTATGGGGCTGGCATTTTTGACGCTTAAAAGCCTGACGCCTCGTACAGAAGAAGAAACGGTTGAAGAAGCTGATTTCACCCAGCTTGAAGCAACAATTGCCGAATTTGAAAGGAC
>Ga0315273_10009604_pt1 | contig 12282 bp, 19 predicted proteins | sample YL17G02_0_MG_FD_205753 | JGI IMG/M metagenome (GOLD analysis project Ga0315273, IMG submission 205753) | Sediment microbial communities from Yellowstone Lake, YNP, Wyoming, USA - YL17G02_0 | ecosystem: Environmental > Aquatic > Freshwater > Lake > Sediment | place: USA: Wyoming | collected... | reverse complement strand
GGCGAGGGCTGGGGCTCGGGCTCGGGCGAGGGCTTGGGCTCGGGCGAGGGCTGGGGCTCGGGCGAGGGCTTGGGCTCGGGCGAGGGCTGGGGCTCGGGCTCGGGCTCGGGCGAGGGCTGGGGCTTGGGCTTGGGCTCGGGCTCGGGCTCGGGCTCGGGCGAGGGCTGGGGCTAAAATTTTGATTCAATTACTTTTCTGGCCGTCTGGCCGGAAACGCCCCAAAGATTTAAGGAGGAAACGATGAAATTAATTCAAACAGATGTGGGAAAAAAATTCACATTTCCTCAATGGAAAAATGGTGAATGGTTGGAAGTTCTGGAATTTCGAGTTAACAAGATTGAAATTCGAGATTGTGGTGGTAAGGTTGGATGGATGCCGAATTTCGACGATTGGATTCCTTTGGACAAAAAAGATTTAAGGAGGAAATGATGAGCGAAAAAATAGGAGGAAACGATGACGATTGAGAAGGCGAGGGAAATTATTAAATACGCTGAACAAGAAACCAATAAATACAGGCGTGATGCGCTTTATCCAGAATATCAGCTATCAAAACCATTTGCCGAAGGCTGGGAATCCCGCCAGGCAGAAATCGACAGGCTTATCAAAGAGCGTGATCTCTCCAGGGAAATGTTGCTATCGGATAAAACGCATGTTGCGTGTAAAATTTACGAGGATAATTTGAAAAAGAAAATACACAGATTAAGGGAAACTTTAGATTTGTCTCGATGTTATTGTCATGCTCCCATTGAATTTATATGTCCCAGATGTGTGACGTTAAAAAGTTGTCCCGAAGAGGGGAATCCAAATGTCTGAATTCTACCAGGATAAAATAGATCGATTGGAAAGGGAAATCTCCCACCTAAACGAATCGTTAGGAAACCATATCACATTGAAGAACCAGGCTAATGAAGAAGTTATGCGCTGTCACGAAAAAATCGCCAGCCTGACGTTCTCCACGCGCGTGGGGATGAACCGACAAATATGCCCGAATTGCCAGGAAAGAAAAAATCCTTGTGCTTGCATGAAAAATAAATGCCTTCGATGCGGAGCTCCGGTCGGCAATATCACGTTTACCTATTGCGATAAATGTTGGGACAAAGAGGAGAGCAGCAATGAACAAAAAATCTCTTAACAAAGTAAGTCTTATCGGAGAATTTGATGCCAGGGTTTGGGCAAAAGAATTTGTGAGGATATTTACTAAAACTCGTCTAGGACGAGCAGGAATTGACGAACAAAGCATGATCGAGTGGTTTGCGAAAGAATTGGAATCTTTAGCAGAAGAATTTAAACTTCTTCCTGTTTGGCCTGGTGATCAGCGAATGGGCGATGCTTTAACAGTAAGAAGAATCAAACATGAGGCATCCCTAATTTTATCTGCTTTTCAATCTCTCAAAAAAAAGTTAGAGGAATGCAAATGACTCAAATTCAATTCGATATTTGTATTTTTATTCTTGGAATATGTCTCGGATTTTTAACGGGCTTTTTTGTTGGCTCTTGGCGCATGGCTTGGTGGATTGAAGAAAGCGGGAATCAGGTGAGGGAATAGATTTTTCCAGGCGCGGGCGACGCAGGTTATCATTCCTGCGCTCCAACCCATGATTGAACCGTGGGCTCGCCCCGCTTGGGATTTTAAAATGAAAAATTGATATTATCTTAGCAATGATTGAATTGAATACCAGGACAAAGAATCTCGCAGGAATTGGACTTCTTGCCGCCTTGTTTATTTATATAGCATTAGATATCGCCTGCCAAAAGAAAACCGCTATTCTTTCTGATCAGATAATTGATATCGAACATTCTCTTTGGCTTCAAAAGAAATGGAAAGAACTCCGAATTATGCCCCCTATTCTTATCGGCCAGAGATTAGATAACGGAGAATTTATGAGAGTAGTTGTAGATCCTATTGCAGATATCAGGGGCATAAAAACAATACTCTATGATAGATGTAGAAGATGATCTTATGCCTTGGTGTAAGAATTGCATCGCAAACTATAAAAAGTCCCCATTGTCATATACAGTAATTCCTCGTCCCTTTAAAATTGTAATCACTCCTAGTCCAAAATCTTTCCTGCTTTATCACGAATTAAGAATCGCTTGGGATAATTATTGCTCTAGTATTATGAATGATGCCATTTATCATGACATAGATAAATGTGGATTTTCAATAAATCATAAAATAAAAAGTTCTAAAAAAGAGATTGATTTAAAGTATTCTAAAGAGTATCCTTTAAGAGGACAAAATAAGATTTAAGATGTGTAAAAACACGCGCACGCGCGTATAAGGAGAATCATGGGCAGGCAATTCAACGATGAGGAAATAATCGAGGCGATAAAAGCCTGCCATGGGCTTTTAACAATAGCGGCTAAGAGGCTTGGCTGTTCGCATACGGTTATTTACAATCGGGTTAAGACAGTTACTTTGGTTGCAGATGCCGTTACTGAGGCTAGGGAGGAAATGCTTGATTTTACGGAGAGCAAACTTTTTACGGCCATAGACAAGGGTGATGTTCATATGATCAAATTTTATTTGGCTACACAGGGGAAGAGTCGAGGATATATAGAGCGGCAGGAATTGACCGGAGCGGATGGAAAGCCGGTAGTTCAAACCAATAACGTAAAACTCAATTTTGAAGGCGTTTCAAAAGAAATCCTGGAAGCGCTCGCTTCCAAGCGATGATTAAGACTCTCGAAGACGTAACTCCAGCCCACGAAATAATAATCAATCATAAAGCCGCCGTAGAGCTTGCCAGGCGATATGCTGAAGAAAAGGACATATTGAACTGGGGGCGGGTTTTATTCCCTAAAAAATTCAATCTTCCTTTCTGTCAGGAAATGCACGGTTATTTTTGTGAAATTAGAAAAGAGTCTTTAACAAACACTGAGGCGCCGAGAGGATCGGGCAAGACTTTGATTAAGTGTTTTCTTATTCCATTGTTCCAGGCTTTAAATGAACCGGAAATTTTTAATCATTACTTGAATGTCCAATCAACGGATTCCAAAGCGCTTACGGTAAACCGAACGGTAAAAGGAGAATTGGAGCGAAACGAAGAATTGATTGATTTATATGAATATCAAATTGGTGACCGTTGGACGGATCAGCAATTTGTTTTGAAGAATGGTATCGCCTTTACTGCTGCAAGTGCAGGTCAAAGTATTCGTGGAATAAATTACGATAATCGCAGGCCTGATTATATTATCCTCGATGATCTTTACAATGTTGAAGAAGACATGAACAATCCCGAATCGACAATTAAAAAGAACGAGTGGTTTTGGGGCACGCTTTACCCGTCCAGGTCATTCTCAAAAAATTCATCGGTTCACATCCAAGGCACTGCCGTAAATTCTTGGGATATTCTCGAATCCTTGAAATCAAACAAACAATGGATTTCGAGAACATTCAAATCAATTAAAGATTTGGATAAGAAGGAGGTTTTATGGAAAGAGTTTAAAACTTTCGATTCCCTTCTTCTGGATCGGGAATCCATGGGGAGCTCCATATTTTTTCGGGAAATGCAAAACGAACGTGGAGATACAAAGGATTCCAAGGTCAAATCCGAATGGTTGACAGAATGGGAATACGATCCGGCGGAATTGAAATTCGACAGTTATTTAAAACTTTCGGAAATTTTACTAGGTGTTGATCCGTCCATAGGCGAAACAGGTGATAGCGACTATACGGGCATGGTTTTAATTCTAAAAACCGTTTATTCAGACGGAAGCGGCAACAATTATTGGATTGATAGTATATGGAATGAACACTTAAGCATGGACGGAAGGATTAAATTTCTCGAAAGGATACAGGCAAATCTAAAAGAAGGATTGAAAATCACTAAAGCCAACATTGAAGGGATAGCTGGCTTCAAGGATTTTGTAGCAGAGGTTAGACGCCGGACAAATCTTCCTGTCCATGAGATCAGCGCTGTGAAAAACAAACTGACAAATCTTGAATTAAAGTCTCATTACTTCGAGAATAAAAAAATAAAGATCAATAAGAACATTGACCCACCTTTAAAAGACTTGCTACGCTATCAGCTAACGACGAATTATCCGAAGCATGATGATTTAAGAGATGCGCTACTTTTATGTCTTGATGACAAGCCAGGTGTGAGGATAACGGTTTTATGAGAAAGCAATCCGCCGGACGAAAAAAAGAAATGAGTCAGCACCCCAAGTTGGTGACTGTGACAGAAATCGAACAAGGCTACCCCGTTTTAGAACCCTTCTCGCAATACTCCCAGACTTATGCTCTCCATATTTGGACTTACGCTTGCGTTAAGGCGATTATGAATAACGCCGCCGCCGTTGAAATTAATCCCTACATTCAAAAAGGCGAAGAGTGGATTTCGAATGAAGGCCATCCTTTCAAAAAACTTCTTGCCAATCCGAATCCTTACATGAGCGGATATTCTCTCAGGCAATGTATTTACGGATTTCTCGCCTTATGTGGAAATGCTTATCTTTACATGGAGCGAATGAAGGGAACTGATGTTAAGGAACTCTGGCCGCTGATATCGGATAAGGTGACGGCAGTTCCATCGAAAGAAAAATTGATCGACCACTACGAATTGGCGACATCGACGGGAAAAGAGATTTTGAATTATTCTGATATCATTCATTTCAAGTCATTTAATCCAGACAATTTGATTTACGGGCAGGGATCGACGGCTCCGGTGCGCAATACAATAGCGACTGATCTTTTCGCCCAAGTTTGGAATAAATCTTTTTTCAGCAATAATGCGACGCCGTATGGGGTTTTGGAAACCGATTCAAATTTAGATGATGGAACCCGCACCAGGCTTCGACAGCAGTGGAAAGAACTTTATCAGGGGCCGGACAAAACAGGCAAGACAGCAATCCTTGAAGCTGGATTGAAATATAAAAAAATCAGTGAAGCTATCAAGGACATGGATTTTGTCAACCTTAGAAAAGAAATGCGGATTGAAATTCTCGGTGCCTTCGGTGTTCCGCCCGCTTTGGTTGGGGTTCTTGAATATGCAAATTATTCGAATATGACCGAACAGAAAAAGATTTTTTGGACTGAAACGCTTGTACCTCAAATTAAAAGTGTTGAAGAAATGCTGACGCTTCGGATTGCCCAGGAGACTGGAGACAAGAAAAGCGTGTTCGAAGGTGATTATTCAGCAGTTGAGGCCTTGAGAGAAAATGCCGAGGTGATAGCGAGAACGGCGAAAATCTATATTGACGCAGGATTTCCGCCGAATATGGTGATTGAGGCTTTGAATCTTCCCTTTGAGCAATTTGAGGGCGGGGATCAGCCCAGGCCGGCTCAGGGGATTCAAGGGCAGATTGCCCAAATTCAATTATCTTTAAAAGAACTTAAGGCACAAGGGACGGTCATACAAACTTTGATTTTCTCAAAAGATAAGTTTTCAAAAGAAGAAGCGATAAAATGGATTTCGGATCACGGATTTAAAAATAATGGGGTCGATGAAAGCGAGAACGGTTATTTATTCAAACAGCGGGAATCTTCAGATTTTGATCCGGATGGATTTGGCGAAGGTCAACAATACAAGACAATTAATTTAACAGACGGCGTTAAAGCTGTTATTGGTTTTTTGATTAAAGGCATTGGGCTGGAAGATTTCGACCGGACACGGGAAGTTTCACGTGAAGCAGAATGGAAACGGCTTGATGGAGCAGTCATCAAACATGAGAAAAAGCTGGAATTTTCCATGCGGTCTTATTTCAGGGGACAAAATATAAGAGTTTTGAAAGCGGTTGAAAAACATCGCCAGGTGATATTGAGTCAAGCGAAATCGGTTAAAAAAATTGAAGATGTGATCGATATGATTTTCGATACTATTACCGAGGAGAAACTGATGAATCTTGCTTCCCATAAAATAATTAAGGGAACTTTTTTTGATTTCGCAATAAGAACTCTTGATAGAATAAAGCCAGGCTTAGATTTCAGTTTGGATGATCCTGTAGCAAATGACTGGATTGAACAAAAGGTTTTCAAGCTTGTAAGAAAGGCAACAGAGACGACCAGGGAGCAGTTAACGGAGGCAATCGTCGAAGGAGTGCAGGAGGCGGTTATTTCGGGATTTACTGAAGGTGAAACTTTAAAACAGATTGTTGAGCGGATAAATGATGTCCATGATTTTGCCATGGAAGGCCGGTCAAAGACGATAGCGAGGACTGAAACACATTCCGCTTCAAATGCGGGATCTCAATCCGCCATGGAAAAAGCCGGAATCGAAAAGAAAGAATGGCTGGCACAAAGAGGCGACTGGGAGAATGTAAGGGATAGCCATAAAGATGCCGACGGGCAAGTAGTAGATATAAAAGATTCTTTTAGGATGATGACAGGAGCTATGTTAAGATTTCCTGGTGATGGGGACGGCCCGCCGGAAGAAATCATAAACTGCCGATGTAAGGCAGTACCTTTTAGGGAAGAATAAATTTCCGTCTTAGACGATTTTCGTCGTAGACGGATTCAAGGAGGCTTCAAATGAATAAGATTAAAACCTTCATGCGGTCGTTGGTGCCAGCCGTCATGATTCTGTTTTTAGGCGCCATGGTGGTTTCAGCAGCAAGCATGTATAAACTTCATACATCTCCAATGTTGATTTTTCAATCGACGGGGATAAATGATTATACAGATGCGGCATCTTTTTCGAAGATTCCATCGAATTATATCGACATGAGTGACGGGGATTTTGATCGGATTGATTTCGTAACGGCGGTGACTTCCGGCGCTACTGATGCAGCGAACCTCACTCTCGGAATTTATCAATCCCCGAATGGTGGAACCACCTGGATATGGCACTCAACGATTACTGCGATGGTTGCAGCTTCTTCGGCGGCGGCAAGTGGAGTTCAGCTTCATTTCGCAACAAATACGTTTTCATGTGCGACCAAAGTCAAATTGATTCCGGCTTTGACAGCGGCGGGAACTTTCTACACAATTAAAATCTGGGCGATGCCCAGGAATGACTAAGGGTAGGTGCCTTCTTGATTCTGTCTTTACCAGGGTGCAGGTTAATTACAAATTGGCTTGCATTCTGGTGGGATGAAAAAAAGAAGGTTTTGAAATTCATTATCGGCCAATGGCTGATAATGATTTTGGCAAAGAGGTTTCCTGAATTACTTACGACATTTATAACTGAGAAGGCTTGTGAGATTTCTCTGGACATGACGAAGGCGATACTCGATAGGGAAGGAATCGCCCACTGCAAAAAGTGCATACAGCGTTTTGGACTGAGAAAAGCGAACGGGGCTTATTATTGCCAGACCCATTGGGAGGAGGCGAACCGATGAAGCGAGAAAAGTTTATCATGACGAAGGCAATTGATTCTGAACGGAAGACGATTACCGGATATGCCTCAACAAATGCTTGGGATCGGGACGGAGAGCGCTTCGTTAAGGGAGCATGGGATTTGACGGCTTATCTTCAAAATCCCGTCGTCTTATGGGTTCATGACGGACATCGCCCGCCGATAGGAAGAAACGTGGAAATGATCGAGGATGAGATTGGACTCAAGGCCGTGACTGAATTTGATATAAAAGATGATTTTTCAATGAAGCTATTTGATCTTTATGAAAGAAAATTTCTTCATGCTTTCAGTGTTGGATTTATTCCGAAGGATTATGTCATGGAAGAAATCGAGCCTGGAAAAAAGGGCGTCGCAATTAAAAAAGCGGAACTTTATGAATATTCAGCCGTTCCTATTCCGGCGAATCCTGGGGCTTTGATCGGCAGGGAATTAGCCGAGATGGCAATAAAAGTTTTAGGGGAACAATCAGTAAAGACGTTAAATGAAGAATCCCCTGATGAGTTTAAGCGCTATATGATTCTTCCGGCGATGAATTTAATTGATCAAAAGCAGGAAAATCTTTTTGAGGTTCTAGAAAAAGTTATTGAACTCGCGCGTGTCGCAAAGGGAAATCCTTTGGAAGAAAATAAGAAAACTCTTTTAATGACAGCCATCAGCGTTTTTAATGACTTACTTGAAGAAGGCAGGGAGAAGATCGACAAGGAAGGAATCATCCAGCTTAAAGGTATTTTGACTGATTTCTCTATTCTTCTTTCTCAAGTCTATCCTGGAGCGATGAAAAACCTGAATAAAACAATTTGCCAAATTGAGAGAGCCGTAACGGGTTCGACTGATTCATAGGTTTCTCAGTTTCGATTTGGTTCGGAGATTACAATGACAATAGAAGAAGTAGCGAAGCAAGTAAAAGACGCTGTTGATGCGGTCAAGGCGGCGCAGGATTCACAAAAAGACCAAATAAAAACTTTGGTGGAGGATACGATCCGGCAGATAATAAAAGATCATCCTGGGTTTACTCCCGAAAGGCAGTTGAAGTTTGAGGATACTCCGAAGGGTGATACGATGGAGATTTTGCCGAAAGAACTTCAGCATAAATCAGATGAAATTTTCATCACATCGAAACTTTTGGGGACGAGACCTCAAAATCTCAAGTCTTGGCCTGGATTTGTCCGGCAGATGGGAGATTTCAAGAAAGCCCTTGATACCGCCGCATCGGGCGGAGGAACTGATTGGATCCCAACAGGATTCTCTCCGGCGATGTTTGAACTCATCCGACTTCAGTTAAGGGTTTCGGCTCTTTTCCCGACGGTACAGATGCCGACGAACCCTTACAAACTACCGGTTCAGATCGGAAGGTTTGTTTCGTATAAACATTCCGAAGGGACAGCCGATGCAGGTCAGACGGCTATCTCCAAAGGCGATTACGGTCAGACAATCACTTCTGCCGTTACATTCACTGCCGTTCCTCATGCAAGCGAGGTTCTCTGTAGTGATGAAATGACCGAAGACAGCATTGTTCCGATGATGCCCTTTATTCAGCGGGAAATCGTAACAGCGTTGGCCGAAGGCCGTGAAGATGCGATTCTGAATAGTGACACGGGAACCCATGAAGACACCGACACAACATCAACGGCCTCTCGCCGGAAGATGTGGCTCGGTTTAAGGGCAAGCGCAAATGATAATTCCTACACTCGCGACATGTCCGTAATGTCTCTCAAAAATCTCCGTTTGCTTCGGGGAGATATGGGAAAGTATGGCGTCATGCCGTCTAACCTCGCATTGGTTTGCGGAGTGAAATCATATTTCAAGCTTCTTGATATCGATGAAGTTGTGACGCTTGATAAATATGGGCCGCAGGCGACGGTTCTAGCAGGAGAACTTTCCAAGATTGATGGAATTCCTGTTATCGTTAGCGAGCAGGTGCGGGAAGATCTTAACGGTTCAGGTATTTATGAACTAGGGCAAACACGTTCGGCGATTTATCTCATTAACCGGAATGGTTTTGCCGTCGGCGAAAGGCGTCCTGGTGATGTTAAAGTTCTTCGGGAGCTTTATGCCGAGTACGGTCAGATTGCGATGTTGGCGCGGGAGCGGGTTGATTTCGAACCGATCTATGCTCAAGCATCGAATCGGACGATTAATCTAGGAATAAACGTAGGCTAAGTTTACGAGTCCTGGCGGTTTCGTTCTCACCGGACGATGCCGCCAGGCTCTAATAAAATGAAAGCCAGGAGTCTTTTCAATAGGCTTGCTTGCCTAGGTTTTTTGGCAAGCATTTCTCTTATTTGTATGGCCGCTTCTTGGATGTCTCCTCCTGGGGGCATCTATATAACCCAACCGATAAATCAATCCAGCGGGACAATTCTCAATTTTCGCGCATCAACCATAACATTCCACGATGGGACGGTTTTAAACTCAACAGCGGGGCTATCAGGCATTCCTGGGGGCATTTCAGGCCAGCTTCAATATAATAACGGAGGAACCTTCGGAGGGACTTCTGGGGTAAACTATTCAGTTTCTGGTCTATCAGTTTCCACCATGACAATTTCCAGCATTACCGTCCAATCAAAACCCTATTCCGGCTATGCGGAACATAAATCCTGGATGACGATGGAGCCTTCGCAAGATCAATTTACTCCTTCTTATTTGCGAAATATCACGGATGATGTTCAGTATTTTGGATTGTATGTGCAGACTGAAAACAAGAATGGAGACAATTTTTGGTTCAGGTTAGGGAATAGCGGAATAGAGAATTTTGCATTTGGGACTGGGGGAGCGGTGCCAAATTTCGCATCTGCCGGAGGATATTCGGCGTTTATATCATCCCCTAATCCATTTGCAGGATATGGAAATCCCTATTTTGCGACTCTTTCAGCGACGAAAAAAATAGGAATCCAAAAACCTATCTTCATGGCAGGCATAGGTGATGGGTCAGGATGGGCTCCCACCTCTGTTTTCCAGGTTGATGAAACCTCGGTGACGGTTAATGGGAATGTGTTGGCTACGGGAACGGTGAATGTTGTAGGTCATTTGCATGTCGGTTCCGGCGCAGATGATAATCAGTTTTCATTTCACATTTACGAACCTTCCTTATATGAAACATCCGCTTACATCCAATCTTCCAACGATAAACAAGCGGCTTTGTATTTTGGAAATAAAGCACAAACTGCATTTTACCGTCCAGCCAATACCAACGATTTCAGGATATGGACAGGGGCGACGGATCGCCTTGGAGTTTCAGGCGCGACGGGAGAGGTCAGCCTTTACGGAGGAGCACTTACCACTACGGGGACGGGGACATTCGGGAAATTAAATATCGGAATCGGAAACCTGAGTGTCACGAATTCATCGGCTACTCTGACCGGAACTTTTACCACCACAAATTCAGTTACAACAGGTGATCTTACGGTTGGAGGAACTATCTACGGCGGTTCTCCAATAAAATTCGGCGATGATATTGTTTTCACCGATTCCACTCCATCGAATCGAATCTTGCTTTATAATTATCACTATTCAAACACCTGGGAAAAATTTGGCTTCGGTATAACGGGAAGCAGTCCTGGTTCCAATCAGGCTATGATTCAATTTATGGCGGGAAATTCCACCCAGACTAATATTGCCTGGGGCATGATGTCTACCGACGGAAACGACACTTTTACCGAATACATGCGACTTGCTTATGGCGGAGTTTTATCTATCGCTCAGGGGACTATCAATTTGACAGACCCAAATTATCCTCAATACGGAGCTACCATTTCACAAAATAGTGCTCTATCCGTTGGCACAGATAACGGGCATCTTTACCTTTATTCAATGTCAGGCGGATACACATATTTATCAGCTGGTGGCCCGACTTCTCAAAGCGGGGCGTATGTCTCCGGAGGCAATGTCTACGCCGACTACTTTAATGGAAGCGGGTATTATCTTACGGATGTTGCTCCTCCGTCCGGTTACAATAATTCAAACTGGGATACTGCTTATGGGTGGGGCGACCATTCACAGGCTGGATACGTTACCGGAACTCCCTGGCAAAGTGAGGGATACCTTACCTCTACGGGAAGTTCCTATACCACCGACACAACCATTTCGGATGGTTCGACAACACACACCTATCACTGGTCAAATGGAGTATTAACAGGGGTAGATTAAAAAGGAGACATCAAATGACATATTTTGCAAGAATATCGGAACAATCCAGTCCAACAGATAAAGTATCAAGGTACGACATATGTGTTTCACAGGCCGCAAAAACCATGGCAGGTGTCGCGGTTGATGTTTTGCGGGTTATAGAAACAACTACGCTTAAGTTTTTAGAAGAGAGGTTGGCTGATATCCAAGCAAAAATTGATGCGGTTAAAAAAATAGATAAGGGAGATGGCATATGAAATCAGACAAATTCAGATTGATTGTCGTCGGATTCTTGGGACTGGTGATGGGAGCCGGCACGGCATTGATGATTAGTTGGGGAACACGGTATCTGAAGGGGATTAACGCAAGAGTGGTGAATATCGAGTCGTTCCTTACCCAGGTCGCCCAGCAGGGGCAACAGCGGGCGCAGATGCCGCAACCGGTACCGCAGGCGCAAGTCCCTCCACCACCTCCAAGGAGAGCTAAATGAAAAAATACATGCTGTTAATTTTGATAGCAATCACTTTTTTATTTCAGGGGTGCGCTTTAAGGGTGGGACTGAAACCTGACGTAAGAGAAAGTTCTGGAAGGTATCCCCCTTTTATGCAGGGGAAATCGTGTCGTGTATTTTGTCTCCCATGTTTTGAATTTAGTGGATGGGGATTCGGATTGCTTTTTGTCGGCGGATGGCCGTCGGTTTTTTATAGGGAATGATATGTCCGACGACTTGACTCTGGAAAAACTGAAGATCAACGAGAAGCTCGATGAGAACACGAGGGCGATCAGCACTCTAACCAATGAGATCGGGAAGATCACGGTCTACATGGAAAATCAGAGGTCAAATTGTTCTAATTCCATG
>Ga0315273_10009603_pt1 | contig 12282 bp, 13 predicted proteins | sample YL17G02_0_MG_FD_205753 | JGI IMG/M metagenome (GOLD analysis project Ga0315273, IMG submission 205753) | Sediment microbial communities from Yellowstone Lake, YNP, Wyoming, USA - YL17G02_0 | ecosystem: Environmental > Aquatic > Freshwater > Lake > Sediment | place: USA: Wyoming | collected... | reverse complement strand
ATCAGCACCCCGAGCCTACAGGCTCAAGGCGGGCAACGCCGCCCCTCCTATTTCAACATTGATCGGGACATCCCCCGATTTTCCAGAAGGGCGTGAAGCGGGTGATGGCCAATCTCTCCATCGAAATCATCAAGCGCAGCGACGTGGCCAAGGGCTTCGTCGTCCTGCCCAAGCGATGGATTGTCGAACGCTCCATCGCCTGGCTCAACCGTAACAGAAGACTCGCCAAGGACTGGGAATGCCTCAATCAGAAAGCCCGAACCTTCCTGCTCTGGGCATCCATCAGGCTCATGTTGCGAAAGTTATGTAATCCAAGCTAATGTTTTGGGACAGACTCTGAGAAAATTGTTGCTTGGAGTAAACTTTGCTGTAGGACCCACAGCAAGGGTGTCTCGCCAAGAGGAGCTCCTCCCTGCAGTCAGCTGCGTCATAGCGATCTGCCAAACCCCATAGGCAATCGACATTCCTCCCCTTTGCACCATCTCACCTTGGTTTTCTCTTGTCTCTCCAGATCTCACCACACTTTGGGCCAGCATCGAAGCTGCGGGTTCGAACCAAAATGAATCCTCCATCAAAAGTTCATAGTTACGAGAAGTTACTGAAATGATAAGAATTTCTCCGGTACAATTCGCCTGCCCTTCAGCGACGCCAGATCGTCATATGCGTCCGTGCTTGACCGTTTTGGAAGCTTGACCTTGTCGCGCTTGATCCGTTCGTATGGGACGAGACTGAGAAGATGTGTGATCAGGTTCAGTCGGCCGCGGCGCTTATCCTCAGTTCGAACGATGTGCCAGGGAGAGGTGTCGGTGTCAGTTGCCTCCAACTTCCGGTCCCGGGCCCTCGAGTAGCCATACCACCGACTGTAGGACTCGAGATCCATCGGGCTGAGCTTCCACTGTCGAAGCGGATCCTCGATGCGGGCCATGAAGCGCCGCTCCTGCTCTTCCATGCTCGCCTCAAGCCAGAACTTGATTAGCTGAATACCACTTTCGATGATGTATTTTTCGATCTGCGGGCAGAGCTCCAAGAAACGTTTCACCTGGTTTTCCGTGCTGAAGCCCATCACCGACTCAACGCCGGCCCGATTGTACCAACTGCGGTCGAAGATGACGATTTCACCTGCTGACGGAAGCTGCTCAAAGTAACGCTGAATAAACATCTGTGTCTTCTGACGATCAGAGGGTGAAGGCAACGCAACAACCCGAAACAAGCGTGGGCTTACCTTTTCCGCGATTGCCTTGATGGTTCCGCCTTTTCCGGCCGCATCGCGGCCTTCGAAGATAACCACCCCACGATAGCCCGTGGCCTTGACCCATTCCTGCATGTGGCAGAGCTCTACTTGCAGCTTTTCCAACTCATTTTCATAGTCCTTGCGCTTCAACTTCGGTTTGTCGGCTTCGCCGTCATTCTTTCCCATAGCGTAACTCCTCAATCCAATTCCTTGCCATCCTTCGATCTCAGCGTCGCTGGAGATGATTTATAGAAGGCTACCAGCATTTCTTCCAGTCCCACGAACACCATATCCTTACCGACGGCATCAACAACGCCCGTGGCGGAGAGAAGCGCAAGTGACTCGCTGTGAACATCCGCTATGCCAAATCTGATACCCCGCTGAGCCAGATCATCCTTGATCTCCATCAGCGTTTCGGCCGCTGTCGTGTCCATGAAAGGAATAGAGCTCGCATCAAGAACCAGCCATCGGGTATCAGACCGAAGTTCCGTAATAATCGCTCCAATGCGTTGGCGGGCATGATCGGCGCTATAGAACAACAGACTTCCTTGAATGAGGATGACCGCCAGCCCCGGCACCGGTTCAGCGCCCTCTACCCGATGCAACTTGTAGAATCCTGGATGGCCTTCCACGCGTCCAAGCATCACCACGCGCGGCATCATGCTCCGATAGAGAAGATAGGCCAGCGTCGCCATGACGGCGAGAATCACCCCATTCAGTACGCCAAACATGATCGGAGCAAAGAGACCGACAATGGCGAAGACAAACTCAATCCGGCTAACCCGCCAGAGGTTCCTCAGTCCGTTGAAATCCACGAGCCCAAGCGCTGCGGCGGCTAAAATAGCACCAAGGGCTGGTATGGGCAGGAGCCACAGGAGGTCATTCAGATAGAGCAGAATGACCAGAAGCACAATTGCTGAAGACAGCCCTGCCAATTGGGTCTTTCCGCCTACGGAGAGATTGATCGCTGTCCGCGAGTCAGACGACGTCACCGGGAAGCCGCCGAAAAGCCCTGATGCCACATTCGCCGCGGCAAAACCTGTCAACTCGAGGCTTGCATTAACCCGATAGTTACCCTGTGCACCGAAGGCTCGCGCAGACACGATGCCGGCACTGAAACTGACGAGCCAGACTGCAAGGGCATCGAGAAGCAGTTGATCAAGTCGCACTGGCAGCGGCCGGGGGATCGTCAATGACGGCATATTACTGGGGATTTCTCCAACCACCTTGATACCCAACTCGGCGAAACCGAACATCCAGGACAACACGACGGAGAGGACCACCACCACAACTGGCCCAGGAATTGGTAACTTGGCTTTCTTGACAGCCAACAGAAGAACCAGCATCCCACTGGCCAAAAAAAATGACGGCAGATGGATCAAGGAAGCCTTCGTTGCCAGTTCGATAAAAGGTGAAATCAGACCATCCGTTTCGATCTTCACACCCGTGAAGCGTCCGATCTGGCCCACGAGGATCGTCAGTGAAATACCGGTCATAAAGCCTATGAGAATTGGGCGCGAAAGAAAGCTCGCAACAAGATCGAAACGTAACAGCCGCGCCAGAATGCAGAAAACACCCACCATCAGTGCAATGGCCGAGGCCATTACGATGCGGTCGCCCACAGCATCGGCAGGAAGCTTGGCAAAGACAGCTGCTAGCATGATCATGGTTGAGGCATCCGGCCCCATGATCAGGCGCTGTGATGGGCCAAAAATCGCATAACCGATCACTGCCATTATACTGGCATAAAGTCCGACTTCCGGAGGGAGACCGGCAATGGCAGGATAGGCAATTGCGCTAGGCAAACCGACGGCTGCGATGGCCATTCCCGCCAAAATGTCGCTGCTGAGCCAACCAACGCGGTAGGTTCGAAGGGTTTCAACCAATGGAAGCCTATAGATTGGGTCTTTCGGCTTGTTCATAATGTCGTTTCCGTAGTCATCAGTGGGCATCCTGGAACGAGATCAGCCCAAGGGCATTCACTTGAGCGCTTCATTTTCCACGGGGCCGGACCCAGCTCCGTCCCTTTGGGCGGTCCTCAACGTCACCTTCCGCTTTACAGCCATTATTGCAACAAGAAGATTGAGACCATTCCGTTCACAGCCAGGTTCGCAATCGTTCAACACACAATCCCGTGACATTCCTTTCTTGGAGATCGGGAGCACCTGGGTATGGTATTTTCTTCGAGTAGTTTCATTGAGGTTGATGGGCGCGATGCGTCCTGCAAACGCACGATCTTCTTCTCCCTCACCATTCTCAACCCTGGTCTCAAGCTTCCTGGGGATCAGCTTGCCCTTGCTGTCGGCATTCATTTTCGTCCCGACCACCGGCTCAACAGAAGCTGCCTTGCCATCAGCTTGAGGTTCATTTTCCTCTGCCGTTAGCGTGGTCTGGGTGTTCATTACGAGGTTCTCCATAAGCAGTCATGACGACCCAGACAGGACTAAACATACGTCCCAGGGTTTGACATTTCATTGCGGAGTCTAGCTTCTTGCCAAGACAAAATTAAGCCGGAAGTCGTATATTCCACCGTCCACCGGATGAGCATTTTCTTAGTGTCAGGGGTAACGCAAGAGGGCGCTAGTACTGCAATCGCCGTGTCGGTGCTTATATCGACAAGAACTCATTTCATGTCATAGAGCTGGATCAGTGTGTTTCGATTGTGCTAGGCTAGAAGTAGTCGCCTGGCCATGATGTCCGGCTGATACCTGCTACATACGTGCAGCCCCACTTGACGGGGCAGAAGAACGGCTTAGCTAACCCGGAAGCAATTGCCGAAACCGTAAAGTCCCCGATGGTGAAGTTTGTGGCGACCAAGACTGTCGCTCGATTTGAGCTGTGAGCCTTGCGCTAAGTGCGAGCGTAGCCTCGCCCACAGACCATCACAGACTGATGAATTGATCGGGTGAAATCGGTGTCCACAGAACCGGGAGCATGCCAATGGTGCCGATGTGCATTATACCTTTTGCTGCCACGGCCAACGACCTTCAATTTCGAGAACTAGCGTCCAGCTCAGGAAGGTACGTACCACAACCAGTCCGGCCAGAAGGCCCACGCTCGTAAACGTGAGTTCAATTGCTATGGTTTTTATGATGTCGGCGGCCACCAGTACTTCAAGACCAAGAAGCAACGATCGGCCAATTCGGATCTTATACTGATCATAGTTCTGCGATTCCATACGCCGACTAACGTAGACATAGGTTGACCAAATGGTCCCAGCGACAATTACAAAGACGCCAAAAATCTCAATGCAGACGCCAACTAGGTGGATCCAGTCGCTAACGTTGGCTTCGAAGGTGAGAATATGTTCAATATCGGTCGTCATTCGTTAATTCCACAGGTCGAATCATTAAACTCCACATCCGTCGGACGGCCGGCTGCCCCTTCCAAGTTTGCGCAAATTGAAGCTGCTGACAAGGTTGGAGCTCAGCAATGCTGAAACTCTAGGGGTAGATGTTGGTAGTTTCGGTCGCTTAGTGCGCACCTGATGTTTGGTGCGGGTCGAGGCTGTGTGAAAATGTCGGCGAACTGGCTGAATCTTGATTTTGTCGCAACGTCTTGAATTTTGGCCACAATGAAATCGAAGCTTTAGCAAATTGCAGCCTAAGCAGTAAGTACAGCCTCGTTTTTACGCCTGCAGTAGATACTCTTTTCTGAACATTGCAACCGGTTCCGCTTTTTGGTGCAGCGTCGCGGTTGGACCTCAGAAAGGAGATCACAAGGCCCGCCAAAACCAACGATGTTCCGAGCGAATTAGAAGTACCCTATCGCGACTATAGGTGGCTCGCTGTGATCAGGCGGCATGCTGTGGCTCAATCAGAGGTGCCCTCACGCGTTTTGCAGCTTTCGCTTATTTGACCTTTAGGGCCTTCGGTTTCTTGATCTTGGAGCCGTCGGCTTTGGACTGATCCTGATTTCACTTGCGAAGGGCAGTCCATTACATTCGGTGTAGCCTTCACATGAATTTTCTTGCCCGCCATTTGGGCGGATGTGACGAATGCCGCCAGTGTGGAAAACCCCAATTAATTAACGGGGTCCAAGAGGTAAGAGCTACTGCCGCCCTTATTTACGAGAGCGAATTGGACGTGGCTTGCGCCACCATTGATATTGATGCCTTTCAGACGCCGAGAAATTTCCGGCAGGCTCGTGGACCTTGGCTTCTTTGCCAATTTCTTGTTTTCCATGAGAGCGTCCCTTTACTTCATCTTATTTATTGGTGATATCCCCACATGACCAGCCTACCGAAGCTCACAATGGAGAACACAGGGGCCATTGACAATTACCATCGCGAATTTTAGTAAACACGACGCCTTTCCCGGGAACCGCTGGCAGCACATTCTAGGAAATGACTGGGTAAACCCTAAGCTGTACATCAGGGCAATCGGGTGAAGGGAACTTCGCAAGCTTGCTCACAACAGCATTGAAGTCACTGAAGCAGTCTTTTCCCAACCACACCATCCATTGGTTGCGTGGTCCATTGTGGCTTCGACCTATGCGAGTCCAAGGTGGTCCAATTCCAGAATTGGATTCAGTGTTTGTTCCCTCACCCGATTCCCCTGAGCTGTACATACAAACATCTGGCACAGCCTCGATAATCGGGGTAGTATTTATCTACGTAGTTAGTTCCTGATTGGAGATTATTGCTATGAGACCAACAACTAAGTTAACAGCGATAGCGCTTTCATTTGCGATTTTGTTGAGCGGCCTTGCGACAGCTAGCAATGCTACATCTCGATCTAATTATTGTAGGAATGACGCTCAGAGCTATGCAGACCGAAAGGTTGGCGGGAATGTGGTTGGCGGAGCGCTGCTTGGCGCAGGTATTGGCGCAGGTATTGGCGCAATCGCTGGGGGCCATCATTCGGTCGGTACAGGCGCAGCAATCGGTGGTGGTGTAGGCGCTGTGAGCGGGGCTGCGCGTGGCTCCGACCGGTGGAACCGTTACTACAATAAACGCTACTACAAGTGCATGAACAACTGACCCTTTCATAGTTGGCGCTATTTTCAATTCAACCAGCGGCTGCTGCATCTCGCACTGGCCGAAAAAACTATGGCACTCAGGGAGCTATATTAGGAGCGGGAGGGCGCCATCGTGGAATACGTCCTCGCAATCATGGCGGTGATGGCAGTGGAAACCCATTCGCCGGCAATTGCTAGTAGTGACAAGAACCACATCCATTGCACCACTATCACTGGCTACGACATCTATGATTTCTTGAAGCATGGTCGCCCCGAGGTCAGGGCAATAGCCCACCTCTGACAGATCAACTAAACATTGGGATGGTTCAGCCAGGATATAGTCAAAGACCGTTAGTGAATTTCGCGCATTGGATGCACGAAATCCGTGGAGGCCATTTATCGCTTGGTGCGATGCTAAATCAAGGACAGTGCAATTCATGTCGTTGCCACTGTCTGCCATCAGTGAAATACCATTTACCGACTAAGAGATAGCCGCTGGGCGTAAATTTATTACTAGGTGGTAGCCTGGTACCGTGCTGGTAAAATTCCTGCCAGCAGCTCTCTCCAGATGTTGATATTGGCCTGTCACCCGTTCAGTGCCCGCGCAGCGGTGTTAATTGTAACTGTTTTTAGCTGGCCTAATGGCTTCCAATCGGCCAATTGTAAACATTATCTGCTATAGAGGGTCGAACCGGCAAACCGCCATCTTCCGATGCTACAATCACAGTCCAATTTCGTGTCAGACCCTGTCGACTGTCCGGCTACTCACGGCGCGCAGCTTGAAACCGAGCCAGAGCAGGATTAATCCCGTGGCAATTGCAGCAGCACCGATAAGCCACGCGATGGTGAGCACGCCCAACCACCAGTAATAGGCGATTGCGATACCGAAGAGGATTGAAATCACGCCAGCAAAGGCTTGCCAGCCACTGTCGCGCAATTCCTTGCGCAGCACGAAGGCCGTTACAATCTGCAGGCCGCCCATGTAGACATTCCAGATGCCTATCAGTAGCACAAGGTAACGGATGACGGTCGCGGGTACGAAAAGCGCCAGCAGGCCGACGGCGACACTTACTACGCCCGCGGCGATGGAGAAGAAACGACTCCTGTCTGCAGTCTTTCCCGCATATGTGCCCCATAGCGACATGAGGCCGTCGACTAATACGTAGATGCCGAAGGCGGCTGCCAGAACCTCCATAAACTTTCCGGGCCAGACAAATGCGCTGATCCCGAAGACAATGCTGAGGGCGCCCCGCCACAACAAAGTAGACCACATTCCGACAAGGACTTCCCGCATGGCTTTTCTCCCTTGTCCAGCTTGATAACCAAGCCCGTTTCGAGAGTCTAGCCGTTTTCTTGTTCAACGCAATGAAACACTCCCAAAGTCTTGAATGCGCCCACGCGCGCCAGTTCGTTGACGCTGCACTAAGAAATGACGTGCGACTTAAACGTAGAGTTGCCATAAGATGCCAGAATTCAATATTTTGGAGGAGACCAATGCGTCCGCTGTTCAGAGACTTCTTTAGATTTTTCTTCTCCATTCTCATTATTCTTTGCGCTACCAACGAACCCCTGAAGGCGCAGTCGAAACCACCAGCGACACCTGCAATGACCCAACAGCTGATCGACGACGTCGTTGACGCCATTAGTACTGCCGTGGTGGAGAAATTAAAGAAGGACGGAACCATTGCGACGAAACCAACCGAGCCAGCACCAGTTACCAGCGAGCCAGAACTGGACATTGCAGCCGACCGCGTGACAGCTTTTGCGGCGCAGGCCGATGTGGTACTTCGCAGCTATCCGGAACTTTGGCGTAACCTGACCCGGATCCCCACCATTCTCGACAAGAGCCAAAGCGGCGGGCGCGGCCTCGGCGCATTCTTTCTTCTGCTCTGCATGACGGTGGCGGCCGCACTCGGATCCGAGGCTTTTCTGGGCCGGGCCTTGGAAAGCATCCGACGGCGGCTCGCGGGCGACAAAACCGAAACACCTGGTTTTTGGCCACTTGTTGGCATCGCATGTCTTGACGCACTCGGTCTTGCAGCCGTTTGGCTTGTGAGCTACGGGTTTCTCGGTATCTGGTTTCGAGGTTCTGACGAACAGGCGCGACTTGCGGCCGCTGTCGTTTCCATGATTTACTATTGGCGATTTTACATGTTCGTATTGCGGATTTTCTTCCGGCCGCAACTCGCGACGGCGCGGCTCGCAACGGTCGATGATGCGGATGCGGGGGCGATCTACTTGCGGCTGTCTGCCGTCATCGCAGTAATTATGTCTCTTCGGCTGGTTTTCCGCATTCTGACGGCTATCAAGTCACCACCCGAGGCAATCTCGGCCTGGCTGCTACTGACGAGCTGCCTTGGCCTCGGCTTGCTCCTCTGGACCGCCTGGAGATTGCAACGACCCGTCGCAGCCTGGTTGTCGAGCATGATTAATCCGATCAAATTCGGAAACCTCAAACTATCCTTGGCCCGGAACTGGCTGAGTATTGCGGCGCTTATCTTTCTCGGTTTTTTCCTAACGCAGATCTACGGAGCCATTACCGCACATTTTATTATTCCAACTACGCTGCTGCTGACTCTCAATCTCTTCATTGCACTTCTCCTGTTTGAGACCTTCCTGCATTTCATCACCAAACGAACGTTCGCAACTGCTGGTTCAGCTACGACATCAGGTCCGCGCGCCAGAGACGTCATTATGCGCTGCATGCGCGTGGCCCTCTATATCGGTGTTGGCACCGCTATTGCGCAGGCATGGATCGTCGATGTGGCGGGCTTCCTTGACAGCGGTCAATGGAGTACACGCACCCAAGCTGCACTGACGGTCGGCAGTGCGGGGTTTCTTGCGTATGTCTGCTGGCAGGTCATTAACTTTCTGACCGACAGCTATATTTATCGCAATTCGCCGGCCGCCTTGGCTCCGGATCAAGAGGAGGCGGCTGCACCACCAAGTGCGACGCGGCTTGCAACAATTCTACCGTTGTTGCGCTTGGCGGCCATCATTGTGATCATTGTCTTAGCAACCCTGGTCATGCTTCCTGAACTTGGGATCTCCATCGCCCCATTTATTGCCGCTGTTTCGATCTTTGGTCTTGCCCTGTCGTTCGGCAGCCAGACATTGGTCCGTGACATCGTTTCGGGAATTTTCTATCTGTCCGACGATGCGTTTCGCGTCGGCGAGTACATCACTTGCGGCAGCGCAAAAGGTACGGTCGAAGGCTTTACCCTGCGCTCGATAAAGCTGCGCCACCAGAATGGCCAGCTCTACACAATCCCATTCGGCCAACTCGGCCAAGTCATCAATTTCAGCCGCGATTGGTGCACCATGAAATTCAACTTGCGCTTTGCCCGCGACACCGATGTCGAGAAGCTGCGGAAGACTACGAAAAAAGTTGGTCTCGCGATGTTGGAGGACCCTGAGTTTAAAAACGAATTCCTGTCGCCACTCAAGCTGCAGGGTATTGCAGACGTCGCCGACAACGCCCTCATCATGCGCTTCAAGTTCACGTCCAAGCCGAACATTCCGACATTGATCCAACGCGAAGCAATGAAGCGACTGTTCCCCGCCTTCCAGGCGGCTGGCATCGAATTTGCGAGCGCCACTGTTTCGGTGCAGACGATCGGTGGGCGCCCCGATGAGGCGGCTGGGGCCGCGGCTGCGGCCGGCCTAAAAGCAAATACCAGCCCCACCTGACCTGTGCTACCTTTTACAGAGAGATGCTTGGCCATGGCCCTCTTCAGATGTCTTAGAGGGGACTTTGGAATCTCGAACAGAATATCGTCGCAGTAGCAATTCTTGATCTGAAAAAAATGTCGGGTGTGCCCCCTAGGCGGAAATCAACTCAAGCAGGCTTCCTCCGTCGTTTGGCCACAGATTGTGTCGCAGCAGTGACTGCTGGCAGGCACCGCGATCGGGCACCACGTTTCACCTCAATATGGTGATCTTTCGGTCAAATGTTCATTCTCCACGTCATTCAGAATTTTTTTTCGCCAGTCGTACCCACTCAAGGTGTGTAGTCGTGCAATGGTTGTTGTTTCTTCAGTCAGCAATGAGCAGATGATTGGCTCGTGTCAATATGCTTTGCCGTTTGCGCATTTTGCTTGCCGGGCGTTACAATGTTTGTACCCGCGGCTTCAAGAATATGAACTAAATTCGATCAAGCCAAGGATTTGTCGAGCGCGAGATTGCCGTGCATTGCAGTATTATTCAATTGGCGCGATTTTGTTTGAATTACCGACTTCGTCGGCCAACTGCCAATCCGGTATAATGATTGAATGGCATTCATCGTTTCAAGCTGATGATGAAGATCGTTAGAGTGAGAGGTAAATTTGCAGCGCACCATCCGGATTCTTTTCGTTGTTCTTCTTGCACTCGCCATCGCTGTTGCAACCCTATGGGCTGTGCTGGCACTATGGTATCGCCTACCTGCACCAGAGTTGGTGAGAGGCAGTACGGGCGGCCTGCTCGCCTTGATTGGTTTCGCCACGATCTTTGCTGTTTTCCGCGGTTTGCTCCCCTGGCCATCGGCAGTCTTTGTCGGAGCATTCGGCACGGTTTTAGCCTGGTGAAGCACAATTATGCCAAAGGCGAGCGCTGAATGGGCGCCGGAAGTAGCCCAGCAAGTTACGGGGGCACGTGATGGAAGCATTCTGGCATTGACCAACGTTCGCGGATTCGAATGGCGGAGCAACGCCGATTTCACCAGGCACTGGACCACACGCACCTACGACCTCTCCAAGCTCCAAACTCTTGATCGCCTTCTCACCTATGGGGAGAGCCCCTATGTGGCACGTATCATGATGAGTTTTGGCTTAGAAGGAGGGAACTATCTCACCTGGTCGGTCGAGGTGCGGCGCCGCCAGGGCGGCGAATATTCGGCGGTCGCGGATCTGTTCAAAGGCGATCCCCTTGTCATCATCGCATCCGAGGAGCGCCACGCAGTGGGCGTGCGTTCCAATATCCGCGGCGAAGACGTCCAGCTTTATTGCCTTAGGGCATCGCCTGAAGTGGCACGAGAGCTGCTGCTCGAATATGTCGCCGACGCCAATCGGCTTGCGACGGTTCCGGAATTTTACAACTCTCTCGCCACAAATTGCGCAACGACCGTGGTGAAGATGATGCGCGCCGTCGGCGACAGGGTGCCGCTCGACTGGCAACTGATTGTCAATGGGTATTTGCCTGAGTAAGCCCATCAGCAGGGTGCGCTCGATAGTCGCCTGCCATTGGTGCAGTTGCGGGCTCTCTCACACATCGACAAGCGAGCTCGAGAAGCGGGTGTGTCACCAGACTATTCGCGGGTTGAAACGTGTCGGCCTACCCTCCCCACACGATCCTCAAGCGCCATAGTGCTCGAAATTCCGGGCTGATTCCAATGGAGCTTGCGCCAGCAATAGGTGGAGTGACGAAGCTCCGGGCCATAACAACAGTTAGGGTAAGAGCTGCAACATACGGAGTTGGCGCGCCTTCTTTTCAGCGAAATGAATCCATCCCGTTGGGAAGCGTACCAGAGCATCGCTCGTATTGATCACTGCGCCGAGCGTAGCGTCACTTTGGATATTCCTGCCGCGACATTCATGCCTGTTTGCGTTTGAACGGAATAGGGTTGGAGTATATAGGCTCGGTTGAAGCCGCCGCTGAGATCATTGGCACCGATGCCGACACCAACTGACGCATTGGCGGACAAGCCCACATAGGTCCCGGCCAGGGCGCCTCTCGGAACACCCTTTTCTGCCGACAGTACGACCCAGGTAAGTACACCACCAGACGTGGCCCCCAGCTCAAGCCCAAATTCCTCAACGTTGCCGGAATAGCGGTCGGGAGTTCCACCATTGGAGGGCGTATAGATGCAACTCAAGCTCTGTTTTTCGGTGAAGATAAGCCCGAAACCCGCCGAGATGTCACATTCAAGCACTCCAAGCTGGATTGTGGTCTGGGCCTGGGCTACAGAGAAATTCCCTGCCAACGCAATGCTGAGCCCGGCGGCGAGCGTGGTAATCAGGCGTTTCAAACTCATATCTTTCGTTCCGTTTGATATTTTTCAGGTTCATCGCGTTGCCACATTACCAGTAGCGAACTCCTCTTAATTTTTCACCATA
>Ga0315273_10009601_pt1 | contig 12283 bp, 12 predicted proteins | sample YL17G02_0_MG_FD_205753 | JGI IMG/M metagenome (GOLD analysis project Ga0315273, IMG submission 205753) | Sediment microbial communities from Yellowstone Lake, YNP, Wyoming, USA - YL17G02_0 | ecosystem: Environmental > Aquatic > Freshwater > Lake > Sediment | place: USA: Wyoming | collected... | reverse complement strand
ATTCACCTCATATGTTTCATGTTAGATATTTTTGGAATGATGAAATTAAATATAAGGTATCGAACCCTGAAGTTTCTGCGCACTGGATTGAGGAAATCAATGCGCATAGTGAGGCCGGCGAGACCAAGGATAGTTATCTAACTGATGAATCGGGCTGGCGAGCCTATGGGTTAGCTATTCTGAATCGCTGGCATGCATACCGACGCTCAAGAAGACTTAAGAAATTTAATATAATGTCCATTTTGGCATGTCCTAAATGCGGTGGCGAACTGCATGTGGAGAACCAATTGTTGGGTTGTACCAACTGTAACGTTGCCTATCCATACAACAACGGCATTCCTGACTTTACAACAGCCATCCCAAATCCATCTCAAAGTGAAGCGACTCAATTGGGCAGTGGAAGGATATGAGTGTCGTCCATTTTGCGACTGAACTATCCGGTGGGGCTGGTAGTTTTGTCAGGAATATCCATATCGCCATGCAGGATTCAGGCTTGCCCTCTTTCATTATCACGAGAGAGCGAAATGATTTAAAAAATTCTGTAACTCTCAAACCCCTAACGCGAGTTGCAGAGTCACTGCGCGCGCGGTGGCTTACGACTCTCGGCAAACTTGGCGTAATCAACACATCTTACGCAATGTTTGGAATTGAGAAGTCTCCGGTAGAGTTGAGCGATATTCAACACGCATTGGGGGCGCGAATCCCGACCGTTTTCATATTTTACTGGGTATCGTACTTCGTTAACTTTGAAACCATGCTTAAACTGCGGCAGGCCTATCCGAATATTCCTTTTGTATTTGTTTGTCTGGATGATGCTTTTTTAACCGGGGGCTGCCATTTATCATGTGATTGTCTTGGTTATCAGGAAACCTGCCACAATTGCCCTGCAACTTCCTCGACTCGCATAAAAAAAAGAATCGAACAAGGATTTCGCCAAAGACAAGCTTTGGTTTCCGCTATAAACCCAATCGTTATTTATCCAACGACAAATATTCAGCAGATGGGCAAGAAATCTGCTGTTTTGAAAAATACCCGGTCATCAGTAGTGCCCTTAGGGGCGATAACAAACAGAGAGCTAAGTTCAGCAACAGATCTTGTAAATCGGGAACATTCAGGTAGAATAGATAATAAAGAAAAGGTAACGCTCTTAGTCAGGTCAAGTAGCGAATATCGTAAAGGTTGTGATTTATTCGTTTCGGCCATTAAGGTCATGAGTGAGAGGATACCGAACCTAAGAGCACGTCTAGAGGTTTTTTCGATAGGTGACGCAACGCTCACGAGAGCTCGGATAGACAAATATGTGAATCATGTCGACATGGGTTATGTGCAGCGAAAAGAATTGATGTCTATTTATCAAAATATAGATGTATTTATTATGACATCACGAAAAGATGTCGGGCCATTGATGATCAATGAATGCGTGGCGCTCGGAATATTTGTCATTTCAACCCCCGTCGGTGTGGCTAATGATTTAATCATCGAAAGACAGAACGGGCTAATCACACGAGATGTTAGTAGTGATGCAATCGGTGACGCTCTGACAGCATTTCTATATAATTACAAAACGACTTGCGTCGAAATGGCTGATATATCCGAATCACAGATCCGCAGATCATCGCTCACATTTGAGGGTTATATTCGAGCCATGATGGATATAATCCACACGCGGTCATAATTGGCATGTTTCATTGTGTAGTCGATGCGAACAGCCGAGTCGTTTGTGCTAATGCCTTATTGTTTCGTTATGATTTCTTGATTAAAAGGTCTGTTCTGTGACCCAATCACGTTGCCCCGCTATGAAAAAGTCTCGCTTCAGTGTTTCAGCGGCACTTGTTCTCACGTTGTCGTTAGTCTTTTTGCAGGAAGGCTTTACCTATTACGTTTCCTTCCAGATCTTGGCACTAGTAACTATCGCGATTCTAATCTTCTTAACCACCTATGCCATAAAAGATGAGAAACACTTTTTTGTCGCATTTCTGGTATTTTTATTGTCTGTCGCGACTACAGGCGTTGTTTCGCCCAATATTATCGATAGAAATTCATCCAATATATCCCTTACGGTAATTGGAATTCTGGCATATGCAGTAATGATAGGTTGTATGCCTAATCTAAAAATAAAGCGTGTCGGCTTGATTCTGTACGTTTTGAAATATGCGTCTTCCGCTACTGTCTTTGTGCTGGCTGGCTTAATCGCTTTGTGTGAGTTCGAGTTGGTTCCTTTATTGACTCGTGAGTCGATGCTTCAACAGAATGTTAGATTGATTGATAACTTTACGAGTGCTGAGGCTCTTTCGGCTGACGTAGAGTTTCGTTCCCTAACCCTTGAGCCCCCGAAAATCGATTTGTTTTATGGCGAGCCAAGCTTCCTCGCTATTGTTTTGTTCACGTGTCTGGGGTGCTACATGCTTACCTCAAAACTTGTGGCAGCCATCCGCAACGGAAGCAAATACACCTATCTCAAAGCAAGTTTCAAATCGTATATAATTTTAGTGTTCGGCATAATGTCTTTATTATATATTCAATCTCTTAGCTCGATCATCTTCGCTCTTATTGTCATCTATTTTGTACTTCTTAAAGGGAGAATCACATGGGCAAAACTTTGGACATCGATATCTTATTTAATTATTTTTGCTATCGCATTTCTGGTTTTTAGTTACGAGTATTTTTTATACCGTATTACTCAGGCGGACAGTTTAAGTTTTTACCACCGTTTCGGCTTCCTGTTAGATATTGGAATAGCTGATCTTTTGCTTGGTATTAAGGATGCATCCATGTTGCCTGATGTAGGCATTCACAACGGTCTTTTTTATATCATTGCCATATCCGGCTTTGGTGGAGTACTGTATATTATTTCTCTGCTCTACTCAGTCTATACATTATCAGCCCCCATAAAGTCATCTATGTTCTCGGTCTTATTAGTGCTGGCCATCATGATGCAAAACGGAGGAGTCTTTAGTCCGAACAAAGTCGTGCTATTTTCATTCATTCTATTGCCTTTGGCATGCGCGCGATCAATTTATTCGGGACAACGCACCGCTTCCATCAACAGCCGTCACTATGAGTAATCATTACCGCTTCCTTTGGCTTGAAGGTATCTTCGACGAAAATACCGTAAGTTTATTTTTCACTATCAGCCCTGCATCAAATTATTGGCAGCGAGGCTTTGTCGATGCATTGAATAAACTTGGTCATAACGTCGATGTTATAGGATACCCAGTTGAGCGCGTTTGGCCATTTGGGAGACTGATAATACGTGGTGAGCAGGCTTTACTATCGCCAGGTCTGACAGGGAAAATAGTTGGCTATGTTAATTCCCCTTTTTTGCGTGATACCACCCGATATATTAACTTGCTGAAGGCTACTAAACGCTCCCTACTTGTTTCTGAAGAGAAGCCGAATTATGTAATTATATTCTCATGCTTGAATAAATCCACTGATGAAACACCCTCTATCCGAATTGCGAAATATATTCGTGAGCACTTTGGCGTGCCTTGGATATGTATTGTCGCTGACGGTGCCGCACCTATAGGTGCTGATGGTTATGTGTATCTGGCATGGTCTTATTATCAATCGGACACAGCACCAGGCCCGTCGATTTATATCGACGGTGGGATTTCAGACATTAAATGTGCTGGCGATCTAAATTTAGGGCTGAACCATCGTACGCGGGGAAGGATCTTGATGTATATGGGTGCCCTGACTCAACACGGTGGTGTTTCGCAATTGGCCCGTGCGTTTAATAAAATCAGTGACGAAGATATTCAGCTATGGATTTGCGGAAGAGGGAATAATGCTGAATTGGCGCATTTGGCTGAGATCGATCATCGGATACAGATCAAGGGATTTGTTGAGGAGCTTGAGTTAAACAAACTGGCGAGTGCTGCTTTTGCTTTTGCGAATCCACGCCCTAATTCCTTCGCACCGAACAAGCTCAATTACCCATCAAAGGTGCTTCATTACCTCGCATACGGGAAACCGATAATATCTACATTTACTGACGGCTTAAGTCCTGATTATATGGATGTCCTTATCCCTATACGTGATGAGTCCGAAGAGTGTCTGAGAGAAGCAATAATGCGTGTATTGAACATGAAAGTGAATGAGTACGATGCAATGTGTTCTCGCATTGCGAGTTTTAATAAAACTCATACATGGACTTATCAAATTAACAGATTTGTTTCTTGGCTATATGTAGTGGCCCCCGTGTCTCGGGGGCATAAGAATCCAGTAATTCTTACTGATGATTAGTAAAAGGAATAGTTTCGAGCTCGACAATGACTCACTAATTTTGAAGGCAGAATTCGTGCCTTGGGACAGTGACATCTTTCGGTTCCCAGTCGCAGCAGTATCTATGCTTTTAATAAAGCGGCCTCTTTTTGCACAAAGTCATTTTGAATGTTTCAAAGTTTGGGTTTTGGAGAATTCCTACGCTTTAGTTTCATGTCGCCTGTCCCATGACAAGCTCAGAGAATCGATGCTTTTGGAGAGGAACGGGTACCGATTTATTGAAATGGTGTTGCATCCAATGGCCCGGGCATTACAAGATTATCCGATCGTTGATAACGGAATGGTTGTTGAGCAAGTCAAAGAATCGGATTTGTCTGCTATGGTTTATATGGCGGAGCGATGCTTTCGTCATGAACGCTACCACGTCGATCCAAGGCTTGAACCAAGACTTGCTGATATCAGATACGGGCGTTGGGTTAGGAATAGTTATTCCGCTCCGAAGCAGCATCTGTTGAAGGTCAGCGCAACAGATGGAAATACCGTTGCTTTCTTTGTGGTGGAGAATAAAGATGATCGCTCAGTTTATTGGCATCTAACTGCAGTCAATCCTGCATTTCAAGGCAGGGGATTGGGTTACCACGTTTGGATGACCATGATTAATTATCATAAGTTAGCTGGCATGGAAAGTATTCGCACAACCATCTCAGCGCGAAATGTTCCCGCGCTTAATCTGTACTCAAAGCTGAACTTTAGATTTGAACCTCCCGAAATGACTTTTCACTGGGTCAGGTCAGATCAGTAAAATAATGTTGATGAATTACGTTTCAAGATGCTAGTATGTTATCAGGCATTGTCGTACCGCAACTAGCTGCACTGCATTGCTGACGAAAACCGGCATAGCTTACGTTAAAGTTCCAAATGAAGATTCCATTTAACAAACCCTTCCTCACAGGCAAGGAACTGCATTATATAGCCGAGGCGCATGGATACGGGCAGCTCGCCGGCGATGGCACGTTCACCCACCGGTGCAATCGCTGGTTGGAACAGCGCACAGGCTGTCATAAAGCGCTGTTGACCCACTCCTGTACCGCGGCTCTGGAGATAGCGGCCATCGTCGCGGACATTAAGCTGGGCGACGAAGTGGTCATGCCATCTTACACCTTCGTCTCCACTGCCAACGCCTTCGTGCTGCGCGGCGGGGTGCCTGTGTTCGTGGACATCCGCCCCGATACCCTAAACATCGACGAAACCCTTATCGAGGCGGCCATCACCTCCCGCACCCGAGCCATTGTGCCGGTGCATTACGCTGGCGTGGCCTGCGAGATGGACGCTATCATGGACATTGCCAGCCGCCACGGCCTGATGGTGATCGAAGACGCCGCCCAGGGGGTGATGGCGAGCTACAAGGGCCGGGCGCTGGGTACCATTGGGCATCTGGGCTGCTATTCCTTCCACGAGACTAAGAACATCATCTCCGGCGAGGGCGGTGCGTTGCTGGTCAACGACCCGGCGTTTGCCGAACGGGCCGAGATTATCCGTGAAAAGGGCACCAACCGCAGCCTGTTCTTTCGCGGCCAAGTGGACAAATACACCTGGATAGATATTGGCTCGTCCTACCTGCCAGGAGAGATCGTAGCTGCCTTCCTGTGGGCGCAGATGCAGGAGGCGGATAACATTACTGCACGGCGGCTGGCCATCTGGAACCGCTACCACTCGGCTTGGGAGACTCTCGAAGAGGCTGGACGACTGCGTAGGCCCGTGATTCTGGCAGATTGCCAACACAACGCTCATATGTATTACCTGCTGTTACGCGACCTTGACGACCGCACTTCCTTCATTGAGGCCATGAAGCAGCAGGGCATCAACTGTGTGTTTCACTATGTGCCGCTGCACGCTGCACCTCAGGGGCTGACCTGCGGGCGGGCCATGGGGCGACTGCCCGTGACATGCGATCTTGCCGACCGGTTGGTGCGCCTGCCGCTTTGGGTGGAGTTGGGAAATGCGCAGGAAATGATTGTTGATTCCGCATTGGATTACTTCCGGGGAGTGCTCGAGCGAATTTAAGGGAGGCTAAAACGGTGCTGACCCAACCGCAATCTGCCTTTAAGCCCTTCAATAAGAAACACCTACTTGGCATGAAAATGAGCTCAACCATCAAAGAAAATGGATGGTTACTTCGTTATTGAATGTGTCAATGGGAAATTTAAATGAAACTAATGCCGCCAAGAAGTAGGCTTATAAAATATAAGATTTTAGCGGTCGACCTAGAGCCAACCCCATACAAGACGGATCTCTGGAATGCTTTTTCTGATTCAAAAATCATTGAAATTTATGTTATATATACGGAAAAGAAAAACTGGTCTCCTGATGGGGGGCATAATTATTTAAAATGGCCAACATATAGGCATGGCCACGTTATTCTCAGTGGCAAGGGAATATTTGGCGCCTTGCGATCCGCTTTGTTCGTCGCAACAAGAATATGTACAAGTAAATTGGATTTGATTTACATCTCTGGCTATGATCATTTTTCTACTGTGGTTGCCCTTATTATTTCAATAATTCTACGAAAAAAGTTTGTTCTGCATTCCGACGAATTCAATAATAGTCGACCGAAGGGTAGGCTTGTTTTTCTCAAGTGGGTTGTTCGAGAGATATTGAGAAAAGTGGTATTTAAATATGGTGAGGCCGTTCTTGTATGCGGCCGACGAGGCATGGAAACAGCTTTGTTAGCTGGTTGTAAAGAGCACAAAATCTTAGACTTTCCATATGTCATTGATGTAGATCGTCTGAAAAGAGACGCGCCCGAAGTGATTCCTAATAACTGCCTTAGCGACGTAGAGCAGGGAACAACTATAATTCTTTTTAGTGGTCGCATGATACCAAGAAAGGGACTTCCGACCCTGCTCGCTGCTTTATCGGAAATGGTAATTAAAAATAAATGGATTTTATGGATTGAAGGGGAAGGCCCTGAGCTTAGGAGATATGAAGCACTTGCTCAAGAATATGGTGTACATGATCGTTGTAGATTTTTAGGTTTCTGTCAGTATGATCTTCATAGTTGGCTAATACGATCTGCGGAAATTGTTGTTGTCCCCTCGCTGGTGGATACATGGGGAATTGTGGTCGACGAAGCTATCCAACTGGGTAAAGTTGTGATTTCAAGCGATGCCACTGGGTCAGGTTATGACAGAATCGAAAACGGCCATAATGGGTTTATTTTCCCTGCTGGTAATGTCAAATCATTAGCCAATATACTGAATGCTTTGCTTAATGATAAAAAGCAAGTGGAGTCCGTTAGAAGCGCTGCTAAGTCTGGGGCTGGAAATCTTCGACCAGCAGACAATCTGGAAACTCTTTTAAAATTGATGAAATAAATAAGATGTGAGAAAGCAGATTCGCTTTTTTTGATGTTGTTATGAAAATTGCTCAAATCGATGTCAATTACAATTTCAGTAGTACAGGAAAGATCGTCGCTGATCTAGTCACTGGATTGGGTAATTTAGGGCATTCCACAATGGTATGCTACGGACGGGGTCCTGATTCCAAAGATGATAATGTTTACAGAATTTGTTCAAGAGCGGAGTTTCTGCTACATGCCATTGGAACCCGTGTCACTGGCTTGACGGGCGGTTTCTCCCCTCACGCTACACGCCGGTTGATTGAACATCTTGAACGTTTCATGCCGGACATTGTTCATCTTCATGATTTGCATGGATATTATGTAAATATCCATCCTGTTGTTGATTATCTTAAGAAGCGAGCAATCCCTACAGTATGGACGTTTCACTGCGAGTTCATGTATACCGGCAAGTGCGGTTTTTCGTTTGACTGCGATAAGTGGAAAACTGAGTGCGAGAATTGTCCGACTCTTAAGGAATACCCAAAGAGTTGGTTTTTCGATTTCACTCGTCGCATGTTCCGAGAGAAACAGTCGCTGTTTGTAGACTTTGAGGGAGTGCATTTGGTTGCCCCATCCGAATGGCTTGCGAATCGGATGCGCCAATCAATCGTCCGATACAAGCCTATCAGTGTGGTTCCCAACGGACTTGATGTTGAGACTTTCTGCCGATGCGCCGCAAAAGAGCTTAGATCTTCGCTATGGCTAAAAAACGAGTATGTCGTTCTTTCCGTCGGCGCAGATCTTCTTTCCGAGCGTAAGGGTGGCAGATGGGTGCTTGAGCTTGCGAGGCGCAATCCCAATTCAGATATGATGTTTGTGATGGTGGGGGTTGATCAGGTGCCGAAACAGATTCCCAGTAATGTGAGAATGATTCCTCGCATCTTCGACCAACGTTTACTTGCCAAATATTATTCATTGGCGGATGTGTTGCTTTTGACCAGCAAGAAAGAGACATTTTCAATGGTAATTGCCGAAAGTTTGGCGTGCGGTACCCCTGTAGTTGGCTTCGATTCTGGTGCGCCAAAGGAGGTCGCGTCACCTGGATTTGGAGAGTTTGTATCCTATGCTGACATAGGAGCGTTGGAATCCCTGTTGTTGCGCGTGAAGGCAGGCGAAGTCACCTTTATGTCATCAGCTGAGTGTGAGCAGTTTGCGAGGGCTCGCTATTCTAAAGACTCCATGGCGAAAGCCTATGAGTCCATTTATCGACAGTTGATTACTATATGTTGAATGAACCGAAGCACTCGAGAGAGGCTCTGATATTATGATTAATAAGTACCAGATTTGTTCTAACTGCATCATGGACACTACTGATCCCAACATCACTTTTGATGAACGGGGTTGGTGCGACTATTGCCGAAATTTCTACGAAAATATCCTGCCGAACTGGCATCCAAATGATCAGGGAGAGAAGATGATAGCCCCGCTAATCGATAAGATCAAGAAAGATGGGAAAGGGCGTGATCATGATTGTTTGATTGGGCTCAGCGGAGGGGTTGACAGTTCATATGTAACATATGTTGCCAAGGAAAAATTTGGGCTAAGACCCATGCTTTTCCATGTTGATGCCGGCTGGAATTCACAGGAAGCTGTGAATAATATTCAAAGGTTAGTGGACGGTCTCGGACTTGATCTTTATACCGAGGTTATCAACTGGTTGGAGATGAAGGATTTACAATTAGCTTTTTTTAAAGCACAAGTGCCGCATATTGACACACCGCAGGACCATGCTTTTTTTGCCGCGTTATATAACTTTGCAGCCAAAAATGGGTTTAAATATATTATCACTGGTGCAAACTATTCAACTGAATGCGTACGTGAACCGCTTGAATGGCATTACCATGCTTCTGATTTGCGTCAATTAAGAGATATTCACCAACGCTTCGGGCAGCGTCCTTTAAAGACATTTCCTTTAGCTGACATATTTAAGTATAAGCTGTACTATCGGTTTGTTAAGGGTGTCAGGGTGGTAAAACCATTAGATTATGTGCCCTATATTAAAGAAAAGGCCATGCAAGAATTGGCAGACCGATTTGGTTGGCAAAAATATGATTACAAGCATTATGAGTCCCGTTTTACAAGGTTTTATGAGGGATATTGGCTGCCAAAGAAGTTTGGCTACGATAAGCACAGGGCCCACTTTTCCAGTTTAATTTTGACCAGGCAAATTACACGAGAAGAGGCGATTGAACGTATCGCTCAGCCGGCATATGACGAAGAAACGATATCACAAGACTTCGAGTATGTGGCTAAAAAGTTGGATCTAACCGTGGCTGAGTTGCAGGAAATAATGGATGGTGAAAATAAGACTTACCGGGATTACAGAAACAGTATGCCTTTGATCAGTTTTGCAACGACAATTTTACGAATATTTGGAATACAAAAAACAATAATCAGATGATAGCAATAATTGATTACGGATTGGGAAATGTGAAGGCATTTGCAAATGTCTATAAAAATTTGAATATACCAGCCATAATTGTCAAGCAACATAAAGATTTGAAAAATGTTAGTAAGGTGATATTGCCCGGCGTTGGAGCTTTTGATTACGCGATGCAGAGACTTGAAAAATCAGGTATGCGGCAGATCCTTGATGAGACTGTACTGCATCGCAAAGTGCCTGTATTGGGTATATGTGTAGGAATGCAGATGCTTGCCCGTTCCAGCGAGGAAGGAAGTCTGCCTGGTCTGGGATGGATAGATGGTGTAGTGAAAAGATTCAATCTCTCTTCTTTACAACACTCCATGTATATACCTCACATGGGCTGGAACGATGTCAAAGTCATAAAGAAAATTAATTTGTTGAAAGGGCTTGATCCCGACGCACGCTTTTATTTTTTGCACTCATATTATTTTCAATGTCATAGAAAAGAGGATGTTATCGCAGTAACCGATTATGGAGGCGAGTTTGCATGCGCGGTGAATTCCGGAAATGTTTTTGGCGTTCAATTTCATCCGGAAAAAAGCCATCAATGGGGCATTCAACTTCTTAAGAATTTTGCAAACCTGTAAAGAACAAATACATTCCAAATCACAAAATACAAATAACGGTTCTTCCGGGAATCTAGTGGGTAAACTCCTTCCTTTTTTGTCATTCCGGCTTGTCCGGAATCTTTCCGACGATGTCTTCATACAGGTCATTCATCAAGGGATTTATCTTCCTGATGATATTTATCTTCATTTGTCTGCTCATATTCTTTATCTGTTTTTCCCTGATTATGGCGCTTCTGCTATCCTGACAAAATTCATAATAAACAAGTTTATGCAGGAAATACCTGCTGGTAAAACTATGAGAAAGAAGTCAGAAGGATTCCGGACAAGCCGGAATGACATTCACACAAAAGCGAGAAGATCTTAAATAACAAATAAATCCCAATGAGCAAAATGCAAAATTTCAAACAGTATTATTGTGGTTCCGGTTTGAACCTTGTGATTTGTAATTTGCTATTTGGAATTTAAAAAGTGCTTCGTCCCAGAATAATACCCTGTCTGCTCGTTAAGGATCATGGCTTGGTCAAAACCATTAATTTCGGCAATCCGAAATATGTCGGTGACCCAATTAATGCGGTGAGAATATTCAACGAGAAGGAAGTGGATGAGCTCATTGTGCTTGATATAGATGCAACAAGTGAAAAGAGAGAACCCGATTATAAAATGATTGAACATTTAGCAGCCGAATGTAGAATGCCTCTCTGCTATGGCGGTGGCGTGAAGACGGTAGAACAGGTGCAAAGAATATTAGGCTTAGGCGTTGAAAAAATAGCAATAAGTTCTGCCGCGGTGGAGAATCCGGAGCTTGTGGCAGAAGCATCTGAATGTGTTGGTAACCAAAGTGTGGTTGTGGTATTAGATGTTAAAAAACGTGTAATAGGTGATAAGTACGATGTTTGGATACGCAATGGACAGAAGAATACAGGGAAAAGTCCGATAGAGTTTGCGCAGCAACTGGAAAGACTTGGAGCCGGCGAGATAGTTGTAAATTCTATCGATAATGATGGCATTATGAAAGGTTATGATCTCGCTCTGGTTGAAAAGATTCGAGAGGCGATTAGTGTGCCGATGACTATTCTTGGTGGCGCAGGGTCGCTTGATGATATTAGCCGGCTCATTAGTAAGTATGGGGTGATAGGTGCTGCCGCAGGAAGTTTGTTCGTATTCAAAGGTGTGTACAGAGCAGTCCTCATCAATTATCCAAACAGGGCAGAAAAAGATGCGCTCATTGAAGAGAATTACCACATCCATTAAAGGGTATTATCTCTTATCCCGCCCTTATGGCTTTTCATTCGAAGAAATTGACATATCTTTTTTATTTCTCCATGTGGGCTAAGGTGCTCCACGATATCATGTATACTTTCAGAAAGAGACCGATAAGTTAGCTCATAGCTCATAGCATATAGCTCGTAGGTCATAGCTCATAGCTCATAGTTGATAGCTCATAGCAAAAAAAGATACAAGAGTGGAAATAAGTGAAGAAAACGAAATTTAGTTTTGAAGATTTAGAGGTCTGGCAGAAGGCAGTTGAGTTTGCAGGAAAAGAAGGCTTTAGGGAATTTATGCCATGTGAATGATAGAGGATCCTTATGAAACTATATATAGATTTATGCGTTTTTAATAGACCTTTTGATTATCAGGGCCAGGAAAGGATAGCTCTGGAAT
>Ga0315273_10009600_pt1 | contig 12283 bp, 10 predicted proteins | sample YL17G02_0_MG_FD_205753 | JGI IMG/M metagenome (GOLD analysis project Ga0315273, IMG submission 205753) | Sediment microbial communities from Yellowstone Lake, YNP, Wyoming, USA - YL17G02_0 | ecosystem: Environmental > Aquatic > Freshwater > Lake > Sediment | place: USA: Wyoming | collected... | reverse complement strand
CTTGACGTTCTCCATGGGCTCGTAGAGCGTCCCGGTCTTCGTGATGTTGGAGACCTTGACCTGGTAATTGCCGGTCGCAGCGCCAGACGGAAGCGCGACGCTGAACAATGCCCAACCGTCGGCACCGGTGGTGGCTGAGCTGTTCGAGAGCGACTTGCCGTTCGGCTTTGTCACTGCGCTGCTCACCGAGCCGCCGGCGATCAGGTTGCCGTTGCGGTCAGCGCCCTTCACCCGCCAATAGAGCGTGCTCCCCGGGGCGAAGGTGGACTTCGGATTGCCGCTGGTATCGGTGGTGACGAGGTCTGCCACGTGAACGACGGTGCCGATTGTCATCTCGAAGCCCGTAGCCGGCAAGCGCGTGTAGGGCACCGCGCCGCCTTCGGTCGGGATGTTGACGGCGCTGTAGAGGTTGCCCATGCCGTAGGTCCAGGACGGATTCTTCCGTGACGGCTGAACGCTCGACCGAGCGCTTCGATGGACGTTACTCTCGGCGAGCGGCGACCCGCCCGACGAGGGTCGCGATCACGACCGCAAGGTAGAGCTGCCCCACGATCGCCTCCAGCCCCGTCGCCACCCGCGCGGCTGGCGTGACGGGAACGATGTCGCCGAACCCGACCGTGGTTACGGTGACGGTGCTGAAGTACTGGAAGAGGGCGGTCAGCATCACGTCGGAGCGCCCGGAAAGCGGCGGACCGTCCGCGTGATACGAGCCCGGGTACAGCGCCTCGAGCAGGCCGTGCAGACGCACGAAGACAGAGAGAATGAGCACGAAGCCGCACAGCGCCCCGATGACCGCGTCCCTCTCCGTCGTGGTCGAACGGAAGACCTCGCGAAGCACGACGACGAGGACCCAGAGGAGGAAGCCCATCGTGATCGAATCCTCCAACACCCGTCTGACCTGCGGATCGAGCGCCCACAACGGAGCTTGGAGCATGAGGAAGAGCCCTAACACTAAAACCCCGAGCCACAGCGTGAGGCGGTTTGCGCTCAGCACGTAGATGCCCGCGCAGGTCACACCGGCGCGGCCGACCTGCACGAGTATCGCACCTGCGGTCGAGTCGACCGCCAGCCCGTTCAGCACGTAGAGGAGCAGGCTCGCGACGAGGAGCAGCGGGAACGAGCCCGGCTGCACGTGCGAGCGCACGGCCTCCATCGCCCGTTGCGATCGGCTGGGCACGCGGTCCTCGAGACTGTGCTGGCTCGGCATCGCTCTGCGCTTCTATAGTCTCGTCGCCCCGATCGTGTCGACTCGCCGCCGGCCCCAAAGATTGCCTGCCTGGGGAGTGTTTCTCGCTTCGTCCCGCATGAGAGACCTTGACCGCCGCGGGTCGTCTTCGTCGGCGCGACGGTGCGGGCGGAATTGGAGCCGGGCATCGCGAAGCCGAAGAGCGACAAGCAGCGGAAGATGCTCGACGTGATCCGGCGTTGGGAAGACACCTACAACAATAACGTCGAGAAGATGACCCTGGAAACCTACGGGCCGGACGCCGAAGTCGTTTTCAGCGGTGCCTCGGCAATCTGCTATGCTCCAGTCGCCGCGGCTTTCGTCATGGTTGCGGCAATCCGGGAGGGATATCGATGGAAACTTCAGCGCTTCTGAAGGCGTTCTGCTCCGCCGTCGAACGGCGTGACGGCAAGGCATTCGCTGCCCTGTTCACGTCCGACGGCGCCTATCACGATGTGTTTTACGGCGCGTTCAAAGGACCTGAAAAAATTGCCGAGATGATCGACGATTGGTTCTATCGTGCGGCGCGCGAGCTCCGCTGGGAAATGTTCCGGCCGGTGAGCGACGGCAAGACACTCTACGCCTACTACACCTTCAGCTACGTCTCGACCTTGCCCGAAGCTCGGGGTAAGCGCGTGGGCTTCGAGGGCGTCTCGATGATGAGCTTGCGCGATGGCAAGATCGCCGAGTATCGCGAGGTCGCCAACGTCGGCCCGGGCTTCGTGCAGATGGGCTTTGCTCCGGAGCGCATCGCCAAGATCCTCGGGCGCGAAGGCGAGCAACTCGAGAAGCGGCCAGAGTGGACGCGGCACTCGGCGTAGCTCCGCGTCCGCGGCGACGGTGGGATCGATCCTAGCCGCGATGAAGCGGGCGAGCGACCGCGCATCGTCGCCGTCGACGTACGTCCCGGCGGGATCCGGCGGCGTCGCAATCTCTGGTAAGAGTCAGCTCAGACCGCTTTGCCCTCCTTGCGCGGCCCGAGGGGCGGAACGAAAATACTCTTCGCAGGGTGCTTGGCCATGAGAGCGGCCAGAGTGCGCAGTCATCCACCGGCGGCCACCGAGCGCTTCATCGTCGCGCAGCGGTCGGAGCCCGCCTACCTCGGCTTGCTTCGCAGCGGCGAGCTCGAGCGGCGCGTGCGCCTGGCCCTCGACGAGCTCGAGTCCTGCACGGTCTGTCCCCGGGACTGCCGGGTCGATCGGCTTCACGCCGTGCCCCCACACGGGGAGCTCGGCGCCCTGCTCGAGGCGGAGCGCATTGCGGGCCAGGCCCCGAAGCGAATCGTTGCCGCCCACATCGCCAAGGGGACGTCGTGCTTCACCGGCCGCTACGCCCGGGTGTCGTCGGCCTTCGCCCATCTTGGCGAGGAGGATGGCCTGCGCGGCTGGAACGGCTCGGGTACGATCTTCTTCTCGTTCTGCAACCTCCGCTGCGTCTTCTGCCAGAACTGGGACATCAGCCAGGCTGGCGAGGGCCGCGAGGTCCGCGCCCCTGATCTGGCCGAGATGATGCTCGACCTCCAAGAGCGCGGCTGCCACAACATCAACTTCGTCACGCCCGAACACGTGGTTCCCCAGCTGCTCGAAGGCCTGCTACTCGCCGCCGGGGCCGGGCTTCGTCTGCCCCTCGTCTACAATACCAGCGCATACGACTCGCTCCGGAGCCTGGAGCTCCTCGACGGCGTCGTCGACGTCTACATGCCGGACTTCAAGTACTGGGATCCGGCCAAGGCCCGGCGCTACGTGAAGGCCGAGGACTATCCCGAGGTCGCGCGGCGGACGATCCGCGAGATGCATCGGCAGGTGGGACCCCTGCTCTTCGATCGCGACGGGCTCGCGGTGCGGGGCCTGCTCGTGCGCCATCTCGTCATGCCCGGCGGCCTCGAAGACGCGCGCGAAATCTTCCGCTTCCTCGCTGCCCAGGTCTCGCCGGACACCTACGTCAACGTCATGGAACAGTACTACCCGGCGGGCGCCGTCGAGGAAGGAAACCACCCCGAACTCTGCCGCCGCCCGGACGAGCGCGAGATCCTCGCCGCGCGAGAGATCGCCGAGGCCGAAGGTCTGCGGCGCTTCGACGAGCGCTGGCGGAGAATCGGGAGCCTCTCGGGGTAGCGCCCACCGGAAGGGGTCGCGCCCGGTCGAGGTGTCGAGATCGATCCGTCGTCTCGCATCGGCGGGCGGATGGAACACGAACATGCCGGGTCGAGGTCCTCTTGCGTTTCCTCGACTGAGGGGCTTGCGCTCGGCCGCGAGCAGCGACAGGGTACGCAGCGATGCGCCTCGGGATCGACTTCGGAACGACTCGCACGGTGGTCGCGGCTTGCGACCGGGGCAACTATCCGGTGGTGGCCTTCACGGACCCCGCCGGGGACACCCACGAGTTCGTGCCGAGCGTGGTCGCGGAGCGCGACGGCGAGCTGCGTTTCGGTCACGAAGCGCTTGCGGTCGCAGCGGAGGACCCAGCGTGGACGGTCATCCGGTCGTTCAAGCGCCTTCTCGGCGGCGACGCGTCGCCAAATCGGCTCGTGCGCGTGGGGTCGACCGAGATTCCTCTCGTGGAGCTGCTGTCGCGTTTTCTCGACGCGCTGCGACTGGGGATCCTCGAGCGGTCGAACGTGCCGCGACGAGGCGGCCGGCGGCGCGCCGGCGCGAGCGAGGATCTCGCGGCCGTGGTGGGCACGCCGGCCAATGCGCTCGGCACGCAGCGGTTCCTGACCCTCGATGCGTTCCGGCGCGCCGGCTTCGCCGTCCGCGCGATGCTGAACGAACCGTCGGCAGCGGCGTTCGAATACACGCACCGACACGGTGCCACGCTGAGCGCGCGCCGCGAGCACGTCGTGGTCTACGACCTCGGCGGCGGCACTTTCGACGTGAGCGCCATACGCATCCGCGGCGCCGAGCATGAGATCGTCGCGACCGCGGGGGTCTCGCGCCTCGGCGGCGACGACTTCGACGAGCAGATGCTTCGCTGCGTCCTCGACGCCGCGGCGATTTCCGAGGGCGCGCTCGTTCGAAGCGCCCGGAGCCGATTGATCGATGCCTGCCGCGAAGCGAAGGAGCGTCTCAATCCGAGCACCCGCCGCATCGCGATCGATCTCGAGTCGGTACTGGGTGCGGGAACACCGGCTCGGATGGCGACGCTACCCGTGACGGACTACTACGCCGCGTGTGCGCCGCTGATCGATCGGACGCTCCAAACCGTGGCCCGAGTGATCACCTGCCTCGGCGACGACGAGGGCGAGGCCGTGGAAGCGCCCGGAGAGGCGGCGCTCGCCGGCATCTACGTCGTCGGCGGGGCGAGCGCTCTTCCGCCCGTCGTACGCACGCTGCGGGAACGGTTCGGTCGCCGCGTCCACCGCTCGCCGTATCCCTCGGCGGCGACCGCCATCGGCCTCGCGATCGCCTGCGACGAACGGTCGGGCTTCACTCTGCGCGACGTGTTCTCGCGGAACTTCGTCGTCTTCCGCGAGGGGCGCGCCGGCGCCGAGGTCGTGCTCGATCCGATCTTCACCGGAGAGGATCGACTCCCTCGCGCGGGCGACGCACCCGTAGTCAGGACGCGTACCTACCGGCCGGTGCACGACATCGGCCATTTCCGCTTCATGGAGTGCACGTCGATCACCGGCGGCGCGCCCGTGGGCGACGGGGCCACCTCGGGTGAAGTGCTGTTCCCGTTCGATCCCGCGCTGCGCGATCGGAGCGATCTCCGCGGCATCCCGGCGCGTCGGCTCGACCGCGAGGGGCCGCTCGTCCGCGAGGAGTACCGTCTCGACCGGCAAGGAATCGTCAGCGTTCGCATCCTCGATCTCGAGAGCGGCTACGAGCGGGCGTGGCGGCTGGAGTAGATCGGGGCATGCGCACGGACCCTGCTGAAGAGCGACCCCCCAGGTGTCGAGCGGCGGGCCGACGTTGGTCACGTACTTGATGATCTTGCGCCGAAGGTCTTCTTGACGAGCGGCGCGTGGACTTCCGTCGAGTGGCGCCCCGTCAAAGCGGGACAGAGATGGGGAAGTGCTAGCGTCCGAGATCGGCCTTTATATCGCTTTCGGGCCCTTGGAGCCGCTTCTGTGAAGCGGAAATTGGTGCACTGTCGCCGTAATGAAAGGGGAATGCCATGACGGTTTTTCGGGTTTTGCTGATCGTGCTGTGGGGCTGCATCGCGGGCTATACGGCGATTGTGGTGGCGAACCATGGGTTCGGCCTGTTTCCGGTCTTCTTTGGCGATATGGCCGCCATGCGCTGGCCCGGCCAGTTCAACCTCGATTTCATGAGCATGCTCACGCTCTCCGGCCTCTGGGTCGCATGGCGGCACCATTTCTCGCCCGCGGGACTCGCGCTGGGCGTGCTGGCCGTCTTCGCCGGCGCCTTCTTCCTGACCGCCTATCTCTTTGTCGTCAGCCTGCAGGCCAAGGGGGATGTGAAGGAACTGCTGCTGGGCAAGGAACGGGCGGCGGAATAGGCCGGGCGGCTTGCGCTCGGGACCCGTCAAAGCGGGGCGGCAAAGCGGGAGTGCGGGCGTCTGAGATCGATCGTTATGTAGCTTTCGCGCCCTTGTAGCCGCTTCTGTGAAGCGACGGCGGCCGGGTGTCTTAGGACCTGATGAAGGCGACCAGCTGCTCGTTCACGATCTCGGGTGACCGACGAGGAGGAGCAGGGCCTGCGGAAGGCGCTCGGTGACGGGGAGTGGTCGAAGGTCGCTATCGCGATCCACACCGGCCTCCGGCGCGGAGAGCAGTTCGGGCTGCGCTGGAAGGACGTCGACTTCACCACCGGGATTGTCACTATCGCCCGTTCGAAGAGCGGCGAGATGCGCCGCGTTCCGATGAATGACGACGTGCGCGAGTTGCTCCGAAGCCTGCCGAGCCGTCTCAAAAGCAAATGGGTGCTCCCCAGCCAGGCGGGCGGCACGCCGCTCGATGCGAAGAACTTCATCCGGCGGGTGTTTGAGCCTGCGCTCGAGGCCGCGAAGATCAAGGACTTCCACTGGCACGATCTCCGGCACCCCTTCGCGAGCAGACTCGTCGTGCGTGGGGTCGATCTCCGCACGGTGCAAGAACTCATGGGCCACCAGTCCTACGAACTGACTCTACGCTACTCGCACCTCTCGCCGTGCCATCAGCTCGAGGCGGTACAGCGTTTGAACGCACCGCGAAGTGGCACCACAACTGACACCGAACCCGAAAAGGCTCGCGCGGCGGTCGGAAGCCACGCTCCAGAAACGACGGAAGCCCCTGATCTCTCAGGGGCTTCCGGGAGAGCGGGCGACCGGGGTCGAACCGGCGACGTCCAGCTTGGGAAGCGAAGGAAGGGGTGAATCCCAAAGCTGCGGGAGCGCTGAGAAAATCTAGGTAGGACAAGGGCTTGCTGGATCTTCTGCGTTCCCGAAACGTCCCGCGAAGTCCCGCTTGAAACCCGAAAAGCCCGGAACCGTTCCGGGTCCGTCCGGCGAGGTTATGGGCCTGGATCAAAGTTATGAGACACGCGGCAAATTGCATTGGGGGCGCCGCCCACCGACTCACTCCATGAAGAGCGCCCGATCCCGGGGTGTTTTCCCTTCCGTTCAGCTGCACGGCCACTACCCCTGGCGGTCGCGCTCGCGGTCCACGCACTCAACCTGCTCGTCATCCGCCACCTCGTGGTCGACATCGAGCGGTTCCGGGACGCCGCGACGATCAACGTCGTGCCGCCGCTCTGTCCCGCTCTCGGTCTCGCCCTGCGACTTCTCCGAGACCGAGGAGCTGATCGACCGCGCGACCGAGTCTTACGACCGAGTGGCTCGCGGGCGGGGTTTCAAACGCGAGGGCGTTCCCGCCGAGCCGCGCGCGCATCAATATGCGGACAAGGAATCGACGCGAGCGCAAACAGCGCGGTAAGCCAGTGCCACGCACACGCAGCTCCGCGATTCCACGAAAAAGGCACTCAAGACCTGGGCAAAAAAATGGAGCAGAAGGGATTCGAACCCGTCGCGGTTTCGTGCGCCTGGGCCCCGTCGATCCCGCGTTCACCGAGATCGCTGGCCCGCGCTTCACGATGCGCGTTTTCACTTTCGCTCGACCACTCGTCCGGATCGGCTGGAGAGAAAAGCGCTTTGCGACCTCAAGGCGCGATCGGCTCGATGCGAAGTTCGTCGACCAGCACTCCTCGAGGCCGTGCGTCGTCGCCGGCCGCGAGGGCCCTCGGAGTCGGGACCGCAGCGACGCTCAAGAACACGTTCCCTTCGGGCGTGACCGCCGACTTCGGGATGACGCCTTCGTAAGAAACGCCGCCAGCTGCGTCGCGCGTCGCGCGCAGCGGAATCTCCGTTTCGCCGAACCCGGCCCGCAGGGAAGACCACACCCCTGGCGCGATCGCTGCTAGGACGTGAGGCCCCAAGCGATAGCTGCAACCGGGATCGAGGTGCACACGTATCGAGGACCGGGGCGCGCTTGTCCATGCGGCGTAGCCGGCCGGCAGCGTATCCGGGGGGTACCAGCCGCTCCCCGGCAGCGGCCGATCGAAGCGAACTTTGACAGCGCCGCCTCCAGCGCTCGTATGCAGCGGCGGCGCGTCGCCCATTCCGAGAAGGCGGAGGGCGCGGGAAACGAGCAGCGCGAGCGTTGCGAGCGAGACGGTCGCTCCCGCAGGCCAGCCCCACGAGCCCTTCAACGAAGCCATGCGCGCCGGCCGCCCTTCGGGGGAGGCAAGGGGAATAGCCGTTTGAGCGACAAGCAGTGCTTCTCCAACGCGTGCCACGAGACGGCGGCCGCGGCGTACGAGGCGAGGAAGACAAAGGTCGTGAAGGCGAGCTGCGTGGGAAGCCGGCTGGCGCCGATCGATAACGCCTCACCGTGGGTGCGGAACCAATGCGCGCTTTCCGCGACGATGGTTGCGTGAACGAGATACATCGCGTAGCTGCGCCGCCCGAGGGCGACGAGAAGAGGACCACTCAAGATACGAACGACCGCGCGCCCTTCCGCGCCGACGACCAGGATCATCAGAGCCGAAGCGTAGGCGCCGGCGAACAAGCTGTACCCGATGGATTCCATCGCCCACGTCGCCGGGCTCGGAGACCGCGTCCCCAGGACGATCACGGCGAGCCCCGTCGCGCACGCCAAGAAGACCGCCTGGGCGCCGCGCAGGAGACGCTTCTCGTCGATCGGCTCCCGAACCAGCAGCGCGACGAGCGCTCCCGCTCCGAGCGCGTCCATGCGGCACGGAGTCAGCATGTAGGCGGCGGCGAAGCCGTATCCGAGGCGGAGCAGAGCGATGCGGGACCCAGCGGCCGCGACGAACAGCGCGCAACCCACCTTCCGGAAGACCTTCGGCCGCAGGCCCCACACCAAAAGCGGCCAGAGGAGATAGAACTGCTCCTCGACCGCCAGGCTCCAGAAGATTCCGAGGTCGAACGTATAGGCTTCGGGCGTCGATAGCTGGAACGCGATGGCCGCGTTGGTGAGATACGAGAAGAGGTAGAAGATGTCCCCGCCGTCGAGAGCGGACAGTTGCGCCAGGGCGCCCGTGCGCATCAGCAGCAGGCGGAGAAATAGAAACGCGTAGTAGGGCGGAAAGATGCGGAGCAGCCGGCGTGCGTAGAAGTTGCGGAAGTCGACGCCTCGCCGCGAGTCCTCGAGGATACCGGTGACGAGAAACCCCGAGAGCACGAAGAAGAGGTCGACGCCGCTCCAACCGAGGCCCGCAGCGCGTGCGTACAATCGGTCGGCGACGCTTGCCGCCGCCGGAAGCAGGAGCCTGTGATAGACGAGGACGAGCGCGATAGCCGCCCCGCGCATACCATCGAGTGCCGCGACGCGGCCGGCCGGCTCGGTTTGCGGTTTCTTCCAGCTTCTCGGCTCCGATCGGCTCGCTCCCCGGCTCGGGGCGCGTATAGCATGGATCCGAGCCCGAAGACGTTCCGGGGAGCGAGCCGCGGAGCCTCCGTTTCCGGGGCGTGGGCGAGCGGTAGGCCTAGCTTCGCTCGGAGCGACCGCTCACTGCGGGGCGCGCGCGGCCAGCCGATCCAGCGCCGCCTCGAGCCGAAGGAGAACTCCCTTTCGCGCTGGCCGCCACCAGGGCCCGAGACGCAGGTGCCGGTGGTCGGACGGCGACCAAACGCCGAGCTCCACCGCGTAGCATCCCAACGGGGCGCTCGCCTGCACCCTTACGCGATCCGTCTGCTTCACGGTCTCCCCGGGCTGCCACCTTCGCGTCGGATGAGCCGGATCGCCGAGTACGTAGTCGCTCTGGAATTGCGCCGGGGGGGATAGCCGCTTAGTGAAATGTGAATACCAACATGTTGTAAGTGGCAACGCCGTTCGATCTTCATGCGGCTAAGGCTAGGGTCTGGAAGGTGCGGTGCAGCTCGCGTTGCAGGTTGAGGTAGTGCAGGTCAAGAGGATGGATGGTTTTGGGCGAGCGTCCCTGATGGAACCCGCGCGCGCCGGCAAGCACGGGCTTGATCACGTGTTCGCGCAGGATCAGCAAGCCGGCCAGAGTGCGAAGCGCGACGTCGAGACCTTGCTCACCGGCCTTGTCGTCTCGCTCTTCGTGCTCATTTTCGGGAACGCGGCTTGGCGGGACGCCGCGGCCCACGCGCGGGTTACGTCGCTCGCGCTGCTCTTCGCCTTGCGGTCCGTGGCCGAGATCCCGGACCTCACGGGATACGCGTTCCTCGCCAGCCCGCCGCTCGGCTCCGTCGCAGCCCTCGAATGGTGCGCCGGCAACTGGCGGGGCTGGGCGCTCACGTGAGTCGCCTCGCGCCGTCGCGGCCAGCGCTCGTCTGCGTCCTCCTCTTCGCGCTCTCGTTCTTCGCCGCGGGCGGCAGCGGGGACGGCGTGCGCTACCTCGTCGGCGCGCACTACTACGTCTGGTATCCCGACAATTTTGCGAACGGCTACCTGCGCGGTGCTCTGCGGCCAGCGCAGGCACCGGCCCTCGGCGAATACGACTCGCGCAGCGCGTCGATCGCCGAGCGGCACATCGCCCTCGCCGCGTCCCACGCCATCGACTTCTTCACCCTCGACTGGTGGCCGAGTCGGCCCGCGCAGAATGCTGCGATCGAATCCGGGTTCCTGCGCGCGGCGAACATCGACGAGATCCGCTTTTGCATCTTTTATGAATCGAAGGATCTCGGCCGCTCAGCGGACGAAAACGACATCGTCTTCGCCGCGGCCACAAAAGACCGCTTCGTTTCCGATCTGATGACGATCGCTCGCCGCTATTTTGGGCATCCGAGCTATCTGCGGATCGATGGCCGTCCGACGCTCGTGCTGTACGTCACTCGCCAGATGCGGGGGCTCTTCCCGCAAGCGATGCGCGAGATGAGGCGGGCGATGGCCGCCGAAGGCTACGATCCATTCGTCATCGGTGACGAGATCTTCTGGGCCGTCGTCGAGGCAGCCGAGGATCCCGACGCGGCGGCCCGCGTGACCGGCGAACCGCAGCTCTCGCGGATCCGGCTCTTCGACGCCATCACCGCTTACAACCTCTACGCGGGGTGGGAGCGGCATCGCGGATATGGATCGGCGAGCCGCTTCGTGGCCGACAGCGTGAAGCTCTACCGCCGCTACCGCAACGTCGCCGGAATCCCCATCATCCCGGGGGTGATTCCGGGCTTCAACGATCGAGCGGTCCGGCCTGGATCGGATCACTTCGTCATTCCCCGCCGTTGGACCGCCGGGGCTTCCGAAGGATCGTTCTTCACGGAGGCAATCGAACGGATCGCCAAGCCGCTGGCGGACCCGCGGCTGCACGCGATTCTGATCACGTCGTGGAACGAGTGGAACGAGGATACCGCGATCGAGCCGCTCTCTCCCGCTCCCCCCACGGCCGACGACGCGAGCGGGCGACGTCTCCTTACACAGGGCTATGCGTACGAGGGATTCGGCAGCGCGTACGTCGACATCGTGCGCGATCTCCTTCTGCACTGAGTGACGCTCTGTCATCCGGAAAGCAAAGAAAAGCACCGCGCGTTGTCGTCTGCGACGGCATCTAAAAAACGCCCGGCTCATTTCGTCGAAGGGAATATACCCGCGGCCAGGAACGCTAAGCGCGGCGGTCCCAGGTCAACCGCGTCCTCACGGAGAATCGCGGCCAGACGTCGGCGCCGTCGGATCTACTCCGCACGTGCGACGGCTGGATCGTCGCCTACGCCGTCGGTAGCCCGATGTCCGCACGCTGGGCGAAGATAACGCGCAAGGAGAGCTGGCTCATCGATCAGCGCTTCAAGGATGATGAAGCGCGCGGCAAACACAGCGAGCTGATCTCCAAGCGCGTCAACGAGTGGACTGAAAGTGACAGGGAACACCCTCGCGGAGCTACTCCGGAGCTGACTTCGCGCCCTGAGCCTCTAGTATCTTCAACCCATCGCGAGCAGCGCGCGAGATCTCTGGATCTGCATGCGTTGCAAACCTACGCAATTCAGGCTCGAGCCGCTTCGCCCCGAGGTCTCCGATCATCACCAGTACCTGCGGCAGGTTCACCTGCCGACGGATCGGTTGCTAACCCACTTCGCCGAGACAACGCCGGCATACTTGCGATGCCGAAGAGCGCGCTGCGAAGGCACGAGATACCGCCTTACAAAACCGGAACCTACCCGGAACCTTCGAGTCCGACGAAACCAGACAGGATACTCCCAAAAAAGAAACCCCCGACGAATCGGGGGCTTCGGTGAGAGCGGGCGACCGGGGTCGAACCGGCGACGTCCAGCTTGGGAAGCTGGCATTCTACCACTGAATTACGCCCGCGTGAGCAGCCAGCTGCTTCGGCTTCCGTCGAGAACTTATGCTTCTGTCTTACCGTGAAATCAATGGTCGGGGCGCCGCGGATTTGGTACTCGACTGCCGATGGCTCGCATCGCTCACGAAGTGCGCCCGCATCTCACTCACGTCGCGCTCTGGACGTCGGACATCGAGCGCACGGTCGCCTTCTATCGCAAGTACTGCAGCCTCGACGTAATCCACGATCGCGTCGAGCCGGACGGCGGACGCGTGGTGTGGGTCGGGGAGACGAAAGACCCTTCCCGCTTCGTGATCGTCCTGATCCGGCGTCCCGTCGTGCACTCGGCGCCGAACTCGTTCGC
>Ga0315273_10009599_pt1 | contig 12283 bp, 9 predicted proteins | sample YL17G02_0_MG_FD_205753 | JGI IMG/M metagenome (GOLD analysis project Ga0315273, IMG submission 205753) | Sediment microbial communities from Yellowstone Lake, YNP, Wyoming, USA - YL17G02_0 | ecosystem: Environmental > Aquatic > Freshwater > Lake > Sediment | place: USA: Wyoming | collected... | reverse complement strand
GCGGACCAGCTTGCCGGTACCGGTCGGTTTGTGGTGGTGGACGACTACGAGATTCGCGGCGGGGGCATCGTCCGGGAGGCGCTGACCGACCGACAGTCCGACATTCGCGAAAAAGTGATGCTCCGCAACTTCAAGTGGGAGCCGAGCATTATTCCGCCGGATCGCCGGGCAGAGAAATACAGCCAGAGGGCCTCACTACTGTTGATCACCAGCGCGCGCGACGCGGATCGCAAGACGCTCGCCAAGGCGCTCGAGGTCCGGCTGTTCGAGGATGGGCGGGTCGTCTACTTCCTCGGCATGGCCAACGTCCTGTACGGCGTGGACGCCGACATTGAACGCAAGGCGGAGAACCGGACCGAACACCTGCGCCGCCTGGGGGAAGTAGCCAATATCCTGCTTGACGCGGGGGCGATCCTCATCGTCACCGCCCAGGAGCTCACTCAGGAGGACCTGGAGGTGCTCAAGACCTCAGTGGATCCGGAGCGCATCGAGCTGATCTGGGTGGGGGAACGGGTGACCACCGACGTGGCCTGCGACCTCGTGCTCGGCGACGAGGAGGCCGAAAGCGACGGTGTGGACCGGATCAAGCGGCTGCTGCAGGACAAGGGCGTGCTGTTCCGGCCCTGGTAGCACGGTCGAGGGGCGGGCGGTGTCTCGGACTCTCAAGCGAGGGGGAGGTCGCGGGTGAGCGATACTGGTACGGCTTCGCTTCGGGTGAGCGTCATCATTCCGGTCTACAATGAAGAGCCCACGATTGAGGAGTTGGTGCGGCGGGTGCGGGCCGTGCCCCTGAGTCTGGAGATCGTCGCGGTCAATGACGCCTCCAGCGACCGGAGCGGCCAGATCCTCGACCGGCTGGCGGCGGAAGGGCTGCTGGACGTCGTCCGGCACCATCCCGTCAATCGCGGCAAGGGCGCGGCGCTCCGCACCGGCATCGCGTCTGCTACCGGGGACGTCATCGTGGTGCAGGACGCCGACCTCGAATACGATCCGGCCGAACTGCCGCGGCTGCTGCGGCCGATTGCGCAGGGCAAGGCCGACGCGGTGTATGGATCGCGCTTTCTCGGTGGCGAGCACCGGGTCCTCTATTTCTGGCACTCAGTCGGAAACCAGATGCTGACCCTGCTCTCCAACATGTTCACCGATCTGAACCTGACCGACATGGAGACGTGCTACAAGATGGTGCGGGCGCCGATCATGAAGTCGCTGATACTCACGAGTGAGCGATTCGGCTTCGAGCCGGAGGTGACCGCGCGCCTGGCGCAGGCAGGCGCCCGCATCTGGGAGATGCCGATCTCGTACGCGGGCCGTACCTATGCGGAGGGTAAGAAGATCGGCTGGCGCGACGGTGTGGCGGCGGTCGTCCACATCCTCCGCTTCAATCTGCTGTCTCCGCGCGGGGCCCCGGCCGCGAGCGACGGGGGGCGATGAGCGGCGTCACGGTCTCGCCCGATGCGCTGGTGCGGGTGGCCGCGATCGCGGTGGAAGCAGGACAGGCTACCCTCGCGCACTACCATGCCGGGGTCGCCGTTGAGCTCAAAGAGGATCGCACGCCTGTCACCGCCGCCGACCGGGCGGCCCATGGAGTCATCGTGCGAGCGCTGGCCGACTGGGATTCCACCATTCCTGCAGTCTCCGAAGAGGGTCGAATCCCGGGAGACGATGTGCGCCGAGGCTGGGAACGCTTCTGGCTGGTGGACCCCCTGGACGGGACCAAGGAGTTCCTGCAACACAACGGCGAATTCACCGTCAACATCGCTCTGCTCGAACAAGCCGTTCCGGTGCTCGGGGCCGTGTACGCCCCTGCGCTCGACCTGCTCTACTACGGTGGGCGGGGGCTGGGTAGCTGGAAGCGGAGCGGGGGAGGGGCCCCCGAGCGGATCGTGTCCCGCTCACTGCACCCGGGCCAAGCGTTGCGGGTGGTGGAGAGTCGGTCGCACCCCTCCGCGGCCTTGGAGCAGTTCCTCGCGACTCTCCCGGTGGCGGAGCGGGTACGGGTGGGAAGCTCTCTCAAGTTCTGCTGGGTGGCCGAAGGGAAGGCCGACTGCTATCCCCGGTTCGGTCACACCATGGAGTGGGACGTGGCGGCTGGCGACTGCATCTTCCGCTACTCCGGCGAACGCGGGGAACGGCGCTCGCCGCTGCGGTACAATCAGCCCGGGCTGAGAAACGCCGGCTTCGTTATCGGGCTCGGGGACGGTGCGCTGGAAACCGCGAGCGGCCCGGGGCGGGTGCTCTGGTTCACCGGTCTCTCGGGCTCCGGCAAGAGCACCATCGCACGGCGCGTGGGCGCCGAGCTCGAGGCAGCCGGGACGCGGGTCGAGTACCTCGACGGCGATGCGATCCGGGAGATCTTCCCGGCCACCGGTTTCACCCGGCCGGAACGGGATGCGCATATCCGGCGCGTCGGTTGGGTCGCCAGCCGGCTGGAGCACCATGGGGTAACGGTCGTGGCTTCCCTGGTCTCGCCCTACGGGGAGTCACGGCGGTTTGTGCGGGGCTTGTGCCGGCGGTTTGCGGAGATCTGGATCTCGACCCCGTTTGACGAGTGCGCCCGGCGCGACGTGAAGGGGCTGTATGCCCGGGCGCTGGCGGGCGAGGTCCCGAACTTCACGGGGCTGGACGACCCCTACGAGCCGCCTCTGAATGCCGAGCTGGTGATCGACACGACGGACCTGACGGTAGACGAGGCGGTGGCGCGGGTGCTGGAATTCCTCGAGGGCGCGCGGTGAGCGGTGAGCGGGACTACCTCCTGCACCCCGCATCCCGCATCCCGCTCACGGAGCGAGGCGACATGGACCATCTCGATCAGCTGGAACACAAGAGCGTGCACATTCTCCGGGAGGCGTACGCCAGCTTCAAGAGCCTGTGCATGCTCTGGTCCATCGGCAAGGACAGCACGGTGCTGCTATGGCTCACCCGGAAGGCGTTCTTTGGTCATGTGCCCTTCCCGCTGGTGCACATCGATACCTCGTTCAAGATCCCGGAGATGATCCGCTACCGGGACCGGCTCGCGGCGGAGTGGAATCTCACACTCATCTACGGCCAGAACGAGGAGGCGCTGCGCCAGAAGCGCACCTTCCCCGACGGGGCTGTGGACCGCATTACCTGCTGTGGTCTGCTCAAGACGGAGGCCCTCAAGAAGACGCTGTCGGGCGAATGGCCGCGCTACCGGTTCAACCCTGCCCGGCAGGCCTACGAGCGGGACCGGAACACCGAGCCGTACACCGGCGTGATCGTCGGCGCCCGAGCCGACGAGGAGGGCAGCCGCTCGAAGGAACGGTACTTCTCACCCCGCAACCAGCAGTCGACCTGGGATGTGGGGGACCAGCCACCCGAGTTCTGGAATCAGTACAAGACTGAGTTCGCTCCCGGCACACATCTCCGGATCCACCCATTGCTCGACTGGACCGAGCTCAACATCTGGGAATACATCGAGCGGGAGGCGATTCCCACCGTCGCTCTCTATTACGACCCTGGAACCGGAATCAGATACCGGTCTCTCGGTTGCGGTCCCTGCACCAGGCCGGTCGAGTCGAGGGCCCGGGACGTCGCTGAGATCATCACGGAGCTCAAGACCGGGAAATTCGCCAACATCGCCGAGCGGGCTGGCCGGGCGCAGGACAAGGATGATGGCGGGGGACTCGAGACCCTCCGCCGCGACGGCTACATGTGAGGAAGGGCTTCATCGGGGAGTGCCGTCCCGACGCATGAATGATGCAGGTTGGCTCTCCGTGGCGGGGGGCTGCCATATTCCGGGGATCGCCCCGGTGCTCACAGGTACACCTCCGACCCTTTCCCGTGCTACGGACTTGTTTGCCGAGTCGGTGTCCGAACCAGACAGGAAGCACACCCCTCCCGGCCACCGCGGCGGGGGGTGGCCTCACGTGCTCCACGCCATTGACCCCGGGCCGACCGGCCTCCCGGATGTTGCGGTCACGACTCTCATGCGTGAATCCGCCCGGCAGGGGGCTGACGTCGCGGCCGCGGTCATCGTCGAACCGGGGAGTGCAGCGATCAGCGAGTGGATGGGGCTCGAGTCGTTCGGGGTCCGGGTGTACTGCTACTCCCTTCCCTCGGACCGGTATCTGCGCCAGCGGGCACGCTACGCGGAAACGCTGCGTGACTGGCGTCCGGCCCTGCTGCACTGCCACGGGGCGCGGGCCGACCTGCTGGCCGGGTGGGCGGCCGGTTCGCTGCGGCTCCCCCGCGTTTCGACCGTGCACGGCTTCGCCACCGGCCGCCGAGAGCCCCGATTGGCCGGCTGGCTCCGGGGCCGCGCGCTGGCGCGCTTCGACGCGGTCATCGCGGTGTCCCGGCTGGTGAGGGACCGCCTGCTCGCCTCGGGCGTCGACCCTCGCCGGGTTCATCTCGTCCCCGATGCTCTCCCGGGGCTCGCCCCCCCGCTGACTCGCCCCGCGGCGCGAGCCGAGCTGGGGCTTCCGGAGCAGGGCTTGGTGCTGGGATGGGCCGGACGACTCGAGTACGAGGAGGGAGCCGACATTCTGCTCGATGCCCTCCCCTGGCTGGGTGATCTTCCCCTCACGGTCTCGCTGCTGGGGGATGGATCAGAGCGAGCGTTGCTCGAGGAGCTGGCACGGCGACTCGGGGTGGCGGATCGCATCCGCTGGCATGGCGAACGGCGGGACGGGTCGCGGCTGTATACCGCCTTCGACTGCTTCGTCGTGAGTGCCCGACACGACGAAAATCCGCGACCGCTGCTCGAGGCGATGGCCGCCGGCGTGCCGGTGGTGGCGGCCAGCGTGGGAGATGTCCCCGAGCTGCTCCGGGACAATGAGGGCATGCGGGTGCCTCCCGCCGCGCCCGCGGCACTCGCCCTGGCAATACGCGCCACCCTGGAGGGCCCCGCTGCTGCTCTGGAGCGGGCGGCGCGCGCCCGGATCCATGTGGCCCGGGACTTCGCCTCGGCCCCTTGGGTAACCCGCCACGCCAACCTCTACCGCAGCATCCTCGCTGCCCGGCGGGGCGGGGCAGCATGACGGTCAGCCACCTCGAGTTGCAGCCGGCCCGGCACGACGTCTCCTGAAACCCTGATGCCTTCTTCGGTCCAGTCACCAACATCCGATTTGCCGCGGGTTCTGCACGTGCTCGCGCCAGGCCCGTTCGGCGGAATGGAAAGCGTTGTCGCGATGCTCGCAGAGGAGTGGGCCGCGCGCGGCGGGGACGTGGGGGTGGCGCTCGTTCTGGATACCGACTGCCCGGTCCCGGACCGCTGGTCCGCCCTAGAGACCGCGGGTGTCGAGGTCCTCCGGCTCCCCGTCGCGCACCGGGCCTATCGCCAGGAGTGGCGTCTATACCGGGATAGCTTCCATGGCTGGCATCCCGACATCATCCACTGTCACGGGTACCGACCGGACATCCTGGCGGGCTGGGCTGCGCGCGCCCTGGGACTGGCCCGTGTCTCGACCGTCCATGGGTTCACCGGCGGAGACTGGAAGAACCGCCTGTACGAGCGCCTGCAGATCAGGGCGCTGGCCCGATTCGACGGGGTGATCGCCGTCTCGCGGCCAATCCATGACCGTCTCGCCGCAGCGGGCGTCCCGCAGCAGCGCCTCACGGTTATCCCGAATGCCCTGCGGGGTGTGGCGCCCGTGCCCAGGTTAGCGGCGAGGAGTGCGCTCGGGGTCTCCGCAGACGCGCCGCTTCTGGGATGGGTCGGCCGAATCTCGGCGGAGAAGGGGTTGGATGTGCTCCTCGCCGCCATTCCCAGCCTCAAGGATCTGCCGCTGGCGATCTCGGTGGTGGGTGACGGTCCGCTTCGCGAGAGCCTGCAGGAGGAAGCGAGGCGCCTGGGTGTGGCGGACCGGTTCCGTTGGCATGGTATTGTCGAAGGTGCGGCGCGTTACTCGTCGGCATTTGATTGCTTCGTGTTGAGTTCCCGAACCGAAGGCACGCCCATTGCCCTGCTGGAGGCCATGGCCGCCGGTGTCCCGGTGGTGGCAACGGCCGTCGGTGGAGTTCCAGACGTGCTCAGGGAGGGTGACGGATTGCTGGTTCCGTCAGGGGATCCCGCGGCGCTGGCGGCGGCCATTCGCGTCACACTCACCGATCGGAATGCCGCAGCGCAGCGGGCCGAGCGGGCCCGTTCAAGAGTCTCCCGGGATTTCGCGGCTGCTCCCTGGCTGGAGCGGCACGCCGGCTTCTACCGAATCATCCTCGCCCGGAAGCGGGGGGAGTCCGCATGACGCTGATTGGCCTCGAAGTCTTCCTGGTACTGCTGCCGGGTCTGCTGTTCGTCTACGCATACGTCGCCTACCCCATTCTGCTCAAGCTCATCGGGCTCACCCGTCCCGCACTACCGGCCCCGGGGGATCCCGCGGAGTGGCCCACGATCACCGTGGTGGTTCCGGCCTATAACGAGGAGCAGGCCATTCGCCGGACAATCGAGTCTGTTCTGGCGCTCGAGTATCCTGCTCATCGGCGCCAGATCCTGGTCCTCTCTGACGCTTCCACCGACGGGACCGACGAGGTGGTGCGGAGCTATGCGAACCGGGGAGTGGAACTCCTTCGGCTCCCGACCCGGAGTGGCAAGACCGCAGCAGAAAACCTGGCGTTGCCGAGGGTCCGGGGAGAGATCGTGGTCAACACCGACGCGACCATCAGGATTCTCCCGGAGTCTCTCAAGCCGCTGATCCGGGTATTCCAGGATCCGAATGTGGGCGTGGCCTCGGGGCGGGATATAAGTGTCGGGGACATCACCGTGGAGGCCACCGGGGGGGAGTCAGGCTACGTCGGGTACGAGATGTGGGTCCGGGCGCTCGAGACCCGAGTGGGGTCCATCGTCGGCGCCAGCGGCTGCTTCTACGCCATCCGACGGCACTTGCATCTGATCGAGGTGCCCCCAGCGCTGTCCCGGGATTTCGCATCCGCCCTGACGGCACGGGAGCACGGTCTCCGAGCCGTTTCGGTGGAGGCTGCTCTTTGTCTGGTACCCCGGACCGCCTCGCTGATCCGGGAGTTCCGGAGGAAGATCCGCACCATGGCCCGTGGGCTCGCCACCCTATGGTACAAGCGCGGTCTGCTCGATCCCCTCCGCCACGGGGCGTTCGCCTGGATGCTCTGGTCCCACAAGCTGATCCGCTGGCTGGTGTTCCTCGCGGCGCCCCTGGCGCTGGCCGGCCTGGTAGGGCTCAGTCTGCAGTTCGTGGCGGCGCGGGGGCTGTTGCTCCTGGCGATCCTCGGTCTCGGCGTCGGGAGCGTGGCCATGCGGGCGCCAGAAGGCAGGAAGCTGCCGAAGCCGGTGGCGCTGTGCGGGTTCGTTCTGGCATCCCACCTGGCGGGAGCCATCGCCTGGAAGCGGTTCTTCCGCCGGGAGCTGGATGCGGTCTGGGAGCCGACCCGGAGGCCGTCCTAGGGATGTGAAAGGCCCGCGAGCTGGTGGGCTCGCGGGCAGGAAAGAGCGGTGAGAGGAGGCGGATCTCTTTACCAGCCACTCCGCTTGAGAATGATCACTGGGACGGTCTTGAACATGATGCGGAGGTCCTCCCAGACGCTCTGACGGCACAGGTACTCGAGGTCGAACTGGACCTTCCGGCGCACATCGTCGAGACAGGTGTCGTACTGCTGGCTAACCTGGGCCAGCCCGGTGATGCCCGGCTTGACCAGTTGGCGGTACTCGTACGACGGGATGGTCTTCCGCAGATCGGCGAAGATGCTGGGCCGCTCGGGGCGGGGACCGACGATGTTCATCTCACCCTTCAGGACGTTCAACAGCTGCGGCAGCTCGTCGAGTCGATACTTCCGGAGGTGGCGCCCGATGGGCGTAACCCTGGGATCCTCCTTGGCTGCCCAGACCGCGCCGGTCAGATGCTCGGCGTTGACGCACATCGTGCGGAACTTATAGATCGTGAAGGCACGCCCGCCCAGGTCATCGCGGCGCCGATGCAGCATCTCCAGGGGCACGGGGCGCCCGCGCCGACGATCGAGCCCCACGCGGGTCTGAGTGTAGAACACCGGTCCCTTCGAGCTCAGCTTTACCAGGACGGCGATCACCGCCATCAGCGGGCTCAGCGCCAAGAGAGCGCCGAAGGCGAGGCAGAGGTTCAGCGCCCGGGCGACGGCCTCGGACCGCTCCCGCGGCCGCGCCAGCGCGAGGGCCCCGGGAGCCGTCCCCAGGTGCAGTTCCGCCACCTGGGCGTGGGACGTTGGCCACGTATGTTCAGACTTCACGGCGGGGGACTGAATGGACACGAAGGCTCCGGTAAAACTCAGAATGCTCCTGCCATCCTTCCGACCCCGTAGATGCTGAGGATCAGGCCCGGGATGATGGCGATCATCGAGATGGTCTTGTACGCGTCGCGGGTCGGTTTCTGGCCAACTTCGATGGCATCGCCCGCCCGAAGGTTCAACTGGTCCAGGGACCGGCCGTCCGCCAGCGCGTTGGTGAAGTCCTCGTTCTCGAGGAGCATCTCTTCACCGCGGCGGATGATCGAGCGCTTGAACTCCGCTGTCGCCAGGATCCCGCCAGCAGACATCACCGCATCACTCAGCATCATGTCGGCGTCAAGCTGGTAGAACCCCGGCTTGAGCACGCCGCCGATGACCGAGATCCGGATCATCGGCCGGGCCTTCACCTGCGCATCGCGGACGTAACGACCGATCTGCTCCCGAAGGTAGGGCTCCACTTCCGAGCGCAGCACGCCGCGCAACGGAATGTCCGGGAGCCCCTTCACCGACAGCACTCGCCCCGGTCCGACTGTCTGCAGCCCGGTGGCGTCCGTTTCGCCGAACACTGTCAACTGGACCTGGTCGCCGACCTGGAAGTCGCCTTCGGTGAGCCGCTCCCGAATCAGCCCGGCCTCGAACTGCTTGTCCTCGCGGTAGGAGCTGCTGAACCCGCCGCTGTTCGCGATCCGATCCGCTTCGGTGAGTGCCGCCTGCAGCTCTTCGCGGGTGGCGACTGCCTTCCGACCATCCGGCGCTTCCGCCTGTGCGCGGGCCAACTCGGGAACTGCGAATGAGATGGCGAGAAGCAAGCTCCATACCAGCGCTCGCGGCGGCCAGATTGTGGTTTGAGCGTTCTTACCGGTCGGCATGTCACGTACTCCCATTGGTGATGGTAAGCCTTTACAGGTCAGGCTTGAGGGCCGTCGCATGGGCCCCGATGTTGGCGTGGCCCTTTCAACGTTGACACAGGCCCGGGGGCTCTGGTGGAGGGCGCTGTTGCGGCATCCATGCCACGCCTTCTGTGGTCCTCCGCTGTCACTGCGCCGAGGCGCGGTGAGGACGGTGGTTGCGACCTCTACCAATTCGCCTTAATGTGCTACGTTCGCTGCCAGCTGCATTCACTCACCTTGGGGACCACCGAAGGTGGGCCACGCTCCGGAACTCGTTGACTCGACGAGGATGTCGGGCGGCCCCCGAGCGGCCGATTCCATGACCGAGCGTGACCCGTTTCCCCGTCCCCCGCTGGTCCTCGTCGCGAACGATCAGGAGTGGTCGGCCCGATCGCTCGAGAGCATCCTCGCGCCCAACGGCTATTCGGTCCTCCGGGCCTACACCGGCCGTCAGGCGCTGGACCGGGCTCGGAGCGCCCACCCCGATCTGATCATTCTGGACGCGCAGATGCCGGACCTGCATGGCGTCGAAGTGTGCCGGCAGCTGCGCAGCGACCCGCGTTTCCCCGCCACGGTACCCATCATCATCACCACCGCCGGTCCATCCGGTCGGGCCCAGCGCCTGGAAGCCTACCAGGCCGGAGCATGGGAATTTCTGGGCCAGCCGCTCGACGGTGAAAGTCTGCTCCTGCGCTTGGCCACGTTCCTCACAGCGAAATTTGAGGCCGACGGCCTGCTCGAGGAGAGCCTCCTTGATCCGGCGACCGGCCTCTACAACATGCGCGGTCTCTCGCGGCGCGCCCGCGAAGTCGGAGCGGATCTCGTCCGGCGCCGCGAACCGATCGCCTGTGTCGTCCTGGCGGCGGACCCCGATAGCCAGGCGGACGCGGCGCCCCAGGACCACCGCTCGCAATCCGTGGGGGAGATCCTCCGTCAGTACGGCCGCGCCTCGGACGTCATCGGCCGCCTGGGTGAAGCCGAGTTCGCCGTCATCGCCCCGTCAACGCCGGCCAGCGGAGCGGTGCAACTGGTCGGGCGGATCGAACGGCTGCTACGGGGCCGGGAAGGCGCCGCCGCCGCCGCGGGCTCGATCCGCCTTCGGGCCGGGTACTGTGCCATCCCGGATCTCTCCGCCTCCCGACTCGACGTGCTTCAGGTGCTGTTGCAGGCGACCAGCGCGCTGCGGAGCGTCATGGCCGAAAGCCCTGGTGTCCCGGGCTCCCGGGTTCGCTCGTTCGACGAGCTGCCGTCCCAGGCCCCGGGCGCCTGAGTCCTCAGGTCGTGGTTTCCTCGCCGGTCCCGCTGGTCAGCTGCCCCGCGGTTGGCTCCTCATCAGACGAGTACCCGTAGATGTAGTTGTAGTACCGGTACGCCCCGCTGGCCTGTACCTCGTTCAGCACCGCCCCCAGCATCCGCACCGGCAGTCGCTGCAATTGCGGCAGCTTCGCCTGTGCCATCTGCCGATCAGTCTCGCCCGCGCGGAAGACCAGGACCAGGTTGCCGGTCATGGTGCCGAGCACGAACGGATCGATGCCCGCGCCGAGTGGCGGACTGTCCAGGATGATCACGTTGAAGCGGCTCTTGAACCACGCCATCAGCCCGGACATGGCGGCCGAGCCCAGCAGTTCGGGGCCGTGGTGTCTCCTGGTGCCACAGGGGACCACCCACAGGCCGCTCTGATTGGTCGGGCGGACGATGTCTTCCGGGGTGGAGTGGCCGGTCAGATAATCGAGCATTCCGGGACGGCGGTCCACGCCGAACATCCGGTGCAGCTCGCCCCGGCGGATGTCGCCATCGATCAGCAACGTCCGGTAGCCCGCCTGGGCGAATGAGACTGCGAGGTTTGATGAGACGAAGGACTTGCCGTCGCCGGCCCCGGGGCTCGAAACGGTGAGCGTCACCGGGCCCGCGACGCCGTAGGAATGGGCCAGGTTGAGCCGGATGGTCCGGAAGGCTTCGACCACCTGTTGGGCCTCTTCCGGGGCGATCTCGCCGGCGCGGTTCTTCCGGCATGCGGGGACCGCCCCGAGGATCGTCAAGCCGAGTTCGTCGGTGACCTGCTCCGGATAGCGGAACCGCCGGTCCAACTGGTCCAGCAGCAGCGCCAGCCCGACCGCGGCCCCGATGCTCGCGATCATGGCCATCATGATGATTCGCGGCGCGGTGTTCCGGCTGGGCCGGGTGGGGGTGACCGCTTCCTCGAGGACATGGATATCCGGGGCCGACCCCAGCTCGGCCAGCCGCGCTTCCTCGAAGCGGGCAGCGATCATCTTGTACAGGTCGTTCGCCGCGTCCAGCTCGCGCTGCAGGCGCGACTCGGTGATCGTCACTGTGGGCACCCCACGCAGTTCCGTTCCGGCGGTCTGGATCCGGTGCTCGAGGTCACCCTCCTGCGCCCGGAGCTGGTCGACCAGCGCCTGGGAGAGGGCCGGGATCCGGACGTTGCGCAGCTGCTGGATCTGGGAGGACAGGGACACCATGATCGGGTGTTCCTGGGTGTAGCGGCGCGCATTGGCGGCGTAGTCCGCCTCGGCCTTGCTGAGATCTCCCAGCGCCATGGTGAGCTGGGGGGCACCCTTGACCGCGTTGATGGTCAGGAAGGCGTCGGAGACGAATCCGCCCCGCTTCGACCGCTCCACCACCGATTCGAGCTGGCGCCTGTCGGCGCGGATCAGATCGAGTTGGGTCCGCTCCGAGAAGTACTGCGCGGTCGCCTGGGACTGGGTCGACATCAGTCCCGGCGCCACGATGAGCGAGCTATTCCGCGGCTGGGTGATGGTGTTGATCTGGAACTGCTGGAACCGCGCCTCGGCCTCCCGCAGGGTGCCGTAGGCGCGAGACATCTGGGAGTCGAGCGCGAAACGGTACTCCCGCAAGTTGCGGCGCTTGAGGTCCGCGGCGATCGTCACGAACTGCTTGCAGATGTCGTTCAGGATCGGCGCGACCGTCAGGCGGTTGGTTCCGTCGAAGCTGACCCGGATGAAGGTCCCGGCATCCGGCAGCGTTGCCCTCAAATTCACATTAAGGTCGTTGGAGACCTCCCGCGCTTGGCGGATGTTGAACTCCACCGTGCGGTCCTTGCCCAGCGCGTCCTTGGCGGGCGCCCAGGTCCAGCCCATCCCGGCCCCGATCGGGGCGCCCGTTGTGCCGTGCAGCAGGTCTCGTCCACCCTGGGTCAAGGTCCAGCTCTCCCCGTCACGCGCGAT
>Ga0315273_10009598_pt1 | contig 12284 bp, 1 predicted proteins | sample YL17G02_0_MG_FD_205753 | JGI IMG/M metagenome (GOLD analysis project Ga0315273, IMG submission 205753) | Sediment microbial communities from Yellowstone Lake, YNP, Wyoming, USA - YL17G02_0 | ecosystem: Environmental > Aquatic > Freshwater > Lake > Sediment | place: USA: Wyoming | collected... | reverse complement strand
CGCGGCAATCAAGAGCACGCCCACCAGGAAGAAACCGATGAGAATGAGGGTCGTGAGAAACCTCGGGTCGGCAATGTTGCGCTGTACCGCATCCTCCCAGACGCCGACGTGCACGGTCCCCAGCGCGAGGTTCTGATTCGTGTCGCCATTCTTGACCTGGACGTCGGACGCGATGTCCTGGACGCTCCGATCGCCGTCCTTGAAGCGGGTCCACACCACCCCGTCTCGCTCGTCCGGAAGCACGTCGCCTGAGGGAGGCGTGAACTTCGTCGAAATTTCGTCGAAGTCTCCGGAGGAAACGATGTTCCCCTGCGGGTCGACGATCCGCGCGTAGCAGAGGGACTCGTCCCCTTCCGTGATCTTCGAGATGTAGGCGGTGAGAGTCGTCTTCTCGAGAGAGAACGGATCGGGACGGATGAGAAGCACCTTGCTTCTCTCGGCGAGGTTCTCGGCGAGGCGCCGTTTCTCCATCCACCGCGTCGCTCTCTGGTCGTGGATCGTCCCCGACTGCCGGATGAATATGAAACCCCAGATCGCCGTCATGAGCGCGAGGAAACCGAGGCCTGCGCGGAGCGTGAACTTGTAGCGCAGCGTTCCCCGCCACGCGATCCTCCCTGGAAGCGCGCGGGAGATCGCCGCGTGGCTCGCCTTGCGCATGATGAGCTCGTTCCCCGTCTGACCGGCTCGGTACTGGACATCGTCCATCAACTTGTTGATGAGGAAAACACCGAGACCGCCTTTGCGGCCCGCCTCGACGTACTGATCGAGATCGGGATCCTTCACCCCGGCGAAGTCGAATCTCTCTCCTGTATCGAACAGCGTGACCGAAATGTCGCCGGGCTTGATCCGGACCTCGATCGCGATGTCCCCCACCGACGAGCTGTAGGCGTGCTTGATGATGTTCGTGCACGCCTCGTCCACGGCGAGCTTCGTGTTGTTCGTCTCGCGCGCGGAAAAACCTGCTTCGTCGCAGCACTCAGTGATGAAATCACGGACCTTCGAAAGCTGGCCTTCCTCCGCGGGGACGCGGAGCTTTCGCGCCTGGATTTCCGGAGTTTCGACGCTTGCCGTTCGTGTGGGCATGGTTATCGTCGTCCTTCGACCCGCCGATCGCGTGGTCCTCGTCGCCAGCGCTCCCGCGTGTTGGTCGATTCTTTCATGGTCAGCGGCGTTGTCCGAGCTGTTTGAGCCGCTCTTTGGCTTCCTCGATATTTCTTCTCACACTGTCGTTCGTCGGATCGATCTCGAGGATCTTCTGCCACTCGTCGATGGCCTTCGCGTATTCGTCCTTGGAGAAGAACTGCATCCCGCGAACGAACAGGCCTCGTATCTGATCTTCTTCTTGTTTGGTCAGCGGCGTCAGCTTGCGCTTGGCCAGCGCGTAGAGGTTCTTCGCCTCCTCGTGACCCGGTTCCAGGGCGAGTAGCCGTTTGAGCCCCGCCATGGATTTGTCGTACTCGCCCCGGTTGAACGCATGGAGCGCGTCGTTATAGAGATTCACCGTCTCGAGCCGCTTGGTCGTTTGCTCGAGATTCTGGCTTTGCTCCTGAATCTTGCCCTTGATCCGCTCCACCGCACGCTTCGCCTGTGAGTTCCCCGGATCGAGGACCTGAACGTTGTTCCACTCGCTCATCGCCTCCGTGTATCGGCTCGCTTGCTCGAGCTGATTCGCCCTTCTTGTGTGCTGTGTGAGCCTCTCATCGATCTTCGCCTGCGTCCGGGCGAGATAGTCCTTCGCTTCGGCGTGCGTCGAGTCGATCTCGAGAACCGCCCGCCACTCCTCGCGCGACCGGGCGTAGTCGTCGTCCTGGTAGAAGCGCAAGCCCCGCGTGAAACGGGCGTTGATCGCAGCCTGTTTCTCCATGTCACGGGCAGCCTCCGCCTGTGCGGCGACGAGCTGCCGCATCACCGCATCGAGACGCTGCGTGGCGTCGGCGTCGCCGGGATTGAGCTCGAGGTATATCTTCCACTCGTCAACCGCTCCGGCAAGGTCTCCCTGCGACTCGTATGCGCTTGCCCTGTCGCGGTGCTGCTGGACCTGCGCCATGAACGCGCGCTGAACCACCGCCTGGTCTTCCCTCGCCCGCTGCTCGGCCGCGGCTTGTCTCTGTTCATCAAGAGTGCGTCCGTAGGCCGCGGAGAATGTCACTGGATGCGATGAGCCCGCCGTCTCGCGGTTGAGGAACGCGTAGTCCAGTCCGTAACCCAGGCCAAAGGCGTTCACCGTGAAACCCAGCCCGAACGAGAGGTTGCCGTCGTCGAGCCCGGCTCGGAGCGCGACGAATTTCGAGAACGCGTATTCGGCCCCCGCCCGCAGCTTGCTGTCCGCCCTGTCGGGCATGTCGTACTGGAGCATGACGCGCAACGCCGACCCGTTCGTGAAAAGCCGCGTGTATCCGAGACCCGCCATGATCGTCCGGTCCGTCTTGTCCGCTTCGGTGTTGAGCTTGTGCTCGGCGCCCACGAGATCCTGAAGGTTGAGGCCTACGGAAAAAGGTTTTGCGAAGTTGGGGATGTACCTGAACCCCAGATCCACACCGGGCGCGGTGCTCGAATAGGGATCAACCTTCTGGTTGACGATCTTGAACGACACTCCGCTCGCGAGACGCCCCGCGAGAAGCCCGATGGAGCGCTCGAAAGCGTATCCAACCATGAGCTGGCTCTCGGAGTATTCTCCCTCGCCGAGCGGCCGGCTGAACTCGTCGTACATGTCGAAGGTGTTGGCCACGCGCACGAAACCGAGGCCGAACACGCCGGCGTTGAGCGTAGGATACGTTGCACCGAAGAACGTGTACGTCGCTCCGGTGAAGTCGCCGTAGAGCGGCATGTACATGAAATTGATCTGTTTGCTCTGAACGTTCCTCAGAGTCGCGGGATTCCAGTAGATCGCGCTCGCGTCGTCGGCGAGCGTCGAATACGCGCGCCCGAGCGCGATGCCCCTCGAACCGGCGCCGAGAGAGAACACGCTCTGCGTGCCGCCGTCGCCGTCCCCGGCGGCGGCGCGCGCCGGTAGAACGAGAAGCCACGCGGCGAGGAGAACGCTCAATGCCGTCATTCCCGCCCGAACCGAGCGTCCACGATTCGTGGTTTTGACTCGCGTCGTTTGCATGCCGAGCGTCTTCATCATTTCGCCACCGCGATTCTGATCTTGACCGATCTGCCGCCCGCGTCGAGCTGGCAGATGTAGATCCCGTTTCTCACGACCTCGCCCATCATGTTGTGCCCATCCCATGTGACTTCCTGGGGCCCTTCTGATGTCCCGGGCTCGCCGTTCGCGTACTGCTTTTCGTACACAAGCTCTCCGGTCACGTCGAAGACCGTCACCTTCACCGAGCCGGCGTTCTCCATCGTGTACGCGATCCGCGTGACCTCGCTTCCGGCTCGGAAAGGGTTGGGATAGTTGTGGACGTACTCCTCGAAACCGGCGCCGAGGATGACGAGAGGCTGCGAGCGCAGGCGCCCCGTGATGCTCCCCAACGTCGTCTTGTCCACGACGGGGACCGTCTTGCCCGTTTCGAGTTTGACCTTGTCCCACATCCTGATAACAAGGTCGTCCGCGTTCTCGACCGAGACCACGATCTCATCCAGCGCCGCGTCGTCCAGGACGCTCACGGTGAACACCACGGAGTCGACACCTGCCGGGTCGAGAACGACACCGCCGGGAATCGTGGTGAAATTGAAGAGAACGGGGTTCGCGCCAAGATCGCCGTCTACTCTGTACCCGTTGACCACGGCGTAGAACTCTCCGAGCGTAGCGGAAGGAGAGCTGGCGAGGCCGCCCGTTCCAGTGAGCACCGACACGGCGATCGAATCGACACGAACCGGATTGGCTACATCGCCCGTGTTCGCGAGTTCGATCGCGAGCATATCGATGTCGCTCGTCCCCTTGGGGACCGGTTTGCCGCCGAGGCCGAGCTGTTCGGACAGGTTGTCCGCGGTGATGTACACGTTGTCGGTCTTTGCCGCAACCCGTATGACTTTGTCCGCCACCTCTGCGTCGAGACCTGTGTTTTCATCCGCGGGGACGCCGCTCATGGTGATCTGCATGTAACTCAGAGGAGTCGCCGAAGGGGGCGCACTCACGACCCACGTGACAGGCTCACCGATCGTGAAACTCCGCTCTTCGGTGCCTTCGTAGAGGCTGTAGTCCGTTGCCAACGAGAAATCGATTTTCAAGCGCGCTTTCGCCGGGTCGATCGTGGCACCTCCCACGTTCCAAACCACCGCGTCGATCTCGAACCTCGACCCAATGGCGACGCTCCCGTCAATCGCTTCGGGTGGACGCGCAATCTCGGCGCCGAGAACGAGCGATGCTCTCTCCACAATTGTCACGGGCAGGTCGGGGGTTCTCGCGCCGGCCACAGGGTCGTGCGTGTTTCTATCGTTTCCATTGAAATCCACTCGAAGGACGGCCGTACCAGCCGACGCCGGCACCGTGATCCTCCACGTCGCCGATACCTCCGCACCTGTGCCGTCTGGGAGATCCTTGACAAGCGGGTCGATCACGACGAAGCCGGGGTCATCCACGATAACGAGCGTCGCCTGGACGTCGATCGTTGTCGCTTCGGCAATGGCCGACGCCCTCACGGTGAACGTTTGCCTTGTGCTCACCGTGTCATCCATGGCACCCGCAGGGACGATTATCGCGATGGCCGGCGATTGGAAGCCGCCCTGTGTCGCGACAGCCACAACGACCGTCGCCACGCTGTCTCTGACCGCAGTCGGCTCGGCGATGTTCAAGTCGTTCGGGCGCTTTGTGATCTTCACACGTATCTCTTGGTCTGAGACCGCCGCACCCGGCGCTCTTACGTCCCAGTCGAAGTGATCGGGCAGCCCGGAAGAGCCGAAGCCGACCGTCGAATCGGGCGAAACGAGCTCGAAATCAGGCGGCAGGCGAAGAGTGAACTCACCCGTCCCGTCGACTTCGCCGATGCCGAGATTGCTGACAGCCCCCGTCACGGTGAAAAGCTGCCCCGTGCTGAGCGTGTTGTCCGAAGCCTGCGCGGTGACGCTCAGATTCGCGGCTTTCTGGACCGTGACGATCTGCTGGTTGTCCGCCGGAGGGTTCGGCGTGACGTTCAGACCGGTGTTCTTCGATTTCGCGCTGGTGATCGTCGCCGTCAGGATCTCGTCCCTGGACGTCTGCACGACAAGCGGGGCGAGTGTCACGGCGAAAACGAACGTGTGCTCACTGTTCTTGGGAATATCCACGGGCGCCGACGTGAGATTCAAGGGGCTCGTCGCGTAGTCGCTCGCGAGCTTCACACGGACATCGACGAGGTCCTCGACGGAGCCCTGGTTCTGGACATTCACGCGGACGACGAACGTCTGACTCGAGTTGATGTACACGTGGTTGCTGTCCACGATCGAATCGTAGTGGTAGTAGTGGGGCGTAGTGGCCGGGTCGGTCTGCGTCGTGTTGATGAAGAATCCCGAGGGGCTCACGACGGTAACCGCGCCATCTTCCGAAGTCTCGCGTGGGATGGCATCGTTGACGTCGATCCATCCTTCGCGGGCGCGAAGCGTCACCTGTCCGACATCTCCTCCCGTGGTAGCCACCGTGTAACGGAGCGTGTCCTTTTCCCCGGGGTTCATGCGGAAATCCTTCGCCGCGCCGTTCAAGAATCTGTCCGGCGCGTCGACCACGTAGCCGATGAGCGGGTTATCTATGAGCCAGAACGAGATGTCCGTCGGACTCGGGGCGCGGACATCGAGGTCTGACCCGCCCGAGTTCCACAGGGCCACATCCACATACCAGTCGGCCGTCTGGGATCTCGTCACGGTCGGCTGGCTCGGAGTGACCGATTCGATCGCGAGCACCGACGGATCGAACTTTTGTATGATGACATCACGGTCAAGTCCTGTGATGAGGAGTCCCATCTGCTGGGAGTTCTTGTCCTTACCCCTGAGGACGCTCACAGTGAGTGTTTCGGGGCCGAACACGTCATCGGCCTTGATAGTGAACGTGCCGACGAACGCCGTCCCGCCCGGGATCGACGGGGCCATGAGCGTGTCGGGCTCGCCCGCAGGAGGCGCGCTGCCGCCCGACGACGTGATCTTGCACCAGACATCCTCGAGATCCGCTTCGCCCTGGTTGGCGACGGTGACACGAACCCCAAAGGTCTGAAGCCTGTTCACATCTGGCGCGGGCGTGCGCGGCGAGACGATCGTCGCGCTGGTGATGACGGCGCTCCCCAGATCCTCGACGAGAATCGAACCCGATCCAGACCCCTGGACGCGAGTGTCGGCCGTCTTGATATCGAGGCTGTTCGTATCGACTCCGGCGACCACGCCGTGGATGGCTGTCGTCGCGGGCTCATCACCCGTCTGCGTCACAGAGAAAACGAGCGTGCCCGTCGCGCCGCCGGAGAGAAGCGTCCCGCCGCCCTGGAGCTGCGAAGGCCGTGACCACACGAAACCCGATCCCGGCTCGAAAACGACATCCGGCGTCACCGCATCGAAAGTAAGGTTCACCGCCGCTTCCCCGGTGTTCTGGACGCTCGCCGACGCCGTCCACGACGTCGTCTGCCCCACGGTTACCGTCGATCGCGAGGGCTGCACGTTCGTCACGCGAAGCGCCCCTGGACGCTGGACGAGAACCGTCGTCCAACCCCCGCTGTACGTGTCGTCACTGACACTCTCTCCGGACTCGGTATCTTCACCAACGAAGACGCCGTCGATGCTCGCGTTGCCCACTGAAGAACCGGTCGTGAGCATGTTGAAAAGCAGGCTGTCCGTTGATCCCGAAGAGAGGACATTAGTCCCGGATCCCTGAAAGACCGGGTTCCAGCCGATGGTGTACTGATTCGTCACGTCGGTGCCGTTGACCTTGAGGACGAGTTTGGTTCCTGTCACCACACGGATATCGCCGTTCCCCGTGTTGGTAACGATCATCCTCAACGTCCAGTCCCTTGACTGCGACGCGGACACCCTGTCACGCGACGCTGTCATCCTGACGATCTCGGCGTCTGTCGGCGGCCGGATGCTGACCGTGTCCGCGCCGACGTAACTCCGCGCGAATGCGTTGTCGTTCTCGTCTCCGCCCAGCGTAACGGTGACGGGATGCTTGCCCTGCGGGAAACTGAGGGGCACAATCCCCGCCTCGAACGTAATCTTCGTTGTTCCGCCGGGACCGATCGTTGTCACGCTGTCCACGTCGAGCTGTCTCTGAAACACGTTTGGCGCCGTTCCGAAGCGAATGAACGTCTGGAGACGATCGAGATTGAGAGTCGAAGTTCCCGCTTTTTCATCGATGATCACGCTGAAACGCGCCTGGTCTCCCGCTTCAACCGCCTTGGGCCAGATCGATTTGGCGACGTACTGCGGATCCGGTTTCAGCTCCACCAGCACGGTCCCGCTCGAGTTCGCCACTCTTGTCGAGTTCGTGTTGAGTTCGCGGCCTTGTATGCGCACGTTGAATGTCTTCTCGCCCGGGACGCCGCCGAAACCGGGCGTGGGCGCCACAGTGAAGGCGAGAACGGTCTGCTGTCCACCGGGGAGAGCGAGCGTCCCCGTCGGTCCGGTCACTCGCCCATTCGCCGTCGCGCCAGCGAAATCTATGTACGTATCCGTCGCAAGAGCGCTCAGCAACGCCTCGGCTCCGCCTGTGTTCGCCACCGTCACCGCGATCGTCCATGGAGTCGTCTGTCCCTCCGTCACTGGATCGGTTCCTCGCGACTTCACGATCTGCGTGATCTGGAGGTTTGCTGGAGTCTGAATCATGACTGTCCCCGATCCAGGAGGCGTCTGGTCGATCTTCAGGTTGTCGCTGTTGAGCTCGATCCCTCTGACGGTGCCATTGATCGTCGCGGTTCCCGCCGTGTTGCCCGTTTGTGTAATGTTGAAAACAACTGCCGTCGATGCGTTCTGTCCGAGTGTGATCGGCCCGGTGGTCTGGAGCTCACGGACCCAACCACCGCCCAGACTGAACCCGACGAAAGTCGAGTCCAGCGTGGCGTCGCTATCGAGGAGAAGCTGCACATCCGCCTCGCCCGTGTTCTTGACGGTCATGCCCACCGTCCAGGGCTGCGTCTGGTTCGTCGTGACCGTGGGCTGGCTCGGAACGATCCCCGTGATATCGAGAACCCCAGGGCTCTGTACCGCGATGCTTCCCTTCCCGCCGACGCTCGTGTTCACGCACGTCTGCTGTTCGCTGATGATATCGGTCACGCAGAGATTTCCCTCGATCACGTAGAACCCGCTCGCCGCAGTGTTGCTCGAGATTGTGAAACGCAGCGAATCGGTTTGGTTACCCGGGAGGGTACTGCCGTGCGTGAAGAACCCCGTCGGATTGGTGACTACGAAATTGGTTGACCGGTCCGTCGTGCCGTTGAGCATGAACTTGAGGCTCGCGCTGTCGAAGCGGACGTCCGTTGCCACGCTGTTCGTGACCCGCATGGTCACCGTCACGTCTTTTTGCTGGTTCGAGGTGATCGACCGCTGCCACGGTTTGATCGATTCGATGGTCAGATTGGCAGGTTCCTGGACCGTTACCTGGTTGGGCGACGTGGAAAAATCCACGGGCCCGAAGGGCAGCGTGTTCTCGACGCCGACAAGATGGATTTGCGGGGTGAACGAACCAATCGCCGTGTTGACCACCACGGGGTTGAAACGGAGCGTCGTCAGGTCGCTTGAAATGGTGGTCTGGAACGTCGGATCGAGCGTGGCGGAGAATGCCCCGGGGCCGCTCCCGAATGAGAACGTCGTCGACCCGGGTGTCAGCTCGACCTCGGCGGTCCCCAGGTTGTTCACTCTGATCTCGAACGCCGCAGAAGTCGTCTTCGTCACGAGAAGCGGCGTCAACGACCCGGCGTACACGATGTTCGCCGGCAGTTGCACGGTCAACGAATCGCCCACACTACCCGTAGAGAGGTCGACCGGCGGGAAGGCGACAGAGTTCTCGAGACCTTCGAGGTGCAGGGCGACGTTGTAGTCTCTATCGGCTGTGATGGCCGACGGAATCTGAGTCGCAGTGAACGCGACCTGCTTTGTGGTACCCGCGCCCAGCGTTTCGTTCTGTGTGAGGGACGCCTGATACGGAGTCGTTCCGTCGGTGAACGATAGTTTGGTGCCCGGTGTCCGGAGTTCCACCGTGGCATCCCCGTCGTTCTTGAACTGTACTTTGAAGCTGTACGCTTTTCCCCGCGAAACAACGGGCGGCGTGAGCGATCCAGCCACGTATGAGATAACGGCTCCCGATCGTACCTGCCACGTCGCTTGAGGATACGGGTCGACGAGCGGATCCGACACAGGTGTTCCCCCGACGGTGCCAGCCACGGCGGCATCGATGGTCGTGGGTCCCACCGGCGCCGTCGAAAGAACGTCGACCGGCACCACGACAGGCGCGTTAATACCAGCCGGAATGTTCACCGGCGAGCTGAGATTGGTCTGATAGTTGAAATACTGATTGCCCATGGAGAAGCTGAAGTTCACCGACTCGATCGACGCCGCAACAGGCCCCTTGTTTTTCACCCACACGGTGATGTTCTGGGTGTGGCCACGGGTGACGTCCGAACTCGCGGGGACGATGCCGGGCGGGTAGATCTCGATCGCCGTCACGCTGAGACTGTTCACGGGGAGCAAGATGTTCGTTTGCGTAAACGACGCCCCATATTCATCTGTGCCGCTCAGACTCAGCGTCGGCGTGTACCGGATCGGATCCATGCCGTTGGGGACTGCGAGGTTCTGAAAAACGAGCGTCTTGGATCCTGGTCCCGGCACGAACGTCGAAGCAACGAGATTGGCCGTATATGTATCCACACCATCGGTGAACGAAAACGTCGTTCCCGTCGTGAGCGTGACCGCAGTGGCGGACGTATTCTGCACTAGGACCTGGAAACCGACGGTCTCACCCGGAGTGACGACCGGGGGCGACGGCGCACCGGCGGGGCTCGCGAACACCGGCCGCGGCGCAAAAACGACCGGCTTCGTTCCCGCCGCCGTGCCCGGAGACACCGCTGTCATCGTCACGATGGCCGTTCCCGACCCTGTCCCCGATTGAACCTCGACGGTGATCCCGCCGCTCGCGTTTGTGGCGTGCTGAATACCGGGTGCCGGATCGACGTCGGTGGAAGTTATCGTTCCAAGGTTCGTCGAGACGGTGACCAGAGTGCCCGTCTCGACGGTATTGCCGTACGCGTCTCTGATCGCCGTCGTTGTGACGGTCGATTTGCTCTTCCCGTCGGCTGTGATGGTGTCGGGCGCGGCGGTTGCGACGATCGTCCCGGACGCGTAGTTGGGTCGTATCGTGATGTCGGGGCCGAGCCCGAAGATCGCCGGGTTTCCCTGTGTCTGCGCCCTGATCTGTATGGTCTGCGCGAGAATGCTCGTAACCGTCGTTGTGAAGGTCCCGTTTGAAAGAGTGACCGGGTTCTGACCGAAGACCGTCCCGCTCCCTTTGGCGAGGCTCAGCGCGACGATTGTGACGTCGTCATCGACGATGTTGTTGCTGGCGTCGAGCGCATTCACGGTGAAGTTGAGCGCCAGGCCCGCGCGCTGCTCGGTCGCAGTCGGAAGCACTTGGTAATGCGTGATCGCGCCGGCAACCGTCGTCACCGCAAACGTCTTGGTCTCCAGACCCGATGGGCTTCCGTCGAGTATCCTCGCCCGGACCGAGTGAGTCCCGGCTGTCGTGGACGTGTTGAGATTCACCGTCGCGCGGCCGTTCGAGCCTGTGCTCACGACCCCGTCGCCCGGAGTCAGAGTCGCTCCCGCGGGGGAACTCAAGATGTTGAACGTTACTATTTCGCCAGCAATCGGATTCGCGTACGCGTCCTGAACCTCGACGACGAGCGGTACTATCGTTTCGACCGGGAGACCCGCGGCATCCCCGGAGATCTTCACGACCTGATACGTCGCCGCATGCGTCACGGTAACGACACCGCTCGTATCCTTCGGCTCCGCACCGTTCGTCGACACGATGAGCCGCAGTGTCTCCGCGACGTCGTCCCGTGCCGTCGTCGAGAAGAGCCCGCCGCTCAACAAGCCGCTCGCCGCCGTGTACTGGGCGTGTCCCGTGGTGCTCGTGAGCTGGACTGTGGTTGTGTTGTCGTTCACCGGGTTGTTGTTGATGTCATAGGCCCGGACCTGGACGCTCACCAGTTCGTGCGCCGTCCACGTCGTCTTGCCCAAAGTGAACACGTAGTGATCAATGGCACTGCCCGCCACGGTCTGAACCGACCACTCGACCCTCTCGAGGTTTGTCGGACTCCCGTCGAGAATCTGAGCGCGCGCCACGTTGGAGCCCGCCGTCGTCCCGGTCGTGTGATCGAATGTCACACGGCCGTCCGAACCGCTCGGAGCCGACGGCGGAGACACGCTCCCTCCTCCCGACGGGGCGCTAAACGACACGGTCTCGCCCTGAACGGGGTTGTCGTAGTTGTCCTGGACTTCGGCGGTGTGCTGGACGGTGGCCCCGGCAACAATTCCGCTGAGATCACCCGTCACGGCGACGATGTGATGCGCCGCCGCCGAGTTGACTTGGATGACACCGCTGTAGCCTAACTTCCCCGACGCTTGCGCGCGCACTTTGATAGACCGCGGCGCCTTCGTGTAGCTCTCCGCGACAACAACTTGCCCTGAAACGAGCGTCGCGGAAGGTACCGAGAGGCCCGGCGCCACGACGTTGTTCGTCGTGGGATCGACCGGATCGAGACTGACGCTGTTCGCGGCCGTCGTGACTCTGTTTCCCCACGCGTCGCGCGCAACAACCGTGACGTTGAAGTTCGCACCCGCTGTGACGCTCCCCGTGGAGGCTGTCACATCGTAGTGATCGATCGTCGTCGCGCTCGTGATCTGTATGTTCTCGCTGTCGGGCGCGAGCGGCCCTGGGTCGTCCGCTGTGAACGACCATGTCCCTGTCGTATAACCCCGACCGTAGACAGCCTTCTGCCCGCCGACGAGAGTCACTTGGGGCACGAGAGAACCCCAGTCGGTCAAACTGAACACCAGTCCGCTCCCCACCTGGGGCGTGAGGTTAACCGTGCTCGTGTTGGTCGGGTCGAGGTTGTTGTTCCCATCCACCGCCTGGATTTTGAAGCTGAACGTGGACCCGGCGTTCTGCGTCGTTGGACTCAATTCCGTGATGAGGAGTTTCGTTGCGCCGCCCGCGACGCTCGTGAACACCAGGTCAGGCACTTCGCTGTAGCTCGCATTGCCTCCCGTCGCGTCCACGGTGTCGCTCAAGCCCGCTGTTGCCGGTGCCTGATAGAGAACCGTGACCTTGCCGTTGGAGTCGGTTGTCCCCTGTCGTGACGTCGTCGTCCCCGTCGTCGGGTTGGGGTCGG